>WUUC01075489.1_pt1 | contig 10683 bp, 10 predicted proteins | sample 6278441 | NCBI WGS metagenome assembly WUUC01 (sample SAMN13675441, study PRJNA597444) | soil metagenome | isolation source: soil | place: USA: Washington | collected 2017-10 | reverse complement strand
GGAACGTCGGGCTCGAGGCCGCGCGTGCGAACTGGGATCGTCGGCTTGCCGTTCGTGCGGGGCACTCCGGTCTCAAAGGCTAGCCGGAACCTCCGCGCGCGCTCTGTTTCTCGCTAGACAGGCTGGGAACGCTCAGCCCTACTTCGTGTGCGAGATGCAGCGCGCCGCAGGCGACCCGCTCGGGTTGGAGCCTGCGCAGGGACCGGTGGCTCCAACGCCGCGGAGTACGATCGCCAACGTGACGACGATCTGGAACTCGTTCGGCTTCCGCGAAAGCCCCTACGCGACCGAGCCCGTGCCGCCGAGCGAGGAGGGCGAGCACCTGTTCGTCGGCCGCGCTGCCGAGCTTCGCCGCCTCCGGCTCCTGCTCAACTCATCGGCGACGCACCCGACGATTGAGGGCGTCAACGGCGTGGGCAAGACGAGCCTCGTGTCCGTCGCGGGCTACAAGGCCCGTCGGCAGTTCGAGAAGGGCGAGACGGGCCAGCTGCTGATCCCGCTCGCGGAGCCCTTCCAGATGACTCCCGGAGAGGGCGTCGCGGCATTCGTCCGGCGCTTATATTTCTCGATCGCCCAAGGCTTCATCGACAACCACACCCTCCTGAAGCGCGCCGGCATGCCGGTGCCCGACGTCGAGGACGTCGAGAAATGGCTGAACTCGCCGATTTTCACCCAGCGCGAGGGCGGCTTCCAGATCGCGAGCACGGGACCGACGTATGGCAAGGGCGATAGCCCGAACACGTCCGCGGGCTTCACCGAAAGCTGGCTTCCAGACCGCGGTCGGCCGCTGGCTGCGCGAGTGCTTCCCCTCCCGGCAAAGCGGCGGCTTCATCTGCGTGCTTGACAACTTGGAGCTCTTGCAAACGCACCAGGCGGCGCGGGACCTGCTCGAAGCCCTCCGCGACTCGGCGTTCAATCGCCCCGGCCTTCGGTGGGTCCTCTGCGGCGCTCGCGGCATCATGCGCAGCGCCGCCTCGTCGTCACGCCTGCAGGGCGTCCTCGCCGAACCCATGGAGCTGACCCCGCTCCCGGACGAGTTCGTGTCCGAGGTGATCGCGCGGCGCATCGAGGTCTTCCGCATGGACGAGGGGGCATACGCCCCCGTCGAGCCGGACGGGTTCCACCACCTCTACGAGGTCGGTAACCGGAACCTCCGCAACGCCCTCAAGTACTGCGAGGACTATGCGCTCTGGGTTTGGCTCGACGTCGATCCGTGGCCCGAGACGCCGGCGGACAAGCGGGAGACGCTCGAAGTGTGGATGGCCGTCACTGCGGAGAAGTGCCTCGAGGCCACGCCCGGCGTCGGTCCTCGTGCATGGGGCGTCTTCGAGGGGATCGTCGCCCGCGGCGGGAGCATCTCGCCGAGCGACTTCGCCGACTTCGCAGCTCAACCCAGTACGCCGCCTCATCGCCGGGGTTGCCCCTTCGGACCGCCTCATTCGCGATGCTGGTCGCGGTCGCTCGCCGAACGGGGCGATGCCGACAACGTTGAGCGTGACGCGCGTTCCGGTGTGGACCACGCAGCCCGGCTCGTCTGGCCGGAAGAGATAGGGGATCGGGGCGAACCACGTGAACTCCCACGACTTGGCGACGCGGCCCTGGTCGTTGATGCAGTCCTAGCGGTAGCTCACGCCGCCGACGAAGAGCTCGAACTGCAGGGCGATGAACGCCAGCGCAAGGACGGCGCCGACGCCTTGCGCGACACCCTCGGGGAGCCGAGAAGCGGATGGCATGCCTGCAGCATCGACGCCACGCGCGCGCTGCTTTAGGACGCGCCGGCGAGACGCGCGGTTCGGGCTAAGAGGCCGCGAGCGAGGCGTCCCGGTCGCCCGGGACAAGCGTCAGGTGCTGCTGCCCTGCAGCGACCTCCGGCCGTGACGCCCAGGTCAGGAGCCCGCGGGCCATCCTGGACTGGTCGGCTCGGCGGATCCCGATCGCTGAGCGCACGCGGCCACGCTACCGGCCGCTCGCTCGCGCAGCGGATCGGGACGACGCGGTCCCGTGCGGGCCCTGCGATCGGCAGCGACGGGACCGCTTACCTCGGGACGATCGGCGGCATCCGCGCGCTGTGCGAGGGCTGACGAGTCCCATCAGAGACAGCTGCGCCAGCCGTGGCGCGACTTGACGCGCCACGTCTGTGCCGAAGAGACTCGACCCTGCATGGCGACGATGTCCGGCATGACCTCGTAGCACATGTGGATCATCACGCTCCGGGATCTGCAGTATCGCCTCCGGCAGTTCGCGATCGCGGTCGTCGGCGCAGGGCTGGTGTTCGCGGTCACGCTCGTGCTCACCGGTATCAGCGCCGGCTTCCGTCACGAGGCCCGCACCGTCGTGAACACGATGGATGCGGATGCGTGGATCGTGCCGCGCGGGGTGACGGGGCCGTTCACGGCCCAGACGTCGATGCCGGCGTCGCTCGCACGGCGACTCGAGGCTCGGCGCGACGTCTCCGAGGCCCATCCGGTGGCCAGGTTCGGCCATGTCGCCCGGCGCCCCGACGGGAACAAGGAGAACATCACCGTCATGGGTCATCGCATCGGCGGCCTCGGCGATCCGAAATGGGGTCAGGGCACGGGAGCGATCCGACCGAGGGAAGCGATCGTGGACGAGCGCCTCGGGGTCGAGCCCGGCGACAGAATCACCATCGCCTCTTCCACCTTCCGGGTCGCCGACGTGGTGTCAGATCGGACGTACTACGCCGGAGTTCCGATGGTCTACATGGATCTGGCGGAAGCCCAGAAGATCGCGTTCGGGGGGCGCCGACTGGCGAGCACGATCCTGACGAGGGGGGTCCCGCGACCACCGCCTCCCGGCCTCACGGAGCTGACGAACGACCCGGTACGGGACGATCTCCTTACGCCGATGGACGGCGCCCGAACGGCGATCGACCTGATCCGGGTCATCATGTGGGTGGTTGCCGCCGTGATCATCGCGGCGGTCACCTATCTATCTGCGCTCGAGCGCGTGCGCGACTTCGCCGTGCTCAAAGCGGTCGGCGGATCGTCGCGAGCGCTCGCCGTAAGCCTCGCGATGCAGGCCGTGCTCGCCTCGCTGCTCGCCGCGGTCGTCGGCAGCGCGCTCGCGCAGGTGCTGGCGCCCGCCTTCCCCATGCCAGTGGTGATCGAGACGAGCGCCTACATCGCGCTTCCGGTGATCGCGGTGATCGTCGGGGTATTGGCCAGCCTCGCCGCCCTGCGTCGCGCCATCGGCGTCGACCCGGCGCTGGCCTTCGCGGGGTGAGGACGTGGTCGGCTTACGCATCAGCGACCTGACCATCGAGTACACCCAGAACGGCTACGCCGTGCGCCCAATCGAGGAGTTGGACGTCACCGCCAACGATGGTGAGCTCGTCATCCTTCTGGGGCCGAGCGGTTCAGGCAAGACGACCTTGCTGTCCTGTATCGCCGGTCTCCTGACCCCGGCGGCGGGCACGATCAGCGTCGGCGACATGGAGGTGACGGGACTTCAGGGGGCAGCCCTAGGCGACTACCGGCGACACCACGTCGGGATCGTCTTCCAAGCCTTCAACCTGATCCCCAGCCTCACGGCGCGCGAGAACGTCGCGGCCCCGCTGCGCTTGGCCGGCGTTCACCGCAAGAAGGCCCATGAACGCGCGGAGGACCTGCTCGCGCGCGTCGGGCTGCAGGAGCGGATGCACCACCGGCCCAGCAAGTTGTCGGGTGGCCAGCAACAGCGGGTCGCGATCGCCCGCGCCCTCGTGCACGATCCCCCGCTCATCGTTGCCGACGAGCCGACCGCCCATCTCGACTACGTGCAGGTGGAGGGCGTCCTTCAGCTGATCCGGGAGCTCGCGGTTCCTGGGCGACTCGTCGTGGTGTCGACCCACGACGCTCGATTCACCCCGCTGGCCGACCGGGTCGTGGACCTCGCGCCAACCCGCGCCGAGCTGGCATCGGCCGTTCGTCGTGTCGAGCTGCAGAAGGGCGAGACGCTCTTCGAACAGGGTGACCTGTCCGACCTCGTGTACTTCGTCGAGGAGGGCGCGATCGAGCTATTCCGTCGCCGGATCGACGGAACGGACGACGTGCTCTCGACCGTCAGGCCCCGCGACTACTTCGGCGAGATCGGCCCGCTTCTAGGGCTGCGCCGCTCCGCCGGAGCACGTGCCGTGGAAGACAGCGTCCTCACCGGGTTCGGACCGCGCGAGTTCAGCCACTGGATGGCCAGCGAACGCCGGCGAGAAGCGCTCGCCGGAGGCTGAGGGTTCATCTCGAGCCGAAGCCCCTCATTCGTGAGCGCCGTGGAGACGTTCGGCGGTGAAGTCGCATGAAGGCCGTCGTCCGCGGGAGGGATGGCGTGCTGACGCCAGCCGCGTGGTCCTTGCTGGCGCTAATCCCAGCCACGCCGGCGTTGTGCCATTCCTAGAAGCCAGCGGCACCCGTTCAGTGCGCCGGGAAGCGGAGGGTCGTTCCGGCTCGGACGCGGACATTTCGCCCGCGGCTCGTGACCACCACGACGCCTTCGGTGACCCGCACGATGCTGGCGTCGCAGAGTTCGATCAACTCGTACGCGGTTCCCTGGACGCCGAGGGTGACGTGCTCGCCGTTGACCTTGAACAGCCCCTTGGCGCGGGCCCGGAGCCGGCGGCGCGGCTTGCGGGATCGCCGCCGCTCCGCGGCCCGAGGTACCGCTCGAGCGTAGCGGGCGCTCGCCGCGGTCGGACAATCGGCGAAATCGCCGCCGGTCAGCTGCAGCTGCGTCGGCTCGTCGCGGCGACCGGGGTCTCGGACGCGAAACGCGGCGCCCTCGAAGCGGCCGCCCTGCGCCGATCGCGTGCCGGTGCGTGACAGTCGATAGATTCGCGCACCGACCCGGTCGCCCAGCGGGCGTAGGCGCGCGTCGAGCAGTGGCTGGACGATGGGAGCGCCGGCGCCGGGGACGGGATTGAGCGTCGCCGCCGCCAGCGAGTAGGCGCGCTCCACTCCGGGCAGGATGCTGTCCTGCTCGCGTGGCGGCCCATCGTCCGCCCGCCCGTCGAGGGTGATGCCAAGCACGGGAGCGACCACGCGGCGCGCCTGCCGCAGATCGGCCGGTTGGAGGTTGTAGACGACGTGGTCGACCCCGGATCCTCCGGCCACGGTGTCGCGACCGCCGATACCGCGACCGCCGCCGGCCCGCGCGATCGTCGTCGGGTCACCCTCGAGGATGTCGTTGCCCGGGCCGCCGTCGAGACGATCGCTCCCGAGGCCACCCTGAAGCGCATCGGCGCCCGCCCCACCAAGCAGCACGTCGTCGCCACCGGCCTGCGCCTTCGAGCCGTCGTTCGATGCGTCGCCGTCGAGGAGGTCGTCCCCGTCTCCCCCTACCAGGATGTCGTTGCCCTCGCCGCCCCACACCGTGTCGATGGCCGGCCCGCCGATCAGGACATCGTTGCCCTCGTCGCCTTCGATGTGACCATAGCCCGCCCTCAGCTCCACGCGATCGTCCTGATCGCCCAACTGCACCTCGATCGCGCCGACGTCGCCCACGCCGGCCGGGGGACAACGCACCCGCTGGGCGTTCTCGGCGACGCAGCCATCGACCGCCGACAACGTCGCGCTCGATTCCTCGATCAACCAACCACGGCCAGCCTCGCCCGTGATGGTCACGACGTTGCGTTCTCCGGACGCGGCGACGTATCCGACGCCACCGGGGAAGAAGGCGCCGCCGCCGCGATTCACCGTCGCGGCGTCGGCGACATTGGGCCCGGCTAGGAGCAGGCCCAGCGCCGTCGCAGCCGTCCATCGCACCGGCATATGCTCCCCACGATATGCGTCCGTCTGTGCGCTCCCCGCTGCGGCTCGTGACCTGCGTCGTACCGGCTGTCGCTCTCTTCTTCGGCGCCACCAGCAACGCCCTCGGCGGGGAGATCGCTCGCTCCGGCGACGAGACGCTTCGGCTGGGGATCGCGATGACGCCTCACGGCGCACCGGCCGACCGCGGAATCCGGCTCCGGGTCATGATCGAACGCGGAACCGTCAGCGGCAATCCGGCGCTGACCGCGTTGCGCAGCGTCGTGCTCAAGGGCCCGCTGGGATTCCGCATCAACAGCCGGAACTCGCCGCGCTGCCTCGTGTCCGAGTTCTTCCGCTCGTCGGGTAGGTGTCCACGCCGCTCGAGCGTGGGCACGGGGACGATCATCCTCGATCTTCGACCGGCGGTCGCACAGCCCTTCGCGGTTGCGACGCAACTCTTCAACGCGACCAACGACGTCAACGCCGCTAACCAACCCCGCTCTCGGCCCTTGCCGGGCCTCTTCATCGTCGCTGGTCTCTTCGGCGTCAGCCTGGACATTCGGCGACCGCCCACCCTCCTTACCGAGATTCGGCGCCCTCGAGCCGACATCGTGGGCCGCCCCATCCGCTATTCGCGGGTCGACGTGAGCCTCGGTGGCAGCTCGCGCCGCGGCGTGCCCTATCTGCAGCGCGCCGCCTCGTGTCCCCGAAATGGCCGCTGGCGCTTCAGGACCACCTGGCGCTACTGGGACGGCCCCACACTCACAGCCACCCACGATGTGCGCTGCCCGCGCGTGGCGCGGCGCGAAGCCGTGGCCTTTGCTGGCGGCGCCTGACCGGTCATCGGTTGGCGGCAACGGGTACCGGCCGCTCATGCGGGAGCGGGGGCGGCTTCGGGCACGGACCACAGGCGGATCGTTTCGCTTCGGCCGCGGATCGGGACATCCCCCACAGCCTGGAGGTCGGCGGCGCATGCGGGGGGAAGACGGTCGCGGGTGGCGTCGCTGATCAGCAGCGCGCGATTCAGCTCCTTCGTCAGAGCCTCGATGCGTGCGGCGGTGTTGGTCGTGTCGCCAATCGTGGTGTATGCCAGACGCTGGTGGGAGCCCACACTGCCGGCAAGCACCCGCCCGCTGTTGATCCCCACTCCCATCCTGAAGCTCGCGTCGATCCCCTGGGCGCCCAGCCACCGGTTCAGGTCGTCGAGACGGGGGCCGATCATCTCGCGGGCGGCATCCAGCGCGCGGACGGCGTGATCGGGCGCCGCGGTCGGCACGCCGAACGCGGCCATCACCCCGTCGCCCATGTAGTCTATGACGATGCCGCCATGGTGGACGACAGCGGCCGTCATCTCCCCGAGGTAGCGGTTCAGCACGCGGGCGACCTCCGCGGGTGAGCGCGATTCGCAGTAGGCGGTGAACCCGCGCAGGTCGGCGAACAGGACGGTGGCGTCCAGGGCGGCGCCGGCCAGCGGCGCCTCGGCGTCAGCTGTGAGAGGTCGCTCGACGACGGTCTCAGGGGCGTACTGCGCGAAGCGCCGGCGCAGGCGGCGCAGTCGTCGAGACGCCGACCCGGCTCCGGCGCCGGCTCCCGCGCCGACGACGACCGCCGCCGCGGGTACCACAACCGGCGCGATCACGTCGGCGGTGAACGCAAGCTGCGCGGCCGCCGCGATCCCGGCGACCAGCACGACCGCGAGCAACCCGGCGCCCCAGGCGGGCAGGCGCCCGGCGGCGAGCGTCACGCCGAAGCCGAGCGCGGCGACGATCAAGAGCGTGAGTCCTGAGGGCGGCTCATCGAGGAACGAGTCATGCAGTACCGTAAGCAGTGCGTTGGCCTGGATCTCCGCGCCGGACATGTCACCGACCGAGGTCGGGTGGGATTCAAGCTCAGCGCCAGGTCCCACGAGCACGATCCGATCGGCGAAGCGCGCCGGCGGCACGCGCCCCTTCGCCACATCCCCGAACGAGACGGCGGGGATTGTGCCGACTGGTCCCGCGAAGTTGATGTACGGCTCGCCGTCGACCTCCCGCTCCGCGCCGGACGCGACTTCCGCCCCTACCACGGCCAGCGTCTCGAGGCCGTCCACCTGGCCCGTGAGCCGGCGGACGACCGCTCCGGAATCGGGCGGCGCGCCCGCGTGGGCCGGGCGTACCCCGATCTCTCGGAGCAGGTCGTCTCCCGTCAGCAGGTTCGTCCGCGCACGGCTGTCGACGCGGTCGGTCACGAACACCAGCTGCTCGGCGCGTTCGGCTGCATCGACGAGAGCCGCGTCGTCCGCGGGGCGAGTGAGCCCGATGAAGGCGATGTCGAAGACGATCGCTCTCGGCCGGGCCCTGCTGACGCGATCGATCACGCGGCCGTGCCACCGGCGGGGAAGCGGGTACGTGGGTTCCCCGAGCCGCTCGAGCGTGGCGCTGTCGAGCTGCACGATCACCACGTCGTCGAGGCGCTGTGAGCCGCGGATGTCGAAGCGCAGATCCACCGCGCGCAACTCGGGCTCACGCGCGACGTCAGTGAGCTCGGCGACAACCGCGACCAAGGCGACGACGGCGGCCACTAGCGCGAGCGGCATCAAGCGCACCCTCTTCATCACCCACGATGACCTGCGGTGAGGCTAGGGGTCGCGTCGGCGCGCTGCTCACACCTGGTGCGCTGCTCCTTCCGCATGTCCGCGCGTCTCCAGGGACCTTGACGTTCACCGGACGTCGGGCCCGACGATATCTTTTCCGGCCACCCCGCGCGCGAGGCCCGTGCTTCTGGTCCTCCCCACAGCCGCGCCTCGGTGACCGCGCGACTACTTCGGCAGATCGGTCGGCTCCTGGGGCTGCGCCGCTCCGCGGGGCACGGGCGACGGACAGCGTCCCCCACCGGGTTCGGGCCGCGGGAGTTCATTCGCTGGATGACCACCGAACGCCGGCGAGGAGAGCTGCCCAAGGCACGGGCTTCATCTCGGAGCTGAAGCCCATTGTGAATCAGTGGCGCCACCAGCCGTAGGGCCATTGGTTCCCGAGGGGGCGGCCATTGCCGAAGCGGTCGGGCGGCCGTGCGGCAAGCTCCGCGTTCTCGCGGGACGTGGTTTCGGACTTGCGGTCGCGGGTCGGTCGGCGACGGTATCGGTGACGGACGGCGTCATCGAACCAGATCAGGTGGGACTTCACGGCAACCTCCTGGCCGGGAATCTTGGAGGCCGCACCGTACGTCCGCTGAACGTGGCGCCCTACGTCATCTGAGGCGAGCCGAATGCGTCATCCGACGTGGTCAGCTCGGGCGCGCAGCACCGCGGCGAGGTCAGACGGAGCGAATCGACCTTCACGCGACCTGAACGTGACAGCTCATCGAAGGGTTCACCGGCCGGCGATCGGCCGCTCCAACGGGCCGCATCCAGCTCGGCGAATCGCCGGTCCGGATGAGTGTCTTCCGTCCGAAGTCGCTTGCGCTCGAAGTAGCGCATCAGCGTTGACATCGCGGCCACGGAACCGGCCCGCGCCCACGCCGACAGCAACCGCAGGCCCTCATCGGGCGTCGCGATGCCTTCATCCGGCGACGGCAGAGGTCCCCGCCGCCGTCGCCTCTCGTTGCACCACTTCCGCGGGCGATTGCCACGGGCTGGCGGCCGGGCAGCACCGCACCGGGCGCAGCTAGCTAGGCCGGCCGGGCAGGTGCGCGGCGGCTGAATGTGGACGCTCAGCGCCGCGCCTACGTTCGTCGATCGGACAGCGGGCGGCGCCGTGCGGCCTACGGTCGCCAGCGTCGGCTTCACTACTCGAGTTGCGGTGGTGGACGGCACGCTCGCCTTCGCATCCGGGGACGAGGGGACGACTCGTGCGCCGCAGCCTCCTCAACGCGAGACCTGAGCCGTCCCAAGGCTGCGGCTACCCGATCGGTCTGGCGCTCCGTTAGCGTCCTCAGCGTCTCGTAGGCAAGGACACGAGAGGGCAAGCAGCGCGATGCAGAGCCAGGTCGCCGGTGACTTCTGGTCGTTGCTCGATCCGAGCGATGCGACCGCTCTCGAGGCGGTCGCCATCCGCCGCTCGTTCACGCGGGGGCATGCGATCTGGCACGCCGGTCAGGTCGCAGACCGCGTCCTCATCCTTCGTGCAGGCCGGGTAAAGATCTTCCGTCCGGCGCCCACCGGGCGCGAAGTCGTCCTCGGGTTCAACGCCCCGGGCGAACTGATCGGCGAGCTGGCGGCACTCGACGGAGACGTGCGCTCGGCCGGCGTCCTCGCCCTCGAGCCAGTGGAGGTCCTCACTTTCTCGCCCGACGAATTCCGCGGCTTCCTTGCTTCCCATCCGTCGGCCGGCCTTGCGCTGATCCGCAGCCTGGGGCGGCGCCTGCGCTACTCGGACACGAAGCTCATGGAGTTCGCCTCCCTCGACACACTCGGGCGTGTTGCGAGCCGGCTTCTGGAGCTGTCTGAGCGCTTCGGCCAGTCCGACGGCGGGCAACTCGAGATCGCCCTTCCGATAACGCAGGAGGAGCTTGCCGGATGGGCGTGCGCGTCGCTCGAGTCGGTGGCGCGTGCGCTGCAGACCATGCGTTCGTTGGGATGGATCGAAACGAGGCGCCGCGCCATCCGTGTGTTGGATGTCGCGGCGGTTCGCAGGGCCGCCAGCTGAGGGTAGATGACGTCCTCTGCACCACGCTGGTACTGGACGTGCCGCGGATGGCGCTCGCCAGTACAGCGGGAACGCTGAGCTCGAGCTCGTGCACCACTCCGATCGTGGTGGCCAGGGCGAATTCAGTCGGTCGTGGCAACGCTCGATCGAGAGGGGTTGCGGTGGGCGAGAAGCGACGGGCAGCGGATCGGGCTGGGAGGCCGGTGATGCGCTCGCCGGGGCGTCCGCCGGTCGGGAGGTTGGAGCATCGTCGGCGGTTCTGGGCGGCGATCGCGCGCGGGCTGTCGAGCGAGGATGCTGCGGTGCAGGCCGGCGTGTCGGCG
>WUUC01186334.1_pt1 | contig 10684 bp, 6 predicted proteins | sample 6278441 | NCBI WGS metagenome assembly WUUC01 (sample SAMN13675441, study PRJNA597444) | soil metagenome | isolation source: soil | place: USA: Washington | collected 2017-10 | reverse complement strand
TTGCGCAACAGCGCCGGCAGTAACCTGAAGTTTATATAGAGGAACGCAAGGAATATCACTACGTACCGTGTAACAGCCGGTATAAGGTAATTAGAATAATAGTTCAGCCCCTGGAGTCCCTGCAACATGTCGGAGAAGCCCCTGTGAAAATCTGTTGTGTGTTCGGGGGCGATATTGATCGGCAGGCCAATTACAAAAAGAGCAGTAAGAGCCCAGAACTCTAGTTTTTCGAAGTTGGTGGTAGTGTTATCGTTTGTCATAATAAAAACTAACGGCAATGATAATACAAGGGACGGAGGCCGGGAATAAAATGTGACTAGTGCGCTAGTATTTGGGATGAAAAAGAGAGGTGCCGCGGAGGATACGCGGAGAGGCGGAGGATACGCGGACAATGCAGAACGACTTCCGCGTTAAAACTAAAAGATAACAGATAAAAAGTTGGAGAGAGAGAGAGAGAGAGAGAGAGAGAGAGAGAGAGAGAGATTGCGTGAAGCCTGCTTTGCGCAACTTTGTGCGCTCTTTGCGAAACTTTGCGCAACAGCAAGAGTAGAGTCCCCTAACTGCTACGCCATATTTTTTACTTTTGAGAATGAGTTATCTGCTCTTTCTCGTTTTCTTCTGGTTTGGACCGGATACCGAAATCATAGAGTAGAAATGTATTGCGAGACTGGATTCCGCCAGGAAAGCCACTCAACTTACGGTAGACATGAAGATATATCCCGAGGGAGATCATGGGATCTATAATCAATCAACAAAAAAAATGGAGGACTACATGTCCTCCATCATCGAATGGTTAAAGAAGCATTAAGCTCACCGGTTGGCTACGGGTTGCTCTCCTACTTTCACTTCGCCATATACGGCATCTCTGAAAACTTTATGCAATTCATTGCTAAATGGAAACACCTGGACGAACAACACCGCGGTAAGTTCATTGGTCGGGTCGACCCAGAATAACGTGCTGGCTGCACCATCCCAGAAGAATTCACCCACTACGCCATTTTTCTCCTTTACGTCCTGCGGCGCGCGCAGGCGCACTGCGAAGTCGATACCGAAGCCGACCTGCCCTTTGCTCGGGAGCCACATGCGTTCTGTTACACTCTCGTCAAGTTGATTGGTAGCCATGAGTTGCACAGTCTCAGGCTTGAGGATCGTCGCGCCATCGAATGTTCCTTCGTTGACAAGCATGCGGGCGAAACGTTGATAATCATCGACAGTCGAGGTGAGTCCCCATCCGCCGGGCTTCAGTGGCCAGTCTTTTTTATAGAACCCATTGACAAAATCATTGCTGTCATCAATGCGTTGGAGTTTTCCGGCTTCGTCCTTTGAATAGAGAGTTGCAAACTTGCTCGTGTCTCCGGGAACGTAACGGGTGGTGGACATCTTCAACGGGTCGAGAATGTTTTCCCGAACATATTGATCGAATGGTTTGCCTGAGAGTTTCTCAACAAGGAATGCCTGTACATCTACGCTAATACCATAAGACCATTTTTCTCCGGGGTGGAAACCGAGAGGAAGCTTTCCGAGTTTGGCGGCCATTTGTGCGAGCGTGTTTTCCTTATTCATCACGTCGGCTTTCTTTTGCATGTCTGCCAGGTCGGGATGTTCGTCGCCGCGGGCGAAGCCTGCTGTGTGCCGTGTGATGTCACGTATGGTGATGGGGCGTTTCGGAGCCTCAAGGATCATCTTACCCTTGGCATCGTAACCAGCAACGACTTTCATGTTGGCAAACTCGGGAGCATATTTTTCCAATGGATCATCGAGTTGGAATAAACCCTTCTCATAAAGTTGCATCAGCGCGGTACCGGTAACAGGTTTGGTCATGGAGTATATCCTCACGATCGTATTCCTGTCGAAGGGCTTGCTGGCCTCGCGATCGGCGTAGCCGAATGAATTGAAGTACACCTCCTTATCTTTCTCGATAATAAGGGCCGACACGCCTACGATCTTTGCCGAGTCGACCATCGCCTGGAGTACTGAGTCGATGCGTTTTTTGACGACCTCGCTGATGATGCCGGTGGAAGCTGCAGTTTCTTCGGTCTTCGGCGACTGGCAGGCGGTAGCCAGCACTACAACTATAACAAACAGACTTAAGGTTCTAAACATGTTTATTGGGTGTTGGTTATTCGTATTGGGTATTGGGTATTCCCTTTCGTAAAGTTAAAATTGTTTTCGAAACGCCCCCAACCCCTGCCGGATTACCCAACCGTTATCGCCACATTTCCCTTCTTGTGGCCTTTATCGACATAACGGTGTGCCTCAACTATCTGGTCGAACCGATATATCGTATCCATCACCGGCTTCAACACACCAGACTCCACCATGCCTTTCAATTCAACGAGTCCTTCGAACGTATCCGGGCTGTTCTCCCCTACCATTACTTTCTTCTTCGTGGTTGCTGAAGTCCACATCATGGCCGGGTTCTTGAAAGGCATCGTGACATTCATGTAAATGCCGTGATCCTTTACATGACTGATGCCGAATGAAAAGTCGAGTTTATCGACAGCATCACACAACACATCATACATCTCCAGTTTGCTCGCGAAGTCGGGAGCCGCGTAGTCGATGACTTTATCTGCTCCAATCGATTTCACCAACTCAAGATTTGCCTTACTTGCCACACCCGTGACTTCCGCACCCATGTGTTTGGCTATTTGTACTGCATAACTTCCTACACTCCCGGATGCTCCATATATAAGGACCTTCGACCCCTTGCTCACCTTCGCAGCACTCATGTAATGAAGCGCAGTGCGGGCTCCTATGGGAAGTGCTGCCGCTTCTTCGAAAGTCGTGTTCGAAGGTTTGATCGTAACCGGTCCGTTCTCATTCAGACAAACGTATTCTGCATAGCCGCCGAAGTTGGACAACGTCGCCGCGAAAACATGATCGCCTTTCCTGAATCTCTTCACGTTCACACCGGCCTCCTCCACTTCACCGGCGAGTTCCACTCCAAGGATTGCCTTATTTGGCTTCGTTATCCCCAATGCTACGCGCGCCGGCACCCAAAATGATGCAGGTACTCTGAATGCCCTGATCCTCGAATCGGCTACAGTTACAGTCGTTGCCTTAATCTTTATCAGTATTTCGTCCGGTTTTGGAACAGGTTTTTCAACCTCGCGGATCTTCAACACTTCAGGGGGTCCATACTTTTCGCAAAAGATGGCTTTCATAGGTGATCGGTTTTGGGAATGGGTAGTAGATGATGTCCAGATGCGTGCATGTTAGTAATTAAATTTTGCCGTTACGGTTCTTCGGAGTCTTTTTCATAAATTTTATCGATGAAACACCTTACCTCCCTCATGCTGCTTTGCTTATCGGTCACGTTTGCATCCGCACAATCTTCACTTCCTGCAAAAATGGACAGCCTGTTCAAACGGTATGACACTAAAACCGGTCCCGGTGTTGCCGTCGGGATTGTAATTAACGATAAGGTGGTTTTCACCAAAGGCTATGGGCTAGCCAATATGGAGTATGATATCCCGAACACTGCAGCCTCCGTGTTCGATATTGCCTCAGTTTCGAAACAATTCGCCGGCCTCGCCATTTCCACGTTAGTCCAGGAAGGAAAGATCTCCCTGCAAGACGACATCCATAAATACCTGCCCGATGTTCCGGACTTCGGCAAGATAATCACGATCGATCATCTTGTCCATCACACCAGCGGTTTACGCGACTGGCCTGAAGGATTGAACGTCGCCGGCTGGCGATGGGACGAAGCTTTTAAGTTTGACGACATCATCAGGATGGTGAAATACCAGAAAGAACTGGACTTCGCACCTAGTGAAAAGTACTCTTATTCGAATACAGGTTACAATTTACTCGCCGTGATCGTTGAGAAAGTATCGGGCATGTCATTCAGGAAGTGGACCGATCAGAATATTTTCAAACCTCTTGAAATGGAAAACTCGCGTTTCCAGGATGACTATTCAGAGCTCACAAAGAATATGGCCTACTCCTATCACCGGGAAGGAGATGTTTATAAAAAGAACATGACCGGACTGACGGCGGTTGGCTCAAGCTCCCTGTTCACAAACGTTGATGATCTTTGCAAGTGGGTGATCAATTTCGATAAGCAGATAGCGGCCAAAAACCCGGTCTACCTTCGTATGCTGGAAGGCTCCACGTTAAATAATGGTGAAAAGAACACTTATGGTTTCGGAGTGGGAGTCGGTAGTATGGATGGACTCACCATCGAAGCTCACACAGGGGGTTGGGCCGGCTACCGGACCGTCATCATGAAATTCCCTGACGAAAAACTTAACATCATCCTGTTAGGCAACGATGGATCATTCAATCCCCATGGAACCGCTGGTGACGTTGCCCGTATCATCCTGAAAGGCAAAATGAAACCACAGGCAGGCCCAAATCCATCCGACAACACGAAGAATCTTCCCACCATCAAGCTAAAAGAGTCGCTTGCAACAAAGTTTGCAGGAACCTACCAACTGGGCGAGGATTGGTTTGTGACTTTGACCCTGGAGAACGGACAATTGATGACACAGGCCAATGGCGAAGATAAATTTCCCACGTTCCCCAAATCAGATTCCGTGGTATGGGTCGAAGCATACGGCGCGTCGATGACATTCGTTACCGGTAAGGACGGCAAGGTGAACGTGTTGCGCTACCGCGGCTTTAATGCTCCAAGGATAGGTTCCGTTAAACCGGATCCCACCCAATGGAAAGATTTTCCAGGAATTTACTACAGCAAGGAGTTGAGCACCGAATACGCGATTGAGTCAAAAGAGGGCAAGCTGGTGATGCACCATATGCGACTTGGGGACTTCGATCTTACTCCTCACTTGGTGAAAGCCGGAACTTTCTCGAGTGGCATCGGAACGCTTACATTCTTTAGCGAACAAGGAAATGTTGTTGGCTATCGATTGTCACGTGGCAGGGTGAAGAATATAAGGTTTGATAAAAGGTAAAAGATAAAAACTAAAAGATAAAAGGGTGAAGAGTTTAGAGTGAAGAGTTTAGAGTGAAGAGTTAAGAGCGAAGAGTTAAGAGTGGGGTAACTATAGACTCATCGGTGACGAATTTATTCAATAAACCGCTGTCACCCTCATCGCACCTTGCACATCGCACCTGCACATTTATGATTCAATGGCAAGTAATATCTTTATATTACTCGTTGAATTCGATCCATGAAGTGGAGACCCCTTATTTCCGTTGTCATAGGCATTCTTTTCACTGCCCCTGCCCTGGCGCAGATCGACACCGAATTCTGGTTCGCTCCGCCGGAAATTACCCAGGGTCATGGCGACCTACCTATATACGTCCGTTTCTCCTCGTTAGACAAGCCCACCACGGTAACAATCAGCCAGCCGGCACGCGGAGAAGTGCTCTTCACATTTTCAATACCGGAACGAACAGCGTATAGCGTTAACCTGTCCAACTGGGTTTCAAGACTGGAGACAAACAAGCCTGGCACGGTGATGAAGACCGGTTTGAAGATCACGGCTACTGAACCCGTGACCGCTTATTACGAAGTTGCATCGATCCTCAATGGCGAGATCTTTTCACTGAAGGGACGAAATGCTGTAGGTAACAGGTTCATTATGCCTGGCCAAAGTGTATATGAGATCAGTACAGATTACACTCCGCAGCCGTATGGCTCTATCGACATCGTGGCCACAAAAGACAACACACGAATCAAGGTGAAGCCAACCACAGCGTTCGTTGGACATGAATCCGAGAAAGAATTTTTCATCAGCCTGAACCTGGGTGAAACCTATTCCCTCAGGAAAGTGTCGCTGACGGCATCGAATAATTTTGCCGGCACAATACTGGAATCGAACAAGCCAATTGCTGTGACGTTCAAAGACGACTCAGTAATAAAAAACACCTGCCGCGACGTTGTTGGCGACCAGACTTTACCGGTAAAGGTGACGGGAATGGAATATATCGTACCGAAAGGATTTCTCAGCCCGCCTGAGTATGTATTTATTACTTCAACTGAAAACAACACGAAGATCTATATCGCGGGTGTGAACCTCGCCGCAACGACACTGAGTATGGGCCAGACGTACAAGCTCGACCTGACATTGCCAGCAACGTATATCAGGTCAGACAAGAGAATTTATGTTTTTCATGTCACAGGTTTCATTTGCGAAGTCGGCGGAGCTGTATTGCCACCAATTACTTGCACAGGTTCGAAGCGCGTCGCATTCACACGGAGCACCGACGATTTCTTTGGTCTTAATATCCTGGTGAGAAAGGAGGGCATTTTTTCGTTCACTCTGAACGGCAGTTCCAACCTGATTCCACCTCATCTCTTCAAGCCCGTGACGGGTACTAACGACGAATGGTATTCTGCCCAGGCAAGTTATCCCTTGAAAGACGTTCCGCAGGGAGAAGCATCTATCCTGGTCAACAGCACTCATTCGTTCCAGGTAGGTGTGATCAACGGCAGTGGCTCAAACACCGCGCGTTATGGATACTTCTCTTCGTTCTCCACCTTGTTCATCGGCGACGATGTCAAGATGTGCGAAGGTGATACGGCGACAATCGATGCGGGGCCGGGCAAAGGCACATACCTGTGGAGTACCGGCGCCACCACACAATCTATCGATGTTACACTGCCAGGTAAATACTATGTAACGGTCGCTACTGAAGATTGTGTTCTTACAGACACCGTGGACGTTGCCGTGAAATCCAGGAAAATTGACCTGGGAGCGGACCTACAGATCTGTCCTTTCGGTATGGCAAAGATCGATGGCCAGGAGAATACTTCCTGGCTCTGGACGGGTGGAAGCACTCAGCGCTACCTGGAAGTTGACAGTGTCGGATCTTATGGCGTTGAAGTTGTTGACTTCGATGGTTGTGTGTCCACCGATACCGTGGATGTGACGACCTACGTCGACCGGTTCAATGAATCGGTAAAGCTCAAACTCAACTACGTCAGCGTCGATACGGCTTCGGCAGAGAACATTGACGTCGATTGGACGAAGACCAATGGAAACCAGCCGGAAGACCTTTCACTGAAGCTATTCAAACGACCATCTTTGACGTCGGCATGGATCGAAGAGTTCACAACTGGCGAGGAACATGGGCCTTATGCTTCGCCGGGAAACCTCCCGTCAGATGACAGCTACGAATGGTACGGAGTTCTCGTCAATCTTTGCGGCGATGAAAAACTGGAGAGCCTGCTCCACGAAACGATGCTGCTCGCGGGAGTAGCCGACACAACGAGCGGCGAAGTGACACTGGAATGGAATGACTACGTCGGATGGCCGGTGGACCATTACGAGGTTTGGCGAAAACTCGACGACGGTAAGTTTCAAATGCTCGGTTCAACCGACATGTCTTCTTTTAAAGCGAAAACCGCCTACGATGGATTTACTCACCGGTATGTCATCAGGGCTTATGAAGCCGGTGATAACGGCATGAGTTGGTCGAATGTAGTTCAGTTTCGTTTCGAGCATTCGTTGTATGCGTACAATGTATTCACTCCGAATGATGATGGTTATAATGACAGGTTTACGGTAAAGAACATTCTTCTGTATCCGCATGCTCATGTAATCATAATGAACCGATGGGGTCAGCGGGTATTCGAAGACCTCGCCTACAAGAATACCTGGAACGGAGGCGATTCGCCTGCTGGTGTTTATTATTTCGTGATCGATGCGGGGAATGGAGCGCCGGAAATAAGGGGGTTTGTGAGCCTGGTGCGATGACCCTAAGAACAGAATATCCAACACCCGACATTTAACACCCAACATCGAAGTATGTGTCACTTCATCCTTGGATGTTGAGTGTTGGATATTGGATGTTAGGGATCATTTTAACTTCAAATCCACCTCAAGCGACTTGCCGTTCCCCACAAGGATATTTCCGACCACAAACCTTTGCGTAGCCGGCGCTGACTTACTCACGCGCACCAATGTCACGGCCCTGGGTCGAACATAAATTGCCTTCGGCTCCATTTCCTGGTTCACATTCTTCAACCGGTATGGTACGCTGCTTTCGTTGATCACCTGGACCCAATGAACATTCTTGTCTTCCGAATGCGGCGGGTCGACCTTGATCGAACTCCGGAAGAAAGCTTCTGCCCACTCCGGTTTGCCACCGAGACTGTCGCCATGAAACAACGCCAGGGTACGACCATTCTTCAGCGCATCGCGAACACCTTCAACATTTCTTTCTTTCGCAAACACAAGTGTAACCGGTCGTACTTCGCCCATAGCAGGTTCCCAGAAGTCGCTCGTAGCAATGTGGATATCAGAGTTCGAGAACACTGTAAGATTCCGTTGGTTACACCAATCCAACACAAACCCGTACGCTGCTTTTGTATTGTAGAATTCAACGCCGTGAAGCCAGCCTTTCTTCAATAACTCTTCATGCACGGGGTGAAATTTCGGAATGCCATCGGGTTGCTGTGTCTTCCAGCCCGGGTGATTCCAAAACACAAACGCGCCCTGGCGATGTGCTTCTTCCATTACCTTCATAAAATCAGGATCAGTCAGCTTATCGACATCGGTTACGAACAAACAATTGAGGTGGCCGGTGGGCATGGCCCTGGTGATCTCCACTCCTTTCACCAACACAACGTTTCTGTCTTTAGCGTATGGAGCGGCAATGTCATACGACTGGTTGTGTCCCTGCTCCTTCATGAAATCTTTATGAGGCCGGTATTCCACATGGTCGGTAATTGCAATGATGTCGATACCCTCACGAACTGCTTCGTCTACACGGAGGGTGGGCCAAACCTGGCCGTCGGAGAAATCGGTGTGAACGTGGAAGTCACCTTTCAGGGTCATGTAGCCCGGGATATCAGGGAGGTTATTGAGTTTTTGTTGTGCGAATGCGCCGATGGCGGAAAAGAGGATGAGCAGGCTGATTGTGATTTTCATAGGCGGGTTTTAATGGCAGAAATTATCAAAAAAGATGCCCGAACGCTACTTGGATACCCTGGTGGCATGACTATAGTGGTGCCACCACTAAGAGATAATCCTTACATCCCGACAGCCAGTTTTCCTGATAAGTTAAACCCAGGGCGCCCATTTTTCAATACCTGTCACGGCTTTCAGCAATCGATTGAATTGTTGCTTTTCGAAATATTTTTGCCTATACTCAAAGTATTAATTAACCAATCCATTGTTGTATGTCAGCGACGCACGTGGGTTTCGGTAGTACGGCCAGATACGACATGTGGTGGGTTCGTCCACTGTTGATCTTTATTGCCCTGTCATCATTTATCACCTATGCAACATGGGCGGCTTTCCAGGGCGATCATTACGCCGTTGGTAACTACCTGTCGCCTTTTTATTCCCCGGAGATCTACGGTGATTCTCCTCACGCCTGGTTTGGCCCAAAGCCCTCGTGGTGGCCGATGATCATTCCCTTCTCGCCTGCCCTGCTCATCCTTTGGGCTCCAGGTGGAATGCGTTTTACATGTTATTATTACCGGGGCGCTTATTATAAATCCTTCTGGGCCGACCCGCCAGCATGTGCCGTGGGTGAACCGCGTAAGAAATACTGGGGCGAAAATTCATTACCGTTAATACTGCAAAACGTCCATCGTTACTTTTTATATCTCGCCATCCTATTTGTGATCCTGTTGACTTACGATGCCTATAAGGCGATGTGGTTTCCCGATCCAACTACAGGTCAGGAAAAATTCGGTATCGGTGTAGGCACATTGGTGCTCGCTCTCAATGCAACACTCCTGGGAGGATACACATTCGGATGTCATTCATTCCGTCACCTTGTGGGTGGATTCAAGGATCAGCTGTCGAAAGCACCCGTACAGCGTAAGATCTACAACTGCTCAAGTTGTCTCAACAAACGACACATGAACTGGGCATGGTTCAGCCTTTTCGGAGTGGCGTTCGCCGACGTGTACGTCAGGCTTGTCTCAATGGGGATTTGGACCGACTGGAGGATCATTTGATGGCGTCTGAATTTCAAACATACACACATGATGTTCTTGTGATCGGCTCCGGCGGCGCAGGGCTTCGTGCTGCTATCGAAGCAGCCAGTGCAGGCGTTAGTGTCGCAGTGGTTTGCAGATCGCTGTTAGGAAAAGCGCACACCGTTATGGCTGAAGGTGGCGTTGCCGCAGCATTAGCCAACGTCGACGACCGCGACAGCTGGAAAGTTCATTTTGCCGATACCATGCGTGGTGGCCAATATCTCAACAACTGGCGGATGGCCGAACTGCACGCGAGAGAATCACCAGACCGCGTGAGAGAACTCGAAGCCTGGGGAGCGGTGTTCGACAGGACCGACGACGGACGGATACTGCAACGGAACTTCGGAGGTCATAAGTATCCGCGTCTCGCCCACGTTGGCGATCGCACCGGGTTGGAGATGATCCGCACATTACAGGATCATACCATTCACCTTAACGTAGATATCCTCCAGGAAGTCACGATCATCAGCCTTCTTACCAGTGAAGGCCGGATCGCCGGCGCATTTGGGTACGACCGGGAAAAAGGCGAGTTCAAAATTTTCAAAGCAAAGTCTGTCATTATAGCAACCGGCGGCATGGGCCGCATCTACAAGATATCGAGCAACAGCTGGGATTGCACGGGCAGCGGCATATCACTCGCTTATCACGCCGGGGCCGAACTGATCGACATGGAGTTCGTGCAGTTCCACCCTACCGGTATGGTATGGCCGCCGAGTGTACGCGGTCTTCTCATCACCGAAGGGGTTCGGGGCGAAGGCGGCGTACTTCGGAACA
>WUUC01032386.1_pt1 | contig 10684 bp, 8 predicted proteins | sample 6278441 | NCBI WGS metagenome assembly WUUC01 (sample SAMN13675441, study PRJNA597444) | soil metagenome | isolation source: soil | place: USA: Washington | collected 2017-10 | reverse complement strand
CCGGCGCCGTTCGGGTACGGCTCGTGGCCGGCGATCGACCCGATGGTGACGACCTGGCCGTCGCCGCTGGCCTCCAGCGCCGGCAACAGCGCCTTGGTCACCCGCAGGACACCCAGCACGTTGGTGTCGTACATCGCCTGCCACTGGTCGACGTCCGCCTCGGCCACCGTGGCCCAGCCCAGCGCTCCGCCGGCGTTGTTCACCACCAGCCGACACTCGGCGACGGCGGCAGCCAGCTCGTCGACCGAGCCCTGGTCGGTGACGTCGAGCCGCAGCGGACGGCAGCCGGTCTCTTCCGCCAGCGCCTCGAGCCGGTCGAGTCGGCGGGCCCCGGCGACCACCGTCCACCCGTCGGTCGCCAATGCCCGGACCGTCGCGGCCCCGATCCCCGAGCTCGCCCCCGTCACCACCGCCACGCCCCGGGACCCTGCTGCTGACGTCGCTCCGTCGACCATCGGGCCAGTCTCCCCGAGCGGTCGCGGTGGTCACCGCATCCCTGCCCACCATTCACGGGACGCGGGCGGGAGTGGGGATCGTGTTGGGACGCTCATGCTCGCCCACTCCGACCACCGCCCGAGCACCTCGCCCCGCCCGGGGCGGTTCCTCAACGAGTCCCTCGCCGCCATCGCTGCGGCCCGGGGCCTGTCCTAGGGGAGCGTTTCGGCGACATGCTCGTCCTCGAGGTCGACACCGGCATGTCCTTCGAGCACTTCGCCCGCCAGGCCACGGGACCGGGCTGGCCTTCATCGCCGTCTACGACGCGGCCGTGACCGCCGCCCTCGCCTGGGTCGCGGCCGGGGCCGAGCGGTGCGGGGTCGGGGTGCTGGGACCTGGCGCCACGGGTGGGCTACAACTGCGGGCCGGGGGTGGACATCGCTCGATCGTCGAAGGAGATCACCCCCATGGCTGCAGACCCGTTCCACGAGAGGCTGTCCGCCCAGTTCGACGTGTTCGACCGGATCGGCGACGGCGTCCTCACCCGTGAGGACATCGAGGCCAAGGCCAGGGCCGTCCTCGACGAGTTCGGGGTCTCGCCCGACTCGTCCAAGGGTCGTCAGCTGTTGACGGCGGCCGACGGCTTCTGGGACGGCCTGTGCAAGCGGGCCACCATCAGCCCCGAGGGCAAGATGTCGAAGGACGACTTCGTCGCCGCCAACATGAAGGTGCTGGTGGGCAGCCCCGACGGGTTCCAGATCCTGGTCCGCCCCTGGGTGCACGCCGAGTTCGTCGTCGCCGACGTCAACGAGGACGACCACCTCCAGCCCGACGAGTGGGCCCGGCTGCTGCGGACCCGGGGCCACGACGAGCAGACGATCCGGCAGCGCCTCGCGGCGGCCGACATCGACGGCGACGGCGGCGTCACCCTCCACGAGGTCATGAGCGCGGCCTATCGCTTCTACGCCACCGACGACACGCCCCACAGGACCACCGCGCTCGACTGAGCGGGGCGAGCACAACCCGCCCCCGACGGGTGTTCGGGCGCGCCTTCCGTGGTGTAAACAGCACGTCACGTGGTGGTCGGCCCGCGGCCGGCCTCGGGAGAAAGTCGACGCGATGGCCGAAGGCATGCATGCCCGGAAGATGTCGGCGCGGTTCGACACCTTCGATCGTGACGGCGACGGCTACATCAGCCAGCGGGAAGTCGAGCAGATGGCCCGGGCCATCTGCGAGGCGTTCGAGGCCTCGCCCGACTGGGGCAAGGGCCGAGCCATGTTGCGGGGGGCCGGTGCCTTCTGGCGGGGCCTGGCCGACGAGATCGACGACGAGTTCGCGGACGGCGGGCGGCTCACCCGCCAGCAGTTCATCGACGCCGCCAAGCGGGCCCTGCTCGACCACCCCGAGGGCTTCAACCGCATCGTCCGGCCGTGGACCGAGGCATCGGTCGCCATCGTCGACGCCGACGGCGACGGCGACGGCGAGATCACGCTCGAGGAGTGGGGCCGCCTGCTGCTGGCCGTAGGCGCTGACGACGCCGCGGTCCAGCGGCGCCTCCAGGCCACCGACCGCGACGTCGACGGCCGGCTGAGCGTGCGCGACCTGCTGTCGGCGGCCCAGGCGTACTACACGACCGACGACGACATGCCCGACTTCGAAGAGGTCTGAGGCCTCCAGCGCCCGAGCCCCGTTGCTCGGCGGCGCGGCGGCCCGGCGGAAGGCCCAGCGAGCAAGGGGTCGTCCCCGACCGCACGCAGCGTGAGCTAGAAAGACGTTCGGTGGCGGGCGCCCTTGGATCGTTTGGAGACATCCCCATGGCTGCTGGCACCCACGACGAGAAGCTGTCCGCCCAGTTCGACGTGTTCGACCGGACCGGCGACGGCGTCCTGACCCGCGACGACTTCGAGGCCAAGGCGTTCGACGTCCTCCGCGAGTTCTCGGTCCCGCCCCAGGACGACCAGGGGTCGTGCCTGGTCAACGCCGCCCGCGGCTTCTGGGAAGGGCTGTGCGACCGGGCCGGCATCAGCCCCGACGCCAGGATGACCAAGAGCGAGTTCGTCGAGGTCAGCACCCGGGTGCTGGTGCGCAACCCCATCGGCTTCCACGAGCTCGTCGCCCCCTGGGTGCTGGCCGAGCTCAACATCGCCGACCGCAACGGCGACCGCACCCTCGATCCCGAGGAGTGGGCGCGGCTGTTGCGCACCAGGGGCCACGACGACGTGGCCATCAAGGAGCGCCTCAACGCGGCCGACCTCGACAGCGACGGCCGCGCCAGCGTCCACGAGGTGCTCAGCGCCGCCTACCGCTTCTACCTCGACGTCGCACCCGGCGACCGCTCCGCCGCTCTCGACTGACATCCGCCCCGACGGCCGCTGCCCCGACCTGATCAGGTCAGGGCGGCGGTGGGGTGGAGGCCGGTGGCCTGGCGGAGGACGACCGTCCAGCCGTGGGGGTCGATGCCGAGAGCCGTGAAGCGGTGGGCGGCTTCGCCGGGCTCGGCGCCTTCGGTGCCGGCGCTGCTGCTGATGCCGGTGGGGGTGCCCAGGGCTTCGAGCGCCGTGGCGTGACCGAGGCGGACGACGGCCTGGGCGATCCGGTCGTCGGTGGCGTCGATGCTGGTGGTGAGCGAGGCGAACGTGTCGGCGACCGCGCCCTGGTCGCCGCGGCGGGCGGCGATCGATCCGCGGGCCAGGCCGGCCCACAGCCGGTCGAGGTAGGTCGAGCGCTCGTCGCCGTCGACGGCGACGGCCGAGGCGAGCGCCTCGTCGAGCTGTCCGGCCGCGGCCAGTGCGAGGGCTGCGACGGCGCCGGTGTAGCCCGACGACGCCCGCTCGCCCGCGGCCCGCTGGACGTTGCGCAGCAGGTCCAACGCCTCGTCCGGGCACGACCGTTGCACGGCGAGCAGCGCCTGCGAGGCCAGGAACTCGCCGCCGCCGGCGGTGGTGAGGTCGTCCGACGACAAGCCCGATCTCGGGAGCACGGCCAGCGCGGCGGCCGCCCGGTCACGGTCGCCGATCTGCACTGCCGCGCCCAACAGCCCCGCAGCAGAGAAGGCCACGTAGCGCGACGAGTCGCTGGGCAGCAGCGCGCTGCGGGCCTTCTCGAGCACCGCGAAGCCCTCGTCGACCCGGCCGGCGGTGATCAGCGCCCGTCCCAGCGGGAGCACCGCCTGGACCCGGCCGTAGTCGTCGTTGATGGCGTCGAAGGTGTCGAGCGCCCCTTGGGCCTGCTCGACGGCCGACTCGGCCCGCCCGGTCCACAGGTGGATGCTGGCCGTCAGCACCTGGCCCATGCCCATGGCCCACTTGTCGCCCGCCACGCCCGCTCCGCCGAAGGCTTCGTCGCACATGGCCTCGGCCTCTTCGCGGTAGCCCTGGTAGAAGCGGGTGAAGGCCAGCAGGCCCATGGCCCAGCCCAGCCCGCCCTTGTCGCCGATCTCGGCGAAGAGGGCGGCCGAGTCGTGCAGCAGCGATTCGGCGTCGGCCATGCGCCCGCCGATGAAGTGGGCCCACGACAGGTGCTGCAGCGCCCAGGCACGTCCCCGGCGGTCGCCGAGCGCCTGGTACAGCTCGAGCGCCGGCTCCAGCGAGGCGACCGCCGCTTCGGGGTCGTTGCGCATGAGCGCTGCGAACCCTCTGATGCGCAGGGCGACCGCCCGCCCGGCGTCGTCGCCCGCCTTGTCGGCCCGGCCGAGGGCCTCGTCGATCAGCTCGAGCGCCTCGTCCTGGTTGCCGGCCTTCAGCGCCGCGTCGGCGACGGCCACGATCGCCTTGACCGTGGAGCGCTCGTTGTCCGCCGCCTCGGCCGCTTCCCGGGCGGCGTCGGCGTCGGCTCGGGCCTGGGGCATCTGGCGCAGCTCGCCATAGGCGGACGACCGGGCCAGCAGCAGGGCCACCCGGTCGTCGGGACATCCGAGCTCGGCGCACGCCGGGTTGGTGTCGAGGATGGTCAGCGCCTCGGAGAACAACAGCGCCGCCCGCCGGGGTGTGTCGGCGTGGGCGGCCCTCTCGCCGGCGGTGCGGAGCCAGCGGACGGCTCGGCTGTGGACGTCGAGGTCGGCCTGCCCGTTGGGCGCAGCGGCCATGCCCGTCATGCTCGTGATGGCGCCGCCCATGCCGGCCACCCCGCCCAGGTCGGCGGTGAGCGTCGCCGCCCGGCCGTAGTGGTGGGCGATGCGGTCGACCACGGCGTCGTGGTCGTGGCGCTCCTCGGCCTCGAGCCAGGCGGCCACCCGGGCGTGGGTCTTGGCCCGCCGCTCCTTGGTCATGGTGCCGTAGGCCACCTCGCGCACCAGCTCGGAGCGGAACTCCCACGACTGGTCCTCGACGGCCATCAGGTCCTTGGCCTGCAGGCCGACCAGCGCGGCGGTCACCGGTGTGTCGGTGCCGTGCGCCTCTCGGTACATGGTGGCCAGCCACTCGATGCGACCGCTCGACCCGAGCACCGCGGCGTCCTCGGCGACCCGGCGCTCGGCCACGGTCAGCCCGTCGAGCCGAGCCGCCACCAGTCCCTGCAGGGTGTCGGGCACCTGGGTCGGGCGGGACCCCTCCAACCACGACACCAGCTCCTCGAGGAAGTAGGGGTTGCCGCTGGCCCGGTCGAGGACGTTGTCGATGTCGTGCTCGGCGAGCCCCGGCAGGCGCTCGCTGGCCAGGCAGCGCAACAGCTCGGCGGCCGCCGCCCGTTCGAGCGGATCGAGGTGGACCACCACCGAGTGGTGCTCGCCCTCGGGCGGCGACCAGCGCTCGGCCAGTGATGGCCTCGCCGTCGCCAGCACCACGAACGGCAGGCGGGCGTTGCTCTCGAGCAGGGCGTTGACCATCGTGAGCACGGCATCGTCGGCCCAGTGCAGATCGGACAGCACCACCGCCAGGGGACGGCGCTGCGCCACCGCACCGGCGAACGCGACCAGGGCCCGCTTGGCCTCGTCGCTGGCCCGGGCCGAGTCGACGTCGCTGAGGACGCCCTCGAAGCCCAGCAGGTGCAGCAGCCCGTCCACGACGCGGCCGACTGCGTCGGCGGCACCGTCCTTGGCATCGGTCCTGGTGCCGTCGTCGGTGGGGCCTTCGGCCGTGCCGTCGCCGTTGGTCTCGATCGCCGCGGCGTCACGGTTGCCGGGACCGTCGTCCTGGTCCCGGCCGAAGGCCGTGGCGACGGCGGCTCGGACCTTGGCGGCCACCGTCGTCGAGTCGTCGCCGGGCTCGACCCCACAGCCCGAACGGACGGCGTCGGCGATCGGCCACCACACGTTGGCCTCGCCGTAGGGGACGCAGCGACCCTGCAGGATCAGAGCGTCGTGGCCGCAGCGGGCCTGTTCCGCCGCCTCTTCGGCGAGGCGGGACTTGCCCAGCCCGGCGTCGCCGAGGATCAGCATCAGCGCCGCCCGCTTCCGGGACACCGCCACGTTCAGCGTGTGCGACAGCAGCGCCATCTCGTCGTCGCGGCCCACCATCGGCGCCCGATGGCGGTCGGGGCGATAGCCGGGCGGCAGGTCGGCACCCTCGGCCACCCAGGCGGGGACCGGTGCGTCCTTGCCCTTGGCGGCGATGGCGCCCACGGATCGGAACGTCACGGCCCGGCGGGTGGCGCGGTAGGTCGCCTGGCCCACCAGGACCTGCCCGGGTTCGGCCGCGGACTGCAGGCGCTGGGCGGTGTTCACGACGTCGCCCATGGCGGTGTAGTCGCCGCCGGCCCGCAGCGCCCCGACCAGGACCTCGCCGCTGTTCACCCCCACCCGCAGGCGGACGTCGAAACCCAGCTGGGCCTTGGACGTCAGCACCGTGCGGTGGAGCTGCAGCGCGGCGCGCACGGCGCGCTCGGCATCGTCCTCGTGGGCGATCGGAGCGCCGAACAACGCCAGGATGGCGTCGCCGATGATCTTGTCGACCCGGCCCCCGAACGCCTCGATGTCGGCGACCAGCCGCTCGAAGCAGCGGTCGACCATGCGCTTGACCTGCTCGGGATCGCGCCGCTCGGACAGGGCCGTGAACCCGACCAGGTCGGCGAACAGCACGGTGACCACCCGCCTCTGATCGCCGCGCCGGTGCAGATCGGTCCCGCAGCTCGGACAGAAGCGCGCGCCCTCCGGCACATCCTCGCGGCACGCCGGGCAGCTCACGCGGCCAGTGTACGGACGCCGCAACCCGCTCCTCCGGCACGATTTCCCAGGTGCCGCCCAGCCGCCGAGGGGGCGGCGGCGGGTGGGGTCGCGCCGCCGGTCGTGGGGAGCGGGCCGGGGTGGCGTGGCATCGTGGCTCTCGGCCAGAGCGAGCCTGGCCGCCGGAGGAGGTCGTGCCCGTGGACATCGAGGTCGTGAGCGGCGACATCACCGAGCTGGCGGTCGACGCCGTCGTCAACGCAGCCAACTCGAGCCTGCTGGGCGGGGGAGGCGTCGACGGTGCGATCCACCGGGCGGCGGGGCCCGAGCTGCTGGCCGAGTGCCGGGGACTGGGCGGGTGCGAGACAGGCGATGCCAAGGCGACGAGCGGCTACCAGCTGCCGGCCCGCTGGGTGATCCACACCGTGGGGCCGGTGTGGCACGGCGGCGCTCAGGGGGAGCCGGAACTGCTGGCCTCGTGTTACCGCCGCTCGCTGGAAGTGGCCGACGACCTCGGGGCGCAGTCGATCGCCTTCCCGGCCATCTCGACGGGGGTCTACGGCTACCCGCAGGACCAGGCCGCGGCCATCGCCGTCGACACCGTCCGCGCCGTCGCGTCGACGACGGTGCACATCGCCCGGATCGTCCTCGTTGCCTTCAACGCCCCGACCCAGGCGCTCTACGAGGAGCTGCTGGCGTCCTGATCTCGGGCCGGTAGGTGCGGTAGGTGCGGTGGGGGTGGCAGGAAGGGCGTCACCCCCACCGCACGACCGGTGGCGCGCGGTGGGCTGCGTCACAGCAGGCTGAGCTGGGTGCCGGTGTCCTGGGGACGGCGCCGGCGGCGGGCCCGAGGCGGCGCGAGGAGGACGGGGCGGTTGCCGCTGGCCGCCTCGACGTCGTGGGCGTCATCGGCGTCGTCGACGTCGTCGAGGCCGCCGGTGGGGGCGTGGCCGTTGCGGCGAGGGGGTTGGGCCCCGACGGGATCGGGCTGCTGGCCGGTGTGGTGGCGAGGGTCGAGCCGGTCGGCCGACACGCCCGCGTACTGGTGGACGAAGCCGCGCACCATCCGCTCGACGGCCCGCTGCTCGGTGCGGGGCGCGTAGGCCCGGTTGCCGTAGAGCATGCGGTACTCGTCGACGAGGTGGGGGTGGCTGTCGGCCAGCCGCGCCATGAACACCTCCTTCACCCCCGGCCGCAGGTGCAGCTGGGTGGTGGAGATCGACTGGGCGCCGGCCTCGACGCACGCCTTCACCACGGCCTCGATCTGCTCGGGGCGGTCGGAGATCTGGGGCAGGACCGGGGCGATCAGCACCCCGCACGGCACGCCCGAGGCGTTGAGCGCCTCGACCGCCCGCACCCGCCGCAGCGGATGGGGCGTGCCCGGCTCGGTCGCCTTCCACGCGGCCTCGTCGAGCGTGCCGATCGACAGGTTCACCCGCACGCTGGTGCGCCGGGCCGCCTCGGCCAGCAGCAGCCGGTCGCGCAGCACGAGCGTCGACTTGGTGAGGATCGAGAAGGGGTTCCGGTGCTCGGACAGCACTTCGACGATGCCCCGGGTCAGCCGGTACTTGCCCTCGCAGCGCTGGTACGGGTCGGTGTTGGTGCCCATGGCGATGAGCGCCCCCGACCACCTGGCGGGGTTGAGCTCGGCCCGCAGCAGCGACACGGCGTTGACCTTGACGACGATCTTGCTCTCGAAGTCGCCGTCGCTGTCGAGGTCGAGGAAGGTGTGGGTGGGCCGGGCGAAGCAGTAGGTGCAGGCGTGGCTGCAGCCCCGGTAGGCGTTGATCGTGTACTGGAAGCCGAACGGCGCGCTCGGCACCTCGTTGATGATCGAGCGGCTCTTGACGTGGAGGAACTCCATGCCGGCGAACTCGCCCTTCCCGGGCTCGCGCTCGAACACCGGCGCCTCGAACAGCGACCCTTGGGCCTTGGGTTCGTCGGCGAGCTGCCACCGCAGGTTGCTGCCCACGGCCTCACATTAGCGAACACATGTACGCCTCGGGAAGAGCCGTCTGGCTCGTGCTCGTGCCGGGCGGCGGTCACCTCGTCGGCGGCGGCCGAAGGTCAGTCTGGCCGATCGGCGTCGTCGCTCACGCCGTCCGCCTCCAGCACCTGCTTGGCCAGCTTCTTGGGGGCCACCAGCGTGTACGAGGTGCGGACCCACTCGGTGACCTGGTCCCAGCCGTCGCCGTCCTGCGTCACCGGCACGCTGACCCAGCCGTGGCGCCCGAGGCCGTAGCCGGTGGGCTCGGCGCCGGGGACCGACGCCACCACCGCGGCCGCCTCCTCCTTGGGGAGCTTCACCGACATGCTGCTCGCCTCGATGTCGGTGAAGACGAAGTTCTTGTTGCGCACCCGGAAGGTGGGCTGCCCGTCCCAGGCCTCGATGTCGACCCGCTCGGCCTCGGGCAGGTCGGCCACGATCGCCTCGAGGCGCCGCATGTTGTCGCTCGTCATCGACCGTCGTTCTACCCCGTCGGCGCGAACGTACACAGTGGCCACCGGCCTCCCGGCGTGGTGCTCGACGCCGAGGCGGCGGGGCCGCACGCGGGTCGGGGAGGGAACCGCCCTCGGGACGGGTAGTGCTAGACGCCGGGCCCGAGGACGCCGAGGCGTCGAGGAGGCAACTGCGAGATGTGGGTCGGTCGACGACGGCGTCGTGCCGGGCTGCCCGACGAGTGGGAGGCCATCGGCGCCCGCACGATCGGCTGGTGGCGCCTGCTCGACGACGGCGAGCGCGAGCGGTTGGGCCGGCTCATGGAGCAGATCCTGCTGGGCAAGCGCTGGGAGGCGGCCCGGGGCTTCGCGCTGACCGACGAGATGCGGACCGTGATCTCGGCGACCGCCGCCCTGCTGGTCCTCGAGCTCGACGACCAGGGCGGCGATCCCTACCGAGACGTCCAGGCGGTCATCGTCCACCCGACGACCGTGACCTTCCGGGGCGCCCGTCCCGGACCGGCGCCGGGGCTGATGACCGACGCACCCCTGTCCGTCATCGGCCAGGCCCACGCCCGGCGGGGTCCGGTGATCGTGGCGTGGGATGCGGCTCGGGCCGGTGCCCGTCATCCCGAGCGGGGCCACGACGTCGTCCTCCACGAGTTCGCCCACAAGCTCGACATGCTCGACGACCTCATCGACGGGACCCCACCGCTGCCGGACCGGGCCGCCCGCGAGCGCTGGATCGCCGTGTGCACCACCGAGCTCCGCCTGCTGCGCATGGGGATGGGCGGGCACCTGCTCTCGTCCTACGCCGCCACCAACCCCGCCGAGTTCTTCGCCGTCGCCACCGAGGTCTTCTTCGGGCGCCCCCTCGACCTGCGCGAGCACAAGCCCGCCCTCTACGAGGTCTTCGGCGACTTCTACCGCCAGGACCCCGCCGCCCGCCTCACCCGCTACCTCACCCGCCGCATCGCCGAGGGCCCCCACCCCGGTCCGGCCCGGCCGAGACCTGCGCCTCCAGTGGGCACCCCGGAGGCCGAGGACGGAACCTGACCGGCCTGCCGACCTGGGTCGCTCGGCTCTTGGCTGGGGCTGCGTCGCCTGTCTCGGTGCAGCCCTTGCCGGCGGCACTCGACGGCTCGCCGCTGCACGCGTGGTCCGGTCAGTCGGCCTTGGAGCGGGCGCGGTCGCGGTAGGCGGCGACGTGCTGGCGGTTGGCGCACTGGGTCGAGCAGTAGCGGCGTGACCGGTTGCGGGACAGGTCGACCAGCACGTCCTCGCAGCCGGGGCTGCCGCAGACGCGGAGGCGGTCGAGCCCGCTGTCGCAGACCACCCGGGCCAGCGCCACCGCCATCTCGGCGCCCAGCCGGTGGTGGACGGGGGCGTCGAAGGGCGTGAAGTGCATGTGCAGCGGGTGGCCGTCGTGCTCGACCAGGCGGGGGAGGGCGCTGGTCTCGTGGAGCATCTCGTTGAGCTCGTCGACGACCTGGGCGCGATCGCCCTGGTCGGCGGCCTCGAACATGCGCCGGACCCGGGCCCGCAGCCGGCGCACGGCCCGCAGCTCGGTCTCGTCGCCGGCCCGCTCGCCGCTGATGTCGTGGTCGTCGAGGAAGGCGGCCACCGCCTCGGTGGTGGTCAGGGTGTCGACCCCGGCCTCGCGGTCGTCGGTGTTGACCAGGGCCACAGCCGCCTCGAGGGCGAGAACACTGT
>WUUC01016163.1_pt1 | contig 10685 bp, 8 predicted proteins | sample 6278441 | NCBI WGS metagenome assembly WUUC01 (sample SAMN13675441, study PRJNA597444) | soil metagenome | isolation source: soil | place: USA: Washington | collected 2017-10 | reverse complement strand
AGCAGTTGAGGAATTGCGCGTGAGGGCGGAGTCGGTAGCAATCCTGGACCGGGGCGAGTCAATGGCGCTCTTTACAGTGGAAGAATTGCGCGAAGTGATCAGTGTCAAGGTGCTGGCAGGGGATCCCTCGCCTTCCGCAAAACGACAAATTAGAAGCATCACCACCGATTCACGGTCGATTCGACGGGGTGATCTATTTGTGGCGTTGAAGGGCGAGAAGTTCGACGGCCATGAATTTGTCGCCGCGGTATTGGCCAAGGGAGCGGCTGGCGCGATCGTGCATGATGCCTTTCGGTGGGAAGAGAAAAGGATGAGCCCGCACGCAGTCAACCGCCAGGAACCCTTCCTGTTTGGCGTCAAGGATCCTCTCTTCGCCTATCAACAACTGGCGACCCATCACCGGTGCCGATTCGACATTCCGATCGTAGCTGTGACGGGAAGTAACGGCAAGACGACGACAAAAGATATGGTGGCTGCCGTGCTGGCTCAGCGTTGGCGTACGCTGAAGACGGAAGGCAACTTCAACAACCGGATCGGAGTTCCTCAGACGCTGTTTCGCTTCACCGCCAGCCACCAAGCCGGTGTGATCGAAATGGGAGTCGATCGCCGCGGGCAAACAACCCGACTCTGTGAAATTGTGCGTCCGACTATCGGTCTGATTACCAATATCGGCCCGGACCATCTTGAATTTTTTGGGAGCATGGAGGGGTCGGCGCAAGCAAAGGCCGAGCTGCTGGATCTGCTGCCGGCGAACGGGACGGCGCTTTTGAATGCCGACGATTCCTACTTTGATTATCTGGCCGCCCGGGCACACTGCCGCGTGATCTCCTTTGGATTGTCCCAGAAGGCGAATGTCCGGGCCAGTCACGTCTCGTCGGACGTCCGTAAAGGAACGACCTTCGGCCTGTGCCTTCCCGGTAAAAGCCGGCCGATATCCGTCGTGATTAAAGTGCCCGGTCTGCACAATGTGACCAATGCCTTGGCCGCTGCTGCGGTTGGATTCACATTGAACTTGCCCGGCACCCTGATTGCCCAGGGACTCGCGAGATTCCGCCCGGCTGCCATGCGTTCTCAGGTCATCGCTCACCACGGTGTGCATATCATCAATGATTGCTACAACGCGAATCCGGCGTCCATGAAAGCGGCTTTGCAAGTCCTAGCTGACTGGAAACCTGCCAGAGAGCGGGTGGCCGTATTGGGCGACATGCTCGAGCTTGGACGACAAAGTGAGCACATGCATCGCGAGGTAGGGCAGTTCGCCGCCGGCCTGACGCTTTCTCGATTGATAGTCTGTGGAGACTTATCCCGAGAGACGGCCGCAGGAGCCAGGCAGGCAGGCATGTCGCAGGAGAAGCTCGTCGAACTACCGGATGCCTCCTCGGCCGCAGATCTCTTGAAGAAGACGGTTCGCCAGGGTGACGTCGTTCTCGTCAAGGGTTCCCGCGGCATGAAAATGGAACAGATTGTGCAAGTCGTGGCCGGCATGAAAACCGTCACAAAAGTAGCGTCGTAGCGAAGCGGGCTGAATCGGACAAAGGGGCGCATGCTTTACAACTGGCTGTATCCGCTGCATACCGAATATGGGTTTTTGAATGTCTTCCGCTATCTCAGCTTCCGGATCATTTATGCGGCTGTGACGGCGTTCCTCATTGCGTTTGTTCTCGCCCCATGGCTCATCCGCAAATTGCAGGACATCAAGCTCGGGCAGCAGATACGAGACGATGGACCCAAGCATCACTTGGCCAAGAGTGGCACGCCGACGATGGGCGGCGTGCTCATCATCTTTGCCGTGCTGCTTTCCACGCTGCTCTGGGCCGATATCACGAAACCCTATGTATGGCTCGTGTTGATTGCGACGTTGGGATTCGGCGCCATTGGTTTTATTGATGATTACTTGAAGTTTATCAAAGCTCACTCGAAAGGCCTCTCTCCCTTACAGAAGTTCACCGCCCAAATCGGCGTGGCGCTGGTCATCGCCGTCGTCCTGTACTTCCTCCCCAGTTATTCCACCAAGCTAAATGTACCGTTCTTCAAGAACTTCATGCCGGACCTTGGATGGTTTTACGTCGTGTTTGTCGTCCTCGTCATCGTCGGCAGTTCGAATGCCGTAAACTTAACTGACGGGCTCGATGGCCTGGCCATCGGTCCGATCATGATCGCAGCGCTGGCCTACACGATCGTCGCGTACGTGGCGGGACATAGGATCATGTCGGATTACTTGCTCATTCCTCATATTGACGGCGCCGGCGAAATCGCCGTATTCACGGCCGCCATTTTAGGATCGAGTTTAGGATTTTTGTGGTTCAACACGTATCCGGCCTCCGTGTTCATGGGCGATGTCGGCTCGCTGCCCCTAGGCGCGGCCCTCGGGACGGTCGCGGTCATCAGCAAGCACGAGTTGTTGCTTCTCATGGTGGGCGGCGTGTTTGTCATCGAAGCCATCTCGGTCATCTTCCAAGTGGCGTCGTTCAAGTCGCGCGGGAAGCGGATCTTTCTCATGGCACCGATACATCACCATTTTGAGATGAAAGGGTGGGAAGAGCCGAAGGTGGTCGTGCGGCTATGGATCATCGCGATCCTGTTGGCGCTTCTGAGCCTCAGCACCTTGAAGTTACGGTGATGGAGATGACGGAGGTCCAAGAGGTGGATTTGTCAGGGGCTCAAGTGACCGTGCTGGGATTGGCACGAAGCGGCGTTGCAGCCTGTCATCTCCTTCGGGAAGCAGGTGCTCGCGTCACCGTGGCCGATCGTAAGGACGAGGCCGAGTTGGCAACGGTGCTGAAGACCGTGGATCGAACGCATGTGCAGGTCGCCTTGGGCATGCAATACGAGCGTTCGCTCGATCACGCCGATCTCGTCGTCATCAGCCCCGGGGTCCCCTATCGCATGGACGCGCTTGAGCGAGTGAGGCGGCGGGGTATCAAGGTGATCAGCGAGCTCGAACTCGCCTCCCGATTTCTTTCTGCTCCTATACTTGCCGTGACCGGTACAAACGGGAAAAGCACGACCGTCACGCTGATCGGGAAAATGTTGTCTGAAGAAGGCAAACGTGCATTCGTCGGCGGAAATCTCGGGACGGCACTCAGTGAAGCGGCGTGGACGACCCTGCAGGCTACGAAGCAGGGCAAGCCGGATCCCTACGAATATCTCGTCGTCGAAGTCTCAAGTTTTCAACTGGAGACCATTGATCGCTTCCATCCGTGGATGGCCGCCATCCTCAATGTGACCGTCGATCATCAGGACCGGTATGACTCAATTGAAGACTACTTGGCGGCAAAACGACGGATCTTTGAAAATCAGAGTCCCGATGATTTTGCCCTCCTGAATCTCGATGATCCAAAGCTCGCGGCGGTTTCGAGCACGGTACGGGCCAAGCGTCTCGGTTTCTCACGAACCCGCCGGATTGGCGCGGAGCTCGATGGCGGGACCTACCTCGAAGGTGATGAGATCATCACGACCGTGACGGGACGACCGCAGTCAATCTGTCGCCGCAGTCATCTGAAAATCCTCGGTCATCACAACGTCGAGAACGTGATGGCCGCTGCCACCTATGCGGCTCTTTGGGGTTGTTCTCCCGACATCATTCGTCGCGTCGTGACCACGTTTCCCGGGCTCGAGCATGCCTTGGAACTGGTCAGAGAACGACGGGGAGTCCGCTTCGTGAATGATTCCAAAGGGACGAACGTTGATGCGACGTTGAAAGCGCTCGAAGGAATCGATCGCCCCATTTGGTTGATTGCAGGCGGGCGCGATAAAGGCGGCGATTTTTCTCGGCTGGTCGAAGCGGTCCGGCATCGGGTCAAGCACGCGATTTTGATCGGGGAAGCCGCGCCGCTCTTGAAGACAGCCTGGGCCGGCGCCACAACGATCAGCGAAGCAGGGACCTTGCGGGAAGCAGTTGAGTGGGCAGCTCGCGAGGCAGCAGCCGGCGACGTCGTTCTGATGTCGCCGGCTTGCGCGAGTTTCGACATGTTCAGGGACTATCAGGATCGCGGTCGTCAATTTAAATCCGCAGTCCAGTCGCTACCCGACTAACGGAGTTGTCAAGGAGGAGCAGTTCTGCGCAATGGCCTCTCGATCCGCAGGAACGTTGTCGTTGCCTTGGCCGACGACCGGGCAACGCTCCGGCCCAGCCCGGGTGGCCATGGACCATGTCCTGCTCTTTGTGACGCTGACCCTCGCCTTGATGGGACTCGTCATGGTCTTCAGTGCAAGCGCCATCGTAGCCGGCAACCGATTTCAGGATCCCGAGTTCTTTCTGAAGCGGCAGATTGCATGGCTGGGATTTGGTTTTCTGCTCATGCATCTCACCTCACGCGTCGATTATCAGCTGTGGAAGAAACTGTCGGCGCCGATCCTCGTGAGCATGGTAATCCTCCTCGTCCTGGTGTTGATCCCATCTGTCGGAGTGGCGGCGAAGGGCGCGAGGCGTTGGCTGCGTTGGGGTCCCGTTTCTCTCCAGCCGGCAGAAATGGTCAAGCTCGCGGCGGTCATCTACTTGTCGTCCTATATAAGCAAGAAGGCGGACAAGCTTGCGCTGTTCCGAAGCGGCCTCCTGCCTGTATTGATCATCATCGGTGTGCTGGGTGGGCTGGTTTTGCTCGAACCCGATCTCGGGACCGTAGTCGTCATGGGATTGGTCACGGTCTGTCTTCTGTTCCTAGGCGGTGCGCGGCTTACGCATCTTGCATGTCTGGGGCTTTGCGCTATTCCCGTGATTATCCTGCTCGTCCTTGGTTCCAGCTATCGCCGGCAACGTTTGATGACTTTCCTGGCGCCCTGGAAGGATGCGTCGGATGCCGGCTTTCAAATCACGCAGTCATTTCTGGCATTTGGCAGCGGCGGGCCGTTCGGCGTCGGCTTGGGAGAAGGCAAACAAAAATTGTTTTTCCTGCCGGAAGCGCACACGGATTTCGTGCTCGCACTCGTCGGGGAGGAGCTCGGGTTGGCCGGCACCGCCGCCGTCATCGTGTTGTTCGCGCTGTTCGTGTGGCGAGGTTTTCAGATTGCGGCGCGGGCACGAATGCCGTTCGGCCGATACCTCGGCATGGGCATTACGCTCTTAATAGGGATACAAGCCCTCGTCAACGCGGCGGTCGTAACAGGACTGTTGCCCACCAAAGGACTGACGCTGCCATTCGTGAGCTACGGTGGTTCTTCATTAGTCGTGAGCTTCGTGGGCGTCGGAATGCTGCTGAGCATTTCGCGGGACCGGCATGGCGGTGCATCCAGAGGCGGACGCGGTGAGTCGAACCGCTGATGACCATCGTGATCGCAGCAGGAGGAACGGGTGGCCATTTGTATCCGGCCGTCGCACTGGCGCGGGAATTCATGCTCCGCAATCCGGTGACGAAAATCCTGTTTGTCGGAACCACCCGCGGCCTTGAATCCAGAGTGCTGGCTCACGAGGGACTCGAGTTGGCCTTGATTAGTGCGCAGCCGGTGATGGGCAGAGGACGGTTGAGTATGCTGAAGGGCCTGTGCGCCATGCCGGTCAGTTTTTTGGAATGCCGGCGGATTTTACGCCGACGCCAGGCACGCCTCGTGATCGGGGTCGGCGGCTACACGAGCCCCATGATGGTGATGGCGGCGGCGCTTATGGGCATCCCCCGGGTGATTCTCGAGCCTAATGCCTATCCGGGGCTCGCCAATAAAGCGGTGGGCCCGTTCGTTCAGCGCGTTTTCCTTGCCTTCCAATCGGCGGCCGGTTCCTTTGATCAACGGAAAGTACGCGTCGTAGGCACGCCGATCAGGAAGGAGTTCGCGGACCAGGCGCCTGACACGGCAACAGCCAAACCTGCGGGCCGCCATCATGTGCTGGTGTTTGGAGGCAGTCAGGGAGCCAAAGCCATCAATAGCGCAGCCATCGAGGGCCTGCCCGCCTTGTTGAAACAACGTCCGCAGATGACTGTGACGCATCAGACCGGTGAAGCGGATCATGAGCGCGTGACCGACGCGTATCGCCGAGTAGGGGTATCCGTCACCGTGATGCCCTATGTGTACGACATGCCGGCGGCCATCAATGCCGCTGATATCGTCGTGGCCCGCGCCGGAGCCATGACGGTGGCAGAACTGGCCGCGTGCGGCAAGCCTGCCATTCTGATTCCGCTTCCGACCGCAATCTATGATCATCAAATGAAGAATGCGAAAGTCATGGAAAGCGCCGGTGCGGCGCTGGTGCTGCCCCAGCCTGAACTCAGCGGCGTAAAGTTGGCACAGTCGGTGGCGCAGCTTTTGGATCATCCTGAGCGCATGACGGCAATGGGTACCGCCAGTCTAAAGATGAGACGAATGGACGCGGCCGAGGCGATCGTCCGTGAATGCTATGCACTCATAGGAGACCAGCATGATCTCAACCACTCTCTTGGAGCGGCAGGAATCTCATGAGGCGGAGCAACGGAATCCCGCCGCTCACTCACAGTTCGGTGGTGGACTGAGGCGTCACTCGATGTTTCGCAAGACTCAACACATTCATTTAGTCGGGATCGGCGGGTCGGGCATGAGCGGAATTGCCGAAGTCTTGTTGACTCTCGGCTACAAAGTGACCGGCTCCGATCTGCAGGCGTCGGATACGACCCGGCGGCTCGAGGAATTGGGCGGGCGCATCTTTATCGGCCATCAAGAGGTCCATGTCGGCGAAGCACAAGTCGTGGTGATTTCCTCCGCCGTCTCCCCACAAAACCCGGAAGTCGTGGCGGCGAAAGCCAAACACATCCCGGTCATCCCGCGCGCCGAAATGTTGGCGGAGTTGATGCGGCTCAAATTCGGCGTGGCAATTGCCGGCGCCCATGGCAAGACCACCACGACGTCAATGGTAGCGAACGTGCTGGCACAGGGCGGATTGGATCCCACCATGGTGATCGGGGGAAAAGTGAATGCCTTGGGAAGCCATGCAAGGCTCGGACGGGGCGAATTGCTCGTGGCGGAAGCGGACGAAAGCGACGGGTCGTTTTTAAAGCTGTCTCCGACCATCGTCGCTGTGACGAATCTCGACCGTGAACATCTGGATCACTACGGCAGCATGGAGCGCATCTGCGAAAGCTTCGTGGAGTTCATCAACAAGGTCCCGTTTTACGGGCTCGCGGTGCTTTGCGCCGATGATGCGCGGCTCCGCGGACTGTTTCCAAAAATCGTTAAGCGTTATCACACCTACGGATTGACGGAACCGGATGGAGTGACGCCGGACTTCCGGGCGGCTGAGATCAGTACCAGGCAAGGCGGCTCTGAGTTTCGCGCGTTCTTCCGCGGGCGAAACCTTGGACCGTTTCGGCTCGCCGTACCGGGCGTACACAACGTGTCGAATGCTTTGGCCGCCATTGCGATTGGCGTCGAATTGGACGTGCCGGTGGATCTCATCCGTAAAGCTCTTGCGGCGTTTACTGGCGTCGAGCGACGCTTTCATCTGCGTGGGGAAGTGAACGGCATCATGGTGGTGGACGATTACGGCCATCATCCCACTGAGATTAAGGCGACATTGGCCGCTGCGAAGCAGGGCTGGCCCGAGCGGCGATTGGTCGTGCTCTTTCAACCTCATCGCTACACCAGAACACGAGACCTGCTCGAAGAGTTTAGGAGCGCATTTCACGATGCGGATTGCCTATTTCTCACGGAGATATATCCCGCCGGTGAGTCACCGATTCCGGGCGTGTCCGGTGCCCAGCTGACGGATGCGATTCGCACTGCCGGCCATCCCCGGATCAGTTTCGTCGAGCGGAAGGATGTGCTGCTCGAGACGGTGCTGCCTGAGCTGAAAACCGGCGATCTGGTCCTGACGTTAGGGGCAGGCGACATTTGGAAGACGGGGCCGGCCTTATTGGAGAAACTCGCTCCCCGTTCATGACGCGATGAAACCAGATGGAGTGCAAAGCAAGAGCAAACGTGGCGTATCGAAATTCAGCAAGAAGATTCTGCAGTCTGCTGTGGCAAACTTTCGTGGCCGAGTCACATTTGGCGCATCGCTCGGTGCTTATACGTCTTTCAAAATCGGTGGTCCCGCCGACGTGCTGGCCGAACCGGCTGACGTCGAAGACCTCTGCGGTCTCGTCATGCAAGCGGCCGCGGCTCACATTCCGCTGTTTGTGGTCGGCGGCACAAACCTGCTCATCCGAGACGGCGGCATCCGGGGAATCGTCGTCAGTTTGTCGAAGCTCCGCTCCATCGAAGAACAGCCCGGCTCAATTTTGTATGCCGAGGGAGGCGTCGGGATGCCGACCTTGATCGGGCATGCCATTCGTCGATCGTTGACCGGTCTGGAATGGGCGGCCGGAATTCCGGGAACGGTCGGAGGGTGTGTCGTGATGAACGCGGGCACGCGGCTGGGCGAAATGAAAGATTCGGTGAAGGCGGTCAGGCTTGTCACCATGAAGGGGGAGATTCGAGATCTGCCTGCGTCCTCGATTCGGTTTGACTATCGGCGCGCGCACCTCCCGAGCGGCATCGTGGTGGGCGTGTGGCTTCAATTGCGCCAGGGTCTGCGTACGGATATCGAACGAGTGGTCAAGGACTATCTCCACTATAGGAAAGACACCCAGCCGTTGGCGATGCCCAGCGCAGGTTGTGTGTTCAAGAATCCCCCGCATGATTCCGCCGGCCATCTGCTGGAGGCGGCAGGACTGAAGGGCGCACGAGTCGGCGACGCGGAGGTTTCCACGAAGCATGGAAACTTCATCGTCAATCGCGGGCACGCGAGCGCCGCGGATGTCATCAAATTGATTGGAAAGGTCCGTCAGACAATCAAGCGGAAGGCCGGCGTCCGGCTGGATCTCGAATTGAAAATCGTCGGTGAGGCATAGCATGACAGCATCCATGATCACGCCATGGGTTCATCGATGACAAGCGAGCGTCCCCTGCTTACTCAGGCACGCATCGGCGTGCTGATGGGCGGCCAATCATCCGAGCGCGACGTGTCGTTGCGCACGGGCGCGGCGGTCCATCGGGCGCTTTGCCGCTTGGGGTATGACGCCGTCACGATCGATGTTGGACCGGCATTGAGCCGAGAGTTGCGGGATCAAAAGATTGCCGTCGCATTCCTTGCGCTCCATGGGCCGGGTGGAGAGGACGGCTCCATACAGGGATTCCTGGAAACAGTGGGGATTCCCTACACCGGGTCAGGCATCCAAGCCAGCGCAGTCGGCATGCACAAGGTGACGACAAAGACGCTCCTGGCGGCGCACGGCATTGCGGTCCCTGCCGGGATCATGATTAAGCGCGGCGAAAAGATCTCGAGTGGGCAGGCCTTGCGAGTGGCGAAATTGCGATGGCCGGTGGTGGTCAAGCCGGCGTCCGAAGGAAGCACCATCGGCGTCACCATCGTCAAGAAACCTGGTCATTGGAACGAGGCCTTGGAGCTGGCCCACAAGTATGACCGCGATGCGATGGTCGAAGCGTACATTCCGGGCCATGAAATCACCGTTTCGCTGCTCGGTCGGCAAGACCAAGCGCCATTCGTCCTTCCGGCGGTGGAAATTGTCGCCCCCGGCGGTTTCTACGATTTCTCGGCGAAATACGAAAAGGGTAAGACGCAATACCTATGTCCTGCGCCGCTTTCGGCGGGGATAACAAAACATATCCGCGAGATGGCATTGCGGGCGTATGGAGCGTTGGGTTGTGCCGGAGCGGCCCGAGTAGACTTTCGCATTACTCCCCGGGGACGCCCCTATGTCCTCGAAATCAATACAGTGCCGGGCATGACCGAGACGAGCCTGTTGCCCATGGCGGCCGCGGAGGCCGGCATCAGCTACGAGGAACTGACCGAGCGGATTCTCGAATCGGCCGTCGTAAGAATGAAACACACGGTGCATGCCGCATGAGGATCCTGGCTCGAAAGCGACCGGCCAAAGCGGTAGGGTATCGCAGCAACCAATGGAAGGGACCTCGCGCCATTCAGTCAATGGACCAAAAGCACCTGGCCCGCCGGGCGCGCCGCACAGCGCGGTGCCGGCACGCACTCCGCATTTCGGCATGGCTCCTCGGTACGGCAGCCGTGTGGTGGACCGCGAGCATGCTGTGGCACCAGATGGGTCCGCTCCTTCAACGGGCCCTGGAAATCCGAGAGGTGTCCATTCAGGGGATGCGTCAGGTGACAAGACAGGAGGTTCTTGACCGGCTTGCCTTAAAAAAAGGGCTTTCGCAGCACCAGGTGAGTCTGTCGTATCTCGCCGAACGCGTGCGGAGTCACCCTTGGATTAAGGAAGCAACGGTGGAGCGGTTGCCATTACATGGCCTTCGAGTGACTGTCGTTGAGCGGAAACCGGCAGCGGTGGCCCGAATCGGCTCCGAACACGTGCTGACCGATGAAGAAGGCATGCCGCTTGTTCGCCTTGGCACCGCTGATCAAATGGCGCTTCCGCTCTTGCTCGGCGTCGACGGAACGCGCTTGACGCAGGGCGATCTTCGGTTAAGGCAACGGATTCAATCCGCCATCGAACTATCGAGATGGATGGCCCAATCAATGGACGGGCGTGTCGAGGTCGATGTGTCTCATCCCGTGAACCTTGTGGCGTCGGCGAAAGGAGCGCGGTTTCATTTCGGGAGCGACTCGCTGAAGGATCAATGGGAGCGCTTCATAAAGGTGAAATCCACATTCAGGGTGCCCCCTCTCGATGGCCGTAAGCAAGAAGGTCACGACGTGGATCTGCGCTATGCCAACCGGGTGATTGTCAGGGAAAGGGGGTGAGGCTGTGGCG
>WUUC01202476.1_pt1 | contig 10686 bp, 10 predicted proteins | sample 6278441 | NCBI WGS metagenome assembly WUUC01 (sample SAMN13675441, study PRJNA597444) | soil metagenome | isolation source: soil | place: USA: Washington | collected 2017-10 | reverse complement strand
CGGAGTCGTTGCAGAGCGCCGTCGCGGCGGGCCTGCTCGGGCTGGGCAGCAGGTTCGTGGGCACGATCGAGGGGGCGGCGCGGTTCGTCGCGGAGGGCGTCGCGCGCCTGGACGGCGACGAGTCGGAGGCCGCGGTCCGCGCCGAGGCCGGGCGCATCGTCGCCGACTTCCGTGCGCGGGGCGAGCACGTCCCCGGGATCGGCCACCCCATCCACGAGCCCGTCGACCCCCGCGCGGAGGTGCTCTTCGAGATCGCGGAGTCGGAGGGGTTCCCGACGCTGCCGATCCGGCTCGTGCGGGCCGTCTCGGCGGCGGGCAGCGAGGCATCGGGACGCGCGCTGCCGGTCAACGTCACCGGGGCCATCGGCACCGTTGTCGCGCTGCTGGGCCTCGACTGGCGCATCGCGCGGGGGCTGGGGGTCATCTCGCGGACGGTCGGGTTGGTCGGGCACCTGCGCGAGGAGCTCGCCCGGCCGATGGCCACGACCCTGTGGCGGACGACCGACGAGGCCGCCACGCGGCACGTCCACGGGGCGGGGGCCTGAGAGGGCCGCCGGGCACGCCCGCCCGTCGCACGGGCCTTGACCTCGACATATGCCTCGGGTTGAGTGGCGGGGTGCAGTTCGCTGCCCCGGCAGAACAGTACGACCGCTTCATGGGTCGCTACACGACGACCTTGGCCGTTGCGCTGGCCGATGCCGCCGGCGTCGCGGCCGGGATGCGCGTGCTCGACGTCGGCTGCGGGCCCGGCGGGCTCACGCGGGAGCTGGTCGCCCGGGTCGGGGCCGCGGGCGTGGCCGCGGTCGATCCCGCTCCGCAGTTCGTCGCCGCCTGCCGGGAGCGCAACCCGGGGGCCGACGTGCGCGAGGGCAGCGCCGAGGAGCTGCCGTGGGCGGACGGCACCTTCGACGCCGCGCTGTCGTCGCTGGTGATCGCCTTCATGCGGGACGCGGACCGGGGCGTGCGCGAGATGGCGCGGGTGACGCGGCCCGGGGGAACCGTCGCCGCGTGCATGTGGGACATCGCCACCGGCGGGATGACGATGCTGCGCACGTTCTGGACGGCAGTCGGGCGCGTGCAGCCGGGCGTCCGGGGCGAGCAGGGGCGGGCCGGCACCGCCGAAGGTGACATCGAGCAGCGGTTCCGCCGCGCAGGGCTCGAGGACGTCATCGCCGGTTCGCTGCTCGCCGAGGTCGACTACACCGGCTTCGACGACTTCTGGGACCCCTTCGACTACGGGGTCGGGCCCGCGGGGCAGTACCTCGCCTCGCTGCCCCCCGATCTGCGGGCGCGCGTGCGCGACGGGTGCCGGGAGATGCTGCCCGACGGCCCGTTCTCGCTCGACGCGAGGGCCTGGTACGCGGCCGGCAGCGTCCCGGCGGCGCGCTGAACTGCGCCGCTGCCAGTTCGGATCGGCTGATCAGCGGGTGTGCGGCGGCAGGGCATGCTGGAAGCGCCGTCCTACCGGCACCTGGCCTACGGGCCCGGTCTCCGCTGGACCGCGCCCTCCCGGTCGGCGAACCCTGACAGCGGTGGCCCTCAGGGACCGAGCAGCAGGTTGGGCAGCCAGGTCACCAGCCCCGGCACCAGCGCGAGCAGGAGCAGCACGACCAGCATGGCGCCGAAGAACGGCAGGACGGCGACGCTGAGGCGGCCGAACGGCACCCCGCTCGTCTTCGTGACCACGTAGAGCAGCGCGCCGACCGGCCAGGTCAGCAGGCCCATCATCAGGTTGACCACGACGATCACGCCGAAGTGGATCGGGTCGATCCCGAGGTCCTCGGCCACCGGCAGCAGGATCGGGAGGAAGATCAGGATGGCCGGGACGGCGTCCATCGGCATCCCGACGATCAGGAAGAACACCATCGCCAGCAGCAGGAACGCGACCGGGCCGACGTCGAGCGTCTCGACCAGCCCGGTGACGTTCTCGCTCAGCCCACCCACGGTGAGCACGTAGGAGAAGGTGCCCACCACCGCGAACAGCACCATGATCGTCGCGCTGTTCACGGCGCTGTGGCGGAACAGCGGGAAGAGGTCCGAGGGTGTGATCGTGCGGTAGACGACCAGCCCGAGGAACAGCACGTAGGTGGCGGCGAGGATCGAGATCTCGGTGACCGTCGCAAAACCCGTGATGATGCCGAGGACGAGGAACAGCGGCGCCAGCAGGGCGGGGAGCGCCCGGCCGAGGAGCGACAGCGGGGAGACGGCGGTGTAGGCCTCCGGCCGGGCCTCGGGCAGCTTCCCCCCGCGCCGGCCCTGCCACATGATCACCGCGACCATGGACGCCGCGAGGAGCAGAGCGGGGATCACGCCGCCGAGGAACAGCTTGCCGACCGAGAGGTGCGTGACCAGGGCGACGAAGATCATCGGGATGCTCGGCGGGGAGACCGGCCCGATGATCGGGGCGCTGGCGTTGATCGCGGCGGCGTAGGAGGGCTCGTAGCCCTCCTTGCGCATCGCCGGGAGCATCACCGACGAGACGGCGGCGGCGTCGGCCGGTGCGCTGCCGGAGACGCCGGAGATCCCGATGTTCGCCCCGACGGTCGCGTACGCGAGACCACCGCGGAACCGGCCGAGGAAGTACATCAGGAGCGCGACCATCCGGTCGGTGAGGCCCGCGCGGTTGAGCAGCTCGCCGGTGAGGATGAAGAACGGGATGGCGAGCAGCTCGAAGTTGCCGACCCCGTCGGCCATGGCGGTCGGGAGGTCGGTGGCGTCGCCGAGCCCGAGGACGGCCAGTGCCACCAGGGCCGCGGCCCCCATCGAGATCCAGACCGACAGGCCGAGGGCCATGAAGGCGAACAGGGCTCCGAAGAGGATCAGGACGTCCACGGGCCACCCCGGTCGGAGAGCCGGGACGGGCGCTGGGCGAAGTCCCGGACGAACTCGGTGGTGCGCTCGATCGCGGCGGAGCTGATCTCGCTGCCGGACCGGGGGGTTGCGCGGGTCGCATCCCCGAAGACCCCGTTGCGGGTGCGGGAGGCGAACGAGCGGACGACCCCGGCGGCGAACGGCCGGTAGTTGTCCTCGAGCACGCCGTAGTCCTCGATGAGGTCGCCTGCCTCCAGGGCGTCCGGCCGCACGAGGTCCTCGGTCAGCGCCATGGCGACCGCGGTCTCGATCTCGCACGCGTGTCCCCAGCGCTCCGTCACGCGGTGCCGCGCGATGACGTCGGCGGCCTGGGTCATCCAGAACGTCGACGCCGCCTCGATGCCGTGCTGGTAGGCCAGCTCGGTGATCAGGACGCCGAGGACGTTCTCGTTCCCGCGGTGCCCGTTGACGAACACCAGCTTCCTGATTCCGTGCGCCGCCAGGCTGCGTGCGACGTCGGTCAGGACAGCGCGGAACGCGTCGGCGCCGATGCTGATCGTCCCCGGGAAGTCCATGTGGTGCGCGGACAGCCCGAACGGCAGCGGCGGCGTCGTGACGACGGTGGGGGACAGGGCAGCCGCGACCTTCATGGCGATCGCGTCGGCGATCCGCCAGTCCACGCCCATCGCCAGGTTGGGCCCGTGCTGCTCGGTCGCGCCGACCGGGATCAGGGCGAGGACCGGGCGCGGGGACAGGTCGGCGAACTCGGTGGTCGTCAGGTCGTGGATGCCGCTCACGGGCGTCCTTCCGGCAGGTCGTCGAGGGGGACTTCCGGGCTCGGCAGGCTCAGCGGCCTGGACACCGCCGCCGCGAGCAGCAGCAGCCCGGCGACCGGGATGGCCGCGTAGGTCCAGCCCGTGGAGATGCCGAGCTGGACGTACGGGATGGCCGCTCGCACCGTGGTGACGGTGTACCCGGCGACGACCAGGACGAGGAAGAACAGCACCTCCAGCACCCGGAGCCCGAGGAGGAGCACGGCCTGCGGGCGGCCGCTGAGCTTGGTGTCGAGGTAGCCGGTCACGATGTGCTCGCCCGCGCAGTAGGCGGCGACGACGCCGGTCATGACCATCCACAGCAGCATCACCTGGCTCAGGTCCGTCACCCAGACGAAGCCGCCGCCTGCGGCCCGCAGGCCGACCTGCACCAGGTTCAGGACCAGCAGCCCGATGAACAGAGCGGCCGAGACCCACTGCGTGGCGCGGCCGATCGGGCCGCTGAGGCGGGACGACGCCCCCGGCTCGGCCACTGTCAGGATCCTCATCCTTGCTGGTCCCGGAGCTTGCGCGCGGTGTCCAGCACCCCGGCGGGCCACAGCTGGCCGTCGAACTGGTCGAACTGGCCGTCCAGCGCCGCGCGGAACGCCTCGACGTCCGGCTCGACCACGGTGATCTCGGACCGCAGCTGCTCCTCGGCGGCCACCAGCTGCTTCCCGACCTCGGCCGTGTCCAGCTGCCCGGCCTCGGTCGCCAACCTGGTGATCGTCTCCTGGTCCTCGGCGCACAGGCCGCCCCACCACGCGTCGTTGACGTACCAGGACCGGGCGTCGCGGATGTAGTTGGTGGGCATGTAGTAGCCCTGTACCTCGTTCAGGCTCTGGTTGACCATTGTGATGGCGCCGTTCTCCTGCGCGTCGACCACGCCCTGGCGCAGCGCCAGGTACAGGTCCGCCAGCGGCACGACCTGGGGGTTCGCCCCCAGCGCCCGCGCGAACGCCTGCGGCATCGGGGCCTCGGCGATCCGCAGCTTCAGCCCCTGCATGTCCGAGGGCGTGGCGATCGGGCGGTTCGCCGACAGCGCCCGGGGTTCGGCGTCACCCTCGACCGCGATGACCCGCACGCCGGTCTGCTCGGCGGCCTGTTCGAAGAGCTCGGTGAACTCGGGGCTGCGCAGGACACCGAGCAGCTGCTCGTAGCTGTCCCACATGAAGGGGACGCTGACGACGGTGAACGCGTTCGCCCCGGACAGCGTCGGGTAGATCGTGATGCCCTCGTAGAACATGTCGACGCCCTGGCCCGAGCTCAGCCCGGCGAAGACGCCGTTGACGTCGCCGAGCTGGCTGTTCGGGAACACCCGCACCGTGATCCGCTGGTCCGTGGCCTCAGCGATGGACTCGGCGAACCGCTGGGCGGCCAGCGTCGCCGGGTCGCCCTCGGCCCGGATCGTCGCCAGGCGCAGGTCCTGCGGGGCGCAGGTCCCGTCGGTGCTCTGCTGGGCCGAGTTGCCGGTGAGGAAGCCGCAGCCGGCCAGCGAGGTGAGGAGCAAGGCGGCGGTAGCGACGACGGTCGCTCTGCGGAACCTCATGGACGTGCCTCCGGGGTGCGTGCGGTCAGGATGAACTCGATCTCGACGGGTGCTCGGCGCGGGAGCGCCGCCACCCCGACGGCGGAGCGGGCGTGCCGCCCCTTCTCGCCGAAGATGCGGCCGAGCAGTTCGCTCGCCGCATCGATGACCCGGGGTTGGTCGTGGAAGTCGGGGGTGCTCGCGACGAACCCGGTGACCCGCAGGACCCGTTCCAGCCCGTCGACGCCACCGACGTGCGCCGCGGCGCAGGCGATCCCCTGCAGCACGCAGATGCGCGCGGCCTCCTGGGCCTGCTCGATGCCGAGGTCGGCGCCGAGGGTCCCGGTGATGCGGACCGCGCCGTCCTCCTTGGGCAGCTGGCCGCTGACGTAGAGCACGCCGGCGTTCTCGGTGACGGGTACGTAGTCGAAGCTCGGTACGGCGGGGTCGGGGAGCGCGAGACCGAGCTCTGTCAGCCGCGCACTGGGAAGATCTGTCATGGGATGTCCTCCTGCGAGGGATCGAGGTACCGGCGTGCGCCGGACTCGGGGTCCGCGAAGCGGGGCGCGAACCCGATGTCCGTGCGGATCCGGGTGGTGTCCATCAGGGGGAGGTCGGGAGCGCCGTCCCCCGTGGCCTCCACGCGCGCGGTGGTCGCGGCTGCGGCGGCGAGTGCGGTCCCGAGCTCGTGGAGGCTCGACCGGTGGCCGGTGGCGTTGTAGACCGGCGCGGTGGCCGCCGGGTTCGCCGCGCACTCGAGCAGACAGCGGGCCGCGTCCTCGACGTGCATCCAGTCCACGACGTCGGTCCAGGCCCGCAGGTGGGCCGGCTCGCCCGCCGCGATGCGCCGGGCGAACGTCACGAGGTCGAGCTGGCTCCCGCCGTACCACCGGCCGCTGCCGTAGACCAGCGGCAGCCGGACGCCGACCGTGCGGATCCCGTATGCCGAGCCGACCACCCGCGCGACCTGCTCGGCACCGACCTTCGTGGCCCCGTACACGAGCTGCGGGGCCGGCGTGGCGTCCTCGGTGACCTCGGGGTGTTGGTAGCCGGCCCGCGGGCCGTAGACGGTGCTGCTGCTCGACCACGACAGGCGCCGGCAGCCGGCCTTCTCCAGCGCTTGCAGAAGGACGGCCGTGCCGCGCACGTTCACCTCGACCGCGCGGGCCGGGTTGCTCCCCGCGCCACCTGCGAGACCGTCGGTGCCTTCGCCGTACGCGGCGAGGTTGACCGCGCTGTGCGGGGCGAACTCCGTCAGGGCCGCGGTCAGCGCCTCCTCGTCGGTGATGCCGACGGCGGCGTGCCGGACCGGTACTGCCCCCGGGCGGCGCGGAGCCGCCGGGTCGACGGTGAGCACCTCCCATCCGTCGGCGAGGGCCTGTTGGACCACCTCCTGCCCGATGAAGCCGTTGCCGCCGACGACGGCCAGCCGCCGGCCGGTCACCGGTCGCTCCGCAGGCGGGCGAGTGCCTTCTCGTCGATCTCGACGCCGAGCCCGGGAGTCCGCGGGACGAGGACGTCGGTGCCGTCCCGGCCCAGCGGCACGGCGGCGAGCTCGTCGCGGAGCGCGTTGGTGCCGCGGTCCATCTCGAACCAGAGGGGTTCGGGCTCGTTGTCGGTGTGGGGGTAGGTGGGCACACCGGCGAGCAGCTGCACCGTCGCGGCCTGCGAGATCGCGCCGCCCCAGACGTGGGGCGAGAACCGGACGTTCCAGGTCTGCGCCAGGTGGGCGATCACGCGCGCCTCGCTGATGCCGCCGCACTTGGTGACGTCGGGCTGGACCACGTCGACCAGGCGGCCGGCGATCAGGTCGCGGAACCCGAACCGGGTGTAGACGGCCTCGCCCGCGGCGAGCGGTACCCCGGACCGGCGCAGTAGCCGCAGGCCCTCGTGGTCGTCCGGGGTGACCGGCTCCTCGGCCCACCCGAGATCGAGTGCCCGGATCGCCTCGAGGGACCGGATCGCCTGGTCGGCCGTGTAGTTGCCGTTGAAGTCGACGAACAGCGCGGCGCCCTCGCCGAAGGTCTCGCGGGCGATCCGGGCGCGTTCCTCGTCGCTGTCCCGGCCGAGCCCGACCTTGATCTTGACGCCCGGGTAGCCCGCCTCGGCCGACTCCTGCAACACGCTGCGGAGCCGGCCGAGGTCGTTGTCGACCGTGACGTACCCGGTGGAGGCGTAACAGCTGATCCGGTCGCGGGTGGGGCCGCCCAGCAGCTCGTGCACGGGGCGGGAGAGCGTGCGCGCGAAGGCGTCCCACATCGCGATGTCCAGCGCGCTGGCGGCGACGACGTGCAGGCCGGACGACGAGTAGTGGTACGACCGCTGCAGGAGTCCGGTCAGCCAGTTCGACGACGGCCGCAGTGGGCTTCCGACCAACGTCTCGCCGAGCTCCTCGACGAGCGTCCTGGCCGCGGGCGACCCACCCCACGCCTCCCCCCAGCCGACGACCCCGTCGCTGGTCTCGAGGCGGACCAGCACGGCGGCCCGGCCGGGGACCAGGCCCCGCGACGACCCGTACCGGTCGGCCACGTCCAGCGGGTCGGCGACCGGGATCGCCTCGATGCGCGCGACGGTGCTCTGCGCCGATGGTCCGCTCGCGAGCTCGCTCACGCGCGACCTCCGAGCAGGCCGCTCAAGGTGGCCGACGGCGTCAGCACGTCGGCGGCGGTCCGGGCGACCAGCACCCGTGGGCCCGGCGTGGCGAGCAACTCGCGCACCGCGTCGTCCAGCGCGTCCGGCTCGTCGACGGTGCGGGATTCGGCCCCGAGTGACCGGGCGAACGCGCCCAGGTCGGCCGGGCTGATGTCGACGGCGGCGGGGCGGCCGTTCGACCTCGCCTGGTGCATGGCGATCGTCCCGTAGAGGCCGTTCTGGAACACGACGACCAGCGGCTCGGCGCCGCACCGGGCAGCCGTCTCCAGCTCCTGACCCGTCATGAGGAACCCGCCGTCGCCGGCCAGCCCGAGCACGGTCCGGCCGGGTGCGGCGAGCGAGGCGGCGACGCTCGCCGGGACGGCGTACCCCATCGCGCCCGAGATCGGTCCGACCTGGGTGCGGGCGTGGTTGAAGCGCCAGTACCGGTGTCCGAACACCGAGAAGTTGCCGGCGTCGTTCGCCACGATGGTGTCGCCGGGCAGGTGTGCGCGCAGCGCCGCCACGACCGTGGTCGGGTGCAGGTCGTCGCCGTCGACCGGGACCTCCTCCGGCGTGCTGAACCGCTCGTAGGCCGCGCGGGCGAGCTCCCAGGCGAACGCCGGACGGTGTCCGCGGTCCGCGGCCAGCCGGGTCAGCGCCCGGGCGAACAGGACGGGGGAGGCGTGGACGGCGAGCCGCGGGGTCACGACCGCGCCCAGGTTCTCGGCGGCCGCGTCGACCTGCACGACCGCGGAGCCGGCCGGCGGCAACGTGTACGCCTGGGTGGTGACCTCGTCGAGCCTGCTCCCCATGACGAGGACGGCGTCGGCGTCCCGCAACGGGCTGATGATCTCTTCCGGGGTGCCGAGCGCGAGGTGACCCAGGTAGTGACGGTGGTCGTTCGGGAAGGTGTCCTGGCGGCGGAAGGCCGCGTGCACACCGAGTCCGAACGCTTCGGCCAGTGCGACGAGCTCCGGGTGCGCGTCCTGCGCGCCCTCGCCGACGATCATGACGGGACGCTCGGCGGCGGCGAGCAGGTCGTAGGCCCGGCTCAGGTCGGGGTCCGTGGCGGCCGGCCCCTCGGTCGGGGCGGGCGGGTCGGCGGGAACACCCTCACCGGCCAGCACGTCGGCGGGGAACGCGACGACGGCCGGGCCCGGCCGCGGGCCGGTGCTGCGCAGCAGCGCCCTGGAAACGATCTCGGCCGCGCGGTCCGGGCGGTGCACCGTCGCCCCGAAGACGGTGATCTCGTCGTAGAAGCGGGGCAGGTCGACCTCTTGGAAGGCCTCCTTGCCCAGGTGGTCGGTCTCCACCTGGCCGAGCAGCGCGATCATGGGCGTCGAGTCCTGGCGCGCGGTGTGCACGCCGATGGCGAGGTTCGCCGCGCCGACGGCGCGGGTGGCCATCGCCACGGCCGGGTGGCCGGTCACCTTGGCGTCGGCCTCGGCCATGAAGGCGGCGCCGGACTCGTGCCTCGTCGAGATCAGCCGGAGGCCGGGACGCCGGTCGACCTCGTCCATGAGCTCGAGGAAGCTCTCGCCCGGGACCGTGTAGAAGCGAATGACGCCGGCGCGTTCCAGCAGGTCGATGACGGTTGCCGCGGCGGTGCTCATGCCGTCGCCCCCTCGCCGGCGAGCCGGCCGCTGACCGTGTCGATGTGCCGGGACGCGGCGTCGACGAGGGCGTCCCGATCGCCGGCAGCCAGCGCGTCCAGGATCGCGTGGTGCTCGACCTGGGCCTGCTGGGAGTCCGTGGCAGGGCGCCCCCGGTAGTACCGCGCGATCTGCAGGTGGACCCGCAGGTCGTCGTAGGAGTCGATCAGGTAGGGGTTGCGGCACGGGGTGACCGTCAGCCGGTGGAACTCCGCGTCGAGTTGGTTGAAGCTGACGATGTCGAGATCCGGCTCGGCCACGATCCCGTCGAGCTTGGCCAGGACCTGCCGGATCCCGTCGAGGTCGGACTCGGTTGCGAGGTCGACGCTGCGGTCCAGTGCCCCGAGCTCGATGACGCGGCGGGCCTCGAGCAGCAGGCGCAGGCTGACGACGTCGAGGAGCGGGGTGACGCTGAACCCCTTGTACGGGGCCAGTGTCACGAGCTTCTCGGAGGTGAGGCGGTTCAACGCCTCGCGGACCGGCGTGTGGCTGACCCCGAGTTCCTTGCTGAGGCGGTCGATCTGGAGGCGCTCGGACGGTGCCAGTCGTCCGTCGAGGATGCGGTCGCGAAGGGTCTCGTACGCGCGGTCGGTCAGACCGTCGCGGGGGATGCCCGGGCCTGTCATAGTTTATATATAAAACACAACCTGGCGCCCGAGCACAACAGTGATCGGCCGACGCCGCCGCGGTCGTGCAGCGCGCCGATCCCGTCCCGGCTGCGGGGCGGCGCCGGCAGCACCGTGTTCTCTTCGGGGTCACGGTCGGCGATCTCGCATCGCCCTCACGGCGTTCGGGCTCGCGACCGACGAGGCGGAGGCGGAGGCGAACGAGCTGACGGCCTCGTCGTCCACCCGACGCTTCCCGCCTGCTCCTGCGAATCGAACCGGCTGCGGACGAGATGCCGGAGGAGGCGAGCCTTGCGGCAGATGTCGGCCTCGACAGGATCAGGCACCTCGTCCGCATCCAGTTGCCTCCTCCGGCTGCCGTGCAGGGCCGGCCGGCGCGCGGGCTGCGGCGGTGGACGCTCAGGCGGGGGAGGCGGCGAGCTGCGCGGCCAGCGCCGCGTCGGCGTCGGCGGCGGCGAGGTCGGCGTTCATGTGAGCGCCGGCGAGGGCTCCGGCCGCGGCGGAAGCGCCGACCTGTGCGGCCAGGTCGGTGGCGTTGCCCGCGACCCACACCCCCGGGACGGCGGTGGTGCCCGCCATGCCGCTCACGAAGCGGCGGCCCATGCCGTGGGGGAGGTCCTCCA
>WUUC01052828.1_pt1 | contig 10686 bp, 6 predicted proteins | sample 6278441 | NCBI WGS metagenome assembly WUUC01 (sample SAMN13675441, study PRJNA597444) | soil metagenome | isolation source: soil | place: USA: Washington | collected 2017-10 | reverse complement strand
GCGCCGGGTTCCCGACGGCGTTCGGCCATACGTCGCGCGATGACGTTGACGTCGGCTGCGAGACGGCCGAGGGCGTGGTACGTCTCGCGGTTGACCTCGGGTATCGGACGCACTGCCCGGCGTGGCGGGAGGGGCCGCGAGAGCACCGCCTGGCGCATGTACGTCGACAGGCTGATACCGAGGTCGCGGGCGACTTCGGCGAGTTGGTCTCTCTCGCCCTCCGTCAGGCGGACGGGGACTATCGCTGCACGACACGGACGAGCAGCCGTCCGCTTCGTTTCAACCGTGTCGTCGACATCGAACAGCGTGCGCGACATGGTCCAGGGATACTCCACCGCCTGTGCTGGCGAGGACCATTTCGCCAGCAACTCCCGAAGAAAGAGCAGCTTGGCACGCCCTGGAACGTCCTGGCATAGCGCGAACCGCGGTGAACGAAGTGAGCCGCGCCGGCCGCGTAGTCGTTCGTGAGCGCGTAGGCGCTCACCCAACTTGCTTCTCACGCTTCTCACGCTTCTCACGCTTTTCACGTGCTTCTCACGTGCTCCGCACGTGTCGAAGGTGTTCCCCGAGCCGCGCCGCGAGGTGCTGTGGTCTCTCGAAGCGCAACCATCGGATCGACCGAGGCCGCGCCTTATCTGGCGGCGATCGACACGACTCACTGGGTGTCGGGAGGGCGCTGCCGCGGCGACCGAGGTGACCGGAGCAGCGCCGGCCAGTCGACGAGCACGCCGATGCTGTTGCGGACCCTGTCACCGACAGGCTTCAGAATCAGAATCCGCTGGCCGTCGGCGCTCACGGCGTACTGCTCGACCCCCGCAGAGGGTGCCAGAAGTCCTGTGTCGAACAGCCGCTTCGGGACTGAAAGCTGGGGGCGGTCGCCAGTGCGCAGCTCGACGGCCTTCAGGATGCCATCGAGCCCCAGGTAATAAAGCTCGTGGCCGTCCTGACGCCACACCGGCTGCACTCCGCCACCGCGGGAGACCAGCCAGCGCTCCTCGGTGGGTGGAAAGGCCGTCAGGTACACCTCGTTCTGGCCCGATTCGTTGGCGTTGTAGGCAATCCAGCGCCCATCGGGCGAGAACCGCGCCTGGTCGATGTAGCCGGCCGGCGACTTCCGGACGAGAACGGGCTCCTTTCCGTCGGTGATCGGTATCGCCACGAGATGTCCGACATCGTGAGGCCGGCCCAACAGATAACGCCCGTCCCGGGACACGTCATCGAGCAGGCTGGTTCTTGCCGCTGAAACGACCGACTCGCGGCCGTCCGGCAGTATCGTGACAATCGCCAGCGGCGGCGGTGCGGACCTGGTCGCCGCCACCCACTGACTGCCCGGCCCCCACCGCGGATCGTAGTAGGAAGACGAGGCCCCGAACGTCAGCCGTGAGGTGACCCCGCGCGCCAGGTCGTGGACCCAGACGTCCGCGTGGTCTGCCGCGACGCGCGAGAAGGCGAGTCGCGAGCCGTCCGCCGACAGGTCGAAGGTGTGATACGGGCCAGGCTCTCCCACGAGCGTCAGCGGCTCCCCGGAACGGCGCAGCCAGTGGAATTGCGATGGCGGGTGTTCGGCAATTGCGTAAGCCAGGATTCCCGTCTCGGACACCGAGACGCTTGGCCAGCCGCCGAACCAGCTCAAGACAACGTTGTCACCACCTTGCACAGGTGTGGGCGAATACTCCGACGGTCCAACGAGTGGCGTCGCGTCTGCCCTGAGCTCGAGGCTTCTCACATCAAAGGGTTGGGCCACGATGCTGCCAGCCCGCGTGAACAGCAGATACCCTGGCGCGGCGTAGATCGCCGGGTGCTCACCCGGGAGCAGCAGCTTTCGCTCGGCGGACCCGATCGTGCCGGCAAAGAGACCGCTGCGGCCGGCATCGGCGTTTCGAATCATGTAGAGGAAGCGATCGCCGTCGGGCAGGAAGCTCGGGGCAATGTGCGCCACCTCTCCCTGCGAGCGATCGAGGGCGGTGACCGGCTCGGGTTTGCCGCCCGCAGACGGCACGCCGAGCAGCCCCCCGTCCGGTGAAGGAACCAGGATGAGGCCGTTGCGGCTCCAGGTGCCGCCGCGCCCAGGGTTACACGCAGCGCAGAGCGTCTCGACAGCTCCGTTCGCGGCGGTCAGCTTCTTCAAGGCCGATGTCGTCGTGAACGCCAGTTGCCGGCTGTCCGGTGCCCAGAACAACGACGTCACGTCATCGGTGCCGGCGATGGGAGACGCCTGGGCAGCGTCCATGCTGCGCAGCCAGATATGCCCCTGATCCGCACCCCCGGACCGCACCAGGAAAGCCGCGTGCCTGCCGTCAGGCGAGATCGCCGCCACCACGGAGAAGGCGCCGATTGCGGTGTCGGGTACCGCGATCGAGAACCTGGCGGCTTCCCTGGCATCTGGCGGCTCGCGCAGGTGCCGGACTACGACCGGCAGCATGGCGACGACGGCGGCAACGAGGGCGATGGTCGCGACCCGACGTAGGAGATCCCGCCTGGAACGAGCCGCTCCCTCTGGCGTCGGCGAAACGGGCTGTCCCTCCTCGTGCGTGACCGGGGCGACGAAGCGGTACCCCCGTGTCGGGACGGTCTGGATGAACTGCTCGCCCTCCTGACCATCGCCGAGGGCCTTCCGCACCGCCGAGACGTTGTAGGCGAGGTTGGCCTCCTCGACGACCGCGTCGGGCCAGAGCGCCGCCACGAGCGCCTGCTTCTCGACGAGGCGCCCGTGGCGATCGACCAGGTACACGAGAAGGTCGAAGGCCTTCGGCGTAAGCGCCACCGGCTGGCCGCCCCGCAGGAGCAGCCGTTCGGCCGGGTCGAGCCGGAAGGGCCCGAACTTGAAGACGGTCACGGCCCGAGCTTCTGCCGCAGCTCGGCGAACCAGTTGTCGACGACCACGATGTGGGAGGGGGCCTGCTTTGGTGAAGGCTCGATCATCAGCAACCGGCTCCCGTCGGGAGTGATGTCGTAGTTTGGGGTGACCGGGCCGCCCACCTCGAAGTCGCCCTCGAAGAGGAGTCGCGATTCGCCCACGGCGAGGGAGGGGTTTGCGGAAACCCTCGCCGCCAGCATCCGGCGGCCGGACCGGTAGACGATCTTCGACCCGTCACGCCACCAGCGTGGCTTGTCGCCACCCCCGCTGGAGATCTGCCACCTCCCGCCGGTCCCGGAGACGGCTCGCACGTAGACCTCGCGCCTTCCGGACTCGTCCGATGCATAGGCGAGCCAGGTACCGTCCGGCGACAGCGCCGCGCTGCCCTCCCAGAACGGGCTTTGAAGGAAGGGCCGCGCCACCGGCTTTCCGCTGAGATCGAGCAGCCAGACGTCCGCGTTCGTGTCCGGCCGGATCTCGGTGAATGCGACCAGGCGGGCGGCGGCCGACGAGGACGTGGGGTACTTGTAATAGGGGCTCTCGTAGACGGGTTCGGGAGCGCGGCTGCCGTCCGCCGGCACCGAGAACAGGTCGAACACCTGGTGGCCTCCACGTCCCATGCTGAACAGGATCGCGGCCGGGTCGTCGGGGCGCCACACCGGCGCAGCGTCCAGGCGCGGATTGACCGTGGCCCGTGTCCAGGTGCCACGCGCCAGGTCGGTGACCCAGATGTCCTGCTGGGTGCCGTAGTTCGGGGCCAGGGCCAGGCGGCGGCCGTCGGGCGAGAACATGGGGTCGACGTAGAAGCCGGGAGGCGCATCCATGGCGTGTCGCTTCCCGCCGGGCAGCTCGACCCAGACCATCTGTGACCGCATTCCGAGTGCGGCGCCCGCAACGTAGGCGAGCACGCCCGCAGGAGATACGCCGAACAGCGCCTGCGCGGTTATGGGCTTAAAGGCGATTCCCTCCATGACCTTGACGGGGACGCCGCTCGTCCGCAGGGTGCGCGCGTCGAAAGAGACGGCCATCAGCGAGCCGCGACGGAAGTACGCCAGGTGCCCAGTCGGGAGGTACCTCGCCGCGAAGCCGCCCTGCAGGACGGTCTGGCGCTCGCGGCCATCGAGCGAGACCACTTCGATCTTCCCGTCGTCCAGGACCTCGCTGTCCCAGCTCGTGAAAATCAGGTGACGTCCGCCCGGCAGTAGCTCCGGCAATCCGTGCGCCAGCTCTCCGGGTGCCAGCGTCGTGAGGGGTGTCGGTTGGCCACCCATCGCCGGCATGACGGCGAGGCCTGAGTAGGGGGCAGGCGAAAAGTAGATGCGGTTGTCGCTTCCCCAGGTCGCACCTCGCGTGATGCGAACGGGGGCCAGTGCCGTCACGTGCCCGGTGGCGAGCTCGACTTTCATCAACTGCGCCTGCCCGGCGAAGAATCCGATCCACCGGCCGTCAGGGGAAAAGAAGGGCGACCGCGCCTCGCCGGTCCCGGGCAGCGGCGTGGCCTCCACGCCGTCCAGAGCGCGAACGTGGAGTTGCTGCCCTTCAGGGCCTGCGGCGACGTAGGCGAGACGGGTCCCATCCGGGGAGATCGCGGGTGGGCTGAGATGCCTCCAAGCCGCGGCCGCCGGGATCTCGAAACGGATGACCGGCCGCTCCGGCGGCTCCCGCCGGCTCAGCCGCCAACCGGCGAAAGCGCCGATCAAAGCGCTGAGGATCGCCGCCGCCGCCACCGGACGGACGGGGAGGCGAGGCTTCACCACCGGCACGCCCGCCGCCGGCAGCCCGCGCACCGGCGCCACGAAGCGGTATCCACGCGTGGGGACGGTCTGGATGTACTGCTCGCCCTCCTGACCGTCGCCGAGCGCCTTGCGCACGGCCGACACGTTGGAGGCGAGGTTGGCCTCCTCGACGACGGCGTCCGGCCAGAGGGCCGCGATGAGCGCCTGCTTCTCGACCAGCCGCCCGTGGCGCTCGAGCAGATAGACGAGAACGTCGAACGCCTTGGGCGTGAGCGGGACCGGCTGGTCGCCGCGGGTCAGCAGCCGTTCTTCCGGATCCAGCCGAAAGGGACCGAACGCGTACACGAGCCTCGCCGCTGCCTCCCTCGCTGGCGTGCCTGTGCGTGACTCGGTCGCGACATCGGCATGAGATCCGACTGAGAACGCTCCCAGAAGCCGCCCAAGAGATTCCCACAAAAATCCACGGCCCGTCAAAGGACTTGCCCATCACGGTGGCCTAGCTCCTCCGCAGTAGCCATTGGCGGCCTGCGGGAGGTGGACGGTGCGGCTGGGCTTTTCGGCAGCCTCGATCCTTTGCGTGGCTTCGTCGGTCGTGCCGGCCTTTTCCAGCGAGAGGCGAGACCCCGAGGACCAGCGTCCGGTCACGAAGGCGCGGGCGTTCTTCAGGGGAGGGGAGGCGGCCTCGATCGCGGAATTCCTCGGCCGCCTTCGCCCCGGCGCCTCTTCCACCTGCCCTGCGTGCGCAGGTCCTCGCGAACCTCCCCGGGAAGGGTCGGAGCTGTTATCGAGAGGCACTCCCGAAGAGTCCAATCGCTGGAGCTAGTTGTGCTTCAGATCGGCGTGAGCGTTCGATCGGATCGAGACTTGCTTTATTGGTATTCACTCGGAGGTTTCAGGTGAAATTGTCAACGAAGTGCTCGATTACTTTCTCGATTGTGCTCAGCGGTTTCGCTGCACCTAATCTCGGCGCGACCGAGGGGATGGTGATGCAGTTCGGAGACTGGAGCACGCCCGTCAATGTCGGTGCCCCACTGAACACGGCCTTCAACGACGGGTACGCGGTGTTCACACGCGACATGCGAACAGTGTACTTCACGTCCGATCGGCCTGGCGGTGAGGGCGGCGACGACCTTTGGACCGCTCATCGCGAGACGGTCGATAGCTGCTGGGATGCGCCAGTCAACCTGGCCGTGCTGAACAGCCCCGCGAACGACTCGCTGTCCGTCCTCAGCTTCCGCGAAGACACGATGTTCTTCGCGAGTACGCGTCCGGGCGGCTGCGGCTTGAGCGATTTGTGGATGGCAAGGATGGTCGACAAGGAGTGGACGGCGCCGTTCAACATGGGCTGCGTCGTCAACACCAGCGCCAACGAGAACGCACCCGCTCCGCTCGCCGGCAAGAACCATCGGCACACACCGACAATCCTGTACTTCGGCAGCAACCGCGCTGGCGGCGTCGGCGACTTCGACGTCTACGAGACGTCGTCGAACGATCCGGATCTGTCACCGACCTCGTTCGGCGAGGGCAAGCTCGTGAAGGAGCTGAGCAGCCCGAAGCGCGACACGCGCGTGTGGGTCCGCAAGGACGGGCTCGAGATCTTCATCACCTCGGATCGTCTCGGCGGCGTCGGCGCGATCGACATCTGGACGGCCACGCGGGCGAGCCGCGACGACGTGTGGAGCACGCCAGTGAACGCGACCGCGTTGAACAGCGTCAACGACGACGGCTCGCCGTGGCTTACCAAGGATGGCGCCACGATGTACATCTTCTCGAACCGTGCGGGTGGTTTGGGTCTCCGCGACATCTGGGTGAGCACGCGCCCTCCCCTAGAAGACGAAGACGAAGACTCCGACGAAGACTCCGAACAGTAGTCCAGCGAACACCTGAATCCAGATTGGCCGAGCAGGTTGACGACCTGCTCGGCGCCGTCGTTTTCGGCGCCACCGCGGGAGCGAACAAGCCGGCGGGGCGGCAGGAGCCCGCCGGCAAGAGCGCCGGTCTGACGAGTGGGCCTCAGGCATGGGCGGACCTGCCGCGGCGACACGCGGGGAGGCTACGCCGCTCGGGCGGGGGCGGTCAAGGACGGGTTCGGGATGGGTTCGGTCACTCCCACTCCGCCGGCACGCCCCAGCCCTCGCGGTGCTCGGCGCCACGCAGGACCTCGCGGCCGGGGCGGCGGCTTTTCCGCTTCGGGCGTGCTGAGCCCGAGGTGATCCAGGATGCGGCGGATGGCGAAGGCGTCGATGAGGAAGGCGACGATGCTCATGCGGCGGCCGCAGGCGGTGCAGACGAGCGGATTCTGGTACCTTGGCGATCAGGCGTGCCCAACTCGGGGAGCAGCGCTTGCATGGCGCTCCACGGCCACCGGGCTCTCTTCGGCCCGCGGACGCCTCGGCTTTAGACCCGGCAACCGATCTCCACACCCAGACACACGCCGGGGGGGAGAGGCGCCGGCGGAAAAGGGAGGCGGCCTGTGGCGGTCGGCGGTCAGGTCTCCCGACGACAGAAGCAGTCTGGCCGGGGCACCGATCGAGCAAGGTCCGGGAGCCGGCAACCCAGGGCATGGATGTGCCGCGGGCGCGCGTCTGCCTGGAGGCCGGCGGACTGCGGATCCCCCGGGGCGCGGCCTGCTCCAGGTTCCAGGCTGTCTCAACTGTCCCTCTTCCCGGTGCAAACCGGGCCGAGGCAGCCCGAACGGACTCCGTCCTAAGTTCGCTGGCGATCAGGATCGAGTGGGTCCGGCTCGTCTGGCGTAGACGGCTGACTCTCGGTTCGAATCCTACCTGAGGAGCCAACCCCTCTCTGACGCGTCGCCCTTGTGGAGCCCATAGAAGAACCGTCCGGTGTGCGTGCGGTCGATCGGAGGCACAAGGTCGGGAAGCAGGAAGTGCAGCATCTTGGCATTGGCGACGAGCGGCGAACCGGACGCCGAGATCCCGGGCCGCTCCACGAGAGCGGCCAGTTGCTCGGTCACGATGCCGGCCTCCTCTTCGCTCAGATCTGTGACGCGCCGCTTCGACAGCTCGGACGCCGGCTCCATCAAGGCGCCCACCGCATCGCTGAAGACTGGGTACTCGGTGAGCTTTGTGGCCACACGCTCGCCCAGTCGATGCATGCCCCAGCTCGTCAAAGTGGCGTAGGAGAGCTCGATCAAGCGGTCGCTCGATGCGAGGTCGTGCAGCGAGGGGACGCTGCGAATGAGCTTCCACCTAGTGAATGTTGACGGGCTCAAGGCGAGCCAGCTTGTCCGGATTGAGCGTGATGAAGATGTCCCCGACCAGCCCAGCCTCGTTGCAGGCGAGGCTAATCGTCAGAGCAGGCTGACCATTCTTCGTCAGAATGGCGCCTCGTCCGCCATTCATGTCCGTAATCGCCCATTGGCAGCCCTCCCACCAGACGTGCGCTCGGCTGAGCGCGCTAAACACGTCCTCGCCTTCAAGGACCCGGGTGGCGGCGACGGTCTTGCCGCCGGTGTCCGTCATCAGACGGATGTCAGAAGACAGAAGCGCGGAGAGCTGGGTTATGCTGCCGCTCATGATGGCCGATTGAAATGCACGCAGCAAGCTGTCCTGCGTTTCCCGCGGCGTGATGTGGCGAACCTTATCGCGATCGATATTCTGACGCGCTCGCGAGACGAGCTTTCTGCAGGCAACCTCCTCCATCTCCAGCATTGCCGCGATCTCCGCGTAGGACTGGTCGAAGATCTCATGGAGGAGGTAGGCAGCGCGCTCCCTGGACGTGAGCCGTTCGAGCAGCAGCAAGAATGCCGTTGTGAGCGACGCGGCAAGCTTCCCGTCCACGGCGGGAGGCGTCGCGGGGTGGATGGGCTCTGGCAGCCATGGACCAACATAGTCGACCCTTACGCGATCGGCGGCGCGCTTGATGTCGAGACAACGACGCGTGCAAACGGAAGAGAGCCAGGCCGCAGGCGTCCTTATTTGGCTCCGTTCCGCATCGCGCCACTTAAGGAAGCAGTCCTGGACGGCATCCTCTGCGTCCGCGCGCGACCCCAGAATGCGATAAGCCAGCCCGAGCAAACGAGGCCGCGCCTCCTCGAAGAGTTGGAGGTCGGTATCATTCATCTCTGAAGCCCGCGCCGGCTCCATCGCATCATTTTCGCGTCTGCCGCAAGGCGACCGGATTGCCATCGGGATCCAAGGCGGTCACACGCATGCCGAATGGATAAGTCTCCGGTTCCGGCTCGAGGAACTGAACGCCGCGTGCCTTGAGCTCGGCGAAGTCCTTTCGAAGATCGTCTGACTCGATGAAAAGCGTGCCAACCCCGGGCGTGGCCTTTGCCTGGCCCGCGCTGTCGAGCCAAAGCAGCACTTCGAATCCCTGGTTCTTGAGGGCGATCGTCAGGAACCGGCCCTCCGGCCCATTGTAATCGGCGTGTTTCTGGAAGCCGAAATTGTTCGTGTAGAAATCTAGCGCCTTGTCTTGATCGGACACGAACACCGTCACGTACATGATTCTGCTGAACATTCTGCGCTCCTCAATGTTGGTCTGCGAGGGGACCTTCACTGTCATGACGATCCAGTGGCCCCGGATGTGACGCGCGCTCAGAAAAATTATTGCGAGGGGTCTAGCGGGCCGCGTGGAACAAGGAAGACGCCGTGACCCCGCTGGCGCAGGCCTGAGGACTGTCCCTCAACTGTCCCTCTTCTTGGTGGGAATTGGCCCAAGCTGACCCTGAACCACCGCCATCTAAGTGGGCTTCTACTCTGGATCGAGTGGGTCCGAGTCGTCTGATGTAGACGGCCTTTTCTCGGTTCGAATCCTACCTGAGGAGCCAACCCCTCCCAGGGCCCGTCAGCGACCTGCCGGTGTTGTCGATCATGTTCTATTGGCTGGCCCGCCTTCACTCGTACCGCAGAGCCACCATCGGATCGACCCTCGTCGCGCGCCGCGCCGGAACGTAGCAAGCCAAGAGAGCCGCCCCCACCAGGAGCAGCGTCACGCCGCCGAAAGTCAGCGGGTCGGTGGCGGTCACGCCGAAGAGCAGGGACTCCACGGTGCGCGTCAACGCCATCGCAGCCGCGATGCCCAGGGCCACCCCGACCGCGATCGTGCGCAGCCCCTGGCCCAGGATCATCCTGCGAACGTCGCCGCTCTCCGCCCCGAGGGCCATGCGCACACCGATCTCGCCTGTGCGGCGGCTGACGGAGTAGGCCATCACGCCGAACACCCCGGCCGTGGCGAGCAGCAGCGCGGTGATCCCGAAGAACCCGATCAGGACCACGTTGAACCGTCGTGAGCCGAGCGAAGCGGAGAACACCTGCGACAGCGTGCGGAACCGGGCGGGGATCTCCGGGTCGAGGCGCCGCAAGATGCCCCGCGCCGCCGAAGCCACGGAACTGGTCTCGGCCTCACTCAGCATCGTGACGCTGATCGCCGCGCGCGGCCGCTGGAACAGGTTCACGTAGACGGTCGGGCGCGGCGGCACGTCGAGCCCGTATTCGTGCGTGTCGCCCACGATCCCGACGATGGTGATCAGGCGCAGGTCGCCGTCCATGTTGCCGAACTGGATCGTGTGGCCGATCGGGTCCTGACCCGGCCAGCGCTCGCGCGCCAGCGACTCGGTGATCACCGCGATGTGCGGGGAATCCGCGCCGTCGCGCTCGTCGAAGATCCGCCCGCGGACGAGCGGGATCCCGAGGGCCTGGAAGTAACCTCGCGTGGCCACGCAGAAGTCCGCGGTGCCGGCGCGCTCCTTTTGCTGGAACTGCGCGCGCAGGCCATCCATGTTCTTCGGGACCTCGTCGTGGGTCATCAGCAGGAACAGTCCATCGGGGTGACCGCCGTCCAGCGGCAGGCCGCTGGTCGCCCCGACCGTGCGGACGCCCGGAATCCGCTCGAGCTCTTCGATCAGCGTGGAAAAGAAGACCGCCTGCGCCGCCTTTGCCTTCGGATCGCTCGTCCACGGAAGCGAGACGTCCATCGTCAGGATCTTGTCGATGCGGAAGCCGGGGTTCACTTCGAGCACCTTCATCAGGCTGCGCCCCAACAATCCCGCCCCCACTACGAGCACCAGCGTGATCGCGATCTGCGCCGCCACGATCGCCCGGCCGACGCGCTGGCTGCGTTGCGAGC
>WUUC01034091.1_pt1 | contig 10687 bp, 6 predicted proteins | sample 6278441 | NCBI WGS metagenome assembly WUUC01 (sample SAMN13675441, study PRJNA597444) | soil metagenome | isolation source: soil | place: USA: Washington | collected 2017-10 | reverse complement strand
CTTCCCACGGCGGCAGCGGAGGAGTCCAGAGAAGTCGCTGCACCACGTGCGGCGCCCCTGCTGTCGAGTGCCAGCGCGCATCAGCGGCCGCGGCAATCGCGTCTGAGGTAAATCGACTGATCGCCACGTGGTCGGGATGTCGATTGAACCCGTTCGGGTCGAACGTGACGACGACAGCCGGACGGTAAAAACGGATCAACTCGACCAGCGTGCCGCGAATCTCCACGGGATCCGCGTCAGCGAGCTCGCGGTCGCGATACCCGAGCTGATGCACGTGCTCGATTCCAATGATGGCGGCGGCATCGCGAAGCTCCCGCTCACGAGCGGCAGCGACATCGCTCGGCGCGCCACTGACGGATGGATCGCCCGGCTTGCCGCGGTCTCCGCGGGTGGCGCACACGAGCACCACGCGAATACGTCTCGCGCGGCACCAGCACGCCAGCCCCGCACCGGAAAAGCTCTCGTCGTCTGGATGCGCAAAGCTGAAGAGCAGCGTCGGCGGCATCAATAGGCGTTCACGACCGACTGCCAGCCGCGGGCGCGCGTCGCGCGCCGGGGTTCGACACGCCGCTGAAGACCCGCAGGCTGCACCGTGCAGGCTCCTGTTGCCGCAAACGTCAACGCTTCGCGCAGTGACGCCTCGTCAGTGTCCCCGAGCTCGTGTCGGATGTCGTCGGCGGCCACACAGTCCGGACTGAGGCCCTCGAAGTAATCACCCTCGCCATTCGCGTTGCGCACGGTAAACGCGACCGGTGCCAGCATCCTGTCGCAGAAATTGACCTGGTACTGTCCCACCGGCTTCCCGTACGTGCGATCGCCGACGATGACGACGGGCATGAAGGGACGGAGCGCATTAATCACCAGTTCGCTGGCGGACGCCGACGCGCGAGTGGTGATCACGATCAGGCGTTCGAAACGCGCGCCGCCGCCTGCGTCCTCGAAGCGAAGCACCTGGTTGCGCCTGATGTTCCGGTCGTTGTGCACGTATTGCGCGAACACCTGGTCGCGCGTCCGCACACCGCCAATGACGCTGGCCAGGTGTCTCGCCACGTTGACGAGCCCGCCGCCGTTGTAACGCACGTCGAGCACGAGGTCGTCGATACCTGCGTCCGCCAGTTCGGCAAACGCGGCGTCAAGGGCGGCGTTCGAGGGCCGCACGAAGTTGCGGAAGAAGATGTACCCGACGCGCCGGCCGTCCACCTCGTAGACGCGCGTGAGGGATACCGTCGGAATGGTGACCGCGCGCTTGACGAGGCGCGCGGCGTGCCGCTCGCCGGTGAGCAGCACGAAATCGATGGTGCTCTGGACGCCAGCCTCGACGGGACCGAACGCGGAGTCGAGCAACCCCTCGGCCATGATGTCAATCACCGGCCTGCCGTCGATTGCCACAATCCGTGCGCCTCGAACCAGCCCCGCTTCGCTCGCCGGGCTGTCCGGGAACACCTGGAGCACCCGCATCTGATCACCGACGACCTCGGTCGAGAAGCCAAATCCGATATAGGCGCTGTCGTCGAAGAACGCGTCGTTTGCCGCGCGCGATGTGATGTAGCTGAACGTCGTGTCGAGCGGGCGGAAGCGTACGGCGTCGAGGTAGGCTTCGGGCGACTCGAACGACGCCGGGTTTTCTGCCGGCAATTGGTCGTACCAGAAGTAGAGATCGGTGAGCACGTCGCGCACGAAGAGGTTCTTGCCCAGGGTTGTGCAGGAGGTGAGCGGCCACTGGGCCGAGGCGTCGGGGGCGAACGTGAACAGCAGCGCGGCAAGGCACGCGACGGTCCGGGGCATGGTCGAGCCTCCAACGGCAACATAGCACAGTAAGATTTGAACGTGGTCCGCCGAATTCTTCTCGCGCTGGTCGTGCTGATCGTCGTCGCCGCCGGCGCGGTCTACTGGTTCTTGAGCGGCAGCGGCATCCGGCGCGCCCTCGAACAGCAGGGCACGTCGTGGCTCGGCCACCCGGTGCGCATCGGCAGCGCGTCGGGCCGGCTGTTCCCCCGTATCGGGGTGCAGCTTGCCGACGTCCGGGTGGGCGACCCGGTGCGCCTGGCGTTGGCGGACGTCGAGGTCTCGACCGGTCTCCGCGCGCTCCTGTCCCGGCGCGTGGAAGACGCCAAAATCATCCTGTCGGATAGCCGCATCGATCTGCCCTTGCCATTTACCCTTCCGACAGCGGAAGCCGACGAGCGCGCCACCTCGTCGAGCAGCTTTACTGTCGCGTCAATCAGCGCCATTTCGCTTCGAGACATCCGCGTCGCCAGCCGCGGACGCGAGATTGACGTGTCGGCCGATTCATCGCTCGACGGCTCGCGGTTGACGCTCGACAGCTTTACCGCGCGGTCCGGCGAAACATCCATCGAGGCGAGCGGTGTAGTGGACCTGGAGCCCACGTTCACCGCAAAACTGGAGGCCTCCGCGAACCGCCTCGATTTCGACGACCTCATGGCGCTCGCCGATGCGTTCACGCCGCAGCGGCCCACCAAACGATCCGGCGCGCTCGTACCCGGCCTGCTGGAGGCCAAGTTGAGCGCCACGCGCGGTACTGCCGCGGGCGTTGAGCTCGGGAAGCTCGCAGCCACGCTCCGCGTGCGCGGCAACCGCGCCACCCTCGCGCCCGCGACGTTTCAGCTGTTCGGCGGCGGGTATCAGGGAACCGTGGACGCGGACCTTGGGGCCGATCGCATGACATTGGCGATCACCGCAAACATCAGTGAACTGGATGTCGCGCAACTCGCGGCATTCGGAGGGGTGAAAGACACGATCACCGGCCGGTTGACCGGCAAGGGCCGTTTCTCGGGCCGCGGCGCCGACTTCGCCTCCGTACTTGCCGCCGCGACGGGTGGCGGAACCGCCACCATCAACAACGGCACGATCCAGGGGCTCGAACTCGTGCGCACCGTCGTACTGTTCTTCGGCCGACCCGCTTCAAATGCCCCGGCGGGCGGCGGCCAACGCTTCGACCGGATTGCCGCGAACTTTTCACTGGCGCGTCAGGTCATCACGAGCGAGGCGTTGAGGCTGGAGTCGCCCGATGTCGATGTCGCGGCCAACGGCACGCTGACGATTCCAACGAAGGCGCTCGACGGTCGCGCCACGCTGATGCTGTCGGAATCCTTGTCGGCGCAGGCCGGTACCGATCTCGTGCGGTTCACCCGCGAAGGAAACCGTGTCGTGCTGCCCGCGCTGCTCGGTGGGACGCTGGAACGGCCGCGCGTGACGATTGACGCCGCAGCGGCTGCACAGCGCGGCTTGAAGAACGAGGTCGAACGCCGGCTCAAGGGACTTTTCGACCGCATCAAGCCTCCGCCGCAATGACGCGCATCCGGGGGCGACATCTCGCAACCGCAACGGTCGTCATTGCGCTGCTCACGACCCCCGTGACAACGGCGGACCTCGGCGAAGCGTGGACTCGCGTGGTCACGCTCTACCGCCAGCGTCTTGCCGACGCCGGCATTGTGGGCAGCAGCCTCTTCCTCGTACGGGACGGCCAGATCGTGGCTCGCGCGATGGAAGGCTTCCAGGATCTCGATGCGCGCCGGCCTGTGGACGAGCACACGATCTATCACTGGGCCTCCATCACGAAGACGTTCACGGGCATCGCGATCATGCAACTACGCGATCGCGGACTGCTGTCGTTGGACGATCCGATCGTGAAGCACGTGCCCGAGCTGCGGCGCGTTCACAATCCGTTTGGCGATATCTCGCAGGTGACGATCCGCGACCTGATGTCCCATCGCGGCGGCTTCCGCGCCGGCACATGGCCGTGGGGCGGCGACAAGGCGTGGCATCCGTTCGAACCGACGGAGTGGCAGCAGGTGGTGGCGATGCTGCCCTATACCGAGATCCTGTTCGAGCCCGGCACGAAGTACAGCTACTCGAACCCGGGCGTCATCTTCCTGGGGCGCACCATCGCAGCGTTGTCTGGCGACGACTACGAGGTCTACATCGCCAAGAACATCCTGATGCCGCTCGACATGCATCGCACGTTCTTCGATCGTGCCCCGTACCACCTGGTGAAGCACCGATCGCACAGTTACACGCGTGACAACGACGGACTGCGCGAGATGCCGTTCGACTTCGATTCGGGGATCACCGTCTCGAACGGCGGGCTGAACGCGCCTCTCGGCGACATGGCGAAATACGTGACGTTTCTCATTGGCGACGATCGGCGGCAGGACGTGTTCGACGGCGTGCTGAAGCGCAGCTCGATCGAGGAGATGTTCGTTCCGCAGATCCGAGCGGTGGACGGCGAAGGGGGCAGCGGCAACGACGTGTCTGCGGGTCTCTCGACGTTCATCGAGCGCCATCACGGGGTGGAGCTCGTGGGACACAGCGGCGATCAGAACGGATTCATTTCCCACCTCTACGTGCACCGGCCCTCGCGGTCCGGGTACATCGTGTCCTTCAACACGAACACGTCGGCAGGTGCTGGGTCGCGTCGCACCACCCGCGCCGTGGACGACGACGTGCGTGACGCGATCGTGAAAGAGATTTTCGCCGCACGGTAAATCGTCGCGCGCGCGACGTTACGGGTCTTCCGGCTTCAGCCGCAAGGCTCAATCGGATCTGAGCGCTGTCGCTGGCTGAATACGTACCGCTCGGCGGGCGGGGGCGATCGCCGCGGCGACCATTGCCAGCGCCATGGCAACACCTGCGGCCGCAAGTGGGCGCCAATCGCCCGCCATCGTCCCGTATGCCGAGGCCTCCAGCACGCGCATCAGCAGCGCGCCGAGGCCAACACCAATGCCAACGCCGCCGAGCGCCAGCAGGCCAATGTCGGATGCGACCATCCGCAGCACGTCCGACCGGCTCGCGCCAAGCGCGATGCGCACACCGATCTCACGCGTCCGCCGCGCGACGCTGTACGCGACGACGCCGTACACGCCGACCCAGGCGAGGAGCAGCGCCACGCCGGCAAACGCTGCCATCAGCTGCCCGAAAACCCGCTGCTCCCACGTCGTGTACGTGCGGACTTCCGCCATCGTGCGGAGATCGTAGGCCGGAAGCTCAGGGAACCTGTTGCGAAGCCGCGTGCGAATGTCTGCAACCAGGCCGGTGGGATCGCTGTGCGCGCGCACGAGCACCGCCATCGTACGCGCGGCCACGCGAGCGTACGGCACGTACACGATCAGCCGCGACTGCTCCGTCTCCTCGCCGAACTCTTCGTAGACAACGTCGGCGGCCACTCCGACGACGCGTCGCCACTCGACACGTCCGTCCGACACAACCCCGAGGCGGCGGTCGAGCGCGGATTCACCGGGCCAGAGCTGCTCGGCGAGCGTGCGCCCGACGATGACCACGTCGGCTTGCGGGTTCGCCCCCTCATTGGCCGTGAACGGGCGGCCATCGAGCCGTATGCCGAGCGTCTCAAACAGTTCCGGTGAGACGGCAACCTGTTGCGCGCCGAGCTCGCGTCCCGCGATCCATCCCCCTTCCCGCGCGATTTGCACCGGTATGCCGCCATCATCGGTGGGAATGCTCGTCGTCAAGGCGGCGGACTCGACGGCCGGCGAATTCTTCAACTCCGAGATGACCGCCGCGAATCCCGCCGCTCGGGCCGGCACGGCATCAAAGGCGTCGCCTGCCAGGTAGGCCCGGAACGTCAGCACGCCTTGTGTGTCGAATCCCGCGTCGGCCCGCTGCAGCGCGACAAAGCTGCGCACCATCATCACGGCAGCCGTCAGCAGCGTGACGCACATGGCGACCTGCGCGACGACCAGCGCGCTGCGCAGGCGTAGCACGTCGCGGCCGGCGGTGCTAGTGGCTGCCTTGAGCGCGTTGCTCGCGTCTGGCCTGGAGAAACGAAGCGCCGGCGCCGTCCCCACCAGGCATGCCGTACATGCCATCACGAGGACGGTGAACAGCACGACGCGGACGTCGGGACGCAGGTCAACCCAATACGGCAGGCCGTCGGCAAACGCGAGCGGAATGAGTTCGAGTGCCCACGCGGCGACGAGCACGCCGACGGCCGTGCCGAGCACGGCAATCACGAGGCTCTCCATCAATGTCGGTCGAACGATCTGCCAGCGGCGCGCTCCGAGCGCGGCGCGCACGGCGAACTCTCGGCGGCGCGCTTCGCCACGCGCCAGCAGAAGTCCGGCGAGGTTCGCGCACCCGATCAGCAGCACGAACACCACGGCGGAGAGCAGCGTCGCGAACAGCCGCCGGTCGTCGCCCTCGACCATAAGGTCGCGAAACATCATGACGCGCATGGTCCAGCCATCGTGGGTGGACGGATGCGCGACTGAGAGACGAGCAGCCAGGGCATCAAGCGCGTGTTGCGCCTGCTGCAGCGTGTGGCCCGGCTTCAGGAGCCCGAATGTCGCAATAGTGCGTTGCGACCGAGGCGCCGCATCCCACCGCAGCGGCAGGTACAACTCCTGTCGCTCCGGAAACGCGAAGCCGGGCGGCATCACACCGACAATGGTCAGCGCTCGTCCGTTGATCTGCATCGATCGCCCGATCACGTCGGCCCGCGCTCCGAGACGGCGTTGCCAGAGTGCGTGCGTGATGATCACCACCGATTCGAGTCCCGGGGGCGCGGCCTCGTCCGGTCGGAACGTGCGACCAGCGGCAGGGCTGATGCCGAGAAGATCGAAGAGGCCCGGAGTGATGGAGCCGCCGATGACGCGCTCGGCCTGGCCGTCGCCAAGCGTGAAATTGCGCGACACGAAACCTTCTGCCTGTTGGAGTACGTCCGCGGCGCGGAGGTCCAGCAGGTCCGGGTACGATAGCCGCGCGTCGGCCCAGTCCTCAGCATGTGACGCGTGCGAGGTATGAATCGACACCACCCGGTCGCTGCGATCGCCGAATGGCATGGGCCGCAGGAGAATGGCATTTACGAGCGTGAACACGGCGACGTTGGCGCCAATGGCCAGGCCAAGCGTCAACAGCGCCACCATGAGGAACCCGGGTTGCCGCAGAAGTCCCCGGAACGCCAGTCGTAGATCGTCCAGCACCTGCCCCCTCCCGAGCGTCGTGGCGTTCCAACGGCGTGCCGTTTCACGTCACAACGTAAGTACTGATGACTCAATGGTTTAGAGATTGGCGCCGGCCGGAGCCGCACCCGGGCTGTGTCGCTCGCGGGACTTCGGCGTCCCACCCGTGGAACAGGGAACGCTGCGGATCCCGTCTCAGCTTGTAGGAGCATCTACGGAGATACCATCATGGCCATCATGAACAAGCGTCTGACCCGCCTGCCAGCCTCCGGACGGATCGCCGGCATCTGCGCCGGTCTCGCCGACTATTTCGAAGTGGATGTCACGCTCGTCAGGCTCGCCTGGGTGGTGCTGTCGATCTTTCCGGGCGGGATCATCGGCGGCGTGATCGCGTACGCCATCGCCTGGGCCATCGTTCCGACGGCAACCGCGTTCGACCAGCCTCCCAGCACACGACGGCTGCGCCGGTCGGCGACGAACGTGCGCGTCGCCGGGGTCTGCGCCGGCATTGCGGAGTACTTCGACGTGGACGCGACGATCGTGCGCCTTGCGTGGGCAGTGCTGACGGTGGTGCCGGGCGCGATCGTGCTCGGCGTGTTGGCCTATGTTGTCGCATGGCTGGTCGTGCCGCAGGCGACTGCGCCTCCGCTCCAGCCGATGGCGTCCTCGGCGGTCTAGTGCCCTGAGATCCTGAAAATGCGCGGCGTGGACGGCTCGAGGTCCACGCCCCGCAGTGCTTTGCCGTGGAATCCTGGCACCTGCTTCGACTGGCCGTCGAGCGCGTATTCGATCGCCGCTCTGCCCGATGTCCGAAACTCTACGTCGACCTTCCGCGCCCCCGACCTGTTCCAGACGATCAGCACACGATCGCCATCGGGTCGCACGAACAGGTGCTGATGCGGCTCGCCGCGGTCACCGTCGTTGATGATGGTGAGCTCGTCATCGGCCACGCGCAGCGTGCCGGTGTCGAGCAGGTCCGTGAGCAGATCGACGGTATGGAACGCGATCTTCTTCGTGCGATCGGTGCGCGTCAACCCGAGGTGATAATTCGGTGCATCGCCGATGACCGGCTTGTCCGTCGGCAGATCCTTGATCTCGTAGACGCCAATATGCTCCACGCGCGGATGCGCGAGAAACGTTGCCACCGCTCGCACCCACCAGGAGGCCTGTTCGCGCTCTGACTTGCCGGGCACTGTGGCAAATCCGGTCTCGTTGATCCAGATCGGCCGCCGCCCGCAGGCACGGTCCGCCACTTCCAGGAAGCCGTCCAGCCCGCCGACATAATTCTCGGCCGTCACGTCGGCCGGAGTCCAGGTTTCAGGGTAGGCGTGAAACGGCAGGACGTCGAACGATCCTCGCACGCCAGGTGAGCGGCATACCGCTTCCACCCACGGCGTGTCGGGAAACACCAGGCCACCGAAGAACACGCGGGCGTCCGGGTCTGCCCGCCGTATTGCAGTGACCCCGGCCGCAAGCACGCGCCCGTACGCGCCCGCGTCGCCATCCCACCACTGCTTGACGTTCTCCTCGTTGTAGATCTCGTAGGAAAGGATGTTGGGATGTCGTCGCAGTGCGCTCGCAATGGCGCCAGCGAAACGTTCCCACCGTTTGACGTCGGCCGGCGGGTTGTTCCATGCATCTGCGTCAGCGCCGCCGCGCCGTGCCGCCCATTCAGGGGTGTATCCGAGATACGGACGCAACTGGATTCGATGCGCCGCGGCCCGCGCGACGAACGCGTGCAACCACTCGAAATCGAATGTTCCCGGAGAGGGCTCGTAGTCGTCCCAACCAAAGCTGCCGCGCCATGTGGTGATCTCGAGCTCCTTGAACAGCGCAAAATCCTTCTCGATGTCGTCGAGGTCCGCGCCCTTGTCGTAGTCCTCGAGAATGGCAAACGAAACCGGCTTCGCCGCGCGGCCCGGCTGCGCGTCGAGCGCATTGCCGACGAGGACGAGCACGCATCCGAGGCCGAGCGCCGCATACCGGGTTGTGGACATCACGCGAGCGGATCTACTTCACACGGATCGTTGCGCTTGCCGTTCGACCCCGTGCATCAAGGGCCGATATTTCATGCTCGCCGCGCTGCAGCGGCCACGAGAGCTGGCGATGCGCCGATCCGGAGCCCACCGTCTTCCCGTTCACGCGCCACTTGACTACGCCGCTCGCGCCGGTTGCACGGAACGACAGGGACTGGAAGTTCGCGCGCAGCGTGGGATCGATCAAGTAAACCGCGCCATCTGCGGGGCTGGCGATCGCGAACGGACTCTGACGCCGCGTGGCGACGGCAGCTACGGGTTTCTCATGCTTCAGAGGTGGAGATGGCCCCCGTTCGTCTTCAAGCAGCCCCCGTGCCGACGCCCAGTGGCGATACTCAGCCGGCCACAATGTGAGCAGCCCTTGGTCCGACGCATGATGCCAGCTGCAAGGCAGCGGTGACGTGTTGATGGGCAACCACTCGCGCCGCCGCGATGGACAGGCCGCGCCGCTGCGCATTCCCGACAGTTCGCACACCTCGACCTGCGTGAGATCCCGCGGACGCTCGACGATATCCACTCCCGCCTGGTCGCGCCCGCGCACGTGGTGCTGGGCGGCGAGCATGACGTCATGAAAGATCGGTCCGGCCCCTGTCACGCCGGATGACCCGATAAGCGGCCGGCGATCGAAATTGCCGACCCACACACCGACAGTCACTTCGCGCGTGTATCCCACGGCCCAGTTGTCGTGATACGCCTGCGACGTGCCGGTCTTGACCGCCACGGGAAACGGGAACTCCAGGCTGCCGCCGCGCCCGAAGACGTAGGCCCGCGCCTCAGGATCGGCGAGCACGTCGGTAACCCAGAATGCCGAGCGGGAGGAGATCACGTGCAGCGGCGCGCGATCGGCTCCTCCGCGAATCGCGCGCGGACGAATCCATGTTCCGCCGCGCGCCAGCACCGCGTACGCACCGACGAGATCGGCCAGCCTCACCTCAGCGTTCCCCAGCGTGAGACCAAGCCCGTAATGGGTTGCGTTCTTGTCGAGCGAGGTAATCCCGACCGACTTGAGGAAGCGAAGCACGTCCGGCACGCCCAGACGAGCCGCCAGCGCAACGGCCGGGACGTTCTGCGATCCGGCAAGCGCCTGCCTGACACGCAGCGGACCATGAAAGTCGCCATCGTAGTTGCGCGGGGAGTACAGAACGCCGGCCTTCGCCGTCGGGTACGTCGCCGGGATGTCCGCAAGCACCGTGGCAGGCGTGACGCCCGACTCGAATCCGAGCGCGTAGGTGAACGGCTTGAGCGCCGACCCCGGCTGCCGCAACGCGCGCGCGCCGTCGATCGCGCCGCCGTGATCGGCGTCGAAGTACCGTCCGGATCCTTCCCAGGCGAGCCATTCCGCCGTGGCATTGTCGAGCACGACGACGGCGGCGTTGTACGCGCCGTGACGTTCGAGGTTTGCCCGCTGGGATTTCAGGATGCCGGCAATGTCGCGCTGGAGCCGAGCGTCGAGCGTGGTCTCGATCCGCCGAAGCGCCCCCGATCGGCGTTCCTCGAGAACCATCTCCACGAAATGCGGCGCCACGAACGCCGCCCGCGCAGGCTCGAAGCGGAGCCGCTCGGACCGCGCGGCCCGTGCCTCTTCAGGGGTTATGCGACCCTGTCGCTCCATGCGATTGACGATCGCACGCTGACGCGCCAGGCCGGACTCGCGGCGACGGTACGGACTATAGGCGGTGGGACGGTGCGGCAGGCCGGCGAGGAAGGCGGCCTGCG
>WUUC01063499.1_pt1 | contig 10688 bp, 7 predicted proteins | sample 6278441 | NCBI WGS metagenome assembly WUUC01 (sample SAMN13675441, study PRJNA597444) | soil metagenome | isolation source: soil | place: USA: Washington | collected 2017-10 | reverse complement strand
GTTCTGCATCAGATGGACCTTCAGCATCGCCTTCAACGGATAAGGCGGCCGGCCGTTGCCCGCCTTCGGGCACACCGGCTCGACCAGGTTCAGCAGGATTCGCCCACGGAATGATCTGTTCCATCTCCGACAGAAACGTCTCGCGCCGTGTCCGCTTGCGCTTGCTCGCATACTCCGAATCGCCGAAGCTCATCTGCGACATTGAACGGTTCCTGCTCGTGGCGTGGGCGCTATTTCAACACAAGGACTCTTGTACTTGCTCTGGGTTCAATCGTGGTTGGACGGGCCGCGAAGATGATTATTTCAATGTAATTTTGAGACATGACACTAGACACCAGCAAGTCTGCCGGGTCGGCCGTGCGCCACCCACTCAGATGGGCGAAGAACCTTTGTGCGGGTCGGGGAAATCGACGTGGACAGGTTGGACGGGACGCCGCTTTCTAGCCGGCCGCAAGTCGCTCGCTGACAGACGCTAACCATTCCCTATAAGTCAGCGCATCAGCGCCTGGCTCGTAATAGCAGCCGAGCTTCATGACAACCTTGCGCAGATCATCTTCGCTTTTTATCTCCCGCAACAGTTGTCCGATCTCATCCACTACAGCAAGAACTCCGTCACTAGGCCACTCGCTTAAGTAGCGCTCAACGACAGCCGGCGCCGAGTCATCATCAGACGTCCAGTCCTGATGAAAGTAGCACCCGAGAAGTTCTTCCAAGTTTTGATACTTGTTACTCATTGATGGGGAAACCTGTATGAATGCGGTAGCCAGTAGGCATAGACGGATCGCGTCGGAGAATTAATCTCAGGTTGGTCGTATCTATCGCTTGCATCGTGTCCCTGCTGATCGTGATTCCTACCGGATCAGGCCTGGTATCTTCGATCTTCATCTGTGGCTTGTTGCCACTCAGCCAAGTGCTGATTTCGGCCTGCCGTGCATCCAGTGCCCCGGAAACGCCACGTTCTGCTGTAGCCCGATCATAGAAGGACGACGAACCGGAGATGTGCGGCTCATCTGCCAAGCGCTTCATCAGCGCTTGCTCAGACTGACCAACGTGTTTCAGCAGCAAGTGACCTCCGGCGTTCTCATGCGCCTGCAATCCACCACCGGGAACAATTCTGCTGAACGCAGCCCACTGTTTGTCGCATCAACTTGTCGAGCAACGTCCGGTGCTTGGAGATTTTCCCGCGTGAGCTGATCGATTCCCTGATCCCGATCGCGAATCAGGTCGGGTCCGTTGAGCTGCATCGCCGGCCTGCCGTTCGCACCTTCGACCACTGTTGCAGCGCCGCTGCTGCCATTGGCTCCTGCGATGGAGCGCGCGCCATTTCGCGCTATGGCGCGGGTCGCGCCATAGATGCCCAGTAGGGCCGTCCCGGTTTCAAGATTGAGTTTCGTCCGTACCCTTCGCGCACTGATGGGATCGTTGGCCTGCTCGTACGCGACGGCTTGCTGTTCGATCAATTAACGGTGTCAGCTCGCGCAAACACATTGACGCCTCGGGTTCTTGAGTTGCGTAGTACGTGAATAGGCGCTTCAGTTCGCCCGCATAACGGCGTACCTTTTCCAGATCCACGCTCATTGTTACCTCGATCGCTCTTTCATTTGTTCGATCAATTCCGCGTCGGTGTGTGAGGCGCTCTAAAAGATGACGGGAGTGAGCTTGCGCCAGTCAATGTCGGGATCATTGTCAAACCACCACAGTTGCAGCAGCCGGCCACTCGAACGCTCGCGAAATGTGAGTGCGGTGAGATTGTCGTAATGGCTGTAATCCGCGGAAATGAACGCTACAACTTGACCAGCTCTCAAACTGTCGTGCACGGAAACGATGTCAGCTTCTAAGCGGTAGCTAGCGTTAGTCGTCAACGGAACATTTCGCCAAGAGGTCATGGTATCGGAGTGAGTTTGGTTGGATCTGGCACGAAATACTGCATATTTCCCCCGGGAGCTTCTATTTCGTAAGGCTTCCACGACCACCGATCGACAATTGGCGCTGCAGTGGACCGGAGTACGCTGGCACCATTTATTGCGGCTAGTGTAGTCGGCACCCGCCCCGACGTGTATATCCCTAACCCATAGGCCGGCGTGCCAACTGTTGCGGCGTAGTTCCCAATTGGTGCTCCCGGCAGTTGGTATTGAACGACCTGGGAGCCGGGTGGGAGATTCTCCACGTAGACCGGCTGATCGAAGTCAATGCCTTCAAGATGTGCAGCAGTGCGTGCCGAAGGCCAGCCAGTTCCGTCATATACAGATGCGGCCAACGCACGTCGCTCGGTCGCGCTTGTCCACTTCGGCGATCCTGCAGCCAGTTCATCGGCGGAGGCTGCGATGAGTTGATCACCACGGAAATCATTGTCCGGATTGAGCTCCATCCTACGTTCGAGCTGCAAAGTGGCTCTGCCGGATGCACCCTCAACAGCGGTGACTTTGGCCGCGTTACCGGGTGTGCCGGTAATGAGTCGCGCGCCATTTCGCGCAATTGACCGGGTAGCGCCGTAGGCGCCGAGGAATGCTGAAGCGGTTTCGATGTTTAGTTTTGTGCGCTCTTTTCTGGCGTTGACCGGGTCATTTGCCAGTTCATATGCGTTGGCTTTCTGTTCAACAGAATCGCGGTAGTTGAAGTATCGTTCCGCCGGGCGGTCGGTAATGGCCTCCCACGAGTTATCGAGTCCGGCTCGTAACGCGTCACTCGCCGGACGGCTTTCTTCGCGAAGGTCGACCAGGCTCAGTTGCCGCGCGCCGGGCTGCAGGCCGAAGGTCCAGTTCCAGCTCAGCGTGGTTTCGGCGCCCGCGGCGAGTTCGACGACGACCTGATCGCCGCCGATCGCGACGCCGGTTTCCGGGTTGCCTTCATACAGGCGCACGACGACGTTCTGCGCGGCCTGCGCGCCGAGATTGCGCACGGTCGCGCTGACCTGCTGCGCCGCGCCCGGTGCCGGTGCGCTGGGCACGAACTGCATCGCCGCGCTGGCCACCGCGATGTCGGCGAACGGCAGCACGTTCAGCACATGCAGCGCGAAGTTGTTGCCTTCGTCGGACTCGGCGACCTGCTGGTCCGCATCGACCGCGACGAAGACCGGCGTGTCAACCGCGAGGCCCAGATCGGCGACGGCGAGCGTCACCGTCGTTTCCGCCTCGCTGGTCAGGCCGGCGACGGCCGTCTGCGTGAGCCGTGTGCCGCCGCTGCGCGGATCGTTCGCGAACAGCGCGACGGTGAACGCACCGCTGGCCTCGGCGCCGTCGTTGCGCACGCGCAGGCTCGCTTGCAGCGGCGCGCCCTGCAGTGCCGGATCCGGCATGAACTGCAGGCTGCCGGCGGCGACGGCGAGATCACTGCCGCTCGCCGCGGCGATCGTGAACGGCCGTTGCGCGAGGTTATTGCTTTCGTCGAGTTCGGCGATCTCGCCGCCCGCATCGAGCTGCGCGCGCACGATTGCCGCGCCGGGTTCGCGCGCACGCCAGTAGTGGCGGCGTTCGATGGTCTGCCCCGGTTCCAGCGTGACGCGGCCGTCGGACAGGGTTTCCTCGCTGGCGCCCTGCTGCAGTGTGATGCGCAGCGCCGCGTTGCTGGCCGTGAGCGTGCCGCGGTTGCGCAGCTGCACGCGGAAGCCGACGTCGCGGCCCTGCGTCGGCGGCGTGTCGTCGAGCAGTGTCAGGTCCGCGTCGCGCACTTCGAGGTCGAGGCTGGGGCCGAATGGCAGCAGCAGGCGCGCCTCGTTGTTGTTCTCGCGCGCTTCGGCGACCGCGCCGTCGGGATCGGCGACGAGGCGCAGGCGCAGGGTCGCGGCCGCGGTCGCGCTGAAATCCAGTTCCAGCGGCGCGCTGCCGCGCGCGGGCAGCGCCAGCGTCGTCGCCGCGAGCACACGTGGCGGCTCGGCGTCGTCGTGGAGCACGAGGCGTGCGGCGGCGACCGGCGTATTGCCGAGGTTGCGCACGCTGCCGGACACGCGGATCGTCGCCGGCAGGCTCGCCACCGCGGGCGGCGTCAGCGCGAACAGCGTGGCATCGAGCGCGATGTCGGCCTGCGCCGGCGTGGCGCCGACGACTGCCGGTACCGCGATGCGATTGTCGGCTTCGTTCTGCTCGGCCACGTCGTCGTGTACATCGAGCACGAGCCAGAGCGTGCGCGCGCCCGCCTGTCCGGCGCTGTCCCAGCGCTGCTGCAGCGTCGTGGACGCGCCGGCGGCGAGCGCCGGCAGCGGCTGGTCGGCGCCGATCGGACTGCCGCCAGCGTCCGGATCGCCGTCGTACCAGCGCGCGACGCTGGCCGCGGCGGCGCGCGAGCCCGCGTTGACGACGCGCAGCTGCAGCGTGAGCACGTCGCCGTCGACGGCGTCGGCCGGGATCACGCTGGCGGCGCCGCCGGCGGCGAGGTTCGCAGTGTCGTCGTAGAGCTGCGCGAGCGCAGCCGTCGCGGTCAGGTAGATGCTGCCCTGCCAGTCGCCCGCGGTCTGCTGCGCGCCGATGACGAAGTCGCGCGCGTTGGTCGCGGTGGCGCCGGGCAGCGGCAGGCGGCCGACGAGGCCGTAGAGTTCGATCGTATCGGCCAGTGTCGAATCGGCGAACGCGGTGCCGGTATCGCCGAAGCTGCCGTCGGCGCGCTGGCGGTTCGCGAGCCATTGCGCGGCGGCGTCGCGCACCGCCTGATGCGCCGGCTGCGTCGTGCCCGCGAACAGCCGTGCGGCGCGCAGGGTCGGCAGCATGCGGCCGCGGCCCTGCGCGGCGAGCGCGAAACTGCCGTCGCCGTTCTGGCGTGCCCCGAGCTGCGCGAGCGCACGCTGCACGGCGGTCGCGTCGGCATCGCGGCGCGCGAGCGCGTCGGCGACGAGTGCGGTGTCGAGCGTGCTGTCCTCGAAACCGGCGGCGAGTCCCCAGCCGCCGGCCGCGCTTTGCGCGTCGATCAGCGTGCCGACGGGTGCCGCGGTGTCGAGCGCGAGTTGCCAGCTGTGCTGGTCGCGATTGGCGGCCGTCCGCGCCGCGAGCCAGGCGCGCGCGTCGGCCAGGCCGGGCCAGTCCGGGTCCGCCTGCTGCAGCATCTGCACCACGGCGGCGGTGTCGCGCACCGCGGTGGCGGCACGATCCTGCCAGTGGCCGTCCGGGTGCTGGCGCTGTTTGATCCAGGCCACCGCCGCGGCGACGCCGGGCGGCGTCGCGGACGTGCCGCTGCCGCCGAGGATCGTCGGCAGTTGCGGCGCGGCGGCCGTGGCGGGTTCGTTGTAGATGCGCAGCGACGCGCGGCCGTCGGTGATCTGGTTGAAATACTGCTGCAGCCGCACGCGCACGCCTTCGAGCGCGGCGAGCGTCGCTGGCGCCACGGTTTCGCCGGGGCGTTTGATCAGCACCAGCGCGACGCGGAAGTCCTTCTGCGCCTGCGCCGCGTCGGGAATGCGCGCGCCCTCGGCGGCGACGATCTGCTCGATGCGGACGGTTTCGCTGGTGCCGCCGCTGGTCGCGCCAAGACGCGGCAGATCGCTCGCGGCGCCGTCGCCGCCGACGATGAGCTGCATCGGCGGTACTTCCGATGCTGATGCGAAGCCGGCCAGGTAGAGATCGAGCGGACTGAAGCGCCGACGTATGGCGGCGCTGCGGAAGCGCCCGTCGTCGCGGCGAATCCAGTCCGCGCCGTACATGATCGATGCGTCGGTATCGAGGAAATAGCTCCAGTGCGAGCCTTGCGGGCCGATCAGCGCGGTGCTCGTCGCGCCGCCTTCGGTGCGGTAGGACGCCCGCGCGCCCCAGCGGTGCATGAGTTCATGCGCGAGCGTCGAATGCGCGCCGCTGATGCGCGAATCGCCGGGCGCGCCGGCGTAGCGGCCGACGGCCGCCATGTCGACATAGCCCTGCAGTTTCGCGGCACTGCCGTAGTAGGTGCCGAAGTCATACGCGGGCAGGCCGATGCCCTGCACGTCGTTGCGTACCGCGTTGTAGAACGCGAGCGCGTCGCCGGTCTCGAACTCGAAGGTCGTGAACGTGACGATGAAGTCGTAGCGGTCCGCGTGCGTTTCGTAGAAGCGCCGCGCGATCGCCATGCGCGGTGCGTCGAGGCCGCGCGCGTAGTCGCCGTCGAGCTCGATGACGCTGAGATTGCCGATGTCGACGCTGCTGCCGACGTCGACCGCGCCGACCTTGCCGCGCGCGGCGGCCGTGTCGGGCAGGTGCACGCAGTCCTCGATCGTCGGTTGCGCTGCCGCCGCGACGGTGCCGGACAGCAGCAGCGCCGCGCCGGCGGCGTGCAGCAGCGTCATGAAGGAAGAAAGGTTCATCGGCAGTGGCCTGGCGCGTCCGGCGCGGTCAGCGCGGACGCGCCGGCGGCGCGCGCAGGCCGCCTTCGAGCACGACCCGTGGCGGCGGCGCCTGTCCGTGGCGCGCGTCGAGTGCGGCGAAATCGATCGTGTCGCCGCGTTTCGCGACGATCGTCAGCGGCGCGGCGCGGCCCGGCAGATCGCGCGAGAACACGGCGCCGCCGGCATCGATGCGTTCGACGCGCCAGTTCCCCGACGGCACGATGTCGCCGCGCTGCAGGCGCTGCAGCCGTCCGTCGGACGCGGCGAGCACGATCGCCTGCGCGTCGGCCGCGACCGCGGCCACGCTATAGGGTGCCGCGCTGGCGCGGCCGGCCGCGAGCAGAGTGAGAACGAATAATCGGGTTGCCGTGTTCACTGATTGCAGATCCATCACCGCGATGCGATTGCGGGCGAACCTCTCCTGTGGCGGCACGGCGTCGGTGCTCACAGTGCACGAACGCGACCGTTTCAGGCGCACGCGCGCCCTTGCCGCCGTCGGGATGAGACGGCGGAAACGTCGGTCGCGTGCAATGCCGGCTACCGCCGCGCCGCGCGAAAATGCGACGCGGGATCGGCCGGCCATGGATTCCCCGCGCGCAGCATAGCCGTCGCCGGGCGACGGATACATCGGAATTTTCCGAGGAATCTGCGTAAAAAATGCACGGTCGCGGGCATCGGCTCATCCGCTACCTGAGGTTTCTGTCTTAACTTGCTAACCGGCTTTCGATTGTTTCGTCGCTGCGCAGGCTGGTCGCGGCGCCCGGATGGCGTCCTGCCCGGGGGCGGCGCGGAGGCGGGCGGGTCGGCTATGCTGCGCCGATGCCGACCTTGCTGCTGAATCTGCGCCACGTTCCCGACGACGAAGCCGACGATATCCGTCGCCTGTTCGAGACCCGGGCGATCCCGATATTCGAAACACCGCCGAGCCGCTTCGGCGTTTCCGCCGGTGCGATCTGGCTCGCCGACGAGGCGCGCGCGGCAGAGGCGCGCCGTCTGCTCGACGACTACCAGGACCGGCGCCGCGGCGAGGCGAGGGCCGCGTTCGACGCGGCACGCGCCGAGGGCCAGCCGACGACCTTCCTGCAGGTGCTGCGTCAGCAGCCTGTGCGCGTGGTATCGGCATTGATCGTGATGGCCGCGCTGGTCGCGCTGTGTCTGCTGCCGTATTTCCTGCTGCGGGACTGAACTGAAGGCTCACAAGCCGCGCGCGTTTCAGGTTCGCCTGCCCAGCCGGACGCCGTTGCCGCGTGGCGCAGACCGGCTTCGGCAGCTGTCAGGGATTGCGCTGGCTTGGTCGGGGCGCCAGGCGCGCCTTTGCCTCGCGCTGCACGTCCGTGAGAGAGCCGCAGAACGAACAGTCGTAGACTTGGACCTTGCCGTACCGCGACAGCGCCAGCTGCTCGCCGGAGGGTGATACGGAAAGCGTGGCCGAAGACCGTCCCGGCTCATCGCTCACTTCGGCCAGGACGGCCGCATCGGCAACCGACCAGATCTTGAGAATGCCATGCTGGCTGGCTGTCGCGAGCAGTCGTCCGTCGGCGATGAAATGCAGGTCGGTGACGTCTTCGTTGCTCGCGCCGAAACGCATGGGTGCATCGAGCACCGCCGTACGCCACAGCAGCAGCTGGCCGTCGGTGCTCGCCGTCGCGATGTTCCTGCCGTCCGGCGAGAAGCGCAGGACCTTCGAGCCGGGCTGCTTTCCGTTGCCGCTGACGGCAGAGCGGAGCAGCTCGCCCGATGGAATTTTCCACAGGAAAAGTTGTGCTGACTCGTCGGTCGTCGCGACGATGTCCTCCACGGGACTGAAGGCCGCGCCTCGCACTGGCACGCCGTGCGGCAGACTGCCGAGCGGTTGGCTGCTGGAGGTATCCCATACGCGTGCCGTAGTTTCCTCTTCAGCGATGCTGACGAGATAGTTCGCGTTGGCGCTGAAGCTCGCTGCGATTACGGGTTTTTTATGGCCTTCCAGTGACGGAAGTGCTTTGCCGTCGGCGGCGTTCCACAATCGCAGCGTGCCGCTTTCGCTGCTGGCCGTGACTATCGTTCGCTCGTCCGGCGACCACGTCGCGAAACGCAGTGGAGTGCCGGTATCGACCTGCCAGAGCCGTTCGTCGCGGTCCGCGTCGAGCGTACGCACGACACGCAATTGCCCGTTGCGCACAGCGATCGCCATGCGCGACTGGCTGGCGAACGACAGCGGTCCGGCCGTATCGGCCACGCCGGCGACCTTCGAGAAGCAGGCCTGGCGCTCGATGGCGGCGAGCCAGAGGTGATCGCGTTGCGAAAGGTCTGACGCTGTGTCGGCGCGCGCCTGCGTGCTGTCTTTCCAGGGGCCGTTCCACTTGCACGAAAGCCGCTCGTCCAATGCCGTGCTTCGCCACACGCGCACAGTCGAATCCTCGCTCGCAGTAGCCAGTTCGCGGCCGTCGGGGCGCAGCGCGATCGACGTGATTCCGTCGGTATGGCCTGCATAGGTCTGCCGCAGCGGCTCGACGCGCTCGCGCTCGTAGACGATCCATCGCTTCGCGAGCGTGTCGTCGCGGCCGCTCGTGAGCACGGCCCGCCCAGCCACGTCGACGGTTTCCGTGCGCGCGTTGCCCAGGTGCGAATACGGCGTCTGCCATCCGGGCGATGGGCCTTCATGGACGGTTTGCCAGTACCTCGCATCCCTATTGCTAGCGCTGATGATGCGTCCGTCCCGATCGCCTGGCACGAAGCGCGCCTTTAATGAACCGTTACTGTGTGAGATCAACGGCTCTGCGCTTTCGCGCCCGATCTCCCACACGTAGCCGTTGAATTGGCCGCCGATGAGGACCTTGCGACTGTCCGGGCTGAACTCGACGAGTTCGATGTGCTCGTTGGTTACACCCGTTGCAACGAGTTCCCGCGAATGCCGCGTGCTGCGGTCCCATATCTGCAGCGCCATGACGGGACGCGGGCGCGACGCTATTTTCTTTTCGAACGGCAGCGCCAGCCAGCGGCCGTCGGGACTGAGTCCGGCGGCGCCGTAGGTCCAGCCGGGGGCCTCGGCGACGAAATCATCGGCGGGCGTTGCGCTGGGAAGGGAAAGCAGCCGCCACGCGTGCTTGCCGCGGTCGGTTTCGACACTGACCAGGACCGTTGCGGGTACAGCGAACAGATTGCTGGCCATTTCTCCCCGTCCCGACCACAGCGGAGCGTCCTTTGCGGTCGACCAGATCTGCAGGGTCTTTTCTCCCGGCCAGCCCGCCGACGTTGCAAGGTAGTTGCCGTCCGGGCTGAATCGGATCTCGCCGATCTGTTTCTGCGATGTCCTGAACACGGCCCGCAACGCACCGGATTCCGCGTCCCAGAGGCGAACCGTGCCGTCGGCACCGGCGCTTGCGATGTGCTTGCCGGCGGGATCGTAGGCGACGGCATGAACCGCACCGTCGTGTCCGGCGAGAATCAGGCGCGTCAGCGACTTCGCCAGTGCGGCGCGCAGCGCGATCTCGGCGGCAGCGGTATACGCCGTGTCCAGCGCTTGGCTCGCGGTGGCCAAGCCCCGTTCCGGTTCGCTGGCGGACAGCGCGCGGGAATGCACCGCCAGTTCCTGCGACTTCGCGACCGCGCGCGCGCGCGCGGTCAGTCCGGCGAAGGCCGACAGCATCGCAAGCGCCACAACGGCCGCAAGCGCCGCACGCCGCAAACGCGTTCGCTGTCGCGTGAGCGTACGGAATTCCCGATCCGCTGCAGGCACCCGGCCGCGGGAGTGCCTGCGCGCAGGTTGGCCTCGGTTTCGCGTTCCAGCGCGACGCCTTCGATATGGTGGAACCAGTCCGCCGTCCTCGCTGCCCCGGCGACATCGATCGGAACGACCGGACGTTTCGACAACGGAAAACAGGCGACTTCCTCGCCGACGGCGGCCGAACCGGCAGCCTGCGCCGAGCCCACGACGACGAGGGTGCTGGCCCGCCGAAGCTCACGCATGACACTGGGTGGAATCGTGATGCTCGGCAGTGCGCCGAATTGGTCGAGGGCGACGCTGAATTTTCTCCTGATCAGCGCGTCCGCCAATGCGGCAGCGTAGTCCTTGCCATCGAGGCGGCTGTAGGAGATGAAAATGTCCTTGCCGAACAAGTAGCGTAGCAGGCTCGTGCTCATGGGCTGCCGGCGATGGTTTCTGGTGGCGAGACGGGTTCCGGACAGAGGGGCCCGATCCGGGACGGTCATCGCGCGTTGCCGTGTCCCGATGCGCGTGCGCGTCGCGGCCAGCACCATGGATTGCGTGGATTTGCGATGCCGCAAATGACAACCGGGCGACGAGCGCCCGGTTGCGTGGGTTCATCCGGATGCAGCGGATTGTCCGCTGCGGATGACCATCAGAGTGCTGCGTCTTTCAGCTTCTTGAGCGCGCGTGCCTTGATGCGCACGGTCGCCGGCTTGGCCG
>WUUC01106770.1_pt1 | contig 10689 bp, 11 predicted proteins | sample 6278441 | NCBI WGS metagenome assembly WUUC01 (sample SAMN13675441, study PRJNA597444) | soil metagenome | isolation source: soil | place: USA: Washington | collected 2017-10 | reverse complement strand
CCAGCTCCGAGCTTTTTGCTTTTCTTTTGAAATCTTTTCCCATCACCATATCGCGTAAGGTGTTGTGACCGGAGTAGGATGCTACGTTAAGCGCAACACCACTATCACTCAGTATTTTGAAGAAGTCGCGGAGAGGTGTGTTAGATCCGCCATCCTGACCCACAATAATTGTTGTGATTCCCTGGCTTACCGGTGCCAGCGCATCCGGGTTGTCGGATAGATTCCAATCGTGGTGACTGTGTGTGTCGATAAAGCCGGGGGCCAAAGCCAGACCCCGTGCATCTATGATGGAATTCCCTTCGGCCGCAGCCAGGTCGCCAACGAATGCGATCGTGTCGCCGTTCACTGCTACATCGGCATTCAACGGCAGCGTACCGGTGCCATCGTAAACCAGCGCGTTGCGAATAATGAGGTCATATTTTTTCTTACCCTGGCAGGTGAGAAAACACAAGGCTAGCAGGATGAGGTAAAGGTTGCGCATCAGGGTACGGAAGATATAAAAATAGATGAAATGCTGCACGCGACATTTCAACAGTGTTCACTTGACGATCCGGCCACAAAGTACGAACAACGGGAAATGAACCATCTTTTTATCCTCTGTCCACAGCAGTTGTAATTCCTGCTGCAAGGACGCTACAGGATTTTTGCCATTCGCGATAATATAGTTTTGTACTGCTGACCACGTTGACAAATAACCCGCCAGTTCTTCTAAACTCCACTCAAACGAAAATTGCAGCCCGGGCGACGGAATGGATTCAAATGGAAAGCTGATCGATTTGTAATGATCATCCACCATGGATCGCTCCTTATCCCAGTAAGGGCCGACTACTCTTGTATAAAAATCTGTGATCAGCACGTCAATTTGTGGACTCACCCGCAACAAACTATAACCCCACGTTGCTATTACTGCATTGTGCTTTGCCACGCGCCTGGCTTCGGTGAAGAACACGGGGATGTTGAACCAATGCAGTGCCTGACCGACCGTGACGAGATCGAACGAGTTGTCGGCGAATGGTGTTTTTTCTGCCGTACACAGGTGATAGTTTATATTCGAAAGGCGTTCGGCATGGTCAATTTGTTTTTGGCTGATGTCAGTCGCTTCCACTAGTTTAAACTTGCGGGCAAGAGATCGCGCGACTTGCCCGTTCCCACAACCGCAGTCCAACGCATGGTCAAACGTTTCCAAATGCGAATAAATAAAATCATACAGCGCGTTTGGATATACAGGACGGAAGGTGGCGTACGCGGATGCATGAGCGGAAAATCGGTCCTTCGACATGCTGACTAAAATAGAGATAAACTGTTGTAATTTCACCCACATGAAGAAACTCAGGATCCTGTTCGGTCTTTTGATCACATGCGTCGTTGCGGCTGTTGCACAGGATGGCGAACAATACTATGCCTTTTCGTACTTCAAGGGCAATGGGGAGGACGGCTTGCACCTGGCGGTGAGTATCGATGGGCTGGCATGGAAGGCAGTAAATAATGACAGTTCATTTCTCAAACCCGCTGCGGGCAAAGATAAACTGATGCGCGATCCGTGTATCATCAAGGGAAAGGACGGCTTGTACCACATGGTGTGGACGGTTAGCTGGAATGAAAAGAGTATCGGTTACGCGAGTTCAATCGACCTCATCACCTGGTCCGTGCAGCAGAACCTGCCGGTGATGGAGCACGAACCCGACGCAAAGAACTGCTGGGCGCCGGAGATATTTTATGACGACAGGTCAGAGCAATACGTGATTTTCTGGGCAACCACCATACCTGGGAAATTTCCTGCAACCGATCAAAACGGCGACGATCGATATAATCACCGGATGTATTTCACTAGTACGGAAGACTTCAGGTCGTTCTCTCCAACAAAATTGTTTTACGATCCGGGTTTTAATGTGATCGACGCGACCATTATTAAGGATGGAAAGCAGTATGTGATGATCTTAAAAGATGAGACTAAAGTACCGGTGCAGAAAAACCTTAAGTTGGCGTTTGCCAGGAAGGCCGAAGGTCCCTATGGTCCAGCGAGTGAACCGATAACTGAAAGCTGGGTTGAAGGCCCCACGTTGTTGAAGATCCGCGGGGCGTGGCATTTGTATTATGATCAGTATACCCGTCATCAAATGGGCGGTCGCGTGTCGAGAGATCTTAAAAAGTGGAACCAGATGACTGCGCTTCTTTCGTTTCCCGCGGGGGCACGACATGGCACAGTGTTGGAGATTTCGAGGGAAGACTATGAGCGACTGCTGAAAATGAAATAGAAATACATTTCGCGCAAAGGCGCAAAGTTTATAAGGCGCAAAGAAATGCAGGTCTGATCGTGCCGTGCGAATTACAAAAGGAGAGCTGATAAATTTTCGCCACAACCTTTGCGGCTTAACGGCTTTGCGAGAAATGTATTTCTGTTCCCTGCGAGAAACTTCTTTACGCCTTTACATCATGTTCGCGATAAGCCTTGATCAATGCGAGTTCTCCTTCTTTTCCTTCCGAAAAATTTCCATGCTCCATTCCCCACACACCGCGGAAGCCTTTACTGTGAACGTGTTTGAAGATATTTTTGTAATTGATCTCTCCGGTGCCCGGTTCTTTGCGGCCTGGATTGTCGCCGATCTGGAAGTATGCAATTTCATCCCAGCACATATCGATCGTGGCAATTAAGTTGCCCTCATTGCGCTGCATGTGATAAACATCATAAAGAATCTTGCATGCAGGACTTTTCACCGCTTTGCATAGCTCGTAAGTCTGCGGAGCCGTTCTCATGAAAAGATCGGGATTGTCGCTGAGCGGTTCCAGTACCATTACAAGGTTCTGCGGTTCGAAAATTTCTGCACCTCTTCTTAATACTTCAACAACGTTGGCTGTTTGAATTCCAATTGGAAGCTTCCGTTCAAAATATCCAGGAACGACGGTCATCCATTTTGCATTCACGCGCTTGGCCAGTTCAACCGATTTCTTGCATGTATCGACAAATTTTTCAGTGAATTCAGGTTTACCTGTCGTGTACGATACTTTCCAGTTGTCACCAGCATCCACAACGAAAACACCCATTGTCATGCCCAGTTTGGCGAGGAGGTTACCAATCTTGTTCTGCTGGTCTTTAGACCGACCCAGCATGCCATTGTCTTCGATCGACCGGAAGCCCATGTCGTACATGAACTGTATCTGGTCGAGGAAATCAGCACCCGCATGACTTTTGAACATCCCTTCGTGCGGGCCAAAGTCGGCTACGAAAGGTTTTTCGGCAAACATTCCATGCCGCGGTCTTGCGGAGGCAAAAGACATTGGTATTGAGAACACCGAAGCGGCCGTGATACCCTGGCGAAGGAAATTTCTCCTGTTCATCTTTTTAAAGGTTGCTGAGTTAAAATGAAATAAATTGTGCGGATGAATCTACAAAAAAGATTTGCAACAGTAAGTTAACTGACAAGACGGATTAATTTTGTCTGATATGCCGCTGCGACGTTCGATCTTATTTGTTTTAGGTATCGTGTTGTTCCGAACGGGAACCGCGCAAACGGAATTTGTGACTTACGATCAGAAAATCGCCGGCTCCACAGTATCATTTAAATTGATTGCCATTCCCGCAGGCAAAATGAAGATTGGCAGTAAAAGCATCCTGGCCGACAACGATGAAAGCCCTCAGAAAGATGTGGAATTGTCGGGCTTCTGGATGAGTGAGCATGAAGTGACATTTGCGGAATGGGACGTTTACTTCAAAGACAATTCACTCCCGCAAGCCAAAAATCTCGACGGCGTTACACGTGCCACGCCTCAGTACATAGATCTCACATGGGGAATGGGACGTGCACAAGGCCAACCAACGAACAGCATGAGTCAACCCGCAGCCATCATGTACTGTAAATGGTTATACTCGAAAACGGGAACCTTTTTTCGCCTGCCGACGGAAGCAGAGTGGGAGTACGCATGCCTTGCCGGCGACGCGGCTGTGTCCACCGATCCGGCAATGCTCGGTGAGCTCGGATGGTTCAAAGACAACAGTGGCGGAAAGTTTCATGTTGTGAAGGATAGAAAACCAAATGCGTGGGGGCTGTACGACATGCTAGGCAATCTCAGTGAGTGGACTATCGACCAATACGACGCCGCTTATTATCAAAAGATAAGTGCTAAAGATCCTATCACAGCCGTGGGTCCCAAGTATCCGCGTACAGCGCGTGGCGGATCTTATCTTGATGATGCTTCACAACTAAGATGTTCGAACCGCATCCCGTCAGCTCCCAACTGGAACCAGCGCGATCCTCAAGTGCCAAAAAGTAAGTGGTGGCTGACCGATGGGATGTTTGTTGGATTCCGTTTAGTTCGGCCGCGGGTTCAGCCTTCGAAAGAAGATATAGATAAATTCTATGCTTCGTATCTGAAATAACCGTTGATTTTGGATCAGGAGCCTTACCACAAGATTTCGCGGGAAGTTTTACGGTGATCTACGTTAGTCATTACCCGGATCAGATCCCGACTTGTGTAGCGCAGGAGTTCAAGCTTTCGTAGTAGTTTGAAAAGCGTTTGAAAATGTTTGAAAATTCGAGGGGTATCCGGAAACTACTCGCTCAACTAAGCGGCGATATCATCAAGGAAGCCCTCAAACATTCAAACTTTTCAAATGCTCAAACTTCAAACTAACCTACGCGTGAACCGCATGGGTGCTCCGCTCGCTCACAGCATGGTTGAGCCGTTGATGAGTTCTCAGCCAAAACACATATGACCCAACCAGCAGGACAAAGAACACGGCCGGAGCTATCCAAGGCGTATTGGTTGCCAGGTGTGTCCATACTGCGCCGATGAACGTGAATGCAAAGCCCGCATAAGTCCATTCTTTCACGCGTTCTGCTACCGGTACGAGCAATGCTATTGCACCAACAAGCTTAGCCACTCCGAGGATTGCCACGAAGTATAGGGGATAGCCCAATTGCTGGAAGTTTGCGACCAGGTCGGGCGCTTTCGTCAGGTACATGAATGCGCTCATCACCATTGCCAGGGCGAGCAGTCCTGTTGTAGTCCAATAAATAATACGATCTCTTTTCATGATTGATATTTTTGACAATACAACAGCCTTTGCAGGAGGAATGATGCATCGGTTCCCTTGAGGGAAGTGCTTCCCGCAAGGAAACTATCCTGGGTTTCACTACGTTAGTATTTCAAATCAGGAAAGCCTTATGAATCATTTGAAAGCACAACCTTCGAACGAAAACGATTACAGGCTTCAGGCGGCAGCATGTGCAGGTGGTGATCCAAGGCATCGCATGCTGGCCATGCAGGACGCTATGGCTGTATTAGGAGGTAAGTGGAAGATCCAATTGATCGGCGCGTTGGCTTTTTCCGGTAAACGCCGCTTTTCTGAATTGCTTCGGGATGTGGAAGGTATCGGGCCTAAGATGTTATCAAAAGAGTTACATGACCTTGAGACCAATCAGCTGATCACGCGAACGGTTCTTCAAACCAAACCGATCACTGTTGAGTACGCGATGACGGAGTATGGCGGGTCACTTTGTAGTGTGATCAATGAAATAGTTACGTGGGGTGTCGCTCACCGTGAGCGGATCATGAAAGGACATCTTGTGGTGGCCCATGTCAAAGACGAACCCGCGATTGCTGAGTAAAACTCAAAAGACCGACTTGATCTGTTGATCTACTTCCTGGTATGCGGCGGCGGCCTGTTGGCTTACATCTTTCCATTGGCATTCAACAATTACTTTTCCTCTATAGTTGATTTTCTTTAACGCTTTGAAGTAGGGTGTAAAATCCTGGTGATGTACGCCAGGGGCGGAACGACCTTCTTTTTCTGCAAGTTCGCAGTGAACAACATATTTGCCGGCCTGTTCGATGATGGCCGGACCTTCATTTTCCATCAGCATATGATAGAAATCTATATTCAGGCGAAAGTTCGGATGATCCACGGCCTTTACAAGGTCTAAAGCTTGTTCGGCAGTGTTGACAAAATTGGTTTCCGTCGAATTCAAACTTTCGAACGCGAGAACAACATCGAAGTATTTGGCAACGGCCGCTACTTTTTTAGCAATGTAGATGAATTGTTGCATCGCCAGTTCAGTGTCATATCCGTCCGGCACGCGACGTGCGCCACCACTTCCCCATACCACCATCTTTACACCTGCTGCCTGGCATCTTTTGAAAACGACTGTTGCGTGGCTCATGATCTCCCGGTCATTGACGTTGGGCCCGACAAGTTTCATGTCGCCCGGCATGAAAACGTTTACTGCCATCAACTTGATCTTTGATTTTTTGATCTGCGCAAGCTTAGTTTCAAATTGCTCGTCAGAAACATTCTTCGGCGAGAACAACCGGCCTGCATTATCGATCAGGTATGTAAATCCGGCGCTTTTAAACAGCGAGTCTTTTTCAATTTCGCCCACCACCCCGATGTCCCACATCTGTTGGCCATACGAATGTGCAGTAATAACGATAAGTCCGATTGCAAAAATTAGGCGCTTCATAGGTTTTATGATCCAATCAATATAGGAATTAATCGGTGGACTTCGCGGTCGCTATATCCGGGATCTTACCTGTTGAAAATCAAAAAATCGAGGCAAAAAAATAGCACCGCAAAGTGCTATTAAAGGTTTTGATTGATATAAGATCTTAAACGCCCCGGTAAACAGGTTCGTCGCGCAGGCCAGCGGCGATGAAAGCCTGGTTGAGGCCTTCGATGATCTGGCGAATGTATTCCCTGTGTTTACTCACGACGACATCATTTTCGCCTTCCGCAGTAGAGATCCTCACAGCGTATCGTGGCTTTACAAACGAAGCAGACAGCAGACCCGTGAGTGCCAGTATTGCTCCGAGTGCAATGGTCCAGTGGTTAACTGTTATCACCGTGTTCATCATGTAAACGTTCCTTACAAGGTCCGACGGAACAAGCTCATAGGCGCCAATTGCAACTATGAGCATTCCCATCACAAACAGGAAGAGCCCTGGTGCGCGGGAGGGTCTCAATGTTGAGATGCCATGCTTTGTAATTCCAGGCAACCGGTATTCTTTGTTGTGGACTTTTAATGTCGATTCGGTCACAACCACATCGTGGCCGTCTGTATAATATATTTTATCCGTGTTCATAACTTTACTATTTCCTTGTTGGTGTTTTTCCAATGAGATGATCTCTCAATTGCAAACTAAAGGCCAGAGCGCGCCGGCGCCTGAAAACGCGTGTAAAGGGAACATCGGGCCCTGATCGACCGTGGTGCGGTGTGGAAATTGTGTAAAAAAATGGATGTAACTTTTACGTGCATAGTTACGTAAGGCAAGGCCGGCTCGGGTTTTTTCCTGAACTCCGATATCCGGATATTTGTTCATAAAGCGGGCACCAGATTGACAACACTCTTCATTAAGAACATGGTTTGCGACCGGTGTAAAACCACCGTTGCAAATGCATTGAAGAACCACGGCATCGTCTATGAACAACTCAACCTCGGTGAAGTTGAAATAAGTGGACAACTTGCTGAACACCAACTTCTCAATTTTAAGGAAGAGATCGAGGGTCATGGTTTCGAACTCATTGAAGATAAGACCTCCCGCATCATTTCCCGGATAAAGTCGGCGGTAGTTGGGTTTATTCACTACAGGGACGGGACGAAAGGAAACTTCTCGGATTTCCTTGAGGAGCGCCTGCACAAGGAATACTCGTCACTTAGCCATTTGTTCTCTTCTGTGGAAGGGCTGACCATCGAGCGGTACCTGATCCTGCAGAAAATTGAACGGATCAAGGAGCTTCTGGTGTATGATGAGATGAGCCTTCAGCAGATTGCTGACGCTTTGGGCTACAGCAGTGTTCCTCACTTGTCAAATCAGTTCAAAAAGATCACCGGGCTGTCGCCCACTCATTTCAGAAAAATAGGGGCCGGGAAGCGAAAGTCGCTTGATAAGGTGTAACTGTTTCCCTGAATTATGTAAGCACCTTTTTCCGGCGCTTGCGTTACTTTGAGTAGATATCAAATGTTACTGAAATGACACATTCATATACCGTTTCCGGCATCACTTGCGAAGGCTGTGTTGCCAAGATAAAACATAAACTCTTGCTTCATCCCGACGTGACAGAAGCCAAAGTTACGCTCGACGGCCAGAAGGCAGTCGTCTCCATGCAACGCCATCTCTCTGTTGCGGAGCTTCAGGATGCGATCGGCCGCGACACCAAATATGTGATTTCCGAAGACAAGACCGATCATACTCACATGGCGATGGAATCGGGAGACAAAACATGGTTTGCCACCTACAAGCCATTGCTGATCATTTTCCTTTTTATTGGCGGCATTTCGCTGGTGACGTCAACACACAATGGAACAGTTCACGGCATGGCGTTCATGAATGCTTTTATGGCCGGCTTCTTCCTTGTGTTTTCATTCTTTAAGTTCCTCGACCTGAAAGGATTTGCAGAGAGCTATTCCATGTATGACGTGCTGGCCAGGCGGGTGCCCGTTTATGGCTACATATATCCATTCCTGGAGCTGGCCCTCGGTCTCGCTTATCTCACTCACTTTCAACCTTACTACACAAATATCGCAACCATCGTTGTGATGGGATTCAGCAGCATTGGCGTGATCCAAAGTGTATTGAACAAAAGGAAGATACAGTGTGCGTGCCTTGGTGCCGTTTTCAATCTGCCAATGAGCACCATTACCATCATCGAGGACCTATTGATGGTAGCCATGGCCGGTGCAATGCTTGTTATCCTCTAACCCTAGCCTCGTTATGAAGCCTGTTTTGTTAGCGTTTCTCTTCCTCCTGGCTGGCGTTTATTCGCTGGCGCAACATGAGCATCATGCTGAACCGCAAAAGCCGGCAGTGCATCAACATGAAATGGATTCGGTTTCGGCACCTATGACAAATGCCTATTCGCTAAACCTGCCCATGAACCGGAATGGTTCGGGTACGGGTTGGCTGATGGACAAAAGCCCAATGTATGGCTACATGATGCATTCTAAAAAATGGATGTGGATGGTACATGGCAATATCTTCGTTCGCCATACAAGCCAGGACATTGGAGATCGTGGTACAAGAGGCGATTCGAAAACAGATGTGCCCAACTGGCTGATGGCGATGGGACAACGCAGGATAGGGGAACGTGGTTTATTTCATTTCAACACAATGTTCTCTCTTGATCCGTTGTTTGGTGGTGCTGGCTACCCGCTTTTGTTTCAAACAGGTGAAAGCCACCTTGGCCAACCCCTGGTCGATCGTCAGCATCCTCATGATCTGTTTTCGGAAATTTCTGTTTCTTATTCCCATTCATTTTCCCGTGATGTCGATGCATTTATATACTTCGGGTTACCAGGCGAACCGGCATTAGGTCCGGTTGCATTTATGCATCGGCCATCTGCACTGAACAATCCCGATGCAACGCTGGGACATCATTGGACTGATGCGACGCACATCACTTTTGGTGTTGCCACCCTTGGCCTGAGATATAAGATATTCAAGTTTGATGCCTCGTTATTTACAGGTCGGGAGCCCGATGAGCGACGTTACAATTTCGATCGTCCCCGCTTCGATTCATACGCCGGCAGGTTAACCGTGAACCCATTTCCAACATTGTCCGCGCAGTTCTCTATGGCTTCCATCAATAGCCCCGAAGGATTGCAACCAGACGAAGATGTGAGGCGTACCACCGCTTCCGTTATGCACACCCTGCCACTTGGCGGAGAAAACAAATACGTTCATTCTACGGCTGTCTGGGGATACAACAACAGCGGTGGCGATCACACAGAGCATTCGGTAACGTTCGAACCGACGCTTCAGTTGGACAAGCTCGCCGTTTATGGCCGCTTTGAGTGGATACAAAAGTCGGCTGGAGAATTACGTATTACCGGGATCGACGAACATCATCAATTCGATATTAACGCGTTCACCCTCGGTGCGAGTTATACTTTCCTCCGGCAAGTCAATACTAATTTTGCAATCGGCGCTCAGGGATCTGTTTACTCAATCGAGCGCGCGCTTGCAGAAGTTTATGGCGAACGCCCGATTTCAGCCGAGATCTATTTGAGGATTAGTCCTGGTTTACTTAGGATGAAGTAGTCCAATGCTTTCTGCTGCGAATTGATTAAGAGTTTCTTGTCTCAAGTCCCAACCCCCATGTTTCAGGTTGCCCGGACTAACCTGAAAACCCGAGACGTGAATTTTCTTACTCAACTTTAAGAGTTTGTGCCGGGTTAACGCGTGCAGCTTTCAGCATGTGCCAGCTGATGGTGAGCATAGTAATTACCAACGTACCGATTGTTGCGGCAAAAAATATCCAGTAGGGCAGTGACACACGATATTCGTAACCTTCAAGCCAGGATTGTAACAACCACCATGCGAGCGGCGTAGCGATCAAACATGAGATCACGACCAGCACGACAAAATCTTTCGACATCAATATCCAGAGCTGCACGAGGTTTGCGCCTAGTACTTTGCGTAGTCCGATCTCTTTTGTTCGCTGTTCGGCAACGAAAGAAGACAATCCAAAGATCCCCAGGCAACTTATAAATATGGCTAATGCCGCGAACGTACTGGCGAGTGTACTCACACGTTGCTCATTGCCGAATTTGCGTGCCTGGCTCTCATCCAAAAACTGGAAGCTGAATGGAGCGCCGTTAAGATGCGGTTTAAGTACCGCCTCAATATTGGCGATGGATTCAGATGCCGGTTTGTCGGGGTTGAGACGAAACGTGAGATATTGCTCTCCCCGTTCCG
>WUUC01186153.1_pt1 | contig 10692 bp, 12 predicted proteins | sample 6278441 | NCBI WGS metagenome assembly WUUC01 (sample SAMN13675441, study PRJNA597444) | soil metagenome | isolation source: soil | place: USA: Washington | collected 2017-10 | reverse complement strand
GCGCCGACGCCGGGTTGCCGGGCAGGGCGAACACCAGCGTGCCGTCGGACCCGACGTACAGGCAGACCTGACCGCCTGGCTTGAGGCTCACGCGGCAGAAGACCTTTCGCGCGCGGAGCTGCTCGAGCGCCGGCCGGACGTGGTCGTGTGGACCGACGGACACGCCCCCGACGGTGGCGACGATGTCGGCGCCGTGCATCGCCTCCGCGAGCGTCGCAACGGTTCGGGCGCGGTCGTCGCCGACGCGCACGCTTGCGATGAGCTCGGCGCCGGCGGCCTGCGTCGCGGCGGTCAGCGCGGGCGCGTTGGCGTCGCGGATCTGGCCGGGCTCGAGCTCCGGACCCGGCGAGACGAGCTCGTCGCCGGTGCTGACGAGCGCGATCCGTGGCCGGCGAACGACGACGGGACGCGCGATGTTGACCGCCGCGAGCGCGCCGATCTCAGCCGACCCGAGCAGCGTGCCCGCGTGCAGGATCGTCTCGCCGACGCCGATGTCCTCGCCCGCATAGCGCACGTCGTTGCCGGCGCTGACCTCTTCGTTGACGATGACGGCGCCGTCCTCGATCTCCGTCAGCTCCTGGCGCACGATGGCGTCGGCGCCCTCGGGCACGACCGCCCCGGTCGACACGCGGATCGCGGTGCCGTGCGCGACGGGGGCCTGCGCGAGCGTGCCGGCGCGCGCCTCGCCGACGATCTTCAGCGCGACGGGCGCGTCCTCGGTGTCCGTCGCGATGACCGCGAAGCCGTCCATCCCGGAGGAGTCAAACGGCGGCAGGTCGGTCGGGGCGGTGGCGTCCTGGGCCAGCACGCGGCCGAGCGCTTCGCCGAGCGCGATCTCCTCGCCGTCCAGCCGCGCGAGCTGCCCGAGCACGAGGTCCCTGGCGTCTTCGATCGAGATCCGCTTGGCTTCGGTGGCCATCCTGGGCGTGAAGCTATCGAAGCGCGAGCCCGTCGCGGCGCCATCAGCGCCGCGGCGTGCCGAGCAGGAACGCAACGAGCGCGTCGAGCTCGCGCGCGCTCATCCGCCGGCCGAAATCCTGCGGCATCGAGACGAAGTAGCGCGGCTTCGCGCCCGCGTAGGGATCGACGATCTTCGCGCGCAGCGACACGGCGTCGTAGCCCGCCAGCGCCCGGTCGAGGTCGGGGCCGAGCTGACGGTCACCGCCGCCGCCGGCGGCGAAGCGGTGACATCCGCCGCAGCCCATCCGGGCGAACACGGCCCGGCCGGCCATCGCCCGCGTGGCGCCCGGCAGGCCCGGCTCGCGCAGGCGCTCGCTTCCGCCGCCGCTCACGGGACCGCCGAGCGCGAGCAGGACGGCGCCCGCGGTCGGCAGCCCGGCCGCGAGCGCCGGCAGCCGGCCCACGGGATCAGCCTCCGGCCGGCGCAGGGCGCCGCCGCCGCCGCGCCAGGACGAGCGCAAGGCCCGCCGCGACGATCCCGGCGAGTGCGGCGAGCGCCAGGCGGTCGAAGGCGATCGCGCCGGCCGCGGCGCCGGCGGGGCTCGCGGCGGGGCCGCCGATCTGCACCGGCGGGTAGCTGTGGCGCGCGGTGAAGCCGTCGTCGATGACGTAGCGCCAGGTTCCGGCGGCGGGGAACCTCACGCCCGCGCGATAGGTGCCGGGGCGGCCGGTGGGGCGCGCCGCGAACGTGCGCGACCCGGTGGCGGACGCGATCGTCACCGTCGGATGAAGGTCGGCCAGCGGCCTGCGGCCGTGCTGCAGGATCGTGAGCTCGACGTTCCAGGTCGCGCCCGGCGCCAGCCGGTCGGGCGTCGAGCTCAGCTGCACCGTCGCCCAGCCGCCGCCGAGGGCGGCACCGGGCAGTGCGAGCAGTCCGATGATCGCCAGGACCACCGCGCTCGTAGGAAAGCGGGTATGCATACCGCTGCTACACCGAGTGCGTGCCGACGGTTCCCGGCCGGGTATGCGCCAGACTGTACGAGTCCATGATCGTCTACCACGGCACAACCATCGACTGCCTCGAGGGCATCAAGGCCGAGGGCCTGTGGCCCGGGACCTTCGTCGCGCCGAACATCGCGCTCGCGCGCGACTACGCCTGGGACCGGGCGATGACGATCGGCGCCGACGGCTGCGTCGTCTTCACGCTCGACGTGCCCGACGCCACCGTCGAGCGCGTCGAGGCGTGGTGGTGGACCGGGGAGCAGCTGCTGCTGCCGCTGGGCTGCACGCCGGAGTGCATTCTCGAGATCGACGACTCCGATCCGCGCCCGTTCCAGTCTGTGGACGTGTAGTGCGCCAGGCGGCTAGGCCGCGCGCAGGGCGCCGTGCGAGCCGGACCGCTCGCGGCCGACGAGCGCGACGCTGAAGTCATGCGCCGCGATGCGGTTGAAGTGCAAGGCGTTCTGGGCGCGCGCGAACTCGTGCTGCAGCAGCGCGGCGACCTGCTCGTCCGTGAGCTCGGGCGAGCGCTCGTCGAGCTGCAGCTCGACGTCGTAGCTGGTGATGCCCTGCCGGCCGACCGACCGCCAGATCGCGCTGATCTGGATGTCGCCGGCGCTCAGGGCCGTGAAGTAGGAGGCGTTCAGCGCGAGCGCGAACTCGCTGCGCAGCAGCTCGATCGCCGGGCCGTCGCCCAGCGTGCCGTCGCGCTCGGGGATGTCGAGCACGAGGCTGTAGAGCATGGTGTCGTCGTGGTGTCGCATGGTCCTGTGTTCTTCGAAGCGCATCGCGCCGCGGGTCATGTCCGCGTCGCAGCAGTCATCGGCAGCAGCTCATGCCGCCTTGACCGCAGGCGGGCCTCGCAGACGACCCGGCAGATGGAAGGACGCGCATCGGCCCGGCGGCGCCGCGTCGCGGGCACCGCGCGGGGTCCATTCTAGAAGGCGGCCGAGGCCCGTTCCGGCAGCGGCGGCACCCGGGGACCGCGGGCTCGCGGGGAGCCGTTCGACGGCCCGCCCCCGCAGAGCACGGCAGCTCCGCTTGACAGCGGACCCTGCGGAGGCCACGATCTGCCCGTGCCGATCTATGACTTCGCCTGCGTGACCTGCGACGAGACGTTCGAAGAGCTCGTCCGCTCAGATGCCCCGTCGCCTCCCTGCCCGTCCTGCGGCAACGCAGAGACCGAGCGCCTGCTGTCAACCTTCCTGACGCCGAACATGGCCTCCGGGCAGCGCCGCTTCCAGCGCGACATCGGCTCCGCCATGGCGCAGATGGGCTGCTGCGGCGGCGGCGGCTGCGGCACCCACGCAGGCTGAGGTCCGCCCGCCGGGGCGTAGCGTGGGTCCTCTGGTGACGGTCCGCGGGCACCGGCGGGAGGGCCACGGATGACGGTCGATCTCGCCGAGCTGCGACCGGAGGCGATCGAGGCCGCGGACGCGCGCGCACTGGAGCTGCTCGCCGGCGGTCAGGCCGACGAGGCCGTGTCGCTGCTGCGCGGCATCGTCCACCGCGCCGTCACCAAGCACGGCGACGAGCACCTGCTGACCGGCATGGCGCAGTCGCGCCTGGCCGAGATGCTGCGCCGTACCGGCGCTCCGGAAGCCGAGCAGCTCGGCGCGCTGACCGACGCGATCAAGGCCTTCTCGGCATCGGTGGGTCCATCCGATCCGCAGACCACGGCGGCGTTCGGCCGCCTGGCGCACGTCGCGCTGGCCGCGCAGGCCGTCGAGATCGCCGTCACGGCCGGGATGCAGGCGATCGGCGGCCTGCAGGCCCGCGGCGAGGGCGATACGCCCGAGGCGGGCGGGATCTACGCCGCGCTCGCGATGGCGGCGGCGGCGCGCCGGTCGCCCGCGGCGCCGGGCGCGGCCGAGCGCGCATACCGGCTGACGGCCGGCACCGGCGGCGACGACGCCGACCGGCGGCGCGCGCTGGCGGCGTGGCGCTCGCTCGGGCAGCCGCGTCGGATCGCGGTGACCGGTGAGCTGTCGCTCGTCTACTTCGGTGCGCCGCCGCAGGTGGTCGTCGAGCTCGACAACGTCGCCGAGGACGGCGCCCTGGATCAGCACACCCACGGGCTGGGCCCCGACGCGGCGCGGGCGCTGCGCGCGCAGATCGCGGCGGCGCCGTTCGCCTATCGAGCCTCAGCCGGTGGGTTTGAGCTGGTCAGCCGGTCGGCGGGCGCGGCGGCGGTGCGGTTCGAGCCGGGCGTCGAGGTGCCGCTCGACGCCGCGTCGCTGGATGCCCTGCGAGCGGGCCTGGCCGAAGCGCTGTCGGGCGGTGCCGGGGGCGGCGAGCCCGGCCGAAACGACCCGTGCCCGTGCGGCTCGGGGCGCAAGTACAAGCGCTGCTGCGGGATCTGAGCCGCGGTCGTCGCCGCTGAGGCGGCCGATCAGCGGGCAGGGTGCATCGCATCCTCCGACCATGCCGTCGTCAGCAGGCGGCGGATCTCGTCGTCGTCGGAGGGGGCGAGGCGGACGGTCACGCTCGGTTGGGTGCCGACGGGCTCGACCCGCCACGTGCCGAGCGTCCCGGCGGCCATCCACGAGATCCGGTCGGCCAGCACGATGCCGCGGGGATGGCGGCGACGCACGACGATCGTCGCCGAGCCCGTTCGGGCATGCAGGAGGTCGAGCAGCTCGCTCGACAGCCACGGCGGCGCCTCGCTGCCAAGCTCGAGGACGCGCTCGGCGCGGTCGAGCATCGTCAGCGTCAGCTCGTGCGGCACGCGGCCGCCGCCGGCGGTGCACTCCGGCGCGAACGGCAGATCGTCGAGCAGCAGATCCAGAGACCGCGCGCGGGGATGGGCGACCATCCGCTTGATCGCCTGTCCGGGCACCGAGGCCTGCTCGACGACCACGTCATCGCGCGCGAAGAGCGCGCGCACCTGCGTGCGGCCGGGCCGCTCGACGCGCACCGAGGCGGTCGCGTCGGCGCCGACGAACGTTCCCAGCAGCGTCGCGTGCGGCTCGATGAAGCGCACCCGCGGGCGCACCGGCGTGCCCTCCAGCGCGATCGCTCGCCGCGCCACGAGGCCGCGGGTCGCGGCGTCGATCGCCGCCCGCGCGGCGGCCCGGGCCGCCACGTCCTCGCCAGGATCGCGCACCCGCCGCCCGCCGAGGTCGGGGCGCCGGAACAGCTCGGCGATCGCGTCCAGTTCGTCGTCGCTGTAGTCGATCGAGACAGCGGCGGCTCGGCCCTCGGCCGCCAGGTCAGCCACCGGCCCGGATGAAGACGATGTTGGCCTCGCTCATGCTGCGCCCCATCCTGGCGACCGCATCGCCCGAGTTGCCCTCGAGGGCGATGAAACGTCCGTCCTGGACGCCGGATTCCAGCAGCCCGATGTGCCCGTCGGCGGCGAAGTCGCTGCCGTGGCCCCAGTCGTAGGCGACGATGTCGCCGGGCCGCGCCTCCTCGGCGGACACGATCTGCAGGCCGTGCTGGCCGGCCTCGGCGGCGTGGACCCAGCTGGACACCGCCGCCCAGCCGGTGCCGGGCATGTCGTGGCCGGCCTGCTGCATCGACCACGTCACGAAGCCCGCGCACCAGGGATTGCCGCTCGGCGCGCCCGCCGCCGCCAGGTACTGGTCGACCTCCGGTCCGGCGTTCGGCCCGCGCTCGTGGACGCCGAGCTGGCTCGTCGCGACCTTGATGACGCTGCTTGCCGCCGTGCCCTCGCCGCCGCGACAGAGCGACACGAGCTCGTTCGCCGCCTCGTGGATCGAGCTGAGCTCCGACGGATCGAGGTCGGGCTGGACCTCGTGCGCCCAGCGCCCCAGCGCCTCGGCATCGGACAGATCGCCGGTGCGCGAGCCGCCGCTGGAGTCCTGTAGCTGGCGGACGAGATGGTCGAGCTGGGCCTTGGGGTGGTCGAGCCACCACTCCGCGTCGGGCTGCTCGCCGCGCGGCAGGCCGTGGCCGGCCGGTGCGTACGCCTCACCGGCGTTGGTGCCGAAGAAGCCGACGCTGCCGTCGTACTCGGGCATGTTGCGCATCCCGCCCGTGGCGAGGCCGATCATCAGCGGCAGCGCCGGCGGCAGCCCCTCCCGCGCCGCGGCGCCGGCCATCCAGCAGGCCCAGTCCTGACGATCGGTCTCGACGACCTTGGGCATCTCCTTCAGCGGCGGGGCACCGCCGCTGCCGTCGTGGTCGCCGGCACGCAGCTCCGGACCGCCCTCGCCCGACGGATCGAGCGGATCGCCGAACACGTAGTCAGGCCCGGGCGGATCGGCCGGCTCGGGCGGCAGCGCGACGGCCTGGTGCACGGTCGCCGCGACCGGACCACCGATCGGCGTCCCCTGATCGACGGGCCGCGCGGGCTCCGGCGCGGGCTGCGGATCGTCGCCCGGCCGTTCGGCCGGCGGCGGTGCAAGCTCGGCCGACGGCGCCGAGTCGAGATCGAATGCCAGCTCGGGCATCGTGAAGCGCAGGCCCGACTGCGCCTGCACCGCGACGCCGCTCTGACCGATCCGAAGGCGCGCCGACCGCAGCGCGCCGCCGGCGCCGATGAGCGCCACGTCGAGCGTGACCGCCTGATGCAGCTGCGCGGCGGCGAGCACGTGCTCGCGCATCGACGGCGCGTCGGCCGCCTCGGCCGCGGCGGCGCGCAGCTGCAGCTCCTCGCCCAGCGTGAGGCTCTGCGCCGCGCAGGCGCGCACGCGCAGGCCGACCGCCTCGAGGTTCGCGCGGTGCCTGGCCGCCATCTCGGGCGCCATCGCAGGCAGCGCGGTCGCGGCGACCTGCCCGGCGATCGTGTTCAGCGCGTCGCACGCCGCCACGAACTGCAGGCCGCTTGCGCGCATGCCGGCCGGGTCGAGCTTGATGCGGATCATGCCGGCGGCTCTGCGGCGTCAGGGGCGGGCTGGGGATCCGGAGGCGAGGCGGCGGGCGGCGCCACCGCCGGGGGGGCGGCGTCGGGCGCGGGCGGCGGCGCGGCGGCGGGCGGCGGCCCCGGCGGGGGGGCGCCGCCGGGCGCGGGCGGCGGCGCGGCGGCGGGCTGTCCGGCCTTGTCGCCGGCGGCGTCGGGGGTCGCCCGCTGCGCCGCCGCGGCGGCCCGCGCCGCCTCGCGGCGGCGGTCGTCGTTCATCTGCTCGACGGTCGCCGCATCGGCGTAGAGCGCCGCCGCCACGGCCTCGAGCCCGGCCGCCGCCTGCTGGGCCTGGTGGCGCACCTCGCCCGCGGCGTGCTGCAGGCGTCCGGCGGCCGGCCCTTCGAGCACGAGCGCCTCGAGCCCCGCCGCCGCCCCCTCCGGCGCCAGCCGGATCGCGTCGGCCTGGCCGACGAGCGCGCGCGCGGTCGCGCGCATGGCCTCGGGATCGCCGACGGGAACGAAATCGGTCATCTCGGAAGACTTGCAGGGATTGAGATCGGTGTGGGTACGGGAATCGGCGGACCGACCTGCGGCCGGTCGATCTGCTCGACGGGCCGCACGGCGAGGCCGGGCGCCCGCTCCCCGCCGGACGCGCGGCCGATGGCGTAGCCGCCGGCGCAGGCGACCAGCGCCGCGACGAGGGTGATCAGCAGCATCGTGCTCGACGGGCGGGTCATCGCACGCGCACCGAGTAGCCCGAGCGCCGCAGCCGCTTGATGGCCTGCGCGAGCGTGCGGTCGGCGTTCAGCGCGTCGACGCGCGCGGCGTCGTAGACGAGGTCGTCCTCGGTGTCGATCGCCGTCGACATGCGCTCGACCGCCTCCTGCGCATCGAGTGCGACCTCGCTGATACGCGCCAGCTGGGCCCGCGTGCCGGCGTCGCCCTCGTCGAGGCTGAGCGCCTGCGCCGCCTCGCCGTACTCGCTGGCGAGCTGGTTTGCCGCCTGCGCCGCGGCGCCGTCGTCGTCGTCCTTCTTCTTCGTCTTCTTCGCCGCCGCCCTGAGCCTGAGGCTCGCGATCCCGCGCGCCCGCTCGAGCTTGCGGACCGCGTCGGCGATGGCGCGTGCCACGGCCTCGGTCGGCTGCGGCGTCACCGCGCGCACGCCGCCCAGCCGGGCCGTCTCGAGCAGCGCAGCGCAGGGTGCCTCCGCGGCGGGCTGCGAGCACGCGACGGCGAGCGCCCGCCCGGAATTGGTCGGCAGAACGAGCACCGTGACCGCGCCGCCCACGTTGAGGGCGCCGCGATAGCGGACCAGCGTGCGACGCCCGGCGCGAACGAGCGTCGGCTCGGGCTCGCGCACGAAGACATCGAGCGGTTCGCCGGCGAGCGGGTTGGCGGGCGGTCCGGGCTTGGCGATCAGCCCGACGCTCGCCACCGCGGGCGCGGGCTCGGGCTCGGAGGCCGAGGCGGACGCGGACGCCGCGTTGGCGGAACGGCGCAGTGCGAACACGACCGGATCCTCGAGCTGCAGCGGCGCCTGTCCGATCGGCGCGGATGCCCAGACCGTGCCCGGCACGAGATCGAACCTGCCGGTGCGTGGCGGCTCGGGCGGCCCCGGCGCGCTCATGCCGCCGATGCCGATCGCTCCCACGCCGAGGGCGAGGACGGTCGTCACGCACAGGATGATCGTCACCCACGGCGTCGGCGGCTGCTCGGCCTCCGGCTCGGGCTCGTGCTCGCGCCGACGATCGAAGCGGGTCGCACCGGCCGGCGGCGCGGGCGGCGCCGCCGGGGCTCCCGGCACGGGCGTGAACGCGGCGATCGGCGGCGGGTCGGCCGGCGCCGGCGGATCCGCCGGCCGCGGCCGGTCCGCCCGCGCGGGGCCGGACGATGCCGGGACGCCGAGCGGCGGGGTCGCGGCCGTGGACGGGCCGGTGACGGCGGCCTCCGCGGCGAGCGCGAACGGCGCCGGGGCCTCGGCCACATGCGCCGGCAGTCGCGCGACGGCGCGCTTGAGCAACGCGACGAGCTCCGCGGCGCTCTGCGGCCTGGCCACCGGATCGAGCGCCATCCCCGCGGCGACCGCCGCGTTCAGGGCGCTGGCGTCGACGCCGGACGCGGCCAGCGCGGGCGGCGGCGCCTGCGTGCGCATCGCCACGAGCTCGGAGATCGGCCGGTCGGGAAACGGGTGCGTGCCCGTCAGGCACCAGACCGCGGTCGCGGCGAGCCCGTAGACGTCGGCCGCCGGCGTCGCGGGACGCCCGAGGATCAGCTCGGGCGCGGCATAGCGCAGGGTGTCGAGCAGCTCCATCCGCGTCGCCATCCCGGTGCGCCCGCTCATGCGCGTGACGCCGAAGTCGCGCACGAGCGGATTGCCCCAGCGGTCGAGCACGATGCACTCGGGCCGGATCTCGCGATGGACGGCGCCGATCACGTGCGCGGCGTCGATCGCCTCGGCAACGCGCTCGAGCAGCTCCACGGCGCGCCGCGGCGACAGCGCCGCGTCGGCGAGCGTGTCGCCGTCGGCCAGGCGGCTTGCGACCCAGAGGCCGTCGCCGGCCTCGCCCGCGCCGTACACGGGGACGATGTTCGGATGCTCAAGCGACGCCGCGAGCGTCGCGTCGTCGACGGCCTTCTGCCGTGCACCGGGCACCCCCGCGAAGATCTCGCCGTGCAGCACCTTCAGCGTGACCGTGCGATCCAGGCGCTGGTCGCGCGCGCGAAAGGTCGTGCTGGTCGTGCCGGTCGCCACGACCGTCTCGATCACATAGGTGTCGATCACCTCGCCGACGCTGATGTTGAGGCCGTTCTCTTCGCGCATCCGCCCTGCATCATGGCCGTAGTCGCGCCTTCACCACAAATTCGACCGCTAGGATCCGCCCCAAGAGCACTTTCCCGCAACCCAGAACGAGCCCCGGGAGTCAGTATGAGCGGCAGAGTCGGCGGCACCATCGAGCAGATGAACATGATGGGTACGCAGTTCAACAACGAGGCGGACACGCTGAGCGCGCTCGTCGGACGCATCACGTCGCAGCTGAACTCCACCGACTGGGAGGGCGGCGCCGCGCAGCGCTTCCGCGACCAGTGGAACGGCGAGTTTCGCAACGTCCTCACGCAGGTCGAGGCCGGTCTGCGCGAGTGCTCGGGCGAGGTCCGCAACCGCGCCAACGCGCTCGCACAGGCTGGAGCCTGACCGCCGGCGGCAGGCCCTACCCCGCGACCTGGATCAGCCGGGCCGTCCCGGCGACGACGAGGTAGCCGCGCCCCGGCGGGAAGACCGCGTTGGAGCGCCGCGGCAGCCGCACGCCGAGCAGCTCGCCGTCGAGATCGAGGTCGGGATCGAGCAGCAGCCCGGTGCCGTCCTTGCGCAGCTCGCGCACCCACGGCGCGTAGTGGCGCGCCTGTCCGCGCTCGAGCGCCGCGACGACGCGCACGTCGCGGTCACGGCCGCGGCGCAGCAGCGTCTCCAGCGCGCCCGCGCAGACCGCCTCGGCAAGCTCACCGGCATCGTCGATCACCACGATCAGCGGCGCCTGCCCGCCCTCGCCGCTGCGCGCGTAGACCTCCTCGACGAGCTCGGGCACGCGCGCCTCGCAGGCGTCCATGCCGCGTGCCACGCTGGTCCACAGGTCAAGCTCGACGAGACCGGAGCGGCGCGGCGCGAGCAGGTGAAGCGCGCCCGCCGCGGGCGCCTCGTGCAGCGAGGCGACGATCGTCCGCAGGGCCGTCGTGCGACCGCTGCGGTAGGAGCCGATGATCGCCGCGTGGGCGTCGTCGAGCGGCAGCTCGACGGGCGACAGGTCGATGTCGTCGACCCCGAGCACGGCGCGCAGCGGACCCGACCGGGGTGGCAGCTCGACCCGCGCGAACGCCGTCGGCATGCGCTTGATCACCGGCGCGGCGGCCCCCGGATGGCGCGCTGCGAGCTCCGCGCCCAGCCGTGAGAGCGCGGCGTTCTGGCGCTCCCCGGCGCCGCTCTCGCC
>WUUC01047810.1_pt1 | contig 10692 bp, 11 predicted proteins | sample 6278441 | NCBI WGS metagenome assembly WUUC01 (sample SAMN13675441, study PRJNA597444) | soil metagenome | isolation source: soil | place: USA: Washington | collected 2017-10 | reverse complement strand
TGATCGTGAAGGGCCCGGAGTCGGTGGTGATGGTGCAGATCCTGGTGTGGCCGGTGGCCTTCCTGGCGAGTGCTTTCGTGTCGCCGGAGACCATGCCGGGCTGGCTCGGCGCGATCGCCGAGTGGAACCCGTTGTCTCCCACCATTTCCGCCACCCGTGAGCTGTTCGGCAACCCGGGCGCGACCGGCGAGCACGCGCTGCTGATGGCCGTACTGTGGCCGGTGGTCCTGCTGGCGATCTTCTTTCCGCTTTCCGTCCGGCGGTACCAGAGGCTCGACCGGTGATCAGAGACGGACTCATCGCCGGGGCCATCGCGGGGGTGGTCAGCGGGGCGCCATCCACCGCACACGCGCTGGCCACCGGCGGCGATCCGTTGGAGGCAGCCAAAGCGGCGGGGGCGATGCTCCTGCCAAGAGAGACCGGCGGGGCCAGACTTCTGCTGGCCGCGGTGCCGGTGCACGCCGCGATCTCCCTTGGCTGGGGCGTGATACTCGCCAGGACGCTGCCTCGAAAGAGCACGGCGTGGGGAGTTCTTGCCGGGCTCGCCATCGCCGTGCTCGATCTTGGCATCGCGAGCAGACGCTTTCCGCGGGTCAACGCGCTTCCCGTGGTGCCCCAGGTGATCGATCACCTGGCCTATGGCGCGACCGTTGGCTTCGTGCTGCGGCGGCTGTCCAGCCGCTCGGGTCACTGACCGCGGCTCACCGGGTCCACCCTGGCGAAGTTGAGCAGGTCGACGATGCCGAAATCACCGGAAACCCGGCTGGGCAAGGTCGGACGCCAGCTGCGGTTCACCGCGAGGTAGGAGGTCGGGTCCAGCTCGAGCAGCCCGATGAACACCTCACCGGCCAGCCGCGCGCCGACCCCGCCCAGCGCGATCCCGTCGTTGATGATCTGCGCCTCCTTGAGGATGTAGTACCAGAGCGGCGTGCTGCGATCGAGGTTGTTACCGAGCGGGCGCAGCTCCGGGAAAACCTCCGGCCCGAGTGGCGGCTGCCCCATCACGTTCGCGATCGCCTGCCCGGACGGGATCGACCAGGTGATGTGGCGCAACAGGTTGCGCTGCGCCAGCGCGGTCGGTGGGTCGCCGGACGGAATGGTGGCCAGCGGCAGGTTGAACAGCGGCGTGGAAATCCTGGGGTCAATGCGTTTGTTCGGCCGCACGTGCTGGGCGTTGACGCCGCCGAAGTTGAAGAACGTCTCCCAGCCGATGAACCGTCGCGGCGCACGCTTGAAGCCGCGCAGGTCCACCGGGTCGGCCTGACCTTCTCCACGGGGATCGAAGATGAAACCGAAGAACGCGGGTGGGCCGGACTCGGGAGGGCCACCGACGTTCCCGGTCCGGTTCGCCCGGTAGGACGGCCGGACCATGCTGTGCCCGAAGCGGTACACCGCACCTTGGAACTCGACCGGCATGAACTGCTGCCCGGCGGCCGGGCGGTAGTGGCGCCGGCCGTGGGCCAGGATGTCCTGGGTGATGCCGAAGGTGATGATCTGCGGCAGGAACTCGTGGACGATGATCCACTGGTAGTGCCAGGTGACCAACCTGCGTGCCTCGTTGAAGACCTGGTTCGCCGGGGTGCCGCCGGCACGCACCTGGTCGACGACCCGGTTGTGGAACAGCAGGAACGCCGCATGCAGCCCGGAGATCATCAGGTTCTCGTCGTTGCGCGGGTCCGCGATGATCGCCACGCCGTCCGACCGGCGCGGCACGTCCTCGAACAGTCCGCCGCTCTCCACCCGGAACTTGGCCTTGTCCGCGCTGTTGTACAGCTCGGGATTGGCGATCGGGCCGCCGCCGTAAACCGAGTCGAGCGACAGCGTCGGGTTGCGGGTATTGCGGGTGCTTTCCGGAGGCGTCGGCACGCCGAGCGGTGAGGTCTGGTCGAAGGTGAAGTCGTGGTCGATGAACTGGCCGAGGAACGTGGTGCCGGCGGTGTGGAACGGGTTGTCCCGGTTGTTGGGACTCAACTCGGGATTGGTGATCAGGCGAATTGGCCCCTCCGCCAACGGATCCCTGGCATCCATCAATCCGCCGGGGCGGCCGAGCTCCCGCATCGCGTTTTGCAGCGAGGCGGAGTTGGCGGCGAACGGCGGCAGGTTCGGGAACATGCGACCGAAGAAGAGCGGCGAGGTCGCGTTTGGACCGATCGGTTCCGCTAAAGCGGTTCCATGGCCGATGCCGACCGCGGTTGCCGCGCTGGCAGCGGTCACCCCGCCGAGGAACCCTCGCCTGCTCAGGTGTGCGTTGGACTCATTTGTTTCTTTCTTTCCAGATCTCACGTCGTCCTCCCAAGGATGTGGGAAATAGAACGTTTAACGGTCAACCAATCTGAGTTCACGTGCCTGGGCGAGGGCGTGCAGCCGGTTGCGAGCGCCGAGTTTGGAAAACAGCTGGCGCTGCTCGCTCTGCACCGTCTTTATCGCGATTCCAAGGGACTGCGCGGTCTGCCGGACCGAATGTCCTAACGCGACAGACTCGAGAATGTCCTTTTCCCGTGGGGTCAAGGTCGGCGGTGGGCTTGCCGACAGCGCGCCGGCGATCAGCCCGCGCACCACGTCGTTGTCGGCGACCAGGTAACCCGCTCGCACCAAGGAGATGGCGGCCGGCAGCCGGGCGGCCAGCTCCTCCTCGGTCAGCACCGCTCTGGCACCGCGCGAAAGCGCCGCGGCCACCTCGCTTCGGCTGGCGTGTTCCTCGCTCAGCACGACGACTTTCTCCGATCGGGCACCGGCCAGCCACGCGCTGTCCGTTGGGTTCACCAGCACGGAGACCTCCGGCCCGTTGCCAAGCCGGTTCCTCGCGACGATGTGGGATACCTGATCGCGCAGCGGCCCGGCCGGCCACCGGATCCGGCCGGTGACCGTTGTTCGAATGCGGCAACCCCAGCCGCGCCATCTCGGCGGCGGCCTGGCTTCGGCTGTGCACGTCGAGTTTGGCGAAAACGCGCCGCATGTGGTTGGTGACCGTGTAGGGGCTGATCTGGAGGGCCTTGGCCACCTCGGCGGCCGAGCAGCCGGCGCTGATCAACATCAGGATCTCCAGCTCGCGGCCGGTCAGGCGGCTGGTGACCGGTCGCTCGCCGTCCTCGGCCGCCACCTCGCCGAGCGCCGCACGCAGGGCCGCCAGCCCGAACCGGCTGCTCACCAGCTGGTGCGCGCCGGCCCGGTGCAGCCGCAGCAGGCTCCTCGGATCGAGCGCGTGATGCAGGCCGACCACATGGGGGACGGGCCGTACGCCGCGCAGGCCGGCCAGCAGGTTCAGCTCGTCGGTCGCCGCGGAACCAATCTGCACCACGGCGACATCGGGTGACTGGGCCGCGCAGAGCTGAACCAGCGCCGGACCGTTCTCGACCGCGCCGGCCAGCCGGTAGCCCGGCAGCGAATCCACCCAGCTTGCGAGCGCGTCGCGTAAGAGCGTGTCGGCAAACCTGATGACTACCTTGCGTGGACCTCGTCGAACCTCGGGTACCGGCATCGGCAGGCCTTCGTCCATATCGGAGAGTGGCCAACGCTAGCCCAGCTGCCGCAAGAGGTCTAGACCACTGGGGGTTTTTGTCCGACTGGCGTGGCTGCCGCTGGTCGCCGAGTGAGGCCGGTTAGTCTTCGCTCACAGGGGATCCGGCGTACCAGGCGCGGTTTGTCCACTTGCGACGGTGTCGGACCCGGTTGCGGGTCATACCGCGGAGAGAGCTTCCGGTGATATGGACCATCTGGGCGTTCGACCTGCGAGACGTGTTCTGGTGAACTGAGGGCATGCGTGTCTTCCTCGCGGGCGCCGGCGGTGCCATCGGTTCGGTGCTCGTGCCCCAGCTGATCGAGGCTGGTCACCAGGTCACCGGGACGTCCCGGTCGGCCGGCCGGGTTCGGCGGCTCGGTGCCGACGAGGTCCAACTCGACGTGTTCGATAGGGACGCGGTGCGCTCGGCGGTGGCGTCGGCGGAGCCGGACGTTGTGATCCACCAGCTGACCGCGTTGTCGGAGTTCTCCTTGGCGGACAACACGAGGATCCGGATCGAGGGCACCCGAAACCTGGTCGGCGCGGTGCTGGCGGCCGGGGTGCGGCGGGTGGTGGCGCAGTCGATCTCGTGGGCCTACGAGCCCGGGTCCGAGCCGGCCGTCGAATCGACTCCGTTGGACACCGATACCTCCGAGCCACGGGCCATCACCCTGCGAGGCGTCCGGGTTCTGGAGGACGTTGTCTCGGAGGTGGAGGAGCACGTCATCCTCCGGTATGGCTTGCTGTACGGCCCGGGGACGTTCTACGCGCCCGGCGGTCGGATCGAGGAGGGACTTCGAGCCGGCACCCTCCCGGCCACCGACGGGGTCAGCTCCTTCGTCCATGTGGCCGACGCGGCCGCGGCGGCGGTGCGGGCGCTGCACTGGCCAAGCGGAGCGGTGAACATCGTCGACGACGAGCCGGCGTCCGGGCGGGACTGGTTACCGGTGCTGGCCGACACGCTGGGTGCGCCGGCCCCGTCGTCAGCTCCCGGACGAGCCGGCTGGGAGCGCGGCGCGGACAACTCGCTGGCCAGAAAGCTCGGCTGGCGGCCACGCTTACCCAGCTGGCGCACCGGGTTCAGAGCTTGAGCAGCTTGGCGAGGCGCTCCCGAGGCAGGCCAGGCGAGCGATGCCCGTCGCGCCCGACCATGGTGTCGTTCGCGATCAGGGCGTTGAGCACCGCCTCCTCGACGGCCTGCACCACGGCCTCGTAGAACCGGTCGACGTGGCCCCACGGGACGAACCGCAGCGTCTCGTAACCCATGGTGTCACTGGGAAAACCATTCGTCAGCGCGCCCTCGTTCGCGGTGGAGAAGGCCAGGAACACGTCGCCGGAGAAGTGCGAGCCGGTGGTCCCGGTCCGCGCCAACCCGAGCGGCACCCGGCGCGCCAACGCCGTGCACTGCCCCGGCAGCAGCGGCGCGTCGGTGGCGATCACCACGATCACCGAGCCGGCGCCGGGACGGGTGGAGGTCCACTCCTCCACCGGGTTGTCGTCGGCGAGCAGGATCCCGACCGGCACCCCGGCGACGGTCAGCTCCCGCCGTGAGCCGAAGTTGGCTTGTACGAACGCGCCGACCGTGTACTGGTACGGCCCATAGGCGACCATTCGCGACGCGGTCCCGCTGCCACCCTTGAAGCCGTAGCAGTTCATCCCGGTGCCGCCGCCGACCGAGCCCTCGTCGACCCGCCCGGAGCGGGCGGCGTCGATCGCGGCCATCGCGTGCCACGGCTGGACATGCGGACCGTTGATGTCGTTGAGGTAGCCGTCCCAGGTCTCGGCGACGACCGGCAGCAGCCACTCGTGCGCGCCGTCCGGCCGTTCGGAGACCACCCAGTCGATCACGCCCCGGTGGCACGGTCCGATCGCGTGCGTGTTGGTGATCAGCACCGGCAGGCTGAGCGCGCGGGACTCGGTCAGCCACGCGGTGCCGGTCATCTCGCCGTTGCCGTTCTGGGAGTACCAGCCGGCCGCGCACGGGTGGGTGACGTTCTTGTGCGGGCGCGGCAGGATCGCGGTCACCCCGGTGCGCACCGCGTCATCGGCGATCAGGGTGGTGTACCCGACCGCGACGCCGGGCACGTCGGTGATCGGCCGTGGTGTTGGGCGAACACGGTGATCAGCCTGGCCATCGCGCTGGCGATCATCAACGCGGTGCTGGCGATCCTGCTGCTCACGGCGCGGTTGTTCTTCAGCACCGGCAGGGACGCCGTCTGGCCCGCCCCGGCCAACCGCGCCCTGGCCGCCATCCACCCCGCTTCCACACCCCCTGGATCGCCACCCTCATCGTCGGCGCGCTGTCGGCCGCCGCCTGCTTCGTCGACCTCGAGGTCCTGCTGGTGCTCACCGGCGCCTCGCTGATCGTCGTCTACGCCGCCCTGTGCGTGGCCGCGATCCTCGGCCGTCACAACGGTTTCACCGCGCACGCCGTCTACCGCATGCGCTGGTTCCCCATCCCACCCCTGCTCGCGTTGGCCGCCCTCGGCTACGTCACCTACCAAACCGCCCGCGACCCGGTCATCGGCCGGCCGAGCCTCCTGGTCACCCTCGGAATCCTTGTTCTGGCTGGCATCTATTACGCCGTGCGCCGCCGCGAGTGGGTCCTGCGCGGCCCAGAGGACTAGCGGCACCGGGCACTGTCACGCGTAGTCTGGGATCCGTCACGTAGCGACGCGAGCGGGCTACCTAGGCGAAAACGGGGGCTGACAATGACGTCAAGGGCTCACTATCCATGGAGTATGGGATCCCGGCTGGCCGCACTCCTCCTTGCCCTGTTGACCGTGGCCGGCTGCGGCCTGCTCGGTGACGATGAGGCTGCTCAGGAGCCGTCGAAGATCAAGGTGGCGGTGCTGCCCACGATGGACCTCGTGCCGCTGCAGCTGGCCATCGAGTCGGGCATCTTCCGCCAGGAGGGCCTCGAGGTCGAGCCGGTCACCGCGGCCAGCGGCGCGGACTGCGTGGCGAAGCTCGCCAGCGGCGAGGTGCAGGTCGCCTTCTCCAGCTGGACCCCGTTCTTCGTGGCCAAGGCGAAGCAAGCGGCCGACATCAAGCTGGTCGCCGACGCCACCTCGGCAGCGCCCGGTTACGCGGTGGTGGTCACCATGCCCAACTCGCCGATCACCACCATCAAGGACCTCGCCGGCAAGCGGATCGCGATCACCGCGCGGCTGACCATCTCGCATCTGCTGGTGCAGGCTCAGCTCAAGGCCGCCGGGGTGGATCTGGATAGCGTCCAATGGATTGAACTGCCGTTCCCGCAGATGGCGCAACGATTGGCGGAGAACCAGATCGACGCCGCGTTCCTCGTCGAACCGTTCCTGCGCCAGGCAATGAAGCAGGTCGGCGCGAAGGAGTTGTTCGACACCTTGGCCGGGCCTACCGCCGGACTGCCACTGACCGGCTACGGGGCGACAGCGAGCTATGTAAATGGCAACCGGGAAACAATCGAAAAATTCCAGCGGGCGCTGAAGAAAGCCACCGACGAGGCCCGCGCCGACCGGAGCAAGGTCGATCCGCTGCTCGAGAAGATTGCCAAGGTGGACAAGGAAACCGCACAACAGACGACGTTGATCGACTTCGTGTCGACCCTCGATCCAGCGAGAATTCAGCGGGTGGTCGACCTTATGGTGGAGTTCAAGGCTCTGGACAAAAGGCTCGACGTGGCCGAGATGACGGTCCGACCCGTCACGTAAAGTCGGTTCGTCGTGCTTAGATCGCGCCCATGTCGTCGGTCACGTACACCACAACCGGTCTGGTGCTGACCGAGCATGAGTTCCAGCTACCGCTTGACCATGCTCGGCCGGACGCCGAGAAAATCACCGTCTTCGCTCGCGAAGTCGCCGATCCCGACGGTCGAAACCGACCATTCTTAGTATTCCTCCAAGGCGGGCCGGGCTTTGAGGCGCCTAGACCGACGCGCAATCCGACCTCGTCCAGTTGGCTCGATCGGGCATTGCGTGACTACCGGGTGTTGATGCTCGATCAGCGCGGTACCGGCCGGTCCACCCCGGTCGGCGACCTCCCCGGGATGACCCCGCGCGAGCAGGCCGACTACCTCACGCATTTCCGCGCCGACTCGATCGTGCGGGACGCCGAGCTGATCCGTGCCGAGCTCGGGGTCGACAGGTGGAGCGTGCTCGGCCAGTCGTTCGGCGGTTTCTGCGTGGTCAGCTACCTGTCGCAGGCGCCGGAGGGTCTGCGGCAGGCGTTCATCACTGGGGGTGTGCCGCCGCTCGGCCGCCACCCCGACGAGGTCTACCGGGCTACCTACGCGCGCATCCGGGAACTGGTCGACCAGTTCTACCAGCGCTATCCGGGTGACCGGGAGCGGGTACGCAAGACCTGCGAGTGGCTGTCCACCGAGGACGTCCGGCTGCCGAGCGGTGACCGGCTGACCGCCCGGCGCTTCCGCCAGCTGGGCAACCTGCTCGGCATGAGCGACGGGGCCGACCGGCTGCACTACCTGCTCGAGACGCCGACCACCTCCCGCGCCTTCCGCTACGACCTGGAGGAAGCGCCGATGCCGTTCGGTCGCAACCCCATCTACGCGGTGATCCACGAGGCCTGCTACGCCGACGGCTACGCCACCCGGTGGTCGGCCGCGCGGATGCTGCCGGCCGACTACGAGGACGACGTCACGCTGCTGACCGGCGAGCACGTGTTCCCCTGGATGTTCGCCGACTTCGGTGGCCTCGCCCCGCTGCGCGAGGCCGCCGAGTTGCTTGCCGAGCACGAGTGGCCGGTCCTGTATGACCTCGACCGGCTGCGCGCCAACGACGTTCCGGTGGCCGCCGCGATCTACGCGGACGACCCGTACGTGGACGCCTTGTTCTCCCTGCAGACCGTGTCCGAGGTGCGGGGGATGCGGCCGTGGCTGACCAATGAGTACCTGCACAACGGGTTGCGCGCGGACGGCGGCCGGATCCTCGGCCGCCTGATCGACCTGGCGACCGGCCGCGCCTAGCCGGCGGCGACAATCGGAGGCGTGCGGTTCGGCATCCGCGGTCCGCTCGAGGTCCGGTTCGGCTCACGGTGATCTTGTCGCCGTCGGGGAGCCGCGGCCTCGGTCGCCGCTGGCCATGCTGCTTTTCGACGCCGGGCACGTGGTGAGCACGGACCGGCTGGTGGACGGGCTGTACGCGGCCGCGCCGCCCGGGGGAGCGGCCAACGCTTCGCAGTCACAGGTGTCCCGGTTGCGGACCAGGCTGGCGGGCTGATCGAAGGGCATCCGGCCGGCTACGGTTGACGGCCGATCCGTCCACTGTGGACGCTCATCGGTTCGTTTCGCTGGCGGCCTTGTGATCCATGCGGCCGATGAGCTTGACCATCGGCTTGGTGGCGATCACCTTGGTGAGCTGGTTGCGCTGCCAGATGTGCATGTTCTTGGTGTTTGTCATGGTCACGAGCTTGGAACGGCCCCGCTTACCACCCACCTACCGAACGCTGACCGCTTGACTACGCGGTTGAAAGCAGGTAAACAAAACTATTCACAGATGAAACGGTGGCAAAACCACATGTACGCAGAAGAGCGGCAGCAGTTCATCGTCGACCTCGCCCGCCGGGAGGGTCGGGTCGACGTCGCGGAACTGTCAGCGGAGCTGACGGTTACCGGCGAGACGATCCGCCGTGACCTGTCCGTTCTCGAGCGGCACGGGGTGCTGCGCCGCGTGCACGGCGGCGCGATTCCCGTTGAGCGCCTTGGGTTTGAACCCGCGCTCGCGGCCCGCGACGCGGTGCTGACCGCCGAGAAGGATCGGATCGCCAAGGCCGCCCTGGCCGAGCTGCCCGAGGAGGGCTCGATCGTGCTCGACGCCGGGTCCACCACCGCCCGGCTGGCCGAGATGCTGCCGATCGACCGGCAGCTCACCGTGCTCACCAACGGGTTGCCGATCGCGCTCTCGCTCGCCACCCGGGCCAACATCACCGTGTTGTTCATCGGCGGCCGGGTCAGGGGCCGCACGCTGGCCTGCGTCGACCCGTGGGCGCTCCAGGCGCTCGCGCAGAGCTACGTGGACGTCGCTTTCGTTGCCACCAATGGGATCTCGGTGCAGCGCGGGCTGACGACGCCGGACCAGGCGGAGGCAGCGGTGAAGCAGGCCATGATCGCCTCGGCCCGGCGGGTGGTGCTGCTCGCCGACCACACCAAGGTCAGCTCCGACCACCTGGCCCGGTTCGGCCAGCTCAGCGAGATCGACACGTTCATCACCGACACCGGGCTCGACGAGCGCACCGCCGCGGAGCTCGAGTCGCACGGGCCGAGGGTGGTCCGCGCATGATCATTACCCTCACCCTGAACCCCAGCCTGGACCGCACCATCGAGGTCGCTGAGCTGACCAGGGGGGCGATGGTGCGCGCGACCGCCACCCGGCTCGACCCAGGCGGCAAGGGCGTCAACGTGTCCAGAGCCCTTGCCGCACACCGGATCGCGACCTGCGCGGTGGTACCGCTAGGTGGTCCGGAGGGCGCGCAGCTCACCGCTTTGCTTGAGCACGAAGGCATCAACGTGTGCGCGGTGCCGGTGCGCGCCGCGACGCGGTCCAATGTGTCCCTGGTCGAACCGGACGGCACGGTCACCAAGATCAACGAGCCGGGCGGGTCGCTGGGCGTCGACGACCTTGACGAGATCGTCACGGCGGTGCTCTCGGTGGCCGATGGCGCGGATTGGGTTGTGGCTAGCGGAAGTCTGCCGCCCGGCGTGCCGGATTCCTTCTACGCCAGGCTGGGCCGGCTGCTCACCGAGCGCGGCGTGCGCTTCGCGGTGGACTCGTCCGGGCCGGCGCTCACCGAGGCGCTGAGCTCACAACCCGCTCTGGTCAAGCCGAACCGGCAGGAGCTGGCGCAGTCGGTCGGGTGGCACATCGACACGCTCGCGGACGCGGTGCGGGCCGCGTCGGCGGTGCGGGAAGCGGGGGCGGGGGCGGTGTTGGCCAGCCTTGGCGCCGATGGCGCGGTGCTGGTCGATGGTCAGGGGGTGCGCTATGGCGAGTCGCTCGTCGACCAGCGGCGCAGCGCGGTCGGTGCGGGCGACGCGATGCTCGCCGGGTTCCTCGCGGCCGAAGTGATCGGCTGCGATCCCTTGGTGGAGGCGCTGTCGTGGGGCGCGGCCGCGGTTCGGTTCCCCGGCAGCCGGATGCCCGCGCCGTCCGATGTGGACCGCGCGATAGTGCGCGTCCACGCCGATCCGGATCTCT
>WUUC01043448.1_pt1 | contig 10692 bp, 5 predicted proteins | sample 6278441 | NCBI WGS metagenome assembly WUUC01 (sample SAMN13675441, study PRJNA597444) | soil metagenome | isolation source: soil | place: USA: Washington | collected 2017-10 | reverse complement strand
TCGAGCACCCGACTCAGCGGTGAATAGCCGCGGATCTGCCCGTTCGGCTTCAGCCGGCCCACCTTCTGACCGGCCCAGGCGACCGCTTCCTTTGCCTTCGAACCCCGGAAACCGAGTTGCTCGATGATCTGTCGCAACGTCCGGCGGTCGCTCTCGATCTCCCCGGCGAGCCGATGGAGGACGGCACCGAACTCTGTTCCTGCGTTTCGCCGAGCGCTTCGGCGCGCGAGAGCCACACCGGCGGTTGCAGCCGCATGGTTGTCGGCGAGATAGATCTCGAGGAGGCGATCGGGCGTGGGAAGCTGAGCGGGCATCGACGAGAGGGAGGCCTTCGCACAGGCGCTCCGCTGAACTGGTGCAACGCTGCTCGGCGCGCTTTAGGTACGCGACGTGCGTGGGGTAATGGACCTCGCTCACGGGTGTCTGGCTTGTGTCCTCGGAAGGAGGAACGATGGCGACTGTGATCCCTCGGAAGCGATTTCTCTGCTGGCTCGTACCGGTGCGAGACCTGTGGGTTCGAGCTCGGCGTCCAGTCGGCTGAGTCGATGCCGCCCGGTCCGAACTGTGAAGGTCCATACGCATGGACGGCGGTGAGCGGGGCGACAGCACGGACGACCCCTACCCGGACCAGCTCCTGGCTCTTCCACGACTCAGTGAGCGTCGAGTCGCAACGACTCAGGCCTGCTTCTACCTCGCCACGGGGTCTGCGGGTCCTGCATCAGCGGTTCTTCGAAGGAATCATGTGACGTTCGACTCGCGTTCGACTCCTGGTAAGCCCAGCGGTCCGGATCACCGTGGCCGCGCTCGGTCGCCCCTGGCTCGGCGGGCTTCCGGCGGCATGTGGCGACGGAGCTGCGAACGGTTGCCGTCATGAGCGCGGCGGGCCTCGCAGCCGTCGAGGTGGAGTTCGTCGCGCAGCGTCGGATCCGTTGGGTTATCTGGCCGACGCCGCCTCAGAGCTCGCTTTCTGGCCGCGTGCGCTGTTCACGTCCTGGAGCCGGAGTGCCTGCCGCGCCTCCCACCTGAGGGTGACGTCGCGGGCGAGTGCGACGGTCCTTCGGTCGAGGCGTTCGGGCAATGGCGGTGAGGGCTACGCGAGCGGCCGCCTGCCGGCTTCGTACGAGCGTGAGCCTGCTAGTCCGTGTCCCAGGGAGGAATGTTCAGGTCGCGCATGAGCTCGTATCGAAGGTCGTTCAGGTCGGCGCCCATGTCGTCGACGCCGAGGACTTCGGTCCATAGGCGGAGCGTGCGCACGAGGACCCGCTTGTTCTCATCGGAGAGGGCATTGCGTTCGCGGAGCTCGTCCGCCGCGGGTTTGCCCTCGTCCGTCCGCTCGAGGCGTTCAAGCAGGGCCTCGAATCGGTCGGCGGGCACCGCGATCACCTGGGTGGCGGTGCGGACCAGGGTCGGGGCGTCTGGCATCCAGCGAGGAAGGTATCGGACTGCTTCGCGGTCAGGCTCCGACGCGTCGGCTTGCGGGTTGCTCTGTGCTGGTTGCGGGCAGTGGAGAGCAGGATGCGGGATGTGCTTGTAGTGGTTGACGTGGTTAATACGTTTTCCCATGACGATGGTGGCGCGCTGCTGGGGAGCTTTCGGAGTCGGCTCGGGGGGATCGAGAGCGCGCTTGCTGACGCGCGAGCGTCGGGCACGCCGGTGGTCTTTGTGAATGATGTGCTCGGACGGTGGGATGGGGATGCGCCAGGTCTTGTTCGGTGGGCGATCGAGACGGGTGCTGGTGGCGACGTGGTTTCTGCGCTTGCGCCGGCCTCCGAGGAAAGCTTTTTGTTCAAGGCGCGCTATTCGGCCTTCGATCACACTGGGCTCGATCTTCGGCTTGCCGAACTCGACTGCGAGCGGATCATTCTTTGCGGAGCGGCGACCGAGGGTTGTGTGGTGCAAACGGGGCTGGATGCGCGCGAACAGGGTTGGAAGGTCACGATTCTCGCTTCGGCATGCGCCACCACAGATGAGGAGCTCGAGCGACTCGCGCTTGCCTACGCCGAGCGCGTAGGAGGAATCCGCGTCGCTCATGAGGACTGATTTTCAGTCGCGTCAGGCGTTCATGACCGGGCGACCGGGGAGCCCGACTGATCGCAATGGAACTTCGGCGCCCGCCTGCCCCGCCCGGTCTCGGAAAACCGCTGGCTTGCTGCTCACACGCCTGTTTTCGCGTCCCTGAGTGGGGGAAGCCAGGCTTTACGAGCGAGGTGGAGGGAGGTGTGGACGCGTCATGAGGGCTGTCGTCTGGCACGGCCACAAGGACGTCCGGGTCGAGACGGTTCCGGATCCCCGGATTGAGGAACCGACCGACGCGATCATCCGCGTCAGCTCGAGCGGGCTCTGCGGCTCGGATCTCCACGTCTATTCCGTGCTCGGCATGTTCATGACCGAGGGCGACATCCTCGGGCACGAGCCGATGGGGATCGTCGAGGAGGTCGGCGCGGCCGTGACGCAGATCACAGCCGGAGACCGTGTCGTGATCCCGTTCAACATTGTCTGCGGTCACTGCTGGATGTGCGAGCGAGAGCTCTACGCGCAGTGCGAGACGACCCAGGTCAGGAGCGAGGGCAAGGGCGCCGCGTTGTTTGGCTACACCAGGCTCTACGGAGGCGTGCCGGGCGCGCAGGCGGAGTATCTGCGTGTTCCTCAGGCTCACTTCGGCCCGATCAAGGTGCCAGAGGGCCCACCTGACGAGCGTTTCGTTTTTCTCTCCGACGTCCTGCCTACGGCCTGGCAGGCGGTCGAGTACGCGGACATACCAGAGGGCGGTACCGTCGCCGTGCTTGGTCTCGGGCCGATCGGTCAGATGTCGGCGCGCGTTGCCCGTCACCGGCGTGCGCGCGTGATCGGCGTCGACCTCGTGCCCGAGCGGCTGGCGATGGCTGAGCGACATGGGATCGAGACGCTCACGTGGGACGAAGACGTCGATGTCGCCGCCGAGCTGCGCGACATGACAGCCGGCCGTGGCCCCGATTCGGTGATCGATGCGGTCGGCATGGAAGCGCACGGAGCCCCGCTGGCGGAGGCGATGCAGAAAGCGACCGGCCTGCTCCCGCGACGCGTGGGCGCTGCGCTCGCCGAGCGTGTCGGTGTTGATCGGCTTTCCGCCCTGCGGACCGGGATCGAGGCCGTTCGGCGCGGCGGGACGCTCTCGCTGATCGGTGTCTATGGTGGCCAAGCTGACCCGCTGCCGATGATGGACCTGTTCGACAAGGGGGTCACGCTGCGGATGGGACAGGCGCACGTGAAGCGATGGGTCGACGACATCATCCCGCTGCTCGGCGAGGATGATCCGCTCGGCACGAGCGACCTTGCCACCCACGCACTGCCGCTCGACGCTGCGCCGCAGGCTTACGAGATGTTCCAGAAGAAGGAGGACGGCGCGATCAAGGTCGTCTTCCGTCCCTGATCGTCATTTCTGCTCTCGCTCGCCGGCGAGGGTCGCGATCTCGCGCGCACGAATCGGGCCGCTTTCCGTCGGGTCGAGGGGCGGGGTCGGTGCGCCCGCGTTGTCGCGGATTCCGTCGATCAGCTCGCGCAGCGTGGCGGCTCCGTCGTGTTGGGGCGCCCATCCGAGCTCGACGCGTGCCCGCGTCGAGTCCAGCAGCGGTGTGTGCAGACCCAGGTCAAGCCAACCGGGCGGGCTCGGCTGCAGGCGCAGATAGAAGGCGGCGGCCATCGCGGCGCGGACGAGACGGGGAGAGATGCGGAGCGGGCGTGCCGCGAGCGCCTTCGCGAACGCGTCCGCCTCGAGTATTGGCTCGGCGGCGATGTTGAATGCACCGCGCGCCTCGCCGATGATTGCGCGCCGGTAGGCGTCGGCGACGTCAGCTGCGTGCACGGCTTGGAAGCGGAGGCCGCGCACGGCCGGCACGACCGGCAGTAGCCCCCGGCGCAGTAGCGGTGAGGGCAGGAAGGGCCCGGCGAAGAGTCGGCGTTGCTCGTAGGCGGAGCCTCGCTGGAAGATCAGAGCCGGTCGCAGCCGGACGACCCGTGTCCGAGCGTGCTCCCGCTCGAAGAGATCGAGGCGCCGCTCGACCTCCGCCTTCTGTCGCGCGTAGAAGCTCGTCCGCACACCACCAACTGGCCATGACTCGTCGACCAGGCGATCCTTCGGCCCCGGCGAATACGCGCCGACCGAGGATGCATAGATCAATGCGGGCACTCCCGCGCGTGCCGCCGCCTCGAAGACCCGCGTCGAGCCGAGCACGTTGGTCGCGTGGAGCTCGTCCAGCCGGCGCGACGGCTGGATTCGCCACGCCAGGTGCACGATCGCGTCCCTCCCCGTGAAGAGCGGCTCGAGCACATCCGTCTCGACATCGGCGGCGGCCCAGTCGATCTTCGGCGGAGCCGCAACGGGCAGCCGCCGGGCGAGGCCGAGGATCGAATCCACGGCCGGCTCGTCCGCGAGCGCCGTGAGAAGGGCCATGCCGACGTTCCCAGTCGCTCCAACGACGACGACCCGCATGCAGTTGGATTGCCATCGATGAGACGTGCGAAACGCGATCATGGATGGATGGCGGTGGCAAGGCGTCTGTGACCGACCGAAGGAGTAAGGACGGTGCCGGAGGAGATCGGCCGGCACCGCCGACGGGTAGGAGGACCTATCCCTAGGAGCAGCGAGGTTTGTGTCGATCAGTGCCAGGCTTCGGCGAATGGACGCTGGGGTTGAAGCCAGGGGGGTTCTGTGATGCGAAGGCCTGCCCGCCGGAGGGTCCGGCAGGCGATCGCGTTTGGCGCGCTCGTCTGCTTCTTCGCCGCCTTCACAGCGCCGGCGTCCGCGGACGAGATCTCGTTCTCGGCCGTCGAGACGCTGACGGGCAGCGTTGTTGCGGCGCCGACCATCGCGAGCGACCAGGCCGACTACGCCCCCGCCTCCCTCGTCAACCTCGTCGGCGCCGGCTGGCAGCCCGGCGAGCGCGTCGAGATCTCGGTCAACGCTGAAGCCGGCGGCTCCTGGATCCGCAGCACGGAGGTCACCGCCGACGCCTACGGCGGGATTTCCGACTCGTTCACGCTGCCGAACTGGTTCGTGGCGACGTATTCCGTGGACGCAACCGGGTCGTCGGGCAGCGCGAAGGCAAGCTTCACGGACGCTTCGCTGAGCGGGCGCGCGGCGCCGGCCGGCGTCACTTTTTCTCTCACTACGCAGGGCTTCACAACGAGCACGTGCGCAACCCCGGTGAACGGCTCGAATGGCAACCCGATCACATCGTCGGTCACCGCGGGCACATCAGCTCCGATCAGCTTTGGCTCCGCATCATTCGTCAAGCTCACGGCCGGCGCGGCGAGTGCCCCAGCGGGCGCCACCTTCGCCTCCTGGGCTGGGCCCTCGTCGTTTAGCAGCACGTCGGCGTCGATCTGCATCGCGACGCCGATCGGCGGAAACGACCATGTCTACACGGCGACGTACACCGGCGGCACGACGCCGCCCATCCCGCAGAACCAGACGATCTCGTTCGCCCAGCCGGCCGGGAAGACCTACGGCGACGCCGACTTCGCGGCCGGCGCCGTCGCCAGCTCCGGGCTCCCGGTGAGCTACGCCGTCTCCACGCCCGGCACATGCTCGATCGTGGGTGCCGCCATCCACCTCGCCGCCGCCGGGACGTGCAGCGTCACGGCCTCGCAGGGGGGCGACCGGAGCTTCAACACCGCTCCGGCCGTGACCCAGTCCTTCGCGATCGCGCCGAAGACAGTCACCGGCAGCTACACGACGGAGAGCCGGACCTACGACGGCACGATCGCGGTCTCGATCGCGGGCCGAACGCTCTCGGGCGTCGTCGCCGCCGATGCCGTCTCGCTCGTCGGCGGCGCCGCTGCCTTCGGCGACAAGGCCGTCGGCAGTGGCAAGCCCGTAAGCGGCACCGGCTTCTCGCTCGACGGTGCCGCGGCCGGGAACTACCTGCTCGCAGCGACATCGATCTCCTCTACCGGGACGATCACGCCGGCGACGCTGACGGCGACCTTCACTGCGGTGGACAAGGTCTACGACGGGACGACTGCCGCGGCGATCGGCGGTCGTGTCCTCTCCGGCGTGCTCCCGGGTGACAACGTCACGGTCGCTGCCGGCAGCGCTGCGTTCGCAGACGCGAGCGCAGGAGTTGACAAGACGGTCACCGGCACGGGCTTCACGCTTGGCGGGACCGACGCTGGCAACTACGAGCTCTCGTCCGCGCCGCTCACGACGCTGGCGTCGATCACCCGGCTCGGGCTGGCGGGCTCCTTCGCGGCAGCCGGCAAGGTTTACGACGGCTCAGCGGCCGCCGACGTGCTCACGCGTAGCGTCGCCGGCGCGGTCGCCGGCGACGAGGTCGAGCTGACCGGCGGCGCGGCGGCTTTCGCGGACGCTATGGCCGGCACGGACAAGTCCGTGACGCTCACGGGCGCTTCGCTGGCGGGCTCCGCTGCGGGCAATTACGCGCTCACCGGTGTCGCGACGGCGCAGGCGTCGATCGAGCGGCTCGGAATCTCCGGTGCGTTCACCGTGGCGGGCAAGGTTTACGACGGCGGTACCGCCGTCGAGGTGCTGTCACGATCGCTCGTCGGTGTGCTCGACGGTGACGAGGTCGAGCTGAGGGGCGGGTCGGCGGCGTTTGCCGACCGGAACGCGGACGCCGACAAGATCGTCACTCTCACGGGCGCTTCGCTGGCGGGCTCCGCTGCGGGCAATTACGCGCTCAACGGTGTCGCGACTGCGCAGGCGTCGATCGAGCGGCTGGGAATCTCCGCTGCGTTCACGGCCGCGGGCAAGGTTTACGACGGCGGTACCGCTGCCGAGGTGCTGTCACGATCGCTCCTCGATGTGCTCGACGGGGACGTGGTCGAGCTGGTCGGCGGCACGGCGGCTTTCGAGGATGCGAGCGCCGGCGCCGACAAGAGCGTCACGCTCTCCGACGCCGTCCTGGCCGGCGTGGACGCGGGCAACTACAGCCTCACGGGCGTCTCGGCGGCACTCGCATCGATTTCGAAGAGGCCGCTGGCCGTGACAGGCCCGAGCCCGGCGGCGATCGTCTACGGCGACGTCCTGCCTGCGCTTGCTCCGGCCTACGACGGCTTCGTCACGGGCGAGGGGGCCGGAGTGTTGACGGTCGCGCCGACGTGCGCCCTCGCCCCGGCCTATCACGGCGCCGGCTCGTACGCCGTTCGCTGCTCCGGCGGCGAGGACGAGAACTACGCCTTTGCGTACGAAGACGGCTCGGTGACGGTGGCGACGAAGCCGCTGACCGGAAGCTTCAGCGCTGCAGACAAGGTCTACGACGGCACCACGGCCGCCGAGGCGACGGCGCACGCGCTGCAGGGTCTCGTCGGCTCCGACAGCGTGCAGCTGCAGGTGGCCAACGCCCGCTTTGAGAACGAGGACGCGGGCGAGCACAAGACGGTCAACGCCGAGCTCGGCCTCGCGGGCGACAACGCTGTCAACTATCGCCTCACGAGCGCGACGGCGAACGCCTTCGCTGCGATCACGAGGAAGCCGCTCACGATCGGCGGCGCGGAAGCCGTCTCGCGCGACTACGACGGCACGACCGCCGCAACCGTCGACTTCGGCGCTGCCACCCTCATCTCACCGGTCGGCGGCGACGACGTCTCAATCGACAGCTCCGGCTACTCGGCATTCTTCGCGACGACCTCCGCGGAGGCGGCGAAGCCGGTCACCGTGCACGGCGTCGCGCTCGCCGGTACGGACGCGTCGAATTACAGCGTTGCGCAGCCGGGCGGCATCAGCGCGGAGATCCGGCGGCTTGCGATCACTGGCAGCTTCACGACTCCGGCGAGCAAGGTCTACGACGGTCTCACGGCGGCCGCCGTGCTGTCGCGTTCCGTGCACGGAGCCATCGCCGGTGACGCGGTGGCGTTGACCGGCGGCACCGCGGCGTTCGACACGAAGGACGTTGGCAGCGGCAAGACCGTCACGCTCACCGGCGGCTCGCTGGCCGGAGGCGACGCCGGCAACTACACGCTTTCGTCCGTGGCGACGGCGAGTGCCGACATCCTCAAGACGCTGCTCACCGTCACCGCGCACGACAGGTCGATGCTCCTCAACGGCGCCGTGCCGGCTCTCACCTGGTCGATCGCGGGCTTCGTCGACGGCGAGAGCTTCGGCGCCTCGAGCGGCGTCACCGGAGCCCCCGAGTGCTCGACTGCGACGGGTGCGGCCCCGGGCGCGTTCGATATCACCTGCACTGCGGGCACGCTCGTGGCGGGGAACTACGGCTTCGCGTTCGTCAAAGGGAAGCTGACGGTCTCATACGCGCTGACTGCCTGTCTCGGCTCGGTGGGCCACGCGATCCTGCAGCCGATCGATGTCGACGGCTCGAGCGTCTTCAAGCAGGGCAGCACCGTCCCCGCCAAGTTCCGCGTCTGCGACGGCAAGAGCGTTTCGATCGGGGCGTCGGGTGTCGTCACGAGCTTCCGGCTCGCTTCGACGAGCGTCGGCGTCGACGGCCCGATCGACGAGGTCGTCGTCTCGACGACGCCGGACACCGCCTTCCGTTGGTCAGCGACGGACCAACAGTGGATCTTCAACGTCAACACGAAGAGCCTTGTCGCGAACAGGACCTACAACTACGAGATCTCGCTCAACGACGGCTCGAAGATCCTCTTCCGTTTCGGACTTAGGTAAACCTGGGCGGCGGCGGGCGGCTTCGGCCGCGGTGGCGGCGATTTGCGGCTCGTTCCGCCAGATCCGGCTTGGACGATGAGGATGCCCCGACAAGAATCGAACTTGTGCACGCGGTTAGGAAATTGCTTTCGTTCGCGCTACAGGCGCCTCACCCCAGGCCCGCACGATCTCGAGTGGGCGGTCGTGCGTCTGGGTGCTGATCTGAGGTTCGCGTCGTGAGAGGATTCGCCCAGTTCATTGCCTGGGGTCGGGCGGCGGCCTCTTCCCTGACCCTTCGTCAATGGCCTTCTCGGGGGTGAACGCATGTCCCTGCGCACACCAGGGCCGTTGCTACTTGGAGCCGATCGCGCTATGACACAAGGAGAAGCGGCAAGCCAGCGCAGGCGCGGAATACTGGTTGGGGCCAGCGCCGCGCCTGCCGGGCGCCCGACACACAATGTTGCGTCCAGCGCAGGTTGGCGGGTATTCACCCGAGCGACCGAGCCGCTGGCTGGAAGACTTTTTCGTCCCCGGAGTGGCGGGAACCCGTTGGCAGATGGGTGAGCTGCAACGTACGAGCGCCAGGGATACCGCGCGTTCGTGATCGCCATGGCCGGCGTGCTAGCGATCGCCGTCGCTGCCATCGTCACTGTCAGCACCGCCTGAGCCCTCGGCGATGGAACGCTCGAACGTGTCTCCCTTCCGCGTCGAAGACCTTACGTGCGAAATGTCAACGGCCCGTCCGAGCGTGGGTCCTGCTGCTGCGTGATCTCCGCGCCGAGTTCGATCTTCTCGACCACCCAGTAGTTGGCATGCCGCTCGGTGACTTGCTCGGCGTCCGGCCACACATGGTCGTTGCTCGGGGCGACGAAGAACCGGGTGCCGTTTGCCCGGACGTGCTCGTACTCCTGGCTTGTCATCTCGATCCGCTCGACGCAGGTGTCGTTCGCGCACTCACACACCCACTCACTAACCGACGTGAAGACATGAAAGTTGCCGTTCACGTCCTTCACCCGCTCGTTGACCTCGCGGAACAGCGACTGATTCCGCCCTGCCCGCTGCTGCCGCTCGAGAACATCTTCATGCGATGTCATGCGAAACCCCTCAAGTCGAAGACTGTCGAGCCGAGGGTTCGCTGCCGGCCCCAGAGGACGGGCGTCGCACCGACTGATCTTGTGGGGAGCGCGTTCACGCGTCTGATTGTCCGCGCCCTTCAGTGAGCGTAGCCGGGGTCGCCTGAAACGCCAAATGGTTCCGCGAGCTCTAGCCGCAGGACGCGCGCTCGACCTCGGCCGATCCGCCGCTCCGGCCGCGGATGTTCCCGAGTGCGGAAAGCCCCGCGAGGTCAATCGCGCGGTAGTCCGTGCGCTAGCTGGGGAAGCGGAGCGAAAGATCCAAACGAGGCGCAAACCGATCGCCGCTGGGAGCCCGGTCGGGGAGCGAGGTCTCGTCCGGGACGCACGAGTGCGTCGTACTGCGGCTAGGAACTCCAAGTGGAGTTCGTGCAGTCGATTCCTCGTGCCGAACTGCGAAGGCCCTACGCCTGGAACCCTCAGAGCGGCGGCGACGGCCGGCCAGGACGACCGTACCCCGCCTCTAGGCAGCGCCCGCCCCCAAGCTCCGAATGCAGGCGTCACGCCCGGACCCAGCCTGCGGTCACGCCCGACCGTCGAGAGCGTCGACCTACTGAGTCTTCGATCGTGACGCGTGCATCGCCCAGAGCGCGGCGCTCAGGCCGGCAAACGCCGGGAGAGTCACCACGCCGAGGACCGCGAGGTCGAACAGCCGCATACGTGGCCAATTCCAGATAGAAAAACGGTAAAACGCGACGAGTCACGGCTGGCCAATATCGGCGCCTGGCGCAATCCGAGGCAGTAGAAGGGGAGAGCCGGCGGTTCGTTTTCGAGCTCCGACGAGTAGAGGCACCGCCGGCCGCTCCGACAAAAGCCGTAATCAAAAGGATCCACTTCGATGCGCGTCACCACGCGGCGGCGGCTCATCCACCCAGGCGTTCTGGAGGCATCCTCCGGACGTTCGGGCGAGGTCGGCTACATTGGAGAGGCGCGGACGTCCGCCGGGCTGCTACCCGCTCC
>WUUC01070031.1_pt1 | contig 10693 bp, 9 predicted proteins | sample 6278441 | NCBI WGS metagenome assembly WUUC01 (sample SAMN13675441, study PRJNA597444) | soil metagenome | isolation source: soil | place: USA: Washington | collected 2017-10 | reverse complement strand
GCTGCGCGCGGTGAGCGGGGTCGCGGCAGCGAGGTCGCGGACTAGCTGCTCGGTCGCGCGAACGCTGAGCGACTCGGCGATGACCCTGCGTGCGGCGTTGAGCTGCTGCTCGGTGTCGGCGAGCGCAGCCAAGGTGCGTGCGTGCGCGGCGGTCAGGTCGCCGTCGATGACGCGTCGCTGCACCTCGGGGGCGAGGCTGAGCAGGCGTAGCGCGTTCGTGATCGCTGCGCGCGAACGTCCGACGCGGGCGGCGAGCTGCTCGTGGGTGACGCCGAGATCGTCGAGCAGCGCGCGGTAGCCCGCCGCCTCCTCGAGCGGGTTCAGATCGACGCGCTGCACGTTCTCGATCAACGCGTCCAGCAGCAGCTGGTCGTCGGCGGTGTTCCGCACGATCGAAGGGATCGTCGTGCGGCCGGCGCGCAGGCTCGCGCGCAACCTGCGCTCGCCCGCGATGAGCTCGAAGCCGCCGCCGCGCGGTCGCACGATGATCGGTTGCAGGACGCCGACCTCGCGGATCGACGCGGCGAGGTCGTCGAGCTCGCGGTCGTCGAACACGGTCCGTGGCTGCCTCGGGTTCGGATCGATCGCGGTGATCGCGAGCTCGCGCAACGTCGCCTCGACGGCGGGAGCTCGGTCGTGCGAACGGGTCGCGGTCGCTGCGCGCACCGCATCCGACGTGTCATCGACCGGTGCGACCTGCTCGCGCGGAAGCAGCGCGCTCAGTCCTCGGCCGAGACCACCCTTGGCTTGCTCACTCATCGCGCACTCCTGCTCTGACGGGGATCTGCCACCGATCGATCGCCTCGCGCGCGAGATCGCGGTACGCGACAGCCCCGCGGGACAACGGATCGTAGGTGACCACGGGTTGACCGAAGCCGGGACTTTCGCTGACGCGCACGCTGCGCGGGATCACCGTCGCGAACACGCGGTCGGCGAAGTGCGCGCGCACCTCGGCGACGACCTGCTCGGCGAGCTTGGTGCGCGCGTCGAACATCGTCAGGACCACGCCGCAGATGTCGAGCCGGTCGTTGAGCGCGACACGCACGAGCTCGAGCGTGGACGCGAGCGCGCCGAGTCCCTCGAGCGAGAAGTACTCGGTCTGCAGCGGCACGAGCACGCCGTCCGCAGCCGCGAGCGCGTTGATGGTGAGCAGACCGAGCGACGGCGGGCAGTCGATGACGACGAGATCGAACGCGTCGATGTCGTCACGGATCGCGTTACCCAAGCGATGCTCGCGAGCGAACGCGCTCGCGAGCTCCACCTCGGCGCCGGCGAGATCGATCGAGCCCGCAACGAGCTGGAGTCCGTCGATCGGGGTGTCGCCGATGCAATCGCGCAGCGGCTTGCCGCCGATCAGGTCGTAGGCCGTCACTGCGACCGCCCGCTTGTCGACCCCGACCCCCGTCGTCGCGTTCGCTTGCGGGTCGAGGTCGATCAGCAGCACGCGCGCACCCGCTGCCGCGACCGCGGCGCACAGGTTGACCGCGGTGGTGGTCTTGCCCACGCCGCCCTTCTGGTTGGCGACGGCGACTACTTTGGGAAATCCTGGCATCTGGCGGCTCCAAGTCGCTCAGTCGCCTGCCATCCTAAGGAATCGAACATGCAAGTCAACGACGTTGACCTCAATCGAGGAGAGTCCGTCGATCGAGGGTTCCGTCGCGTTCTGCGCGACCTGGACCAGGACCGAGCCGCCGGGTACGGTGAGGCCGCGCAGCAGCTCGAAGACGCCGGGATCGGCGCCGGAAGCAGAGTGCGAACTGAACGCCCTGGTGACCGCAACGTCGGATAGGTCAGTGACCCGTTGCGCTCGTTCGGGGATCACGTGGACGTTGCCCAATCCGAGGTCCTCGATGAGCAGCTCGAGGAAGCCTGCCCTGCGGTACTGCGGTTCGATGAGCGTGAACGCCGTGGCTGGGAAGGCGATCGCGAGCGGGATCCCGGGCAGGCCGGCGCCACTGCCGAGATCGGTCCAGCGCGTGCCGGCCTGGGGCGTCTCGACCGCCGCGAACAGGAGCGACTCGGCAACGTGCCTGGTCAGGAAGTCTTCGACCGCGCTCTCGGAGACGAGTCCGAGTCGGTCGGCGTCGCGCTCGACTGCGCTCGCGTAGGCCAGGAGCGGCGACATGAGGGCCTCGGCCAGCGATAGGTGCTCGAGGACGCTGACCAGCGTTGCGAGTTCGCTGGGGTCCGCCGTCTGGGGTTCCACGTGGAACATCCGATCCGGGGTTCCACGTGGAACCCCTGGACGCTCAGGCCTCTGGGTCTGCGCCGGGGTGGACGACGACGTAGCGGTCAGGTTCCTCGCCGTCGCTGTCGCTCCAGACCCCCTCGGTCTCGGTCACGAGGTCGTGGACGGCTTTGCGCTCGTAGGGCTCCATCGGCTCGAGGGTCTTGGCGACCCCGGTGCTGATGACGGTCTCGATCACGCGTCGCGCTTTGTCTTGGACGACCTCGCGTCGATGCGACCGGTAGCCCCCGACGTCGAGGATCAAGGGAGCGCGCTCACCGGTGGCGTGGTTGGCAACCGACCGAGCGAGATCCTGCAGCGCCTCGATCGTCGCCCCGTGGTGCCCGATGAGAACGCCCAGGTCAGGACCGGTGATGTCGACGGTGATCTGGTCGCCGTCGAGGTCCGCCTCGGCCTCGCCTTCGAGCTCGAGCGCCGCCAGGAGACCCTCGAGGAACTCCTCCGCGGCATCCGCCTGGTCGTTGAGGAGCTCCTCCTCGGGGTCCAGCGTCTCCTCGGGCGTCACCCCTTCAGGGGTCGCCTCCTTCGCGGTCTCCTCGGCAGGGGTGGTCTGGTCCTCGCTCATGTCGTTCCCTTCATCCTCGCATCAGCGGCGCTTGCGTTTGCGCGACGGCTTCCCTTTGGGTCCTGGGCTGCGGGTCGGGCTCTTGCTGCTCTGCTGCGACGGCTTCTGCTTGATCGGCCGCGACTCGATCTCTTTCTTCGGAGTGTCGGTCGCCGCCGGTCGCTGACCTCGGAACATGACGTACTGCTGGCCGATCGTCCATACGTTGGACGCAAGGAAGTACGTGTTCGCCCCCGCCGGGATCGATAGGGAGATGAAGCCGAACATGACCGGCATGATGCGGGTCATCATCCGCTGTTGGTCGGTGACCTGGGACGCTGCCCGCGACTGCATCTGCTTGCTCTGATAGAAGCTCGTGACCGCGATGAGGCCGACGAGGACGTAGTACGGGATCGGTCCCGTCCCTTCGCCTGGTCCCTTGGTCGAGGTGCACCTACGGATCCCGGGATCCGAAGCCGCCTCGTTCGCAGAACACCCCGGCAGCAGGCCGGCGACCGTCGCCTCGTCGCGCGAGAGGTCCACGAAGAGCTCGCCGTCCAGCGGAACGTGCCCGGTGCCCAGCGCCGAACGGCATTCGAACTTGATCTCGCCGTCATCGTCGAACGGATGGCATTGCGCCAGCCAGGGAGCATCGTCGGCCTCGTCCCCGTCCTTCTCCTCGAAGTCGGAGATGCGGACGATGATCGGCGCGTCCTCCTCCGGGACAAGGCATCGGATCGTGCCGGGTGTGGTCGTGCCCGAGAACGGGGTCAGGTCCACCTCATCCTCGGGGTCGTAGGGCCGGCACACCGTTCCGCGGAGGTCCTTGCCCTCGAACGCCTCGTTCACCGATCCGCCGTCGACGAGCGCAGCCGTCTGAGGAAGCAGCGGGATCGCCGCCCGCATGATCGAGAACATCGCGATGAACACCGGCATCTGCGCGAGCAACGGGAGGCAGCCACCCAGCGGGTTGACACCCGCTTCCTTGTAGAGCCCCTGCATCTCGCGGTTCATGTCCATGCGGATCTGCTGCAGCTCCGCGCGGTCTTTCGCCTTCTGCTGCATCTCCTTGTACTTGCGCTGGATCGCCTTCTGCTGGGGCCCGAGCTCCTGCATCCGTTTCATCGAGCGGGTCTGTTTGACCGTCAGCGGGATCAGCAACGCCCTGACCGCGATCGTCAACAGGATGATCGCGATCAGGTACGAGCCGGTGGCCTCGTAGATCGTATTGAGCGCGGACCCGAGCCCTCGCTGGATCGCTCCGAATAGCTCAGCCATGCTCCCCCATCATCGAATTTCCAATATCTGGCTTGGTCGGGCGGCGGAGAACCCGGATCCGGGCTGGCTCGTCGATGCCGCCCGAACTCCAGGGCCCGCATCGAAGCAACCGCCAGGCCGCTTGCGCGAGCCCGAGCACGGGGCCGTTGAGCCTGATCGCGCGCACCGCGTACGTTGAGCACGTCGGATGGAACCGGCACCGGTCCGGCATGAGCCGCCCGAGGGTCGCTTGGTAGGCGCCGATCGCGCCGCTGAGCAGGGACACGAGCAGCGAGGACAGCGCTCGGATGAGCCCGGCTGCCGCTGTGACCAGGACGTTCAACGTGCCGCCTTCCGGCCGGCGGCCTCGGCCGCGGTCGCGAGGTGCGCGCGCAGCTCGTCGAAGGGCAGGGTCGCCGCCTCGCGCCGCGCAGACACGACCATCGGCCCGGTCCACCGCACATCGCGAGCTGCGGCCGCGAGCCTGCGACGGATCCGATTGCGGGCCACGGCCCCACCGGCGCCGACGCCGACAGCGAACGCGAGCAGCGTGGGATCTTCGGAGCCGTAGCGCTGCACGGTCACCGGACCAGACGACGCGCGCGATCCCGACCCTCGCAGGGCCCGGAGATGGTGACGGGAGAGCCGTCCGGCGTGTGCCATCGGTGCGCGGAAGGCCCTGGTCAGGCCGACAGACGCACGCGACCCTTGGCACGCCGACGGTTGATGAGGGCGCGGCCGGCGCGGGTTCGCATCCGCGCGCGGAAGCCCAGTCGCCGCTTCCGGCGCCGGTTGCTCGGCTGATAGGTTCGCTTCATGGTCGCGGCCGCGCAGTGTACGGACGCTCCAAGGCAACCGTCAACCCGCTCTTCGCGGCCCCCTCGCGCACGCGACTTGACAATCATCGGACGACTTCAGAAGGATCTCTCGAACGTCGCGAGCCGCCCGAATCGGCCACTGACCTGCGGGTTTCCCCAGGGCCGTCCCCAGGTGTGGACAAACGACGTGCGGATTTACCACTCTTGTCACCCCCCCGGGGTCTGCCTATACTCCGCGACCCCTCGGGCCCCGGTCACGCTCCTTCCCCTCCCCAGCGCAGATCGATAACCCCGAGCCATCTCCACAGGCTGTGGACACACGCTGTGGAGAACCCGTGAGCGTTGAGGGGAAGGTGAGTGGATTGTCCGATCTCGAGGCCGGCGATCTCTGGCGTCGTGCGCTGAAGGAGCTGGAGGCTTCTACCCCGGCCGCCACCTGGATGTGGATATCCAACACGGCCGCAGAGGGGTTCGACGAGGACACGCTGCGCGTGGCCACGCCGACGGCCTTCGCGAAGGACCTGCTCGACGGTCGCTTCCGCGAGACCCTCGAAGGGATCCTCAGCGATCTGTGCGGTCGTGAAGCGTCGATCGAGTTCACCGTCGGCGATGTCGCGGTGCCGCCCGAGGAGGAGGGCGTCTCGACGTCCTCGGGGGAGCTGCGGTTCCTTCGGCGTCCCGCCCCGAGCACGCCGCTCAACGAGCGCTACGTGTTCGAGACCTTCGTCATCGGCCCCTCGAACAGCTTCGCGCACGCCGCCGCGCTCGCGGTGGCCGAGCAACCCGCCCAGGCGTACAACCCGCTGTTCATCTACGGAGGCGCCGGCCTCGGCAAGACCCACCTGCTGCACGCGATCGGGCACGAGGCACGCCGGCTCTACCCCGACCTCGTGGTCCGCTACGTGTCCAGCGAGGCGTTCATGAACGACTTCATCCAAGGCGTCCGCGCCGACGGGATGGCAGCGTTCCGGAAGCGGTACCGCGAGGCGAACATCCTGCTCGTGGACGACATCCAGTTCCTGGCCAAGGGCGAGCAGACCCAGGACGAGTTCTTCCACACGTTCAACGCGCTCCACAACGACGGCTGCCAGATCGTCATCTCCTCGGACCGGCAACCCGCCGAGATCCCCGGCATCGAGGAGCGGCTGCGAACCCGGTTCGAGTGGGGTTTGATCACCGACGTCCAGCCACCCGACCTCGAGACCCGCGTCGCGATCCTGCAGAAGCGCGCGAGCGCAGACCGCGTCGTGGTCCCCAACGACGTCCTCGAGTTCATCGCGAGCCGCGTCCAGTCCAACATCCGCGAGCTCGAGGGGCGCTACACCCGCGTCGTCAGCTACGCCGCGGTGAACCGGATCCCGCTCAGCCGCACCCTCGCCGAGGAGGTGTTGCGGCCGCTGCTCAGTGCCGACGACCCGTGCGACGTGCCCGATGACGCGATCATCATGGCGTGCTGCGAGTACTTCGGGATCAGCCGTGAGGAGATGCTCTCCAAGAGCCGGACCCGGCAGATCAGCCACGCCCGCCAGGTCGCGATGTACCTGTGCCGCGACCTCACCGACATGTCGTTGCCTCGCGTCGGTGCCGTCTTCGGCGGTCGCGACCACACGACGGTGCTGCACGCCGAGCGCAAGATCAAGCAGCTCATGCGTGAGCAGCGGCAGGTCTTCATGCAGATCCAGGAGCTCACCACCCGGCTCAAGGGAGGCACGCGTCGCGTGGCCAACCTGTGAACAGGGGACGGCCGGCCCGTGGATATCCACTTCGGCGTCCACCGCCTGTGGATGACCGTCCACCGGCCCGCCGTGCAAGCGTCCCAGGTCACTCCTAGTTTCCACAGCGCGGAGCGCACCTACGACGGCTCCTAGATAGATATCTCCTAACCATAGTTGCGGGACAGCGTCCCAAAGGAAGGATCAGCAGCGATGAAGATCCGTCTCGAGCAGAGCCAGTTCGCCGACATCGTGGGCTGGGTGCTGCGCTCGGTGAGCTCTCGCTCGACGCTGCCCGCGCTCGGCGGGATCCTGTTCCGCGCCACCGATGGAGCGCTGACGTTGACCGGCACCGAGCAGGACCTCTCGGGTCAGCTCACCGTCGAGGTCGCCGTCGATGAACCCGGCGCGGTCCTGTTGCCCGGGCGCCTCCTCGGCGACATCGCGAAGAGCCTCACCGGCGGCGCGGTACGCATCGAGACCGAGGGCACGCAGGCGACGATCTCGAGCGGATCCGCGACGTTCACGTTGCGCACCCTGCCGGTCGATGACTTCCCGGCGTTCGACCCGCCCGCGGGAACCGGCGGCACGGTCGCCTTCGCGGACTTCGCCGCCGCGGTTCAGCAGGTCGCGCGCGCAGCGTCCAACGATGAGGTTCGCCCGGTGTTGACGGGGATCCTCGTGGACATCGACGCCGACCAGGCGACGCTGGTCGCGACGGACTCGTACCGGCTCGCGGTGCGCACGCTGCCGTGGACCGGCTTGAGCGAACCGGTGCGGAAGGTGATCCCGGCACGCTCGTTCACCGAGGCGGCGCGCATGGCGACCGAAGGTGCGCTCACGATCACCCTCGCCGACACCAAGGCGGGCTTCGCGGCTGGCTCGCGCCTGCTTATCAGCCGGCTCATCGACGGCGAGTTCCCCAACTGGAAGAACCTGATCCCCAGCGAGCTTCCCAACAAGCTCACGGTCGGCAAGGAGCTGTTCATCGAAGCGGTGCGCCGCGTCGGGCTGCTCGCGAGCGCCGGTTCGGCGGTCAAGATCGCGTTGAGCGAGACCGCGGTCACCCTCTCCGCCGGGTCGCAGGATCTCGGCGAAGCGACCGAGCAGATCGATGCGAAGTACGAAGGCGAGGAGCTGACCGTCGCCTTCAACCCGGGCTACCTCGTCGATGGCGTCGGCGCGATCCACGGCACCGAGGTCGTGCTGCTCGTGCGTGACGGCTTGAAGCCCGCCGTGCTGCGCGCGCCCGACGACGAGACGTTCACCTACCTCGTGATGCCGGTCCGGCTCTGAGGCCAGCGCCGGGGTGCACGTCCATGCGTTGACGCTCGACGAGGTGCGGGCGTGGCCGCACCTGTCGTTGACCTTCGACGGCTCGACCGCGCTCACCGGCGGCAACGGTGTCGGCAAGACGACGATCCTCGAGGCGCTCGGCTACGCCGCAACCTTGCGGAGCCACCGGACCTCCACCGATCAAGCGTTGATCCGGCGCGGCGCCGAGCGGGCGACGATCCGTGTCGAGGTGGAGCGCACACGGCGCGAGCGCATCGAGCTCGAGGTCAACGCGCGCGGACGGAACCGAGCGCAGCTGGGCGGCGCACCGGTGTCCGCGGTGCGTGAGATCCTGGGCGTGCTGCGCGTCTCGCTGTTCGCGCCCGAGCGGCAGGCGATCATCCGCGGGGAGCCGTCGGAGCGCCGCGCCTTCGCCGACGAGCTGCTGGTCATGCTGCACCCGCGCTACCACGCGACGATCAGGGAGTTCGAGCAGGTCGTGCGACAGCGCAACCGGCTGCTGCGCGCGTCGGTGGATGACGGGGCGTCGCTCGAAGGGCTCGACTCGTGGGACGCATCGCTGCTGCAGCTCGGCGCGGAGGTGTGCGCCGGACGTGCGGATGCGATCGAACAGCTCGCGCCCAGCGCCGCGGCCTCCTACGACGCGGTCGGTGAAGGGAGCTCGTTCACGGTCGCCTACGAGCCGCGGTGCGCGCATCCCGGTCCGGGAGCAGGCGTGGAGGCGTGGCACGCTGCGCTCGCCGCGAAGCTGGACGAGCGCAGCGACCTCGAGCGGATCCGGGGTACGACGCTCGTGGGTCCGCACCGCGACGACCTCGCGATCACGATCGACGGGCTGCCTGCACGGACGCATGCGTCGCATGGAGAAGGGTGGCTGGCTGCGCTCGCGCTCTCCCTCGGCGCGCACGCGTGCATCCGCGAGGTCGTGCACGAACCGCCGGTGCTGCTGCTCGACGATCCGTTCACGCTGCTCGATCCGCGGCGACGGGAGCGCCTCGTCGCTGCGCTACCCGATGGGCAGGTCATCCTCACCGCCGCGGATCCCGCAGAGGTGCCGGCGTCACTGGACGCGCGCCGCGTCGAGATCGCGAACGCGACCGTGGGCAGCCCGTGAGGCATCCCCGCCCCAAGGGCGAGCCGATCCGTGGCGCCGATCGGGATCCCGACAGCGTCGGGGAGGTCCTCGATCAGCTCGCCACCGGGCGCAGCTGGGCGGCCGGGCTCGCGATCGCGCGCTTGCGGGACCGCTGGGAGGACATCGTCGGTCCGATCCTCGTGTCGCGATGCGAGCCGTCGAAGGTGCGCGAGGACGGGATGCTCGAGATCCGGTGCGACCACGGAGCTTCTGCGAACGAGGTCTCGATGCTCGCGAACACGATCGTGGAGAAGGCCCGCGAGCACGCCGGCACCATCGCGATCGTGGGAGTCGTCAGTCTCGTTCGCCGCGCGAGACGTGACTGACAGGGCGGCCGGAGCGGAACATCCAGAAGAGCCGGGCAACCCAGGCAATCGGTGCATGCCGGGCGTCTAGGCTGCCTCCGGTTGACTAGCCCCGTTGTGCGGTACACATGACCAGTCAGCCGGGCAGGGCGTAACCGCCACCTAACGGTCAACGTTAGGCAGGCAACTGATAAGGAGATCGCATGACTGGTCGGAGTTCTCTCCGCCGCCTCGTAGCTGCTGCCTCGGCATCGGCCATCGTTTCGGCCTTCACCCTCGTTGGAGGAGTCGCGCAAGCCGCGGCCCTCGGCCCGTACTCCGGGTTCGCGCACGCGTCCGCGGTTCACATCGACGCGGCCACGTCCGGCACGACGAGACTCGCGAACATCGATTCCGGTGTGGCGAACGCCTCGGTCGACTCGGAAGGCTTGGAGCAGACGCTCAACGCGTTCTCGCGTCCGCTCGTTGACGCGGCGAAGCTCGGTTCGAACTCGTACGCGATGAGCCAGCTGCTCGAGGCAGGACTCGCGACCGCGCCGGACGGCAAGGGCCAGATCATCCCGCAGGCTCCTCTCGTCGTCGGGGCGCCGGACAGCGAAGCGCTCTCGCACGAGGTCTTCAAGAACACCACGTCAACCATCGCCAACGCGCTGGTCGTGAAGCGCACCGCCGCGGCGGTGTGGAACGCGGACACATGCGTGCTCGGTGAGCCGATCTCGCAGGGCACGTTCGAGGCCGCGATGGTCGAGCTCGTCGATAGCGGCGCGGATGCCGACACGGCGAACTTCGACAAGGAGCTCGTCGGCGTCGTCGCCGACTCGGGTGGTCCTGACCGCGACGCCGTGAACGAGGTTTCACTCACTCAGCTCTATGACGGTTCAGGTGTCGGCTTCGGTCTGATGGCCGCGACGATGTCGACGATCGCGCCGGTGACGCTGTTCGAGGGCACGACCAACGAGACGACGATCGAGATCCTCGGTCCCGCGACGCTACGCACCATGGCCGACGGGACCTCCGGCGGTGCCACGGTCACGTTCGCCGCCCCGGCGGTGAGCATCATCCAGAACGGAGTCCGCCAGGTGATCCTGCCGGACAGCGCGGGCGGGCCCAGCGTGCAGCTGCCCGGACCCGATGGAGCGGTCCTCGATGTAACCGTCGGGAAGCTCGACGTCAGCCAGAAGGCCGGCAACGGCACCTCCGCATCCGCCAAGGGTTCGGTCGTGACGGTGGACGTCCTGCAGGGTCCTCCGGCTCCGGCCGGCTCCAAGGGCGCCACGATCTCGATCGGCCACGTCGAAGCGGCTGTGGCCGTCCCGGCCGGCGGCATCCTGTGTCCACTGCGCGTCGAGGTTGACGCCGACCCGCCGAGCGTCGGCGC
>WUUC01124027.1_pt1 | contig 10694 bp, 11 predicted proteins | sample 6278441 | NCBI WGS metagenome assembly WUUC01 (sample SAMN13675441, study PRJNA597444) | soil metagenome | isolation source: soil | place: USA: Washington | collected 2017-10 | reverse complement strand
AAAGGCGAGGGCTAGCTTGTCGTGTAGCGTGCCGGTAGATACTCCATAAATCATCCGTTGCGCGTGCTCCTCGGGGATGCCGTCGGCGACGCGGGGGAGGAATGTCGATTTGGACAAAAGGCGAATGTGCCAATGCGTGAGCTCGAGAATAATTTTGCAGGCTTCGACGGTTTCGGCGACGAGCTCGAGGTTTGCGGCGACGTCAACGAGCGAGGACGAGTAAATCACGCGCTTGTCGTCGGGATCCGGAAAGCGGGGTTTGCCCCGCGTGGTGAGTTGGTCGCGGAGCACTTTGAGGGCACCGGCGCGGCGAATGACGACGTTCTCAAATTTCGCGCCTCCGGATTGCTCGCGGATCCCGGCTTCGGGTTTGCCCTTCGTGCCGGCCCAATGCGGGCTTTTCTCCATCATGTCGGGCACATAGCAGAATGCGCATTTGTAAACGCACGCGGAGCCTGTCGAGAATGTCGGACCGTCACAAAGGAGCTTGTGAACGAATCCGCTTTTAAAGTTGATGACGGATTTTGCCGGGATGTTGAAAACCGGTTTGCCGGCCATGGTGCGAGGCGCGGCGGGAGCGGCCGCCGGTGCGGCGGTGTTTTCGGATGGGATCATTTTTAGGATGGGTTATGTGTGATGGGTAGGGGCAAGGCCTTATAGCCTGCCCGGATGGCGAGGAAAAGTCTTTTATTTCTGGACGTGTCCGGCAGGGCGCGCATTTGGGCCAGGGCGTGGCCGACGGTGGCATGGTCCTTTCGGCGAAAGGCGGTGGCCAGGGCGCGCTGCGATGGCGGGGGATTGATGCACTCAGTAGCAAGCCACAAAGCCAGGTGGCGAGCGCTCACGACGCACTGATTCCGGCACTCTGAGAGCACTTCGGCCGGCGTTACTTCCCATACTTCCGCGCACTGGCGGATTATGTCGGGGATGGATGGGGCACCGCTGATACAATGCCTCACGGTGCGTCCGCAACAGGGGCACCGCGGCGCCGGCGGGGGCGGGGGCGGGGGCGGGGTGTCATTCACGGCGGCGGTATGGTGCGGCGGTCAATTTGGAAACATTCGTCGCACTTGGGGCACACGACGGGGAAAAGGTGCTTCCCTTTCCCGGGCGTGAATTGCACCGGTGCCGATGCCTCCGGCACTGTCGCGGCGCGCACCGGCGCGGAGAGCTTGGCGATTTCGGCGGCGACGTTCACGTCGGCAAAGAATTCCTGCATGCCTGGCGCGTCGCCGATGGCTTCCAGTTCTTTCGCGAGCAATGCCGGATCCCAAGACGAAAACTCATGCGTTGAGTTGTCGGCGAGGCGGAGCCGGCGGCATTTCTCCGGCGGTAAATCGACGACATAGCAGTCGAGAAACTCAAACTCCGGCAGTCCTTCCGTGGCGTCGAATCGGGTATGCCCGATGATTATTGTAAGGTCCTTGTCCAAAACGATAGGTTGGACAAAGCCGAATTCCTGGATTGATGCGCGCACCGGCTGGACGGCGGCGGCATTTTTCCGGGGGTTGGCAGGATAGCGGCGGATCCGGCTCCGGGCGATGCGGCGAATTTTCATCGGCCTTCCCTCCAAAATGCGCGGGCAAACGGCATGAGGATTTTCCCGGCGTGTTTGACGGCATTAAGCACGGCCTCGCGGCCTTCCTCGTTGCCAAGTTCCCGGCCGTGTTGCCAGGCGCGCGTGAGCCTTTCGACGGTTTCGAAATCCGGCGGGGTGTCGTCATTCCATCCAAAGTAGAAACCGCGGTCCCAAGTTTGGAGGCGAATGTAATATTTTTCGCCGATATTGGCCGCCTCTCTTTGCATGTAAAGCTCCCCCATCCAAAGCGGATGTTTGGTTATCAGCCCGGCGGGCGGAGATTCCATAATTACCTTTCCGAAAATCTCTCCCGGCGCGGCTCCTGGCGTTGTCGTCCAATCGATACGCGGCAGGGGCGGGGACGGTGCCGGATCCGGAGCCGGGATGGCGGCGATTTCGTCGGTTGTTGGCTGGACGAAAAACACCGCGTCGCACATTTGCACGGACATACACAAGGCGGCGGAGATTTCCGGCGAGTCGTCAGGGTGTGAATAATAAATCCGGCTGTCGCTTTTTTCGAGCCGGATAAATCGAAACGGGCCGTCGGGCGTGGTTTCGGTGCCGGGTTTCCTCATATAGAAAAAGGCTCCTTGTTTAAGGGCGATTATGTCGAGCGGCGTTAATGGCTTTAGTGTCATGGGATGGGGTGTGCGTTGTTTTGGTTATGCCGCGGTGCGGGCGAGCCAGTCGCGGGCTAGAATTGCGATACGTGATTCGGTTTCCTCCTGGGTAAATTCCGTGTCCGGGTTGAGCTTGCTTGGATCCGTAACGGCCGTTGCCGACTTCCATTTATTTCCCAGGATTTGCGCAATAATAGGGTCGGATCCGGCTTTCGCGATGAGGAAAAATGCCGTCACGCGGGAGGCTGTGTCCATTCCATCACGCCGCACGCGGCCGATTAGTTGATGGTGACGGGCGGGGCTCCAATCAAGCTCCCCAAATACGACGGTTTTACAAATCGTTTGCAGGCCGTCCAGGCCTTCCCCGGAACGGAGCGACATAATGAGGACGTCTATTTCGCCGTCGATGAGTTTTGCTGCGTTCACGCTTTTTTGCGTGGCCGACTCTTTGCCGGTGTAAAAGGCGTGACGGATCCCGGCGGCGGTGAATGCGGCCGCCCAAATATCATAAACTTCCCGGTGCCATCCGGCAAGGAGGACCGGCTCCCCGCCGGCGACAAGGGCCGCAACGAATTTGGCGACGAAAGGAGCCTTGGCAATGCCGGTTGCCTGGCGGAGGCGGGAGTCCAGTTCCCGGGCGGATTGTCCGCGCTCCGTAAAGGTGCCTTGCAGGATTTTTACGGCAAGTTCTCTCCCCAGGGCTTTGATTTCATCCAGTGCCTTTGGGTCATGCTCAATGGGATGGTTTATTGTTTCCTCCGGCGGGAGCTCGCGGCCGACGTCCTCGCGGGTGCGGCGGATGTAAATGAACTGACTCCGGAGCCATTGCCCAAGCGCGACGGGATCCTCAACGCGGCCTTTGTTGTCGGATTTCCACTCGCGTTTAAACTCGGACTCTGTCCCCAAGGCACCGGGGCAGAGTGCGCGGAAAACATTATAGATTTCGCCGGCGTAGTTGAAAATTGGCGTCCCTGATAGGCCGATTCGCACCTTGCATACCTGGGCGAGGAATTCGGCAGACTGGCCTTTCTTCGTGTTGTCCCCGCGGAATTCGTGAATTTCGTCATAAACGACGGTGTGCCATTGAGCTTGCGGACGTCCTACCCATGGCGTGAGCATGCCGTAACTCATGATTGTTACATGGTGCGGCGGGAGGTCGTATTCCTCCCCGCGGCGGATTTGGTGCGTTTTCAGGTGCGGGGCGAATTCCTTTATTTTCTCCGCCCATTGTTTTTGAATGTGCGTCGGGCACACGACGAGGGCGGGGAGCGGGTGCGCGACAATGATTCCAATTGCCGTAACGGTTTTCCCCAGGCCGACGGTGTCCCCGATGAGCAATCCGGGGTTGGTCATTGTGAGAGCGACGGCTTGCGCCTGGTAATCGCGGAGCGGGAGGCGGGTGTTTATTTGGAGCGTATCCAATCCTTCCATGATGCGGCGGGAGCGGGCCCGGCCGTCCTTGTTGGCCATGACTTGCGCGCGGAGGAGCGGGAGCACGCCGGCCGCGCATTTGTGCGGCCAACGGTCCAAAATCCAGGCTATATCCTCGCACGACGCCGACGTCACTTTGACGCGGAGCGGCTCAAGCGGCCCGTTGTCAGAAACGCCGTTGAAAAGCCGGAGGCATTTGAGCCTGACGTAAGGATCCGATTTGAGGCGGAAGTATCCGGCGGCAATGTCGAGCGTGCCGAAAATTTCGGCGGAGGCGGAGCTCATGAATTATGCTCGTCGTAAATCGCCTGAAAGTTTGCGAGCGCGTCCTCGTCGGAAATGTCCGGCGGTATCGGCGCGGCGCTGAGTGTCCGCGTTTCGCATCCTACCGTATCTTTTATGATAACGATATTTTGCCGGCCTGTTGAGCGCTCCCAGGACGTGAGGGCGTCCAGGAGCCGGATTGCCGCGGCGCGGACTTCGGGGCAGGGGTGCTTGTGTATTAGGTTGTTCATGAGGGAAAGGCGTTGCGGAGGGATCCAAAGGCCGCGGCGGCGATGGCGGCCCGGCGGAGGTTTGCGAATTCGACGACTTTCTCGCACTGCCTTTCGTCGAAAAGGGCAATGTGCGCTTGGGTGCTGTGAATCCCCATGTAATCGGCAAGGAGAGCATACGCTCCGCCGCGGTCATGGTGCCCCTTTTTCCAGAGCGGATCAAATGCGGCGTGCGCGGCGTTCCGGGCCCGGCGCAACGCGAAATTGGCGAGCGTGCCAAGGGCATCCTTTGTCCCACGGTGGCAACCGACATACGCGTCGCACGGCCGGCAAATCCAAAGCATGCCATACGATTTGCCGTAAATCTCCTTGGAGTCGATACACACGGCCGGGCGTTTGCAGTAGGGGCATTTCATGGGAGGACGAGGGATACGGGTTCCCCGCGGGTGATTAGCTCGCGGGTGCGGAGGTTTCCAAGGGCATTAGCGAAACTGCTACTTGTGACGCTGTATGCGACGCGGCCGGCGAGGGTTTGTTTCGGGAGCGGTCCCTCCTTCAAAAGCGCAAGGAGGATTTCCCGCGAGCATTTATCGGGGAGGTTTTGGCTCCAGTAGAAAATGGCGTCGCGGCCTTCCGGGAGGCGTTCAAACGGTCCCAGGGCTGCGCATCCTTGCACCGTGGCGCGGAGGCTGTCCTTTGTCCCCGTGATGAGCTCCAGGCGGCGGAGCTTTCCAAGGGAGTTGGCGAAACTGCTACTTGCGACGCTGTATCTCGAGCAAAGCGCGACTTTTCGCGCGGTGCATGGATTCGGGTAATTTTGGGCAAGCACGGTGAGGAGTGCCTTGTCGCACCTTTCGAGCTTTTCCCCATCCGGAAGGAGTCGCTCCCGCGCGGCCGCGCGGGCGGAAGTATCAGCGGGCATTTTCCCGAAAACGCCATCCCTCATTGCCGGGGGCATGCCTCCAGGGCCGACGGTTGGGAGCCTGTCGAGAATCTCCGGGGCCCATTTCTCCGGGTTTGGCAGGATCCGGAGAATTTCCGGGGCCTTGGCTCCGACGAGTTGCTCGAGCTCTTTTCGCATGGGGGCGAGAATCTCAATGCACTTTGCGCCGGCGGCGACAACGGCCGCGCGGAGCTTGTCGAGCGCCTCCATGTCGGCCGGTGTAAAAATGGGCACCGGCTCCGGCCGGGCGGCGAGTTCCTTTTCCAGTTTGGCGACTTTCTCGCGGAGTGCCCGCGGGTCATTTTCCTTGGCTCGCTCAACGGATCCCGCTATTTCCGCGGTGAGCGCGGCGAGGTCCACGGGCGCGAGTTGCGGCACCGCGGTGTGCTCGTCGGCGACGTCCGGGGTTTTGCTGCTGTCGAAAGTCCAGCGTTTGCCGACTTTGATTTTTCGGAACGTGCGGAGCCAGGAGGGACTCCAAATCCAAAACTCCCCCGTTTCGAGTTGTGGCACGCCGTCCAGAAATTGCTTGCTTTCCTCCTTCGTTCCAAAGAGTGCCGTCCACTCCTCCAGGGCTTTATGGTCCTGGCGGCCGGTTACGCGGCCGCAAAGGAGGAGGTCCACTTGCGAAAGCACGTTTTTGTTGAGCACTGCCGGCCGCTGTGAAATCAGCGTCATTCCCAGGCCGCGGCTCCGGCCCTGTCGGACAAGTTTGTCGAATGCTCCAAGCATGCGGGCGGTGCCGGCGTCGCTTCGTTGCGGGGCGAAAGTGTCGGCCTCGTCAATCATTAGGTGCAACGGTGACTTTTGGCGGGCCTTCATTTGGAAAAGGGACTCCGCAAAGGCCGTCGCGAAACGCTTCATTTCTGCGATGGAAAAGTCGCTCATGTCGAGAATGACGGAGCGGCCGCTTTCGGCGACAAAGCGCGCGACGACTTCGCCGGCGGTTGACTCGAGCGGCGTATCGCCGTGAGCTCCTCCCATAAGGATTATTGGCAGGCCGGGGGATTTTCCGTCGGCCGCGGCCCGTAGTCCAAACCATACGCCGGTCGGATCCAAAACGGCGATTTGTGCGCCGGCGGCGTGCATTTTTTCCGTGAGCAACATTGCCAAATAGGACTTTCCGGCACCGCGCTGTGCAATGGCGGCAAGCGCGCGGGTGACGAGCTCGCCGGGGAAATCAGTATCGTTAGAAATCGGGATCATAATTAGAGGCGGAGTGAGAGGTTGAGGACGTGGAGGCGGCAAATGTGCTGCGTGTTGTCGGTAAATTTAAGCATGGTGCAAAGCTCCTGGTCCTCCGGGCACGACGCGCGCGTCGTCACAAGAATTAAATCGTCGTAGTGCGGCGCGTAGCGGTAAAGCTGGCGGAGGTGCTCCACTTCCCCGCCGGCCGTTTTCACTTCGATTCCGATTTTTTCTCCGATGGGCAGGCCGACTTCGAAATCTATTCGCTCGCTATCGGTGAGCGGGTGCTCCCACTCAAAAGACAGGCCGGCACGGGCCAATAACGTTGCGATGGCATGGTGTAGCGCCCCCTCCGTTGTATAACGGTTTTGCAGGCGCTCGAGCGCGCGGAAAATGGCGGTGACGTTGGCGGAGCGGGCAATCATAGGGCGGCGAGTAGTTCGCGGACTTCGGCCTCCGCGGGGTGATAGGTGTCTCCGCGGCCGTTGTTGCAGTCATGGCACGCCGGCCGGAGGTTTTGCATTTGATTCGTCCCGCCGCGGCTCCGCGGGATTATGTGCTCAACGGTCATGTGAGCACGGCCGGGGATCCGCTCGCCGCAATGAAAGCACACGCAAAAGAATGTGCCGCGGCCTTGCTCGCGATACTTGAGCCAAACACGTTCCCGGAGGGCTGTATTTCGCGCGGATCCACTCATGCGGCGGCCCTTTCGGCGGTTTCGGCCATCGCAATTACGCGGGCCATACTGTCGGAGCGGAGGTCCCCGTCGTTCATGGTTTCGAGATTCGCGGCTTTCGCCTCCAGGTTGGCCGCGATTTCCTCCTCAACGGTGCCGGCGGCAAAAATGATTCGCTGCGTCGCTTTGCTCTTGGAGCTCGCGCGCCAAATCCGGCCGGCGGCCTGGATCAAGTCGTCGATGGAATAGGACGGGGAAATAAGCGACTGGCGCGGGCCGTGGCCGTGCTCGTCGTGCAAATTGATTCCGGCCCCGCCGGCCATGAGGGACACTATCAAAATTTGCGACGTCGGCGCGCTCGTCGGTGTCCCCTGGAAATTGTCGATAATGCGCTGGCGTTTCTCCGGGGTTTGGGCCGGGCCGTTTATGTCGCGCTCCTTCATGGTGCCATCCGGCGCGAGGTATGATTCGCGGCGGAGCCATTCGGTTCCCCATACTGGCGGATCCTTTAGGCCAAGCTCCTTGCGCATGTATGCGCAGTGCTCCCGGAAGTTGAGAAACACGACGACGAAAAACCCGTCGGCGACGAGCTCGCGCGCCTCGTCGATAAAGAAATCGAGCTTCCCGCGCTCCGATGCCTTCCGGATTTTCATAACGGCTTCCATGGCCGCGTTGTTGGCCTCCGTTTCTCCCTTTTTGCCGGCGGCCGTCTCTTGGCGTATCAATTCGAATTCACGCGAAAATTGAGCGTAGGCCGTTTTGATTTCGTCGCTTTCGATTAGGTGCGCGGTGACTTTGTTTTTCGGATAGCCGGGGACGTCGGCCGCACGGATCCGCGTTCCCCGTGCCGGGAAAATGGCGCGGTGAATGCGTTTGATGGCGAGCGCGGCGACGTCGGGTTTTTCCGTGAATTCCAGTTTATATTGCGGCTTGCGGCTCCCCTTCATGTAAAACGGTTTCCGCTCGCACCCGTGAGCGCTTGCCCATTGATAGAAGGAGGATTTCCCGGCATGGAGTCCCAGGGCCAGTCCGATTCCATACATTTCCAGCGGGTTCTTTGCGGCCGTGGCGGAGAGTAGGAGAATCTTCGCGCCTTGGAGTGCGCAGTCGATGAGGATTTGCCCTTGGAGCGTGTCGCGGCTCCGGCATTTCTGGCACTCGTCCAGAATGAGGAGCGCCTTTCCCGTGGTCGGGTTGAAAAGGTCCCCCTCCGGCGGCGGGGCGAATTCGAAAAGCGGTCCCTCGTCCTTTTTCTTTTTCCTGTCCGCGGGATCCGCTGGCGGCCGCGGGAGTTTCTTGATAAAGTGCGCGGTGCCCATGCGGGCCCGGTCGTAATTCGTCAGTCCTCCGATGCGGATTCCCATAAAGTGAGCCGCGCGTCGCCATCCGATGAGCACGGCGAGCGGAGCGAGAATGTAGGGCGTGAGTCCAAGCTCCGCGCATGCGACTAGCGCAACGATGGTTTTCCCGGCTCCGGTTTGGCTCGCATCGATGCCGTTACCTGTCCGGAGTGCGTGAATAATGATTTGAGCGGACGGGCGTTGCCAGTCGTAAAGGCGGGCGGCCTGGGGCGTCGTGAGCGGCTCGTAAGCCGGAGCCTCTATGATGGCGGCGGCCGGCTCCTCCGCGGCCGTGGCGGCCGTAGGGGCGGCCGTAGGGGCGGCTTTGCCGGTCGCGGCGGCAATGAGGCGGTGCAACGTGGCGAGGTCCGCGAGGAATTGTCCGGGATCCGCTTCCCAATGGGTGAGCTCCCATCCGGGGCCCTTGTATGCCTTCCCGACGGAAAACCGGGCGGCCTTTATTTCCTCGCGGTGCTTGTCGTAGGCCGTCCACACGTCGCACCCGGTTTCTAGGGGAAACCGGCGAACGGTCCGCGGGCCGGCGAGGGTGCGGCACTCATGCGGATTGCTCCATTTATCAAGATTCAGGGCCATTCTGTTTATATGTGATGGGCGGAAGGTAACGGACCGCGGCCGGTGCGTCAAATCATTCCGCGGGAGGCGTTCCTTCCGTGTCGGACGGGGCTGTCGGCGGCTCCGGCTCGTCAGGCGGTGCCGGAGTGCCCACGTTGGCGATTTCCGGCGGCGGATCCTCCGCGGGGACGTCGGCCGCGGCGGGGGCGGTTTCCTTTTTCTTCCGGCCGCGCTTTTTCTTTTCCTCCGGCGGAGCGGCCGGGGGAGTATCCGCGGCGGGGCCGGTGCCGGTGTCGTGTGTCGTGAGGTCCTGGGGCGGCTTGGCTTTCCGGACAGTGATTTCCATTCCGTCGATTTCGACGACGAATTTCTTTCCCTCCGCCCGGGCGCGGGCGAGCAAATATCCGATTTTGTCTTTGGAATCGAAAACCTTTTTCAACAGTTTCCGCGCGAAGGTGAGGTTGATTCCTTCCAGCAAAAGCGGCCGGACGGCGAGCCGCTCCGTTTCGTTCATTTCCTGGAATGCTCCCAAGTCGTCGAGCGTCTCGAGCGTTCCCTTTTCGATGGCGTCGGCGAGCTCGTCCCCGCAATCCACGCGGGCGGAGGCAGCAACGTTTCTCCGGATCCCGTCGGCGGCCGGATTGCTGGCGGTGACTTTGGCGGCGTTCACTTTCCGCGCGGCGGCCTTTTTCTTGGGTGCGACTTTCTTTGCGGCCTCGTCCAGTTGGACGGATCCCTCCTGGAGCTTTTCGAATTCGCCGTCCTCGCCGTGCTCGAGCACGTCAACGGCTTTGCGCACGGACGAGGGCGAAACATCCATTGCGGCGGCGGCCTTTTCGATGGCCTCCGTTTTGCCCATGCCTTCCCCTTCTGAGCGCCAGAATTTTTGCAGGCCGGCGGCGATGGCGGAGCGCACGTTTGTATCCGGCAAGTGCCGGCGGGCCGTGTTGACGGAATAGGCGAAATCTACCGGGCTTTTCCCGTCGGAGTCCCGGGAGCCAAAAATGCGATACCGCGGCGTGACGTCGGCCGCGATGCACCATTGCTGCCGGTGCCGGCCGTCCAGGACTTTGAGGACGTTGTCGTCGTCCTCGTCCGGTAGGAGGACAATGTCCTCGTATTGGCCGTTGGCGCGGACGTCCTCAATTGCATTCTGGTTTTCCAAGTCTGAGATAGACGGGAAGGCTAAACAAATCGGGTGAATGGGATAGGGGTGTGTTATCATGCTGTTTTTTTGTCGGGATAGTTTCCGGAAAGTCTCCATTCTCCGCCCTTCCATTGCGCAAAGCCGAAATTCCAAAACGGGTATTCAACGCGGGCCGCTTTGAATCGGGGGACGCTGTCGCGGGAATGAATGTGCGGGCCTTTTACTTCGAAAAACCAAAGGCCGCCGGCGGTGAGGAAAAGCCAATCGGGCGTATAGAAAATCCCGGAGGCAAGCCGGAGCCGCGCGGGGGCGTGTTTGGCGAGCTTCACGTCCCACTGGCGGCGGAAGTGCTCGTAAAACTTTTGCTCTGTTTTATTCGGCACCGGGCCGGCGGTGGCCTCCGTGCCGTCCTCCGAAACCGTGAGCGGAGCCAGGCTGATTTGCGCGCGCTTGGGCTCAATGGTGGATTTCGTGTCCATTGAGGACGGCCGCACTTTGACGGCGCGATTGTCCCGGCTCCCAGGCGGAGGCAGGGCAAAGCCCATTTTTTCCACGTCCCGCGCTGTCATTGGGCGAGTCTCATTCTGTTGAGGGCACCGGCGGCAACTTGGCGGGTCATGTCGCCATGCCCGCCCGTGGCGACAAGTTGAGCATTGAGCACGCGGACGGCTCGCTCCATAATTCCGCAATGCTCGCGGAGTTC
>WUUC01227416.1_pt1 | contig 10695 bp, 6 predicted proteins | sample 6278441 | NCBI WGS metagenome assembly WUUC01 (sample SAMN13675441, study PRJNA597444) | soil metagenome | isolation source: soil | place: USA: Washington | collected 2017-10 | reverse complement strand
ACCCCGCGCGTTTGCTCGGACGCCGCGACCAGGACCGCGCGGCGCTGTCCCCGGGTGAGGCGCGTAAGCTCGCGCTCGCGCTGGGTCTCGGCCGTCTCGCCTGGGCGCTCGCGCTCGACGAGCCCACGAACCACCTCGACCTGCCGACGATCGAGCGCCTGGAAGCCGCCCTCGTCGATTACCCGGGATGTGTCCTCTTGGTAACGCACGACGACGCGTTTGCGAATGCGGTCACGACGAGAACGCTGGAGATCGAAGACGGCGCGATCGCAAGCTGACCACACCCGAGACCGCTTGCGTAGTTCAGCTGCGCGCGTGCCCAATCACGCGCGACGGACGCCCTTCTTGCGAGAGAAGCACGTCGGCGACGGGTCGCACGGACGCTTGCCTGGGCGCGTGTTCCGTCCACCACCGTTCCGCGCGCTCCGCCGTCCAGGGCGTGGCGAGCGGAACCGCGCGCAACCTCGAACGCAGTGCAGCGGAGCTTTCTGGACGCTTGTTCGGATCTTTTTCGAGACAGTCGAGGATCAGTCGGTCAAGTTCGGGTGGGATCGCCTGGTCGGTCCGCGTCGAAGCCGGCGCGGGCTGAGTATGAACGTGATCGGAGATCACTTTGATCGTTCCCGGCCCTTCGAACACGAGTTTCCCGGTGACCAACCAGAACGCCACGCAGCCGAGCGCATAGATATCGACCCGATGATCGCTCGGGCCGCCCAGCACGATCTCGGGCGCGATGAACCCCGGCGTGCCGCTCACGTTACTTTCGGCGCTGATGCGTAGACTTGCTTCGCTCTGATCGGCGCGCTCCAGCTTGACGAGTCCGAAGTCGAGCACCTTCACGAAATCCCATTCGGCGCTGACGCGGCTCACGACCAGGTTGGCAGGCTTGATGTCGCGGTGAATCAGGCCGTTCTCATGCGCCTCGTCGAGCGAGGCACATACCTGAAGCAACATGTGGATGGCACGTTCCGGAGGCAGCGGACCGAAGTTATCGACCAGCGTGTCGAGGTCCATGCCATCGAGAAGCTCCATCACGTAGTAGAGCGTGCCGTCGTCCGTGGCTCCGAAGTCGTAGAGCTGCACCGTGTGGGGTGATTTCAGACTGGCCGTGGCGCGCGCCTCACGCTCGAACCGGCGGAGGCGCACGTCCGGGTCGCGCGCCGGGGCTCCGCCGGCTGCGGGCGGACTGACGAGCTTCACGGCTGCCGGTCGGATCAGCATACGATGCGTGGCGCGCCAGACCTCGCCCATCCCGCCGCCACCCATCTTCTCTTCTAGCGTGTACTGACCGATCGCCGAAGCTTTGCTGATTTCCTGCCTCAGGCCGTAAATCGTGCGAGACGTCACGGTCGAAAGCGTCGTCGCGATCAGCAGCCACAAGAGCGCGCTGATGGTGATCAGCGCCTTCAACAGCGCGAGCGGAAGTCCCGGGACCGGAACGGGCTCGTGGAACACCACGGACACGACTACTAGCGGCGCCGCCGCCAACCACGAGAGGGCAAAGGTGCGCATCGCCGTGGACGGGATCAGCACGGCCCGCGCCATCATCGTCACCGCCAGGGCGAACAGCCCTGCCATGAGTTGCATCTCGTCGTTCTGCGCTGCCATCAGCGCGAGTGAGACCCCCGCGAGAAACAAGCTGCCGGCGTCCAGCGCGGACAGCACGCGGAGCGACCAAGGACGAACGCTCGCGATCAGCCAAAGGGCACCCATCACCGACGCCGCCGTCAAGTGCATCGCGTTCGCCTGGTTCAGAAGCATCGGCAGCACGTCGAGTCCGCCGCCCGCGATCAGCATTCCGTTGACGACCACGAAGAAGCCGCCGGCCAGCATGAACACCGTCTTCCCCCACAGCGCGAGCCGCGCCTGAACGAACGGCGAGCCTGTCCAGGTATCGCCTCGGCCACCGACGACCCGCGTGACGCGCGACGGAGCGCTGCCTGCCAGCAAGGGGTTCGTCATGACGAGCGAGCCTCGGTCGCTGCTGCACGCTCGAAACGGAAGTCGGACCGCTCGTGCGAGGGCGCGCTTGCTTCACGTCGGCAGCGTGAGCTTCGCTTCACACGCGCCGACTGCCACGCACATGGACCGCTCGTATGACGCGGTGGAAAGGAATTGGCTTTCATGACGAATTTTTCAGCCAGAGTGGTCGAGAATCTGCGTGCTAGAGCACGAAATCGATGATTGCCAGCTGCGTTCGTGACAAGAGCAGGGGCACATCCGCAAAGGCAGGCATGCAATGAAAAGAGTCCTCTGTTCGATTTCCGGCATCTCGCTCGCTTTCTTCGTTGCGGCCTGCGCAGATGACAAGCCCACCGACGACACCGGAACGGGCGGCACGGGCGCGAGCGGTGGCAGCGGCGCTTCGGGCGGAACCGCTGGGACCGGCAAGGCGGGCAGCGGCAGCGGCGCGACCGGTGGCACCACGGCCCCGAGCACGGGTGGAACCGGCGCGGGAGGCGCTGGCACTGGTGGCACGGGCATCACGGCCGGCACCGGCAACGCTCAGGGTGGCGCACCCGCTACGGGTGGCACCGGGACAGGTGGCACCACGATGCCAGGCACCGGCGGGAGCGCCGGCGGTACCGGCGGCACGGGCATCGGCGGGGAAGGTTCGGGCGGGCTCGGCACGGGTGGCACCGACCCCGGATCGGGCGGCAGCCCGATGGGCGGTTCGGGCGGCGACGCTCCCATGGCGGGGATGGGTGGCATGGGCGGGGAAGCCCCGGTCGAGCCTCAGGTGATCACCACCGCCACGGGTGCCGCTTGGAAGACCGATGGCACGTTGACGGAAGTCACGTCCGGCAACGCGGACGTCACCGTCAACGACAACGCGATGCAGACGTTTACCGGCTTCGGCGGCACCTTCAACGAGAAGGGCTGGGACGCGTTGATGGCCTTGAGCGAGGCCGACCGCGCGCGCGCCATCAAGCTGCTCTTCGACCCTTACGAGGGTGCGAAGTTCGTCTACGGCCGGATTCCGATCGGTGCCAGCGATTACGCCAACAATCGCTACACGCTGAACGAGACGGCCAATGATGCCATGCAGACCAACTTCTCGATCGAGCGCGATAAGATGAAGTTGATTCCGTACATCAAGGCCGCAGCTGCGGTGAACCCCAACATCCACTTCTGGGGCAGTCCGTGGACGCCGCCCACCTGGATGAAGACCGGGGGTCAGTCCGGTGGGTTCGACCGCGGCAACATGCGGGACGACCCGACCGTGCTCCAATCCTTCGCCATCTATCTGGCGAAGTTCGTGGAGGAGTACGGCAAGGAAGGCATCACCATCAAGACGATCCATCCGCAAAATGAGCCCGGGTATGCGCAAGACTATCCGTCGTGTGTCTGGAGCGGCGCCCTGTTCTCCAAGTTCATTGGCCAGTACCTCGGGCCCACGTTCCAGGAACGTAACGTCGCGGCCGACATCTTCATCGGCACCATGTCGAACAACATGACCGACGGCTCCGTGCTCCAGACCACGCAAAGCAACGCTACGGCAAAAGGCTTCGTGAAGGGTTACGGCCTGCAGTGGGGCATGCTGGATACGTATTCGAGCTTGGGAATGGATACGAGTCTGCAGATCTGGCAGACCGAGCACAAGTGCGGGAACTATCCCTGGGTATCCGGCACCAACCAATCGCGTGCACCCAACGATCGCGCCTACGCCGTCGAAAGCTGGGGCCTCATCCGCGACTGGATTCGCAAGGGCGTGAACTCCTACTCGGCGTGGAACATGGTGCTCGATACCGTGGGCCGCAGTCTCGACACGGTGCGCCCGTGGGCGCAGAACGCGCCGCTGGTCGTGGACGTGCAAGCGAAGACGCTGCAGGTCACCGACACGTATTACGTGTTCCGCCACGTGTCTCAGTACGTGGACCCGGGCGCGAAGGTCGTGGGCACGTCGGGTGGCGACGCACTCGCCTTCAAGAACCCCGACGGTACGGTGGTCGTGGCCATGTACAACTCCGGCGGTGCCAAGCAGGCGATCGTCTCGATTGGCGGCAAGAAGCTCCAATTCGCCATGCCGGGCAGCGGTTGGGCAACCGTCAACTACAAGTGAGCGCACCGGGGCAGTGCGCCTCGGGATAGGTCGTTTTGACGTGGCCGCCGCCAGCTGAATCGAGCAGTCGGCGGCACGTGGATTGCACTTTGGGAAAGGGATGACTGACGCCCTCGGCTGGTTTTGCTCCCTCGTGCTCCTCAGCACGATCGTGACGCAGATCGTTCGCCAGTGGCGTGAGGGTTCGAGCGAGGGGGTGTCCCCGTTCCTGTTCGTGGGCCAAACCGTCGCGTCGGTCGGCTTTACCCTCTACAGCGTGCTGCTCGACAACTGGGTCTTCACCTTCACGAACGCGGCGATGGCCGTATCGGCGGTGGTGGGTATGCTGGTGAGGGCACACTTCAAACGCCATCCCCGGCCCAAGCGCGATGCGCAGGTCGCTCAAAGCGCCACCGCGTGAGAACGACGCGCCGTAGTTTTTGAAGGGCACTTACTTGATTCGCGGCGCGCGCGATGCAGCAGCTTCGAAGCCGTTGTGGCGAAAACGCCGCACAGTGGCGTCGGAAGTTTTCCGTCTTGGTGCGAAGCGGCGGCGTGCGAGTCGACTATTTGCACACACACGGCCAGTGCAGCGGTGCGCACGAGCGCAATTTCTGCGACCATAGCGGTCCGCGTCGGCCGGTTCCTCGCGTCGCACGCCGCCTTTCAAAAGCCAATGCTCAAGTCGAAACTGATGCGCTTCAGCTCTTCCCTCACTCCGCTCGCGCTGCCTTGGTTGCTCCTCGTCCATTGCGGTACGGAGAAAGCGGACGGCACGATTTGCGAACCCGGCGAGCCCGGTTGCGTCGCTTCCGGCGGCAGCGGTGCTTCCGCCGCAGGCTCGACGGCGACCGGCGGCAGCACGTCCGCGAGCGGTGGCGCGACGGCAACCGGCGGGACGACCGCTGCTGCCGGAACGACGGCGACTGCCGGGACCGGCGCTACGGGCGGGACGAGTGCGACGGGTGGCAGCACCGCGGCAGGCGGACAGGGCGCGACAGGCGGCACCAGCACGACGGGTGGAACGACTTCGACGGCCGGCACCAGCGCGACGGGTGGAACGACTTCGACCGGCGGCACCACGTCGATGGGCGGCGCTACGTCTACCGGCGGCATGGCTGGGACCGGTGCCACAAATGGCGGTTCGAGCGCGGCAGGCAATGGCCCCGTCGTCGACCAGAACGGCATCCCGCTGGCGAAGCCCGGCGACATGAAGACCGTCTCGCGTGAGTATCTCAACCTGGGGGAGATGCGGCTGATCGTGAACAAGTGGGGCTCCGACGAGCTCAACTGCAACACGCAGATGAGCGTGTTCGTGAACAACGACCGCAGCGTCGGTTGGAACTTCAACCGTCAGATGTGCGGCGGTGGCGGCGCCAAGCCCGACTATCCGGAGATCGAATTCGGCGTGCATCCCTTCGGCGCCGGCAACGTGCTGGAGACGACGCCGCCCTTCTCGACCACCACGCTGCTCCCGCTCCAGATCAAGGATCTCATGAGCGCGAGCGCGCAGATCGAAAATTTCAGCCTGCAGCTTCAGAGCGCGGTGTCCTGGAACATTTCGTTCGAGTTCTGGCTCAGCGAGCGCAATCCCCTCACGGATCCGAACCCCGGCGTACACGCCGAGCTGATCGTATTTTGGGGCTGGCAGGATGGTCGCTGGCCTTGCGACAAGACCGGCGACGTCTCGTCCGCGGGTAAGACCTACCACCTGTGCCACCAGGACGATCAATGGGCCGACGGCAAGTGGCGCTACTTCCAGTTCTGGGACCGCGGCGGCCCGAGCATGAACTTCAGCGGCAAGTTCGACGTGAAGCCGTTCCTCGAGTGGTTGGTCAACAACTACGGCTACTCGCGTGACCTCTGGGTGACCCGTTTCGAGATCGGCAGCGAGATCGACGACCACACCTCGGGCACCGGCACCGTGCGCAACGTCACGTTCGAAGTGAACGGGGCGACGCGAGGCATTCAACTCGGTCAGTAATTGCGCCGCGAGATAGAGGTCAGGCGCTCTTGCGGCAGCCTGACTTCAAAGTTCCAAATTCCTGGCGCCATGTGCACGGGGCGCGGCATGTGAGCGTGCGCGCGGAATACGAAGGCAGGCGCGCGGGCAATATCATGCAGCGATGCGCCCACGTTTGCAGAGCCTGACGCTCGCGATGCTTTGCTCGGCGATCGCGTGTTCGACGCCAGCCGAAAAGGACGAGCCCGGCCCCGCGTTTTCGCTCGCCGGTTCCGCAGGGGCCGGAGCTCAGGCCGGAGCTGCGCCGGGTAGCTTTGGCGGCGTCAGCGGCGCTGGGGGAAGCTCGAGCGAGGTGGGTACGGCTGGCATGGGTGGAGCTGGCACCGCTGGCAGCTCTTCGGGCAGCGCCGGAGCTGCAGCTAGTGGAAACGGCGGCGTTGGTGGAGCTGGCCTCAGCGGAAATGCGGGAGCATCCGGCGCCACGTCGGGTCATGGTGGCGATGTCTCGACTGCCGGGGAAGCCGGTGGCGGCACGGGTGGTGCCACCGGCGGCGCAGCCGGGAGCGGACCGGAGCGACCGGTCTACGCCTACGCGGCACAGGTGGAGAACACCGGTGCCGACTGTTCGGTCCCGGCGCTCGCAGAGCCCGCGGCGCTGCCTAAGAATTCCAGGCTCCCAGATCCGTTCGAGGCGCTCGCGGGAACGCGCATCACGAGGAAGAGCGAATGGCGCTGCCGCCGACAGGAGCTGCACGCGCAGGCTCGAAAGTACGTTTACGGCGAGAAGCCGACGCCGGACAGCGTGACAGGCACGGTCAGCCGCAACGAGGTTTCGGTACACGTGGAGGCCGAAGGCAAGTCGATCGACTTCAGTGCGGACATCGTGCTGCCGAGCCAGGGTGAAGGACCGTTCCCGGCCATCATCAACGTGGGTGCGAAGGGTGGCTTCGGCGGCATCTCGCTCGGCGAGAGCCGCCTCCTCGAGCAGGGCGTCGCGGTCATTTACTACGACCACTCGGAACTCGGGCAGGAGGGCCAAGCCGAGCAATCGCGCGGTAAGCCGAATCCTGGGAAATTCTACGACATCTATGGAGGCACGCATTCTGCGGGACTCTTGATGGCGTGGGCCTGGGGCGCGAGTCGCTTGATCGACGTGCTTCAAGCAGCCGGCGGAGACGTGATCGATTCCGAGCGACTCGGCGTCACTGGTTGCTCGCGAAACGGCAAAGGCGCGTTCGCCATCGGCGTGTTCGACGAGCGCATCGCCCTGACCATTCCGCACGAGACCAGCACGGCGGGTGTGCCGGCGTTTCGCATCGTGGACCAACTGAACACCGAACGCACCGACCACAACTTCTTCGGCCTCAATTGGCTGAGCGACGCCTTCGAACCGTTCGTCTTGAATGCGGACCAGTTGCCGCTGGATACCCACGCCCTCGTGGCGATGATCGCCCCGCGCGGCCTGTTGGTGCTCGACAACCCGCACCAGCGTCAGATGAGCGCGCCGGCGGGACACGTAGCGACGCTGGCAGGCTTGGAGGTGTACCGAGCGCTCGGTGTGGAGGGAAACGTGAGCTACCACTCCAACGTCAGCGAGACGCCGCACTGCTCTTACAAGAACGAGTACACAGAGCTCTTGCTACAAAACATCGGGAAGTTCTTGAAGCACGAGAACGACCAGCCAGGGAGAATGCTGCCGTCCGCGACCGGCTCGGGCGATCTGTCGGGCTGGAGAGACTGGGAAACGCCCACGCTCTCGGATTGAGCTCGGAGAGCGCGGAGCATCAGCTGCCGGAACAATAGCGCCGCCATGCCGTGCGGTATGCCGCCTCCAGGTTGCGCGCGAAGCGCGGCGCATCGCTCAGGAGCGATGCGTGAAGGCGAGGCCGCAGGCCTTGGCGCAGGCGGCTCAGGCGTTCGGGATCGTTGGCGAGCGCCGCGGCTCGTGTGACGAACTCGTCCTCGGAGTGGGCGACCAGCTCGGGCAGGCCGAGCTTCATCGCGATGCTGAGTCCCGCGCGCGACAGCGCCGTCTCGCCCGCCAAGGTGACGACGGGGACGCCCATCCATGCCGCGTCGAGCGTGGTCGTGCCGCCGGCGAAGGGAAACGTGTCGAGACCGAGGTCGATTTTTCCGTAGCGTTCGAGATACTCGCGGCGCGAGGCGCGCTCGGTGAACTCGACCCGGTCGGCCGACACTCCGCCGGCAGCCAACGCGTCGAGCACGCGTCGCTGCGCATGCGGCTGGGCGAGCATGAAAAGGCGTGAGCCCGGCACCTCGCGCAACACGCGTGTCCAGAGCGCGAGCACGCCCGCATGCACCTTACGGAAACTGTTGAAGGCGCCGAACGTTACGTGCCCCATGTCGAACGCCGGCAGGGGAGTGACCTCGAGATCGGCTTCGAGTGCGTCGTAACACCAAAAAGACTCGAGTCGCAGCGAAGCTTCCGAGTACGCGCCGTCGGTGCCGGGCGGATCGAAGTGCGCATCGGTGATGCGGTAGTCGATGCTGTCGAGGCCGGTCGTTCCCGCGTAGCCGAGCCAGCTGAACTGCACGGGTGCCGGCTTGCACGCGAAGACGCGCAGCCTACGGCCGGCGCCGTGCAGCGCCAGGTCGACCAGGATATCGATGCGGTCGCGGCGCACCAGCTCGGCTGCTGCGAGATCGTCGACCCGCCGGATATCGCGGAAGCGATCACCCGCCAAGCGGCGATACTCCTCGGTCGCAAAGTCGGGTCGCTCGACCGACGAATACAAATAGCACTCGAATGCTTCGGCATCCGAGTGCCGAAGCAGCGGGATCAGGAAGTGTCGCGCTGGGTGGGCGCGAAAGTCGGGGGATACGTAGCCGATGCGCAGCCGGCGCTCCGGGGCTTTGTCGTTCTGATGCGGTCGAATCCGCTCGCGCAGTGGCTCGGCGTGCTGTCTCGCCCACGCACGCGCCTCGGCGAGGAGCCGCGCTGAATCGAAGCTCGGATCCGTGAGCGCGACCAGGATCAGATTGCTGTGGGCGTCGTAGTCGGAGGGATCGAGCTCGACCGCGCGCCGGTAGCTGGCGATGGCACCGCTGCGATCGCCGAGCTCCTCGAGCGCGTTGGCCAGATGATGATGGGCCGGGCCGTGGTTCGGTTGGAGCTCGACGGCGCGCTTCGCATGCGCGAGCGACTCTTCGGGACGATTCAACTTCGCGAGCACCCAGGCGAGACTCACCCGAAAGCGCGGATTGTCTGGGCGAAGTGCCGCCGCGTGTTCGAGATGCGGCAGCGCGTCGCCCGGCGCGCCGGCGTCCATCGAGGTGAGCCCGAGGTTGTGATGTGCCTCGGGAAAATCCGGATCGGCTGCGAGCACCCGCTGCAACGCCGCGGCAGCGCGCTCGAGGTCGCCGTGGCGCCGGTACGTCTCGCCCAGGTTCGTCAGCAGCACCGGCTGATTCGGACGGATCGCGACGGCGCGTTCGAGATAACGACTTGCCTCTTCGAAGCGTCCAGATTCGAACAACAGCACGCTCAGCATGAAGAGTGCCTGCTCGTGCTGCGGATTGCGCGAGAGCACCTTGCGGTAACCGGACTCGGCTTCTTTGTGCCGTCCCGCGCGATGCTGGGCGAGCGCGCTCTCCACCAGATCCTTCGAGCTTTTGGCTGGCTTCATGAGGAGCGGCGCGCGATGCACCGGCGGAAAAAGGCTGCCACGGGCGACGCCGCATTCCAAGCTCGCGCCTTATGCCAGTGGTAGGCTCGCCCGTCGATGCCACTCCTGCCGGTAACTTTCAGCTTGCCTCGCGTCGCTTCGGGCGTGCGCGCGGGACGCGGCAAGGCTGAGTCTTGTGACGCCTGGGCCATGCTGCCTGACGAGCTCGTCGCCGCAGGTGTTTCCGGTTCGGGCGAGCGAGTGTTCTCCGAGCTGCAGCGGCCGTGGCGCTGGCAAGACGACCGCCCAGCGCTCGCCGGTCGCTCGAGCACCGAGGTCGCGCGGCTCGGCGCGGAGTTGCCGCGGATTGCGTCGCGAATTCCCTCGGCAGATGGTTCGCACAAGCTCGCTCTGGCGTTGCCGGCGGATTCTGCGTCGATCGAGGCGGTGCACATGCCACGCGCGGTTCGTCATGCGCGGGTGACGTTGTGCGTGTCGTGCCAGGTTGGCTGTGCGCTTGCCTGCGATTTTTGCGCTACCGGAGCACTGGGTCTCACCCGGCACCTTTCCGCCGGCGAAATCGTCGCGCAGATTTTGGTGAGTGTGCGCGCACTCGGGCCGCGCCATCCGGGCGAGCTCACGCTCGTGTTCATGGGCATGGGCGAGGCACTCCACAACTTCAGCAACGTGACTCGCGCCGTCCGGGTGCTCGTCCACCCGGCGGGACTTGGGCTTTCTCCGCGACGCATCACGCTGTCGACGGCGGGCCTGGTTCCGCAAATCGAGCGCCTGGGCGCCTGGAACGAGCGTCCGCTGTTGGCGGTGAGCTTGAACGCCACCACCAACCAGCTTCGCGACCAGCTCATGCCGATCAACCGGCGCTACCCGCTCGAGGCGTTGCACGCGGCACTCCGTGCCTATCCCGTGCGCCATCGCGAGCGCATCACCATCGAATACGTGCTGCTCGCCGGCGTGAACGACACGCCCGCCGACGCCGAGCGGCTCGCGGATTTTTGCGCGGACTTTCCGCACCACATCAACCTGATTCCGTTCAACCCGCATCC
>WUUC01096413.1_pt1 | contig 10695 bp, 13 predicted proteins | sample 6278441 | NCBI WGS metagenome assembly WUUC01 (sample SAMN13675441, study PRJNA597444) | soil metagenome | isolation source: soil | place: USA: Washington | collected 2017-10 | reverse complement strand
GCGGGGGACCTCCCCCCCGGGGTGCCGTGGGGTCGTTGGGGGCAGCGGCTGACGTTGCGTATGAATCGATCCGGAGGCCATCGGCCTGATGCCGGTCCCCGGCAGGAAGCCGAAGCCCGACGGCCAGAAGCGCAACCGGGTCAAGCCGACTTTCGAATGGGCCGAGGTACCCGACGTCCCCTTCAGTGGGGGTCCGAACCTGCCGGCCAAGTGGGAGGGGCGGCCCTGGCCGACGAGGACGAAGGCTTGGTGGGCGGCGGTGAGGACGATGCCCCATTGCGTTCTATGGACGGCTACCGACTGGCAACACGCCATCGACACCGCCCACATTCATGCCAAGTTCGCTGACGGCGATGTCAGGGTGGCGGCCGAGCTGGGCCGCCGGGAAAAGCTGCTCGGCGTGACGCTCGACAGTCGCCGCGATCTCCGGATCCGCTACGTCGATCCGGGGGCCCAGGTCGACGAGGATGAGGGGACAGTGACGGCGATCGCCGATTACCGGGCGATGCTCAGTGGCTGAGGCCGTCCTCACCCTTCCGGTTGGCGAGCCGGAGCACAGTCTCGGCTGGCATGTCCTCGCTTGGTGCTCGAGGTATATCCATCAGCCTGACGGGCCCGACGCCGGGGGGAAGTGGCGGTTCACCCGGGAACAGGTCTTGTTCGTGCTCTGGTGGTACGCCATCGATGCCCGAGGACGATGGCTGTTCTCGAGGGGCGTGCTGCGCCGCGCCAAAGGGTGGGGGAAGTCGCCCGTCGTCAGCGCGTTGGCCCTGGCCGAGCTGTGCGGCCCGGTTCGCTTCGGCGGGTGGCGAGGGAAAGAGCCGGTAGCTGTGCCGGCCGCCGCCGCCTGGGTGCAGTTGGCCGGCGTCAGTGAGAAGCAGACGACGAACACCATGTCGATGGTTCTGGCCATGGTGGCTGAGTCGCCCATCGTTGAGGAGTACGGGCTCGACGTCGGGTTGACCCGGATTTTCACGGCGGCCGGTGGTCGCCTCGAACCGATCACGGCTTCGGCGCCCACGGCCGAAGGAGCGCGGCCGACGTTCGTGGTGGAAGACGAAACTCACCACTGGACCGAGTCGAATAACGGCACCGACCTCGACAAGGTCAATCGCCGCAACCTGGGGAAGTCCCGCGACGGGTCGGCCCGGATGCTCGAGACGACCAACGCCCACGCCGCCGGTGCCGACAGCGTCGCTGAACGCTCCTATGACGCTTGGCGGGCCATGGAATCGGGGCGGGTTCGCAGATCCGGCCTGCTTTACGACGCCCGGGAAGCACCGGCTGACGTTGACCTGTCGGATGAGGACGACCTCGTGGCCGCGCTGGCATTGGCCTATGGCGACTCCACATGGGTGGATCTCGAGCGGATCCGAGATGAAGTGTGGGACCCGTCGACCCCGCCAGAGGACTCCCGGCGGTTCTATCTAAATCAAGTGGCTGGCGCCACCGACGCCTGGCTGTCCCAGCCGGAATGGGCGGGCCGCGCCGACGCCACGAAAGTGGTGGCCGACCGCGACGTCATCACCCTCGGTTTCGACGGGTCACGGGCCCGGGCGCGGGGCGTGACCGACGCAACGGCGCTCATCGGCTGCCGCGTCGCCGACGGGCACCTGTTCGAGTTGGGGGTCTGGGAGCAGCCGGCGGGGGCTGCCGGGAACGAGTGGCGGGTGCCGGTGGCCGAGGTCCTCGCTGCCGTCGACCAGGCCTTCGCCCGCTACAGCATTGTCGGTTTCTACGCTGATCCGTCGCGCTGGGAGGGCGTCGTCGCCCAGTGGGAGGCGTCCCATCACCGCCAGCTGAAGGTGAAGGCCACTCAGCACAACCCGATCGAGTGGTGGATGGCCGGTGGCCGCTCGTCGCTGGTGGTCCGGGCCCTCGAGCAGTTCCACTCGGCGGTGGTCGACGGTGAGCTGACCCACGACGGGTCTTTCGCCCTGACCCGCCATGTTCTCAACGCTCGTCGCCGTTCGGGGCGTACCGGCATCCAGATCGCCAAAGAGCATCCGGATTCGGCGAGGAAGATCGACGCCGCGGTGGCCGCGGTGCTGGCGTGGCAGGCCCGTCTCGACGCTGTGGCCGCTGGCGTCGGCCGTCAACCGGCCTTCGTGCCGAGAAGAGTGAGGTAACCAATGGCAGCGAAACGCAAGGGTGCTCCCAAATTCAGAGCCGACCCTCTGGCGAAGGTGGCGTCGAAGCGGTTAGCGGTGTCGAAAGCGGCACGCAAGCCGACGGTGAAGGGCACGTTCCGGCAGGGCGCAAAATCGGCCAGCAGTAGCAATGCCGGTGGGCGTTCATCATCGGTCGGTAACAACATGCGGTCGAAGATCGGCAAGGGTGGCGGTGGGCGGCGCGACTCGAAAGGGCGTTTCGCTTAAGTGCCGATCGACACCCTCGCGGCCCGTTCCCCGGGTTGGTGGCTGCAACGGCTCATTCTCCGGCTTGCCGACCGGCAGGCCCGCTTCGACACGCTGGATGATTACTACACCGGCGAGGCGTCGGTGCCGGTCAGCTCGACGAAGGCGGTGCGGCAGGCTTACCAGCGGCTCATGCGCCTGGCCGGCACCAACTTCGCCGAGCTGGTGGTCGAGGCGGTGCGCGAGCGCATGGTCGTGACCGGCTTCCGCACCGGCGCCGACGCCGACGACCTGGGCGACAAAGAAGCTTGGCGCATCTGGCAGGCCAACAGCCTCGACGCCGACGCTCTGCTCGTTCACCGCTCGTCGCTGGTCCTGTCCGAGGGCTACGTCATCGTCGGCGGGCCCGACCCCGACATCGATGCGCCGCTCATCACGCCCGAGGACCCCCGCGAGGTTTACGTCGAGCACGACCCGATACGGCGGCGCCGGCCGGTGGCAGCGGTCAAGGTCTTCGTCGACGACGTCGACGATGTTCAGCGGGCTTATCTCTACCTGCCCGGGATGGTGCTCCGGGCGGCGCGGAACAAGCCGCCGATCGGCGCTACCTCGGTCGACTGGTCAGGTTGGGAGTGGGACGACGGCGAGGCGCTGCCGGCGCCGGTAGTGCCGGTCGTGGCCTTCCCTAACCGGGCCACGCTGGTCGACCGCCAGGACGGCCAGGGCCGCGCCTGGGGCGAGTTCGAGCCGCACCTCGCCGTCCTCGATCGCATCAACTACACGATCCTCAACCGGCTCGAGATCGCCACCCTCCAGGCCTTTCGCCAGCGGGCGGTGAAAGGCGTGCCGACGCACAACGCGCTGGGCGAGGAGATCGACTACGACGACATTTTCGCCGCTGACCCGGGGGCGCTATGGCTGTTGCCGGAAACCGCCGAGCTGTGGGAGTCGGGTCAGGTCGACCTAGGCCCCATCCGTCAGGCCATCCGCGACGACGTCCAAGACCTCGCCGCCGTCACAAGAACCCCGCTGTTCTACCTGACCCCCGACGCCACCAACGGCAGCGCTGAAGGCGCCTCGCTTGCCCGGGAAGGCCTCGTTTTCAAGACTGCCGACCGCATCGTCGCCGCTTCGGAAGCGTGGGAGCAGGTCATGTCGCTCGCCTTCCTGTTCGCCGGCGACGAGGCCCGAGCCCATCGGGGCGACATGGAGGCCCTGTGGGCTTCGCCCGAGCGGTTCTCGCTGGCTGAACGGTACGACGCCGCTTCCAAGGCGCAGGCGGCTGGCGTGCCCTGGCGCACCGTCATGCGCGACGTCCTCCAGTTCTCGCCTCAGCAGGTCGACCGCATGGAAGCCGATCGGGCCACCGACGCCTTCCTCGCCGCGGCGCTTACGCCGCGGGAGACGGCGCCGAGTCCGTTTGAGGAGGCTGAGGCGTGACCCTCGAGGAAGCGCTCATCCGCTACCAGCTCCTCTACGGCCGGTTGCGCGATGCGACGATCGCCCAAGCCCGCGCCATGTGGCAGCGCTTCGGCGGCCCGGGCGACGGCAACATCGACGCTTTCCTCGCCGCCATCGTCCCGCTCATCGAGGGTGCCCAGGTCGCCGCTGCCCGCATGGTCGCCGGATCGTTCGCCCTCCAAGTGCGTCTGGAAACCGGCACCGGCGTGGCGGTGGCGATCGCTCCCGAGGCGGTGACCATCGCGGCGCTGCGTGGCACGGCGGCTGCCGAGGTCTATACCCGGCCGGTTATCACCATGCGCAAGGCCCTGGCCGACGGGCTCGATTTCGGCGACGCCATGCGCCTCGCCGGTGACCGGGTCGAGCAGCTGGCATCCACCGACCTCGTCATGGCCGAGCGTGAGGCGGCCACGGTGGCCGCTGAAGCCGATTCGAGGATTGTTGGCTATCGGCGGGTTCTGCGGGGCTCGTCCTGCGCCTTGTGCGCCACCGCCTCGACCCAGCGCTACCGCCGCAAGAACCTCATGCCCATCCACAGCCGCTGCGACTGCGGCGTAGCCCCCATCATCGGCTCAGCCGACCCCGGCCAGGTCATCAACAAGCCGCTGGTGCGCCAACTCAAGGCGGCAGCGAAGGCCACCGGATCCAAGGACTACTACAAGAATCGCCACGTCACGGTCGACGAGAACGGCAACGTCACGCTGCCCGACGTGAAGGTCCGAAACCACGGTGAGCTGGGCCCCGTCCTCTCGGTGGCCCAGCACGCCTTCAGCGGCCCGTCAGTGGCCGCCTAAGGCCGTCCCGGCAAGGGACGGTAAGCCCGACACGGGAGAAAGAAAGCGAATGGCAGAAGCGAACGAAACCACCACAACCACCGAGACCACCCAAACGGAAGTCTCCGAGTCCGCCACGGGGGAGGAGACCAAGGACTGGGCGGCCGAGGCGACGAAGTGGCGCGAGTTGGCCCGCAAGCACGAGGATCGGGCCAAGAGCAACGCCAACGCCGCCAAGGAACTCGAGCAGCTCCGACAGTCGGCCATGAGCGACCAGGAGAAGGCGGTCGCCCAGGCCCGCACCGAGGGACACGCCGAGGGACTCGCCGCCGGCATGGCGCGGGTCGTGAAAGCGGAAATCAGGGCGGCGGCAGCCGGTCGCATGTCGGCTGAGCAGCTCGGCGCCCTCCTCGAGGCGACCAACCTGGCCGTGTTCATCGGTGAGGACGGCGACGTCGACGAGGCCAAGGTGGCCCGGTTCGTGGACGGCATCGCGCCCATGCCTTCCGAGGAGGAAACCCGACCCGGGTTCCCCGACCTCGGTCAGGGCGCTCGAGGAGGTTCCAGCAACCAGGCGCTCAACGGCGACCCGTTGCTGCGGGACCTCAAAGCCAAGCTCGGCGTTCGATGACGCCGCTCCCGTAGAAGGAGAAACAATCCATGGCAGTAACTGCCGCGACCACACTGTCCGGGTTCTCCGGCTTCCTCAACCGGGAGCAGGCGGGCCCCATCTTCGAACGTGCCGCCGAGATGTCTGTTGTCCAGCGCCTCGCCCGTGAGATCCCCCTCGGCGGCAACGGTGTCAGCGTGCCCGTGGTGACCGGCCGGCTCACTGCCGGGTGGGTCGCTGAAGGCGCGGCCAAGCCGGCCGGCGCCGGCACCATGACGCTCAAGACGATGGACCCGAAGAAGCTCGCCGTCATCGCCGTGGTGTCGGCCGAGGTTGTCCGGGGCAACCCCGGGAACTATATGAACGTCATTCGTGAGCAGGTCGCCGAGGCGTTCGCCATCGGCTTCGACCGGGCCGCGCTCTACGACCAGGGCCCCGACGCCACGGCCGGCGCCGGTCCGTTCGCCACCTTCGTCGCCCAGACCACCAAGGGCGTCGAGATCGGCACGACCTCACAGGCCAATGGCGGCATCAACGGCGACATGGTCGCGGCGCTGTCGCTGCTGGTGAACGACAACAAGCGCTTGACCGGGTTCGCCCTCGACTCGGTGTTCGAACCACTCCTGCTCGGTGCTGTTGATACCACCGGCCGGCCGTTGTACGTCGACCTGCCCAGCGATGAGACGTCGCCGGCGGTGGCCCGCCCGGGCCGTCTGCTCGGCCGTCCGTCGTTCATGGGTGACGGTGTCTCGAACGACATCGTCGGCGCCGGCAACATCGTCGGGTTCGCCGGCGACTGGACCCAGGCCGCCTGGGGCGTCGTCGGTGGCATCAACTACGACGTTTCCACCGAGGCGACGGTCACCATTAACGGCGCCTATGTGTCCCTCTGGGAGAACAACCTCGTCGCGGTCAGGGCTGAGGCTGAGTACGGCTTCCTCGTCAACGACACTGCCGCCTTCGTCGAACTGACCAACGCCGCATAGGAGGAGAACCGTAAATGGCAACCAGTAAGGCAACAACCACCTCCGACGTCGCCGACGGCACCAGCACCACGACCGGTGGCGGCGACGAGCTGTCGGGGCAATCGCTCATCACCGACGACGACCGGCGTACCGCCGAACTGTCGGCCGATGATCGCAAGACGAGCACGGCCACGCTCAAGGGCGGGACGAAGATCACCGGCCCGACCGAGGTCATCAACAAGCTGAAGAACAACTAGACGAATGGCACTCGAGGCGCTCGCCTCAGTGGATGATCTGTCCGGCAGGCTCGGCCGTACGTTGACGACGGCCGAGTCTGACCGGGTCGAGCTGCTCCTGGCCGACGCTTCGGCGACGGTGCGGAGCTACACCGGCCAGGACCTGAGCCTCGTTGAGGATGACGTCAAGCGGTTGCGGGTCAAGGACGGTGCCATCCGTCTGCCGCAGCGGCCGGTCGTCTCGGTCGATAGCGTGGCCGACATCGATGGCAACGACCTCGATGTCACCTGGTCGGCTGGCGACCGCATCCTGCTCGATGCTCCGGGCACCTACGCCTGGGCCGACGTCACCTACACCCACGGATTCGAGGAGGTCCCGGGCGAGATCGTCGCGGTGGTCTGTCAGATCGCAGGGCGGGCGTTCGGCAGACCGCCCGACGAAACCGGGATGCAGAGCGAGAGCATCGGCCAGTATTCGTACACCGTCGGCGTAGCCGCGGCGGCCGGCGGGCTCGGCCTGTTGAACGATGAGCGGGCCGTGCTCGACCGCTACCGGGCCGTCGGGGGCTACGTGAGGATGGTGCAGCGGTAATGGCCGCGACCGTCGACCTCAGGCCCGGGCGACTCAACATTAAGACCAGCCGGGGCGACACCGTCGGCATTCCCCTCACCATTCAGGAAGGTGGCGTGGCCGCCGACCTGACCGGACGCACTTATGCCGCCCAGGTGCGACGCAGCAAGGCGTCGACCTCGTCGGTGGCCGTCACCGTCGACACGGCCGGTGCCGCCACCGGCGAGCTGATCCTCCGGCTCACCGCTGCCGTTACCGCCGCCCTATCCGGCGCTTACCAGTGGGATCTCCAACAGACCCAGGGAGGCACTGTCCGCACCATCATCGAGGGTACCTGGACGTTTGGACCGGATGTGACCCGAAGCTGACATGGCCGACCCCGTAGCCATCCTCGATATCGACGAAACAGAAGTCACCGTCACCGTCCTCGACGGTGACGGCGTCACCGTCGACGGTGTTGGCGCGGTTGGTCCTCCCGGCGCTATCGGCGCAACCGGTCCCACCGGTCCGGTAGGCGCCACAGGCCCGACAGGCCCTGCTGGGGCCACCGGCCCGACGGGCGTAACCGGCCCGACCGGCGCTGATTCAGCTGTTCCCGGGCCGACTGGCGCGACGGGTCCCACCGGCTCGATCGGCGCCACCGGACCCACCGGCGCAGCGTCCACCGTCGCGGGCCCGACCGGTGCAACAGGCCCTGCCGGTGCCACCGGTCCAACGGGTGCAACGGGCGCCGTCGGCCCTGCCGGACTCGAGTGGCGCGGCGCCTGGGACGCCGGTACCGCCTACGTTGCCGATGACGCCGTCAGCTACGGCGGGTCGTCCTGGTTCGCCATCGTTCCGTCAACCAGCGAGGCGCCTGCCGACCCGTCCGACTTCTGGCAGGCCATGGCTCTCGAGGGATCGGCCGGAGCCACCGGCCCCGCCGGCGCAACTGGCCCGACCGGGCCTGTGGGTGCCACTGGCGCGACAGGCCCGATTGGCGCCACCGGCCCCGCTGGCGCGACAGGCCCCCAGGGCACCGCTGGCGCTGTCGGCGCGACCGGACCGACCGGGCCCACCGGCGCAACAGGCCCAACTGGACCCGAGGGCGACCCCGGCATCGTCGTGCAGGACGCCGAACCGGCCGGACCACACGACACCGGCGACCTGTGGATCGACACCAACGAAGACGGCGCCGACCTCCTGATGCCCCGCGCCTTCCTCGGCGCTCCAACCAGCGCCCCCGCCGCCGGCGACCTTGTCGCCTCCCAGGTGAGTTTCTCGCTTAACGAAGCCGGCGACTTGCTCACCTTCACCGTGAAATACAGCGACGGCACGACGGTGAAGACCGGAACGGTGGCGTTGGTGTAATGACCGTCCGCACCTGGGTCAAGCGCATCTACATTCCGGCCCCCGGCCAGCCCGACGCCGCCGTCCGGGCCCAGGCCCTCAACGCCGCGCTGGCTGACACCAGCCTCGGCGGCGAACTCCGCTACCAGCTCCACGCCGGGCAACTCCCCTGCGTCATCCTCGACATGGGCACCGAAGTCGCCGGTATCTACGAGCCGACCGACCTTGCCACCGTCGACGCCACCGAGGACGAAATGCTCGATGACGAACTGCCGAGCACGATCACCCGCAACGAGGAACTCCAGACGGCCATCGGAACGGTGCGGCTCACACCCAGCCCCGATGCCGATGACCTCATGCGCTCGGCTCTCGCCAACAACGACGAGCTGGTGTCGGCCACGGCCATGGGAGTGGGAGAACTGATCATCTGGGTCCGTCAGATGGCCCACCAGCAATCGTCGATCATCCGCACCCTTCTACGTTCTCTCGATCCGATGGAAGCCGAACCGCCATCCGGCACACCCACCGTCATCCCCTCCCCGAACGTCGTTGCGTTGCAGGACCGCGTCGGCGTCATCGAGGAAACCTTGGCCAGCCCGGTCACCGGTCCGCCGGGCGACCCGGGCGAACCCGGCATGACCGGCCCGGAGGGCCCCATTGGCGCGACCGGTCCTCAGGGGTCCGCAGGAGACGTCGGGGCGACTGGACCTGTCGGCGATACCGGCCCGACGGGCCCGGTTGGTCCCACAGGCCCACAGGGGCCTATGGGTGCAACCGGGCCGCAGGGTCCCGCTGGTCAGACCGGAGCAACTGGCCCTCAAGGAGGAGCGGGAGCGGTCGGCGCGACGGGTCCGCAAGGTCCCGCCGGCGACACCGGCCCGGTTGGTGCGACAGGACCGCAGGGCATCCAAGGGAACCCCGGCGTCGCGGGCGCAACAGGTCCGCAGGGCGTTGTCGGGGCCACGGGGCCGGTTGGCGCCACAGGCCCCCAGGGGGTCATAGGCCCGGTCGGAGCGACAGGACCCACCGGCAGCACAGGGCCACAGGGAACGGCCGGTACACCCGGTTCTGTGGGAGCTACGGGTCCGACCGGCCCCCAAGGAACGGCGGGGAGCGTTGGTGCCACCGGGCCCACCGGTCCGCAGGGAGGAGCCGGAGGAGTCGGCGCCACTGGCCCGGTAGGGGCGACCGGCCCCGTGGGCGCCACCGGGCCCGAGGGCCTCGTCGGGGCGACTGGAGCGACAGGTCCGGCCGGCGCCGGCCTAGTCGGCTCCGCCAAGCTCGCCGCCGACCAGGCCAACAGCACCATCACCCTCGCCAACCTGACCGGCCTCGCCGTGGCGCTCGCCGCCAACACCAATTACGCCTTCCGGGCCATCCTCATGTTCTCCAGCGCGGCCATCACCACCGGCCTGCGTCTCTCCGTCACCATCCCGACCGGATCGACCGTCGCCTTCACCGCCACCGTCCCGATCTCGGCCACGACGGTGGCCATCCTGACCGGTGCCGCCTCCGGGGCCAACGTCACCTCGACCGCTGTCGGGGCGGCCAACACCAACTACGTGGCCGTCATCGAAGGTGTCGTCAATGTCGGTGTCCTCGCCGGGAACCTGCAAATCCAGCACGCCTCGGAGATCGCCGGCAGCGCGGTCACCGTCAAGAAGGGCAGCTCGCTTGCCGTCTTCTAGGGGATTCCGATGGCGACGCTGAAGGTCTGGACAGGGTCCGAGTATGAGTACGTCGATGGTCGCCCCGGCCCGGCTGGCCCCACTGGTCCGACGGGACCGACCGGGCCAGCCGGCTCGGCGGATTGGACGATCCTCGACGCCAAGGGCGACATCCTCGCCGCCAGCGCCGCCGACACGGTCGGCCGGCTGCCAGTCGGCACCAACGGCCATGTGCTGACGGCCGACTCCGCGCAGACGCTCGGCGTCAAGTGGGCCGCACAGTCAGGCAGTTATGAACCGGCTGGGACCGTCGCCACCCACGAGGGCGACACGTCCACCCACGGCATCGCCGACACGTCGGTGCTGGAAACGACCACGCACATCACGGCCAGCGGCAAAGGGTTCGTCAACCACGGCGCCACGGCCGGGACGGCCCGCCCCTCGGGTTACGCCTCGGTCGAATGGTACGGCTCGGTCACCCCGACGAACGCCGTAACAGGTGACACCTGGGTGGACACTGCCTGATGGCTATCGCCCACGACGCCAATACCATGATCAACCCCTGGACGACAGGGACGAAAAACACGACGCATACCCCCGGCGGCGTCCCCCGAGGCGTCGTTGTCATCCTCATCCAAAACGTATCGACCACAGACCGGATCAGTGGCGTCACGTACGGCGGGGTCGCCATGACCAGGGTCCTCAAATCCGATCTGGCAACCGGGG
>WUUC01161765.1_pt1 | contig 10696 bp, 11 predicted proteins | sample 6278441 | NCBI WGS metagenome assembly WUUC01 (sample SAMN13675441, study PRJNA597444) | soil metagenome | isolation source: soil | place: USA: Washington | collected 2017-10 | reverse complement strand
TCTCGTCGTACGGCACGTCGAACACCTCGCGCAGCACGAAGACCGCGCGCTCGGCCGGCCCGAGCGTCTCCAGCACGGTGAGCATCGCGATCGAGACGCTCTCGGCGAGCTCGACATCCTCGGCCACATCGGGACTGGTGAGCAGCGGCTCGGGCAGCCACTCGCCGACGTAGTCCTCCCGGCGCCGGGACATCGACCGGAGCCGGTTGAGCGCCTGGCGGGTGACCATCCGGACCAGGTACGCGCGCGGGTCGCGCACCTCGTCCCGGGCAGCGTCGTCGATGGCGGCCCACCGCAGCCAGGTCTCCTGGACGACGTCCTCGGCGTCGGCCGCGGAGCCGAGCATCTCGTAGGAGACGGTGAACAGCAGGCTGCGGTGGGCGACGAACGGATCGTCGAGTCCCTCGTTGTGCGCCATGATTCCTCCTCCGGTCACCTGCTCTCGGCATGCAGACACCGGCCACGAATCGAATGTGACACCCGAGCTCTCACGCCGGTGTGGTGGACAGGTCGCGGAGAAATGCTTCTCCCTTGGTTAGCCAGGCAATCCCGAATGCGACGCTTGCCAGGGCCTCCAGCCACAGCACGGGACGCAGTGCGGCGACGTACTTGTCGAGGACCCAGCCCAAGACCACGATGAGCGCCAGGCTGACTACGATGATCACTCCGCAGCTGCGGTAGACCTGGTTGCGTTGGATCTTTCTGCGGGTCGGCTGTGCGGTGTTGGTCTTGACGAACAGGAAGAGGCAGAAAAAGGCCAGTGTCAGCAGGAAGATGCCGCCGAACGCGATGTGTACGGCGTTGATGACCTCTTGGGATCGGGTTGTCTCGCCGGGTGGCTTCGTGGGGAACAAGGCCGCGCCGATCGCCGCTACGGCGCCGATGTTGCCGGCAATATCGTCGACCGGGCCGTATCCACGGTAGGACAGCAGGAAAACGCCGATAGCGCACAACGCGCCGACGTAGACGTCCCGCATGTCGCTGTTGTAGTAACCGCTGACCGAGTACAGCACGCGTCCGTCGCCGATGATCAGCTCGCCGAGGATCACCACCACGGGCAAGGCCATCCCGATGAGCCCGACGGCCCGTCTCAGGAACAGGAACGAATGCACGAGCTGGTCCGACCCCGCGTTCACCGGATTCATGTCCGCCTCCGGCTATCAGCGTGCGCGGTCGTAGACCATGGCCATCTCGCCCAGCTCGCCGGTCTCCTGATGGGTGAGCGTCCACTTCGAAGCCGGCAGGCCGTCGTCGAACAATCGCTGCCCACCCCCGGCGATCTCGGGGGAGACCATGAGATACAGCCGGTCGAGCAGGTCCGCCGAGAGGAGCGCCTTGATGACGCTCGCGCTGCTGTTGACGAGGATGTCGCCCTCGCCGGTTGCCTTGAGCTCGGTGACGACGTCCGCGGTGGGGGCGTTCACCACGCGGGTGCGTTCCCACGGCGCCTCGGTCAAGGTGGTCGAGAGGACCACCTTTTCCGTGTCGACCAACCACTTCGCGTACCCGCGATCACGCGGATCGGCGCTGTCGTCTTCGGCGACCGACGGCCAGAACCCCAGGAACCCCTCGGCGTTGAGCCTGCCGAGCAGCGCCGTCGTCGCCGTCTGCCAGATGCGGGCGAGTTGGTTTCGCGCGACCTCGGTGACCGCATACGGGACGATCGCGCCCAGATCGCCGGGCCCGCCGGGGCCGTTGTAACGCCCGTCGAGGGTGAGGTTGATGTTCGCGGTCACCCTGCGGCCGGTCGAGTTGGTCATGATTGTGCTTCCTTTCCCTTGGTACGTGCCTTGGTGGTGCGCTGGAATGCGCCGACGGCGTCGGCGAGGTTGTCGAGCACCTGGCCCCAGCCGGTTTCGATCCCGGCGATGTAGGGGACGGCCTCGACGGTCGTTTCGGAGATGCGCAGGCCAAGCCGCAGCCGGGTGCCGTCCGGGCCCGCGGTGAGCGTCAGGTCGTAGTGGCCGGTGAACGAGACCGCCCCCGCCGCGTCCAGCACCGAAAGGTCGAACACAAGGTGCTCGGGTTCCTTCGCGGTGTGGACCCGCCCCTCGGAGCGGTAGCTCCCTTCGGCATCGCGGTACTCGAGGACGGCGCGCCCGCCCGCCCGCGGCTCGAGAGCGCAGTCGGTGATCGTCATCGACGGCGGGGCCCACCAGGACGCCAGCAGGTCCGGGTCGACCCAGTGCCGCCAGACCACGTCCCGGGGCGCGGCCAGCACGCGCTCGAACGAGAAGGTGCGCCCGTCCGCCCACCGTTCCCGGTCCGCGATAGCGGATTCCGCTTCGATGGCGGCGCGGTACCGCGCGATGACGTCTCGCTCGCCCTCGTGCGCCTCGGTGGTCTCGACCAGTTCCCGCAGCCGGCGCGCGAGCGCCGCCAGTGGTGCCGTCTGGACCGCGTAGACGCGACGTTGGCCCAGCGGGAAGACGGTGACGAGGCCGGCGCGGGCGAGGGTCTGGAGGTGCTTGGTGGTCTGCGGCTGCCGTAACCCGGTCAGCTCAGCCAGTTCACCGACAGACCGGGGACGCTCGGCGAGGAGTTCCACGATGCGCCACCGCGCGGCGTCCCCCAGTGCTGATGCGATCCGATCCATGGGTCTAAGTATTCACACAAAAGAATATTCGTGTCAAGGAATACCTTGGGACGGATTCAGCTGGGGATGCCCATCAGCTTTGCGATGTCCTGAATGGACAGTGGCACGGTCGCGAGCCGGGGTGCGGTGTCCAGCAGGGCGAACGGGGTCCAGGTTCCCGGGCCCGGTAGGAAAAAGGAGACCGTGACGCGCATGTCCAGGCCGCCCGCGGGGTCCTTCTGGTCCCAGACGATGCCGCGCAATCTGTAGCCGCCGGTGTCGACGTCGAACGAGCTGGCGGTGCCGTTGGGCACGGTGACCGGCGCGCAGTGGTAGGCCGGCAGGCGGTCCGCCGGCTCCGCGCATGGCTCGGCGGGCAGCCCGTAGCTGGTCGCGGGGAACGCGCCCTTGGTGCGGTGCAACCACATCAGGTAGCCGTACCGCGCGGAGTCCTGCCACAGGATGTGGAAGCCCCAGCCGTACCGCCCACCGACCATCGTCGCGCTGCGGGTGCCGAAGTAGTCGGCGGTCCTTCCGGCGGGCAGCCGGTCGACAATGGTCTTGGCGAGCGCGTCGCCATCCCGGTCCGGTGCGTGGCCCACGGGCGCGCGGTGCGCCGGTTGCGCCGGGGGTGGTTGGACGGTCGGCACGGTGGTGGATGTCACGGCGTTGCTCGGCGGGCCGGCCTGGGCCGGCGGTACGGTCGCCGTCGCCAGGTTGGGTGGCGAGAGGTTCGGCCAGGCACCGGTGCCCACGATCGTTCCGGTGGTGGGCGGCGCGGAGTTGCCGATCACCGGGGGCGGCCCGGAGCTTGGGTCCGTGGAGTTGACCGTCCATGGCGCGGCGATAGTGAGCATGGTGACCGCCGCGGCGGCCAGCGGGATGGCCCTGCGTACCTGCTGGCGGCGCCGGCCGAGCCGCTTCACCTGCTCGACGTCCACCCCGATGGACGGCTCGGTGTCCGGCAGGCAGCTCGACAGCGCTCGGTGCATGGCCGCGTCGAGGTCGTCGGGAAGGTTGCTCGTCATGTCAGCGCACCCCATAGTCGTCGATCAGGTGCGGCCGCATGGTGAGCACCGCCCGGTGGGTCTGGCTTTTCACCGTGCCCGCGGAGATTCCCAACGCCTCGGCGGTTTCGGCCACGCTCATGCCCATCCAGTAGCGCAGCACGACCACGGCCCGCTGGCTGGGCGTCAGGGCCGCGAGCGCCTGGCGCAGGTCCAACCGGACCTCGGGGTACGTCTCCGCCACGGGCATGTCGGGCACGTCGGGAACCGGCCGCTCCCGCCCGGGTTGGCCGCGCCGGCTGGACAGGAACACGTTGGCCAGCACCCGGCGGACGTAGGCATCGACGGTGTCCGGCCGCACCCGGTGCCACACCGAGTACAGCCGCACGAACGCGGCCTGGACCACATCCTCGGCATCGTGCCAGTTCCCGGTGAGCAGGTAGGCCGCCCGGCGCAGCCCGGCCACCCGGTCGGCGAAGTACGCCTCGAACGCGCGATCCGACGTCGCGGTCATGCACACCCCTTGCTGGTTCTGTGCGTTGTACCCGGCGAACGGTCAATCGGTTGTCGGTGAATGTAGTGCGCTTGTAGTTCGGCCGTATCCGGCACATAACTGATGTATGGCCCTCGCGGGGCGGTTCCCTTACGCTGCGCGGAATGTTGAGAATGCGACGCACTGCTCGAGTGGCGGTTCTGGCTGCGGTGATCGGGTTGGGAATGTCCGGCGGGGTCGCTACGGCCGCGCCGGAACCGGGGTTGTCCGGGGTTGCGGTGGTCAGCCTCGGCGATTCCTACATTTCCGGCGAGGCCGGACGCTGGTTCGGCAACTCGAACAACCCGGCCGACGACCGCAACGGCACCGATCGCGCGTTTGTCGCCACACCAACGGGTCCGAGCTACGACCCGGCCCTGGTGTATGGCGCGTCCGCGGCCAACGGGTGCCACCGCTCGGATGTCGCCGAGGTCAACCAACTGCGGCGCCTGCCGCTGGCGACGATCAACCTGGCTTGCTCCGGCGCCACCACCGCCAACGTGCTCAGGGCGAGCGCGGGCGGTGTGGGGTTCAAGGGCGAACTCCCGCAGAACGACCAGTTGGCTCAGGTCGCCGGCCAGCACCGGGTGGCCGCGGTCGTGCTTTCCATCGGTGGCAACGATCTCGGTTTCAGCTCGATCGTCAGCAACTGTGTGGTCGCCTTTCTCACGGCGGGACCGCCCTGCCGGAACACCCAGCAGGCGGTGGTGGATGAGCGTCTGCCCGTCATGCGAGCGGCGGTGGCGCGCACCATTGACGACATCCGCGCGACCCTGGCCGGCGCCGGGTACCGTGCCGGGAGCTACCGGTTGGTGCTGCAGTCGTATCCGATACCGCTGGCCCGCGCGGCGGATCTGCGCTATCCCCAGCAAGGACTCGAGCGGCAGTCGGTCGGCGGCTGCCCGTTCCTCGACGTCGACGCCGACTGGGACCTGGCCGGGCAGATAGCCGACAGCCTTCGGCTGGTGGCCGCGGACCGCCAGGTGCAGTTCCTCGACCTGCGGGACGCCTTCCGCGGGCACGAGTTGTGCGCCGCTTCGGCCGAGCAGTCGGACGGCACACCGCGGGAAGCCACCGGCGAGTGGATTCGCTGGATCGACCTCGCGGGTCAGGGCGACCTCAACGAATCGTTGCACCCCAACGCCTTCGGGCAGCGCGCGCTGGGTCGTTGCCTGTTGTTGACGCTGCTGACCCGCCGCGACGTGAGCTGCCACGGCATCCCCGGCCGGTCCGCGTCCTGGATGTTCCTGCGACCGCTGCGGATGTAGATCCGTCGTAGTCGCGGCGGAGCGTCCGTCCGTAGGGTCGGCTTTGTGGTGGTGCAGCAGCCGATCGTGGTTTCCGACGTGTGGGACCTGCGGGCGGATCCGGCGGCGCTCGAGTCGGCCGCGGAGGCGTGGCGGGCCCTGAAATCCGCCGCGCAGCAGTCCGACGACACCGTGCGCGCCGCCGCCGGTCGGGTGCTCGCGCACGGGTCGTGGACCGGCGACGCCGCTGATTCCTTTGGGGCGCACCGGGATGAGCTGGTGCGGGCGCTCGGCCGGTTGGCCGAGCTTGCCGGCGGTGCGGCCGAGGGGCTGGACGCCGCCGCGTACCTGCTGCGTACCGGTCAGTCCCAATTGGACGGTCAGTTCTCCGCGCTGTCCGGCGTGGTGCCGGCCACTCGGGTACGGAAGGAGATCTCGTTCCAGCCGGCCGACGAGGGTCAGGCCGAGCGGGTACGCGGCGCCGTCCGGGAGGCGAACGACGTCCGGGACTGGGTGGACGAACGGCTCAGTGCCTGGGCGGGCACGCTGCGCCGGATCGAGGGTGATCTGGCGACGCTCGGTGAGGCATGGCCGTCGGAGCAACGGTCGATCCGCCTGCTGAACCTCAACATCGCCCGCGGTGCCGGCAACGTACCTTGGGATGACAAGGGAACCGAGACCGGGGAACTGCGCGACATCGTCCGGATCATCGAGCAGAACGACGCGAACGTGGTCACCGTGCAGGAGGCGTTCCACAACGACATCCATGGTGGCGCGAGCATCCTCGAGCGACTGCGGGCACACCACGACACGGGACTCGTCGAGATGCTGGAGGAGGCGACCGGCGACGACTGGGAGGCGCATTTCACGCCGGCCAGCCACAAGTTCAACCTGCAGGGCGGCGACAACCCGTTCAACACCCCTGAAGAGTTCGGCAACGCGATCCTGGTGCGCAGGGACGGCGACCTGATCGAGGACACCACGGAGATCGCGGACGAGTCGTTGCAGGACGATGGCCCGCTCGGCTCCATCAACGTCGGCGAGGAGGGCCGCTCGATCAACGGCGCCCGGATCGAGCTCGCTGACCCGGACTGACCGTTCCGCTAGTCCGACTCTCTCTCATCGTCCCAAGGGTTGCTGTCCGGCAGGACGAGGTCGGTCACCAGGCCCTCGTGGTCGGACGGACCACCATCGATCACCTCGGTGCCGACCGGATCGACCCCGTTGGCGAGGATGTAGTCGATCCGGTTCCCGCGCTCGCCGTGGCCGCTGGTCGGGCCGGCATCCGCGCCCGCGTCGGTGAAACCCAGCTCGTCGTGGCGGCCGAGCTGCGCGCGGCTCCGCGGGTCGCACGCCTCGTCATCATTGCCGGGCGGGCAGTCGGCGTCGTCGAGTCGGGTGTTGAAGTCGCCGGTGAGCACGGTCGGGTGGCCGGCGGACTCACCCACCACGTCCCATGCCCCGGCGATCTGATCCGGACGCCCCCCGCTGAGATGCGTGGTGTACACGTCGATGGAGTCCATCCGTTCGCTGCCGGCGGCGTCGGTGTCCTGGTAGTTGGCCGCGACCCCGGTCAGCTTGTCCACATCGGACCTGAGCTCCCGCTGCAGGTGCTCGGTCGCGGTGCCGCCCGAGCTGGCCGCGTCCGTAACCGCTCCGGCACAGGCGATCCCGCCCGCGGTGTCGCCGAACGCTCCCCGGGTCACCGTGCCGATACCGGTGTGCCCGTCGCGCAAACTCACCGCCGCGTCGCCCACCCGGCTGGCCAGCCACCGGATCTGCTCTGGAGTCGACTCGAACATTTAGGCCCCCGTGAGGAACAGGCGTGGCTCGGGCAGCGGAAGTGCTGTTCTGGCAAGGGTTTCCACATGGTGCGCGGGTGTATCGGGATCCAGTGTCGGATCATCGGCCAGGATGCGGCGGTGCAGCTCGCGCATGGTGTGCCCGGGTTGGATGCCCAGCTCCTCGTCCAGCAGCCGGTAAACGTGCTGGTAGGCGTAGAGCGCCTCGGCGCGCCGACCGCTGCGGTAGAGGGCGAGCATGAGCTGGGTCCACGGGCGCTCGCGCAGCGGCTCGGCGCTGGTGAGCGCGTAGAGGTCGTCGACGATCTCCCGGTGCTGGCCGAGATGCAGCCTGGCCTGCAGCAGATCCTCACGAGCGAGCTGGCGCAGCTCCGCCAGCCGCCGCGCCTGCCGTGCCCCGGCCGGGGCGACGTCCTCGTAGGGCTGCCCGCGCCACAGTCGCAGCGCGGCGGCGAGAAGCTCGGCGCCGGTGGCGGGATCGCCGCCGGCAAGGGCCTGCCGACCGCGGTCGGCCAGCTCGGTGAACGACCGGGAATCCAGCTCGCCATCGTCGACCGTGAGCCGGTAACCGCCGCGAGCCCGTTCGATGCGCGGCATGCCCGCGCTGGTGGCCGGCAACCGGCGGCGCAGCTCCCAGATGTAGGTCTGCAGGTTCGCGGTGGCCGAGCGGGGCGGGGCGCCGTCCCAGAGCTCATCGATGAGGTGGCTCGGCATCACCCGCTCGTCGGCTCGGATGAGCAGCAGTGCCAACAGCAGACGTAACTTGCGTGGACCGATCGGCAGCACCGATCCGGCGGCATCATGCACCTGAACCGGCCCGAGTACCCGGAACAGCATCCTGACCTCCCGGACTAAGGCGTGTCTGACGACGCGACCACGGATCCGTCAGACCTGACCTCAATACCCGCCAACCGGCCATTCGGTTGTCACTGTGCGGGGGACAATGGGGCAATGCGCAGGAGAACGGTGCTGGGCGCGATGACCGCGGCCACCGCGCTTCCCATGGTCAATCCGTCGACCGCGGCGGCGGACGTCTATGTGTCCAATTCGGACTTGTACCGTCACCGCGTTGAGGGCGTTGACTTTGGCCGCAGGACAAGACGCCACGAGATCTTCGACAACGATCTCACCCAGCGCTGCCCGGTCCGGCTCTCGACGATCGTGGCGCCGCACGGCGGAGGAATCGAGCCGGGCACCTCCGAGCTGTGTCTCGCCGTCGCCGGTTACCACCCGGCGACACTGGCCCGGACAGGCGGACCCACCTACGACTACTGGATGCTCGAAGGCCTGCTGTCCACCAACAACGGCGTCCTGCACGTGACCACGACCCATTGCGATGACGCCATGGTGTTGTCCCTGTGCGGTGGTGCCCGCACGGTGCTGAGCCTGCACGGCTGCACCCCCGCCGCGGCCGGCGGGCTGGGCGAGGTCCTCGTCGGCGGCCGCGACGCCGCACTGCGCGGCCTGCTGATCGCGCGACTCGTCGCCGGTGGTTTCGGCGCTGTCGACGCCGCCGGGCATCCGAGCCTGGGTGGCATGGCGCCGGAGAACCTGACCAACCGCACCCTGCTCGGCGCTGGCGCTCAGCTCGAGATCGTCACCCCGGTACGGGACGCGATGTTCGGCATCAACACCCGCGCTCAGCGCATGCACACCACCACGCCCACCTTCTGGGCCTTCACCGGCGCTTGCCGCTCGGCCCTGGCCGCCTGGGAAATCGGCCAAGCCAATCCGCTATAAACGGACCGAAAGATCACCTGAGCCGCAGCGAGGTCATAGGGAAGGCGTCATGGTCGAACATGTTGTCGTCATTGGTGCTGGTGTCTATGGCGCGGCGGTGGCAGCGTCGTTGACGCGGCGGGGAGCCCGCGTCACTGTTGTGGACGCTGGCGCGCCGGCGGGTGGTACCTCCGGAGCGACGTTCTCGTGGATCAACTCTTGCGGTAAACAGCCACGGGTTTACCACGATCTGAGCGTCGCGAGTATGGAGGCTCACCGGAAACTGGCGGCCGAGGTACTCCACAGCGACTGGTATCACGAGGGCGGCAATCTGGAATGGGCCACCGACGACGCGGGGCGAGATGCCCTTCGAAGGAAGGTGGCCGGCGTCCTGGACTACGGCTATGAGGCGCATTGGCTCAGCCGAGCGGAAACGCTGCGCCTCGAACGGGACATCGACCCCGCCCGGTTGCCGATGGACGAGATCGCCTACTTCCCGCGTGAGGGGTGGATCGAGCCGACTCGGCTGATCGGACACCTGCTCGCACACTCGATGTCCCGTGGTGCCGAAGTGATACGCGACGACGCCGTCACCGCTCTGGAGTTGTCCGCCGGCCTGGTGCGCGGTGTCGGCCTCGCCTCCGGGCGGCGGGTGTCGGCGGATGCGGTGGTGAACTGTGCCGGCCCACAGGCCGCGAAGATCGCCGAGCTCGCCGGACTGGTACTGCCCATGCACAACACCCGCGGCGTGCTCATCTACACCTCGCCGGTAGCGGTCTCGGTGTCCCGTGTCATCCATGCCCCGCACGTCAACCTGCGTCCCGACGGCGGCGGCCGGTTGCTGCTGCACACCGGCAAGTCCGACGGTGCGGTCTACGTGTCCGACACCGGCGAGATCGGCGTTGAGCGGTCGGCGGTCAACGCGGTGCTCGAGGCGGGCCGTGCACTGTACCCGGGGATCCGAGCCGCGGTCGTGGAAAGCGTTCGGGTGAGCGAACGCCCCATTCCCGGCGATGGCCTACCGGTACTGGGACGGACGGTAGCCCTGCCCAACTTCCACTTCGCGGTCTCCCACAGCGGCGCCACCCTGTGCGTCCACGCCGGCGACCTGGTCGCGGCCGAAGTGCTCGGCGAGGACCAGGACGACGCCCTTGGCGCGTTCCGCATCGAGCGGTTCTGACCGGCCGAGTCAGCCGACCGAGCGGAGCCGGAGCGGCTGGGCGGGTTCGAGCGCGATGTCCAGCTCCGATGGGCCGAGTTCGGCCGCGATCCGGGAGAACTCGCTGACCAGCCGGCCGATCCGACCCGAGCGACGCACCAGACCCCAGCGCAACGTCGGCCGTTCGTCGATCGGGAGGTAGACGACGTCGGCGCGTTCGAGGTACTTGACGCCTTGCGCGCACGCGAAGGCGACACCCTGCCCGGACGTCACGGCCCACAGGACCTCCTCGCGGGTCCGCAGGGACGCCGTGTCAGCGGGATCCGAAGCCGGGATCGGGCTCATCGCCGACTCCCAGTACTCGGGAATCGGCATGCCGGACGGCAAGACGGTGTACGGGGACAGCTCGGTCAGGGATACCGACGACCGGGTGGCCAACGGGTGCGTACGACCGACCGTGAGCACGATCGGTTCGGTGAACGTCACCGGCCCGACGGTGAGATCCGCTTCCTCGACCGGCAGCGCGAGCAGGGCGACGTCGACCTCCCGCTCGCGGAGCAACGCGAACGGATCGTAGATCGGTATCTCGCGCATCCGCAGTTCGACGTTCGGATGCCGGCTCCGGAACAGCGCCGTGATCGGGGAGATCTCCTGC
>WUUC01071509.1_pt1 | contig 10696 bp, 11 predicted proteins | sample 6278441 | NCBI WGS metagenome assembly WUUC01 (sample SAMN13675441, study PRJNA597444) | soil metagenome | isolation source: soil | place: USA: Washington | collected 2017-10 | reverse complement strand
TGCTCGAGACAGCGCGCCGCCTTTGCCAACAAGCGGAGTTCGTGACGCGGGTGCTGGCCGCGCACGTGGCCACCCTCGACAGGGACGTGCCGGAATTGAGTCCGCCTCAACGCTTGTCCGGCATGCTGCACCCCAGTGTTTCGTCAAAGAGACACCCGCGCCGGCTGCCTGCTGGCGTCGGGTTCGAATTGCATCGTTCTGTACCCGATACGTCGCTATCGAAAGACAAAGAATAAGGTAGCGCCAACCGCTCTGTGCCTCCTGTGCCTCGGCGCCGCTGCATCGGGGCGCTCGGCGAACCCATAGCGTGGGCACCCGCCACGTCACCGCCGCACAATTCGGCGGACCGCCTGTCTTGGGCCGGCATCGCGAACGGCGGGAATTGCGCACTCCTGGCGGGCAGCCGAGCGCCCCGCCGGCGAGGCGACGCCAATCTGCGAAACGCTGATTTTCGCCGGGTTGAAGACGGACCAGTCGGGTCGCTTTTCGATGAGGGTCGTGGTGTGGCTGTCCGTCGATGCTCGATGAGAACGCTGATTCGACTTCCAAAGCCAATATCCATCGCGAGTCGTCTTCAATCGATATTTGCATACGCGTATGCGTCGCGTTGGCGATATTATCCATGGCTGCTGTCTGAAATTGCTTGCTGGCACATTCGCAGGCGTTATATGGTGAACGCGTTCGCCGCGCGGACTTCGCTATTTCTTTGCCCGCGCGGTGGCTCGCTCTCTAGCGATGAAAAATTGCCGTCGCCCGGAGAGCAGTTCGCGCTGTTGCTTATCCTGAGAACCGAAGACCGGTTGCCTTAATTCCGATAATGCAAAAGGGGAGACGTGCGCCATGAAGACGTTTAAGCAGCTGCTCGCGATCCACCAAGCAGAGCTCAGCAATCATGTGCTTTTCGAGCTGATCGACTCGGCGAAATCCTCCGAGCCTCTCGCCCGTATGGCCAGAGCGCTCTCGTGGTGGCCCATGGTCTTCCAAGACATGTTGCGCATCAATTTCGAGCGCGTCGCGGGCTCCGAACTCGCGCGGGCGGCGAAATGTCATCGCGACGAAGATGCCGGGCACGAGAAATGGTTTCTCGAAGATTTGCGCGCGTTCGATGTCGATGTCCCCGGGCTCGAAGAGCTGTTTTCGCCTTCGTTTCAGCCGATTCGGGACGCCTGTTACGCGCTGCTTGCCGAAGTGCATGCCGCCTCCACCGCTGCCCAGCGCGTGGCGTTGCTCCTGACGCTCGAGTCCACGGGGCACATTTTCTTCGAAAAGGTCGCTGACGCTACGCAACGCGTCTGCCCCGAGCTTCCGCTTCGTTACTTCGCTCACTTTCATCTCGGGGTCGAAAAAAATCATAACCTCTTCGCTGACGCCACCCACGAGGAGATCGAGCAGCTCGATCTTTCGGCGGCCGAGCGCGCAGGCTGCAACGAGATGCTGACCCGCGTCTACCAAGCGTTCGGAGGCATGTTTTCATACCTGGAAGAATGTGTTCGCGAGAACACGCGAACCGTCTCTCACGTGCGACACCTCGCCGCCGCCACGTCCGGCGCACCCTCGGAAAGATTCGCCCAGGGCTCGTGACGTCATGGCACAAGAAATCGGACGAAACGAGCAGTCGATGGCGAATGTCGATACGATACGTGCAATCTATGCGGACTACCGCATGGGAAACATCGAGGGGATCCTGGGGCGAGTCGCGGAGAATGTGGAATGGGAATATGCCTATGAAGATCGCGGTATTCCCTGGTTAGCTCCGCACCGTGGCCACGAAGGCGTGCGTGCGTTCTTCCAGGCATTGAAAGTCCATCTCGCTTTCGAAAAATTCGAAATCACCAATGTGCTCGGGGAGGGTAGTGTTGCCATCGCGCTCGTGTCGATGGAAGCACTCGTATTGACAACCAATCGGCGCATCGTGCAGCGCGAGGATGCGCACGTTTGGCACTTCGACGACGGAGGTCGGGTGCGTCGTTTCCGACATATGGCGGACACCCTTCAACACGCGATTGCCTTCGACATCGCGCGACTCCTGCCTCGCGAATACTGAGGCCAAGGTGCAGCGAGCGCCGAGTCCGCGGTATCGCTTGCGCTCTCGAGTCGGCGCGCACATGCGCCGACGGTGTGGATGGGCAGAGCACTCGCCGTGCGCGCAACGGGAATGAGCGGAGCGTTTGCTCCCCAGTCCGCCGGACACAGGCGGAAGCGTGCAGCGCACCATCGAGCGTCGAGGGCGTCGATGGTGCGAATATGCCAGTGAGGTAAGCGCGTGTTCCGCCGTTCGATCGCGTGTTGCTAGTCGAACGAAGAGGACCGTGTGGTGCGCTGTGCGCTCACTTCGTCGCGGCGAGTTCGGCAATGGTGCCATGTCGCTAACGCATTGCCCCTGCTTGTAACTCCCGGCCCGCGAGGAGTATCATTTCTGGAATCGATTCACTGGGACTCGTCTGGCCTTCGCCTTTCGATGCCCAGACTGGGAGGTAGAGGACGGACATGCAATTCAAAGCGCTCGAGCCGGGAATTGAAGTCAGTGGCGAGTCTCTCGGTGCAATCCTGGACGGTTTTCGCAAATACCCCACCGTTGCGATGAAGTACCTACTCAAGTTCGGGCTGGTCAAGAACGGTGGCAGCAAGGCGCCGTCCGTTGATCGGTCGGCTTGGTATCCGCAAGAAGCTTGGCTGAGCGCTTACGAAGGCATCGCCAAGGAAGTGGGCGTCAATTCGCTGTTCAATATCGGCAAAGGCGTTCCGGAGCATGCGGTCTTTCCGCCGCACGTCAATGACATCCACTCCGGGCTCGCGTCAATCGACGTCGCCTATCACATGAACCACCGGAAGAATGGCGTGGTGATGTTCAACCCCGAGAATGGTCAGATGCTCGAAGGAATCGGCCACTACCGATATACGCCGGCGTCCAACGAGAAGCGGGGTGTTTGCGTTTGCGAGGACCCGTACGGTTGCGACTTCGACCGTGGGATCGTGACGGCGATGGCAGCGCGATTCGAGCCGAACGCCAAGACCGCGCACGACAACGAGGCTCCTTGCCGTAAGAAGGGCGCCGATAGCTGTACCTACGTGGTGTGGTGGTGAGAGCGTCCTCATAGGTGGCCCTCACATTTCCATCGCGAATGATCTGTCGCTTCGGTCGTGCAAAGCGAGCGCACGACGGGGTCCTGCAACGTGTTCCTGAGAGGACGCAAATTGTCGAAGAAGCCAAGCTTGGCGGCAAGGGGTGGCTAGGTGTCGAAGAGCGAGCGCGATCGCTTCGGTCGTCTCATCAGTGATGGTCCAATTTCGTCCGTGCCCGCTCTAGAGCGGCATTCGTCCGGTCGCGTGCGCGCCGGTGCGCGCGCGAGCCGTCCGTCCATCGAATATGCGAGCGACGTGGACCGCATTCTCGCCATCCTCGAAGAGCAGGTCTCGGCGATGAACGCGCGGGTCCTCCTCGAAAAGGCGCTGCAGGAGCGCAATCTCACGCTCGACAACTGCACCGTCGACAACCTGCGCAGCATTGGCGGCCCGCTCCGGCGCGGGATCGAGCTGTTCGTGCGCCCCGACAAGAGGAAAGGCGTCTTCGACGCGATTTCGGCGCTACTTGGCCCGGAATGCATGGAGCCCGCGGCCTGCGTCGTCACCATCAAGATCGAGCCGGACATCACCGTAGCGCGTAACGAGGCGCGTCGTATCTGCGAGGACATGGGCGTGAAGAGCTTTCCAATGCACAAAGTCATGACCATCGTCAGCGAGCTCGCGCGCAACATCGTCAGCTACACGAAAGGCGGCAGCTTGGAGATTTCGCCCGTCCACTCGCCGTTGAAGAGCATTCGAATTCGTTCGAGCGACCAGGGGCCCGGGATCCCCCACCTCAACGTCGTTCTCAACGGGTCCTATCAAAGCAAGACGGGGCTCGGAAAAGGGATCATCGGGACCAAGCGCCTGGCCGATGCGTTCGACATCACCACGGGACCATCGGGGACGGTGGTGGTGGCGGAGGTGCGCCTGTGAACGCCGACATCGCTCATCGTTCGGCTCCCAAGGTGGGGGAAGACGTCAATGGGGACGCCGTTCTGGTGCGTCGCGACGAAAGCGGTCGCGCGCTCATCGCCGTCGCCGACGGGCTAGGACACGGCCCCGTCGCGGCGGAGGCGTCGCGAGCTGCGATAACGCTGCTGGAAGCGACGTCGTTGGACACGCCGATGCTCGAGTGCATGCGCATGCTGCACGAAGATCTGCATCGGACACGCGGCGCCGCGCTGACCCTCTGCATGATCCGCGGGCGGCAGATGGAGGCGTGCGCCGTGGGCAACGTGGCGCTCTTTTGCACCAACACGGTCGTCCCCTTGGTGATGTCGGCCGGTATCCTCGGGCACAACGTGCGCACGTTTCGCGTCTGCACTTGCGAGATCAAGCCGGGCTCGCGCCTCGCGCTGGCTTCGGACGGCATCTCGTCGCGCCTGCGGCTGGACGAGTTCAAATCGCTGAAACCGGCGCAAGCGTGCGAAGCCATTTTTGGTCGCCACCGTCGAAACGAAGACGACGCGACCATCCTCATCGCCGATATGGAAGGTTGAAATGCAGCCTGGATATCACAGGATCCCGATCATCAAGCTGTGGCAGCTGCTTCTTTTGCCTTTGCAAGGTGAGATGACCGACGAAGTCGCGGCTCAGCTCACCACCGACGTGCTCGATCGCATCCACAAGGATGGGTGTTCGGGGCTCGTCATCGACATCACTGGGCTCTGGGTTTTCGACAGTCATCTCTGCTCGGTCCTTTCCCAGCTGTCCGCGGCCGCTTCGCTCATGGGCGCGCGCACGTTCATCTCCGGAATGAAGCCGGAGATCGCGCTCACGCTCGAGACGATGGGGGTCGCGCTGAAGGGGGTGAAGACCACGCTGAACCTCGAAGGAGCGCTTCACCTGCTCGGCGTCCTCAGCCCCGAAGAGTCGCAGCGCTTGTTGAAACAATCGAAAGCGGGCACCCCCGTCAAGGCGATCGACCTGATGCCCGACGACGGGATGGCGGCGCTCGTGAGAGCGACGGCAGTGATGAACGGAGGCGAAAATGGGTGATTCCACCCGAGCAGCGGCGGCGACGATCGATACGCATGAACAACTCGACGACGCCATCGCACAGTTTCTCGATGTCTTGAGCGACGTCGAGGAGGGGGCGTCGACGGCGCGCGTGAAGCTCGACTATTCGAACGCCGAGCCACTGCGCCGGCTCGCCGATCGGGTCAACGCGGTGCTCGGATCGCTGCACGCGATGCGCGCCGAGACTCTCTCCTACCAGCAAAGTCTCGAAGAGCAGATCGCCACCATCGAAAAGCAGAAAGCCGCGATCCGGGAGCTGTCCACGCCGATCATCGAGGTTTGGCCGGGGGTGCTTTGCGTGCCCATCGTCGGCATTCTCGATAGCAGTCGGGCCTCCGAAATGAGCACCGCGCTGCTCACCGCCGTAGTCGACAAGAAAGCCCTGTTCACCATCATCGACATCACCGGCATCGACGCGATGGACACCAGCGCGACCGATCATTTTCTGCGCATGGCCCGGGCCGTCAAACTGCTCGGCGCGGAGTGCGTTCTTTCCGGGGTCAATCCCAACGTCGCGCGCACCATCGTGCACATGGGCATCGATCTCGCGGGCGTGCAAACGCATCGAACGCTGCGCGAAGCGCTGCAATCCCACGTCGCCATGTCGCGGGCCGCATCATCCTCCGTCACCAATGAAGAAGGGGCAACGGTCAGCCAATGAGCGCGCGAGTCTTGAACGACGCGGAGCGCGAAGACATTCGCCGGCGAGTAGACGCCGGACTCAACGCGCTCGCCGACTTCGAGGCGGGCGACTACGGCATCCAGGTCGCCGTCGATCTGCATAATCGACATCCGCTCGGAGCGGTGTTCGCGCGCATCAACGAGCTCATCGCCACCTTCGGCGCCGAGCACGAGCAGGGTCAGGTTTTCCGACAGGAGCTCGAGGGCAAGCTGCAGATGGTGGAGAAGCAGCGCGCGGCGATCCGCGAGCTCTCGACGCCGATCATCGAGCTGTGGGACGGGATCCTCTGTCTACCGATCGTGGGCGTCATGGATACCGCGCGCAGCACGGACATGACGAGCGCGCTGCTCGAAGCCATCATCGTCAAGAAGACGGAATACACGATCATCGACATCACCGGCATCGAGGTGATGGATACGCGCACCGTCGATCATTTCATTCGTATGGCGAAATCGGTGCGCTTGCTTGGCGCGGAGTGTGCGCTGACGGGCGTCAATCCGCACATCGCGCAGACAGTCGTGCACATGGGCATCGATCTCAGCGACATCGTTACGCATCGCACGGTGCGGCACGCGCTCTTGGATTATGTTCGCCGCCGACAGCTCTCGACCTGATGAACAAGAAATACGACGTTCGAGACTCCATCGACGTCTTCGAACCTCGCCGCGTCATTCAAACGCTCGGAGCGCGGCTCGGCTTTTCGCGCGGCGGCTGCCAAGAGCTCGCCATCGTCGTTTCCGAGCTGGCGTCGAACATCGTCAAGTACGGCAAGTCGGGCTCGGTCGAGTTCGGCGAGACGCACGACGAGCACGGCGCGGGCGTTTGGATCGTCGCGCGCGACATCGGCCCGCCCTTTCGCAACCTCGAAATCGCGCTGCAGGACGGTTGCGACGAAAACGGTCCCATCGATCCATCGCTGCTCCTTCGTCGCAAGGGCATCGGCGCGGGACTCGGTGCCGTCGTGCGGCTGACGGACTCGTTCGCGGTGCATCAGAATCCGGGCGAAAAGGAGGTGCGCACCGTGCGCTATCTCAAACGTCCGAAGAAGCGCCCGCCGTCGCGTTTTCCGCGATGAGCCGGATCTCGAACGACGACTCCGCGGCTAAAGCGCTCCCCCGACCCCGATCGCGGCGTGACAAGGTCCTACGTCGACCCGAACGGTAGCCCTTTGGGCGCACGGAGAGAGCGGGGGTCGATTACATTGGGGTCCGCAAGGCGCGCCGCAACCGGTTCGTCGGCAACGACTTCGCCGTCCTCATTACCGCAAGAGAGGCGATTTCGTTCCACGTGCAAGGCCCGGTGGACTTCGGTACGGTCGACGATCCGGGGGAGAACGTCCTGCGGTGCAACTCGACGTTCGGCGGCCTTGGTGGAGACGTGAAGGTGGCTCTGGACCTCGGCGGCAGCGGCTCGATGCTCTTTCGGGCAATGTCTGGGATCATTTCCCGCCCGTCGAGCGCCATGTCGAGGGTGTTCATAATGGTACCGATATCATCCAAGCCTCGAGCGCGTGCGCCCCGACTCCGCTGCGACGCAAGTCGCGTTGGCGACGCTAATTCGCGCGTGCGCCCGATTCAGCGGCCGGCGTTTTCCCCGAGCTTTTCATGCGCATCGCTTGCCGCTCGAGCGCCGCACCCACGAACCGCGCGAACAAAGGATGCGCCGCCACTGGACGGCTCTTGAACTCGGGATGGAACTGACAGCCGACGAAGTACGGGTGATCAGGCAGCTCGATCATTTCGACGAGGTGCTTGTCCGGTGACGTGCCGGAGAGGACGAGCCCCGCAGCGCGGAGGCGATCGCGGTAAGCGTTGGCGAACTCGTAGCGATGGCGGTGACGCTCGCTGATCTCGGTCGAGCCGTACGCTTCGGCGGCGATGCTGCCCGACTCGAGCACGCACGGGTACGCGCCGAGGCGCATCGTTCCGCCGACGTCGGTCGTCGTCCTTTGGTCGGCCATGAGATCGATGACAGGGTGCGGGGTCGCCTTGTCGAACTCGGTGGAGTTCGCGTCTTTGAGCCCGCACACGTGGCGCGCAAACTCGACCACGGCCAGCTGCATGCCGAGACAGATCCCGAAGTACGGAATCTTGCTCTCGCGCGCGAAGCGGATCGAGGCGATCTTCCCTTCGGTGCCCCGTTCGCCGAATCCGCCGGGGACCAAGATGGCATCGAGCCCCGCGAGGGCGACTTCCGGGCCGAGCCGCTCGATGTTCTCGGAGTCGATGTACTCGAGATCGACCTTGCAATCGTGTGCGAGGCCAGCGTGGATCAGCGACTCGTGCAGCGACTTGTAAGAGTCCCGCAAATGCACGTATTTGCCGACCACGGCGATCTTCACGGCGCCGCGCGCCGGCTTTTTGAATCGCTCCACGATGCGCGACCAGGCGGAAAGGTCGGGTTGGCGCGACCAGATGTTGAGCCGCTCGACGAGCTGATCGTCGAGCCCCTCGGCGTGGAGCAGAAGCGGAAGCTCGTAGATGCACGAGGCGTCGATGGCGGCGATGACGCTGTCGACCTGCACGTTGGAGAAGAGGGAGATCTTCTCTTTGATGCTGCGAGAGAGCGGCCTGTCGCAGCGACAGAGCAAGATGTCGGGCTGAATGCCGATCTCGCGCATCTCCTTCACGGCGTGTTGCGTCGGCTTCGTCTTGAGCTCCCCGGCCGTCGCAATGTGCGGCACGAGCGTTACGTGCACACTCGCGGCGTTCTGCGGCCCGAGCTCGACCTTGAGCTGGCGCAGCGCCTCGAGGAACGGCAACGATTCGATGTCCCCGACAGTGCCGCCGACCTCGACGATCGCGACGTCCGCGTCTCCCGCGCCCGCCATCACGCGCGCTTTGATTTCGTCGGTGACGTGCGGAATGACCTGCACCGTGGCCCCGAGGTATTCGCCCTTACGTTCCTTGGAAATGACGGCTTCGTAGATGCGTCCCGTAGTGAAGTTGTTGTTCCGGCTCATGCGTGCGTGCGTGAAACGCTCGTAATGGCCGAGATCCAGATCCGTCTCCGCTCCATCGTCGGTGACGAAAACTTCCCCGTGCTGATAGGGGGACATCGTGCCGGGATCGACGTTGATGTACGGATCGAGCTTGATGTGCGTGACCCGGAGGCCACGAGCTTCCATCAGCGCTCCGATCGATGCAGAGGCGAGCCCCTTGCCGATCGAAGAGACGACCCCGCCCGTCACCATGACGAACTTTGTCCGCTTGCTCATCGCTCGCCTCCTTTACGTCACTTTGGTTGTGAATGGACCAAGTCCGGTTGCGATCGTCGGTACGGGCATCCGACAATCTCGACGCGCGGGACGGCCCATCGCGCACGCCGAATAGGCCCCATTCTAGAGAGATTGGCGTGCGCGTCAAAGGAGGGACATCGATCTGAATTCGTGCTAAATGATGAGATCCCAGTGCTAGACGCGCCTCGACGAGCCTGGCGCGCCCGTTTCCGGCGCCCCCCGCGGCGGTAGAAGCCGAAAAAAGTTGAGAGAAGTGCCCGGCGACCGGTGCTAGAACGCGCCGAGAAGAAAGGGCACCGTCCATGGAGTCGCTTGGCATCATCGGCTTCGACTCGATCCACTTCGCGGTCGAGAACCTCGAGCGAAGCAAAAAGTTCTACCTCGACAAGCTCGATTTCGACCAGATCGCACACTCCGGCGATCTGCTCGCGCAGCGCAGCGGCCAGTCGTCCACGGTCTTCGGCGCGGGCGACGTCCGCGTCTGCGTGTCGACGCCGCTGAATCAAAATTGCCGCGCGGCGCGGTACCTCCGCCGTCACCCGGCCGGCATCATGAGCCTCTCGTTCCGCGTCGCGGATCTCGACCGCACCTTGCGCGTCCTCGAGTCGCGCGGCGCCACGATCCTCGCCGATCCGCTCGAGGACCGCCATTCGTCCGGCGGTCGTTACCGCTCCTTCGAGATCGCGACCCCACTCGGCGACGTCGCGTTCCGCTACGTCGAGCGCACCGACTACGGCACGTTCGGCCCCGGTTTCGAGCAAACCGTCGCCAAGCCCAAGCCGAACAAGTTCGGCATCGAGCTGATCGATCACGTGACGGCGAACGCGCTCACGATGGCGCCGCTCATCCTCTTCTACAAAGAGGTGCTCGGGATGCAGGAGTTCTGGCGCATCAACTTCCATACCGCCGATTTCGCGAAGGAGTCGCAGGCGAAGAAGGGGAACGGCGGAGCAAAGAGCGAAGCGCACGGCACCGGTCTGAAATCGATCGTGATGTGGGATCCCGAGGGGGACATCAAGTTTGCCTCCAACGAGCCTCTCCGCCCGTTCTTCCGCGAAAGTCAGATCGCGCGTTTCTGCGACGACAACGGCGGCCCCGGCATTCAGCACCTCGCCATGCGCTTGCCGGCCATCGTTCCCGCAGTGCGCGAGCTCAACCAGCGCGGCCTGCAGTTCTTGCCGACGCACAAGAGCTACTACCGCTACATGCCCGACCGTCTGGCGAAGCTCAAGATCACCAACGTCAAAGAGAACGTCAAAGACCTCGAAGAGCTCGAGATCTTGGTCGACGGCGAGAACGACAAATACATGCTCCAGATCTTCATGCGCGAGGCGGCGAGCCTCTACCGCGACGATCGCGCGGGGCCGTTCTTCTACGAGCTGATTCAGCGCGCGGGTGACGAAGGCTTCGGCTACGGTAATTTCCGCGCTCTCTTCGAGAGCATCGAGCGCGAGCAAGACTCGCAAAACGCCGCCAACTCACCGCCAGGCTGACCGTGATCGATCGTCATTCGCTGGGGATCGTCCCCGAAAAACCGCATACGGCCGCGCGCGGCGCCGACGGGCGCATCTATTACGAAGAGATGATCACGCGCCAAGGTTTCGACGGCGCGTTCAGCTATCTCTACCATGCGAACCCTGCGCCTACGTCGACGCGGGCGCGCGCGAGCGAGCGCGGTTTCACCATCGCGA
>WUUC01170598.1_pt1 | contig 10697 bp, 7 predicted proteins | sample 6278441 | NCBI WGS metagenome assembly WUUC01 (sample SAMN13675441, study PRJNA597444) | soil metagenome | isolation source: soil | place: USA: Washington | collected 2017-10 | reverse complement strand
TCTTTCAAACACTGAATGCGCTCAATCCGTTCGCGGCATTCAACATCCCTACGACAGCGGCCGATCCTGGCGTCGACGGCATTCCGGGGACCGCCGATGATGGCGTATTGACCGTTTACAACCTCGATCCAAGTCTCGTTGGTCGCACGTTGGATACCTTCAGAAACGCTCCGGACTATGTCGAGCAGGCCTGGACCTGGGAGGTTTCCGCGAACAGGCGATTTACTCGCCATTGGTCCCTGGCGTCGAGCTTTGCGGTAACGTGGCGCGACAACTGGACTGCGATCCCAACCAACCCGAATCAACTGCAGCAAAGCGATTTGTTGCCCGTGCGAATGATGAAGATCACCGGCTCGTATGAGCCCGGGTGGGCGCTGCGATTCTCACCAGTCCTGCGGTATCAGCAAGGCGATCCCTTCGCACGGACGGTGTCGGTGCGGCTGAATTACGGCACCGAAAACGTGCCCGCCGAGGAGACAGGCGCCAGCCGGCGTGATGACGTCGTCATTTTCGACTTGCGCTCCGAACGAAAGTTCACGCTGAAGGGACGAACGGGCCTCAGCGTTTTCCTGGATGCATTCAACATTCTGAACTCCAACGCCGTCACGAGTCTCATCACGTCGACTGGTCAGAGCTATCTCCGGCCAACGAACATCCTCGCGCCGCGCGTGTTCCGACTCGGCGCGAAGTTCACGTTCTGATTTCTCGTGCGGTGACAAGCTCATGAGACTTCAGGAGGACATATGTGCCAGGCACGTTGTCACGTGATCGCTGCCCGAACGATGTTGCTGTGGCTCGTCACGTGTACCGTTGCGGCGGCACAGACCGCACCGGAGGCGTTCCTCGGGCATGCGGTCGGCGCCGACAGAAGGCTTGCCGACTACGCTCAAATTGAAAGCTATTTTCGCAAGCTCGCGCAGGAATCGCCGCGAGTGCGGATCGTCGACATCGGCACGACCACGTTGAAGAAGCCGATGATCATGGCCGTCATCACGGCCGAGCGGAACATGCCGCGGCTCGATCGCTACCGCGAGATCGCGCGGCAGCTCCGTGACGCACGCGGACTCACACCGGAGAGTGCAGCGCAGCTGGCACGCGAAGGCAAGGTGATCCTCGCGATTGGATGCAACATCCATTCAACCGAGATCGGATCCAGTCAGATGGCGATGGAGCTCGCCTACAAGCTGGCGACGGGTCGCACCCCGTTCGACGCGGAGCAAGTGCTGAACGACGTGATCCTGCTGCTCATCCCGAGTGTGAACCCGGACGGCCAACAGATGGTGACCGAGTGGTACCGCAAGTACGTCGGCACGCCGTTCGAAGGTGGGCGCATGCCATGGCTCTATCACCATTACGCCGGCCACGACAACAACCGGGACTTTTACATGTTCAATCTTCCCGAAACGCGCGCCGTCGGGAAGGTGCTCTATCACGACTGGCTGCCCCAGATCTTCATCGACGAGCACCAGATGGGATCGAACGGGGCGCGCCTGTTCGTCTCGCCCTACAACGATCCAACGCTGCCCGACGTCCACCCGCTGGTGTGGCGTTCGATTCAGTTGATGGGCGCCAATATGATGTTCGATTTGGAGCGCGCGGGACACCGCGGGGTCGTGACCGGGGAAGGCTACACGGGCTGGTGGACCGGCGGCGAGGACGAGGTGTCGTGGCCGCACAACATTATTTCGTTCCTCACCGAGGCCGCGAGCGCGAAGATCGCCACGCCAATCTATATCGAGCCAAACGAGCTGGGTCGCCAGTTCACGCAGCGCCGGATGGCATTCCCCAACCCCTGGCCGGGTGGATGGTGGCGTCTTCGGGACATCGTCGACTACGCGCTCACGTTCAACTTCAGCGCGATTAAGACGGCGTTCCAGCGCAAGGAGGATCTCCTCACCGCCTTCTATCAAATGAACGCGCAATCGATCACGGCCGACCCGAAAGAGGGTGCGTTCGTCATCTCCGCCCGTCAGCACGATCCGTTGACGATGTACAAGATGCTCGACGTGCTTGCGCGCGGGGGGCTCGCGCTGCATCAGGCCACGGAAGCGTTCGAGTCCGACGGAGTTGCATATCCCGCAGGCTCGTTCGTCGTCCGGCTCGATCAACCGTATCGTCCGTACGCCATGACACTGCTGGCCCGGCAGAAGTATCCGGACATGCGGCAGTTCGACGGCGGCCCGCCCATCGCCCCTTATGACAACGCGGCATGGACTCTGCCGATGCTGATGGGAGTCGATACGCGGCTCACGGACAAGCCGATCACTGCACGATTGAAACCGATCACCGAGATCCCGTATCCCACTGCCACGATCCCGTCGGCACGCCCTCCTCGGATCGCACTCGACGGTTCGTTAAACGCTTCGTTCGCGTTCGCGTTAGGCGTCCTCAGAGCCGGCGGGGTTGTCGCGCGAACGACCCAACCGCTGCAACTCGCAGGGCGCTCGCTCCCGACGGGAAGCTTCGTGATCGAGAACAATGCGGCTGCCGAAAAGTTTCTGCCCGATCTGGCGAAAAAGTGGCGCGTGTCGCCGGTGCCGCTCGAGGCGACGCGCCAGGTGGAGACAGTGCCAGTTAAGAACCCACGCATCGGCCTCTACCAGTCGTACCAAAGCAACATGGATGAAGGGTGGACGCGGTACCTGCTCGACGATCTGGAGATTCCGTTCGTGACGCTGAAGAACAGCGATATGCGCGAACCGGGTCCCGCCGGCTTGCTGGGACGCGTTGACGTCCTGATTCTCGCAAGTGAAGACCCCGAGGTCATTGTCAACGGCCGGCGAGCGGGTCCAGCGGGTGAACGCACGCAGGGAACCATGCCACCCGAATATGAAGGCGGGATCGGGGGAAGTGGAGTCGAAGCGATCAAGGCATTTGTCGCGAACGGAGGGGTGTTGGTCACCTTGAGCGACGCATGCCGGTTTGCGTTCCGCGAGCTGGGCGCTCCGGCGTCCGACGCTGTGCAGGGCCTCGATCGGACGAAGTTCTTCCTGCCTAGCTCGATCGTGCGAATCGACGTCAACCCGGAGTCGCCGCTCGGCTATGGCATGCCGGCGAAAGCCCCCGCGATGTTCGCCAACAGCGTGGTGATGGACACGTGGATGCCGGCCGTGGGCGGTGTCGAGCGACAGGTGGTCGCCCGATATCCCACCGAGGACATCCTGCTCAGCGGGTGGTTGATCGGCGGGGAGCGGATGGCGGGTAAGGTTGCGGTCCTCGACGTGAAGCAGGGGAGAGGGCGGGTCGCGATGATCGGATTCCGCGCGCAGTACCGCGGCCAGAGTCATGGGACCTACAAGTTCCTGCTGAATGCGCTGCTGTACCCCCAGCGTCCGGCTGGTGCCGTGACATCCGATCAACGAGCGGCGCAGAAATGACGACGTTTCTCGGGGAGAGAGCGAGATGAGCAGCCGATCTGTATGTCTGGTTTTGCTTCTTGCTATTGTCGCGCTCGCGAGCGCGCTGAGGGCGGATACCCGTCAGAGCAAACCGCCTGCGACGAGCGCCGCGTCGCACGACCGGCGGGCCGACGCGCTGAAGCACGACGCGATCACCGAAATCGACGCGCTGCAGACGCTCACGCAGCAGATGGTGGATTCGATCTTTAGCTTCGGCGAGCTTGGATTTCACGAATTCGAAACGTCGAAGTACCTCGTGAGGATTCTGAAAGAGAACGGCTTCAGGGTCGAAGAAGGGGTCGCGGGCATTCCAACCGCGTGGGTCGCGACGTGGGGATCGGGCAAGCCGGTGATCGCGCTCGGCTCGGACATCGACGGCATTCCGCAGGCATCGCAAAAACCGGGCGTCGCGTACCATGACCCGCTCGTTGCCGGTGCACCCGGGCATGGCGAGGGCCACAACTCCGGTCAGGCGGTCAACATCACGGCGGCAATCGCGATCAAGAAACTCATGGAGCGGGATCGCATCACCGGCACGATCAAGATCTGGCCGGGTGTCGCCGAAGAACTGGACGGCAGCAAGCCGTATTTCGTGCGTGCTGGCATGTTCAAGGACGTAGACGTCTGTCTGTTCTCGCACGTCTCGAGCAATCTCGGCACGAGCTGGGGCTCACCGTCGGGAACCGGATCCATTGACGTCATCTACAACTTCCAGGGCGAGAGTGCGCACGCCGCCGGCGCACCGTGGCGCGGGCGCAGTGCGCTTGACGCTGTTGAGCTCATGAACATCGGGTGGAATTTCCGTCGCGAGCATCTGCGATTGCAGCAGCGGTCACATTACGTGATCAACAACGGCGGCGATCAGCCGAACGTCGTCCCGCCGACGGCGTCAGTCTGGTACTACTTTCGCGAGATCGATTACCCGCGTCTCAAGGAGCTCTGGGATGTTGGGACGAAGATGGCCGAAGCTGCCGCGATGATGACCGACACCAAGATGACGAGCATGGTCATCACAGGCGAGGCGTATCCGCAGCACAGCAACAAAGCCGTCGCCGAAGCGATGTATGCCAACATCCAGCGCGTCGGCTTGCCTCAGTGGAGCGACGCGGATCAAACGCTCGCGAAAGCGCTCCAGCGCGAGCTCAAGGTTCGCGAAGTCGGACTCGCATCGCAGCTGGCGCCGCTCGGCCAACCGGTTCCCGAAGAGCGCAACATGGGCGGCGGATCGGACGACATCGGCTCGATCATGTGGACCGTGCCCACAGTGACACTGAGGTATCCCGCGAACTTCGAAGCAGGGCCCGGGCACAGTTGGGCGAACGGGGTTGCGATGGCGACACCGATCGCGCACAAGGGATCGACGGCGGGCGCGAAAGCGCAGGCGCTCACGATGATCGATTTGCTGCTGGATCCGAAACTCGTCGCTGCCGCGTGGGAGTACTTCAAGACCGAGCAGGCGAAGAGTCCGAACTATCCGTATCGTCCGTTGATCAGGCCCGACGACAAGCCGGCGACGTGGCTGAACAAAAACATCATGGATCAGTACCGGCCGGCGATGCAGAAGTTCTATTACGACCCGACAAAGTACAAGACGTACCTGGAGCAACTTGGCATAAAGTACCCCACTGTCCGATGAATGGTCTCGAGTTGCCAACGCCAGTCAATCTACAGGTTGTATCGCGAGCCTTCCGCTCCGCGATCGTCATCGCGGACCTCAGGTCGGCGTAGACGTGGTCCTTTGAAGCGGCAACTGGGAACTGGAGACTGTACGAGTCACAGACTTACCCATGACACTTGGCACTGGCTACCGACCAGCACGGATGGCGACGCCATCCCACACCACCATCGAATTCTTTCGCAAGCAGGGAACGATCCTGCCGACGTTCCGCGAATTAGCACATCCGTACGAGATTGACCCTCGCATCCGTGGCGGTCTCCCGGCTGTCGACCCCGACATCGTCCATCCGCTGAACCTGTTTCGAGTCCACTGGTACAACGTGGCGAATCGACGGGACCTCGTCAGTGTTCCCGAATACCTGGAACTGCCGTCCACCCTCACGGGCGTCAAGGCGCGGATCGTGGTGGTGCTCGCGGACCGGTTTCCGTTAGTGCAAACCCACAAAGTGCTTGCGGCGTACGGGTGTCTCATCCCGCGGATTCTGACAGGCGAGTTCGACCCGACCAGACATCGAGCGGTCTGGCCTTCTACGGGAAATTACTGCCGCGGCGGTGTGGCTATTTCGCGGATCCTTGGCTGCCGTGCCGTGGCGATCCTGCCCGAAGGCATGAGCGCGGAGCGGTTCGAATGGCTCCGGCAGTGGGTGACGAGCGCGGACGATATCGTCAGAACCCCGGGATCCGAGAGCAACGTGAAAGAAATCTTCGATGCCTGCGCGGAGCTCGAACACGATCCTGACAACGTCGTTCTGAATCAGTTCAGCGAGTTCGGCAATCATCTCGCGCACTATCACTGCACCGGACCGGCCCTTGACAGCGTGTTTCAGTCGCTGAATGGCAACCATCCGGACACGGCATTACGCGCGTTCGTTTCGGCGAGCGGCTCTGCCGGCACACTCGCCGCCGGCGATTACCTCAAAGACCTTCACGGCACCTGCATCGTTGCAGCTGAAGCGCTCGAATGTCCCACGCTGTTCAACAACGGCTTCGGCGAACACAACATTCAGGGAATCGGCGACAAGCACGTTCCGCTGATTCACAACGTGATGAACACCGACTTCGTCGCGGCCGTCTCGGATCGCGCGACAGACGCGCTCAACGTGCTGTTCAATACACCAGAGGGCGCGCGTTATCTCGTCGATCGCAAGCGCGTCGATCCGAACGTCGTCCATCAGCTCACATCGCTGGGGCTGTCCAGCATCTGCAACGTCATCGCCAGCGTCAAGGTCGCGCGGTATCTCGATCTCGGCGAACACGATGCGATCCTGACGGTGGCGACCGACGGCGCCATGATGTACGTCAGTGAGCGCAACAAGACGCGGGAGAAGCGTTTTCCCCACGGCTTCGAAGAGCGACATGCGAGCGAAGTCCATGGCCAGTTTCTGCTCGGCGCGTCGACCGACCACGTTCTGGAACTCGACGAGCGTGAAAAGACGCGGATCTTCAATCTTGGCTACTACACCTGGGTCGAGCAGCGCGGCGTGTCGCAACAGGCGTTCGATGCGCGGCGCCCGCAGACGTTCTGGAGGGCGCTACGCACTCAGGTTTCGGCCTGGGACGAGATGATCGCCGACTTCAATCAGCGGACCGGTCTGGTCCACGCACTATAGGGGTGCCGTCACTCTCGATGATGCGCACGCAGGTCTTCATGCGCGCGAGCCGATTAGCGATGACCGCCTTCCGACGGCGACGACTTCAGCCGCGGGGTCGCATCTCTCTCGAAGGTGACACGAACGCCGCCCTTAAGCACTTTCAACAACGTTAGCGAAGGCTGTCGGCGACGCGAAGGCAGAGTCCTGGTACAACATCGCTCTGTGCCACCTGCGATGGCACATGCTGAGCAAGCCGTGCAGGCTGCAAGAGAAGCGTTAATGATTGATCCCAGCCTCGGTGTCGAGATGCAGTCGGACCCCGATTTCGGTACGGCACTGGATGATACGTCCTTTCGCGAGGCGTTGAGTCAAGTAGAGCAGAGGCGCAAGACCAGCGCATGTGACTTCACCATTGGCCGCGATGCGAGGTAATGCCTTGAGAGGTCGCCAAGGATATGGCGATGCGCCGAAGCTGGAATCGATAGCCAGTGCGGCGTTGATCGTTACCGGAGTGGTGAGCCGCATTTTCGCAAGTTGGAACCCAGATCGTCCCGCTCTCGCGACGAATCGACGAGCTTTGCTCCGACGCCTGAGCCGCTCCGGAAGAGATGCTCGACTTCTCGCGGCGCAAGACGACACTCGAGCCTCTGCAGCCTTACATCTCCGAGCGCAGCGCCTCCATCGGATCGAGGACAGCCGCGCGCCGTGCCGGAACGTAGCTGGCTAGCGCAGCGGTTAGTAACACGGCGACCGCGACGACGACGTAAGTGACCCCATCGAGCGGACCGATTCCGAAGAGCGCCGATTTCATGAAGCGCGTGAGGCCGACGGCCGCGATTACTCCACAGCCGATGCCGGCTCCCGCCAGCGTCACGCCGATGCGGACGAACATGTGCGTGATTTGACTTCGCTGTGCGCCGAGGGCTACGCGCACGCCGATCTCGCGCTTTCTCTGGGAGATCAAGTACGCGATCGCACCGTAGATCCCAATCGCTCCAAGCAGGAAGGCGGCGGTCGCTGCAATAGTCACCATCACCAGTGTGAATGCCGTCGTGGCCATGGAATCGCTGTACAGATCCGCGAGCGTCCGGACTCGTCCGATCGGAACACTAGCATTGACCGCCCAGACCGCGCGGCTGATCTCCTGGACAAATTCCTTCGACCCGCTCCTTGAGCTGTGAATGACGAAGGTGGCGACGCGCGGCGCGAAGACACCCGAAGAGCCGCCAAACCGCTCGACTATCGCGGGCCAATACACGATCGTCGGCGCTGGGACGTGTACGCCGTGGTCGTACACGTCCGCGACGACACCGACGATCTCACGCCACGGATTCGCAGCATTGTCGCGAATTCTCTTCCCGATCGCCGCCTCTGCGCCCTGCCACATCTCACGTGCCATGTTCTCGGATATCACCGCGACCGGACGACGCTCGAATACGTCGGTCCACGTGAAATCGCGACCCGTGACGAGGCGAGTGCCAACCGTCGCAAAGAATTCTGGCGCGACGAACTTGTAGCGACGCACGGGCGGAATCTGTCCCTCGGTGTACCGCTGATCTTCCGCGAAAATCACGTCGCCGCCTGATGACTCGAGCGGAGCTGCGTTGGCGAACGACACGGCTCTGACTCCAGGCAGGGACGCCAGCCGGTCACGTATATCGGCCTCCAGGCGCAGCACGCGCTCCGCTTCCGGTATCTGGTTCGGCGCGACAGCAATGCGGACTAACTGGACCTGACTGGCGTCGGCAAACCCCGGATCGACGGCCCGCATCGCAAGCAACGTTCGGATCATGAGACCGCAACCCACGAGGAGAACAAGGGCCACAGCCACTTGGCCTGCGACAAGAAAGCCACGCAGGCGGTGCGTATGGGGAGCGTCCGTCGCCGCGCGCCGGACAATTGTCGAAAGCTCTAGGCCGGCGTATTTGACCACGGCCATCAATCCAAGGCCTACACCTGCAGCGAGTGTTGCAACCAACGCGAACGCTATCGAGGTAGCGTCTAGCCCAATTTCGTCCAGGCGCGGCAGGTTTGCGGGCGCAAGGCCCACAAACATGCGTTGTGCCGCGAATGCGATCGCGATGCCGAACACGCCCCCGAATACCGCGAGGATCAGATACTCGAGCAGGAGTTGCCAGGCAAGGCTGGCACGGCCGGCGCCAAGCGATGCCCGTACCGCAAGCTCCCCCTGCCGGCCGTGCGTGCGGATGAGCGCGAGATTCGCCACATTCACACTGGCAATCAGCAGCACGAGGCCAGCGGTGGCCATCACGATCCAAATCGTGCTCTGCACATTACCGACAACGTCCTCTTTCAACGGGCGCAGCGCCGGCGTCAGCCGAAAGCTCTCGAATGCCTGTTTCGTCCAGCCTTGTGGAATGGGCCACGACTCCACCAGCATGGGAAGCATCCGTGCAACGTCCGCGTTAGCTTCAGCAAGCGCAACCCCAGGCTTGAGGCGCGCAAGAGATCGATAGTTGAACCGTCCAAGCGTAAGCGATGCGCGATCGAACTGAAACGGCAGCAGGATATCAGGCTGCTGTGTCAGGAATCGAAAATCGCTCGGCATGACGCCGATCACGGTGCGTGGCCGTTCGTTGACGGTGACCGCGAGTCCGATGACTGAGCGGTCGCCGCCGTACCGGCGTTGCCAATAGCCGTAGGTGAGCACCACAGTTGGTGCCGCTGCTGGAGTGTCGTCCTCTTTCGAGAACCACCGCCCCATTGCCGGAGGTACCCCTAGTGCATCGAGCGTCCCGTGGGTGACGAAGAGCGCAGGCAACTGTTCTGGCCCAGACGCGCCCGTCGCAGTGACGGTATCCGAAGCCCATAGGCCGAATTGCTGAAATGTCCGATTCTCGTCGCGGTAGGTGAAGTACTGCGTGGCTGATGTATCGACGGGTCCGACGAGGTTGGTCCCTGGCGCGGTGTGCCAGACGGCGACGAGCGCCCCAGATTCCGGATATGGCAGCGGCTTCAACAGCACGCCATCCACAACAGTGAACACGGCCGTCGCAGCGCCGATTCCCAGTGCGAGGGTCAATGACGCGATCGTCGTGAATGTTGGCGTACGACGCAGTGAACGGACGCCAAGCCGAAGGTCACGGACGGTGTCTTCCAGAGACACGAAGCGAAACTCGTCGCGCGTGCGTTCCTTGACGGCTTCGACACCACCGAATCGAAGCAGCGCCCGGCGACGCGCCTCGTCCGGCGTGAAACCGGCGCGAAGGTTCTTTTCGATCTGCTGCTCGATGTGAAACGCGACTTCTTCACCGAGTCGCCGTTCGATGCCATCACGGTGGCGAAGCCAGTGCGCGATCTTGTAAAGCTCTCGTATTCGTCGCATACCTCGCCTCACTTCGCCTCGGCCTCGAGCACGAGGTTGATCGCGCGAGACATCCGCCGCCATCCAGCGACTTCCTCTGTGAAATGGCGACGCCCGCTGCGCGTGAGCGAATAGTACCGCGCTCGCCGGTTGTTCTCTGTTATCCGCCATTCCGACCGAATGAGCCCCTGGCGTTCGAGGCGGTACAACGCCGGGTACAGTGTTCCTTGTCCGAGCTGCAGGATCTCTTCTGACCACTGTTGAATGCGCTCGGTGATGCCCCATCCGTGCATCGGCTCAAGCTGCAGCGCCTTCAGCACGAGCATGTCGAGCGTACCCTGCAGAAGCTCGCCGGTCTCCTTGGCCATGCCCTTCCTTACGATAGACGAAAGGAGAATAGAGAAGGTTTCTTTCGATTGTCAAGGGGAGCACGTACGGTGAATATCCGGCAGGGGACGCCGCGTATTCGGAAACGTGATGAGTGTTCTCGTGGAAGGCAAAAATGCCTATTCGCACGTGCGCCAGGAACAGGACGTGGCAACGTCAATGCTCGGGCTCGGCGCCCTTTGGATGGGGCAGAACGCCGCGCGCAAACTCGGTGACTCCACTCGACAGCGGGCGACTTAATCTGACCACGGGCGCGAGATGGGCTGAGGTTCCCACGGGAGGCCATCGAACCGTTCCGTCAACGGCCTTCCCCGCGGC
>WUUC01139764.1_pt1 | contig 10697 bp, 11 predicted proteins | sample 6278441 | NCBI WGS metagenome assembly WUUC01 (sample SAMN13675441, study PRJNA597444) | soil metagenome | isolation source: soil | place: USA: Washington | collected 2017-10 | reverse complement strand
TCCACGCCTACCTCGACGCACGCTGGCCGGACGGGCACCCCCGCGCCGCGGACCGCGACGCCATCCGCACGGCGCTGTCCGGAGCCGCGGGCGCGGCCGTGCACGCCGCCCTGGCCACGCCCTGGCGGCTGCTGCTGACCGCGACCGCAGTGGAGTCCGGCACCGCCCCGGCCGACCTGCTCCATACCGACACGCAGGCCGATCCGCGGGCCGATCCCCCGGCGGCGGCGGCGCAGATCGCCGGGCGGCTGCTCAGCGCGTACGTGCCGGCGGCGACCAAGCTCACCCCCCGCGACGGCCACGGCGAGCCGTACGACCCCGAGCAGGTGCGGTCATGGCTGGTGAACCTGGCCGCGCACCTGCGGTGGCAGGCCGGCCACGCGCTCACGATGAGCCGGCCGCCGGCCGGCCTCACCGGGATAGACATCGTGCCGCATCTGCTGTGGCCGATCGGCGGGCGGCGGCGAATCCGCGCGCTGCACGCCCTGAGCTGCCTTCTCCTCGCGGTCGTCGCCATGTGGGCGTTCTGGGCGGGCTCGGCGGTCGACCGGCTCGCGGACCTGCGCGACGGGATCAGCGCCCGGCAGGGCCTCACCCTCGCCCTGATGGCGGGCTGGGTGGGCATCGCCACCGGCCTGTCACTGCGGCCGTGGCCGGCCGCCGCCGGCGGGCGGACCAACGTTCCGCTCCGGCAGCGCCTGACGGGCGGGGTGCTGGGCGCCCTGGCCGGCGCCCCGGCGGGCGTGCTGGGCGGCCTGGCCGGGCTCGTCCTGACCGGAGGCGACGTCTTCGGGCCCGTGTTCGCGGTCGCCGGCGGGCTGGCCGGGGGCGCGGTGTTCGGCGGCGTGATCGGGGTGACCGCGGCCGGGCGGCGCGGCGGCGAGCGACTGCCGATTTCCGCGGCGATCTCCGGGGCGATCCGTGCCGACCCGGCGATCCTGCTGGGCTTCGGGCTGTGCGGCGCGCTGACCGGGTTGCCGCCGCTGCGGCTCGCCAACGCGGGTCCGGTGCCGCTGGCGCTCGGCGTCATCGGGGCTTTCGTCCTGGCCGCGGCGCTCGGCGTGGTTTTCAAGATCGCGACCGGCGGCTGGAGCAAGGACGCCGCGCTCGCCCACCCCCGCGAGGCCCTGCGCCGCAACCCGGCGATCGGGGTGGCCTTCGGCCTCACCGGCGGCGTCGCCGCGGTGCTCGTGTTCCTCATGAACCAGGACGTCGTCGAGTCGGTGGCGTGCGCGCTCGTCGGCGGCGTCACCTTCGGCCTCGCCTTCGGCGCCATCGCCTGGTCCCGCTCCATGATCGGGCTGTTCGTCGCGGCCTGCCGCGGGCTGCTTCCGCTGCGCCTGTGGAGCTTCCTCGACTGGGCCTGCGAGGCGCGGCTGCTCCGGGTTAGCGGCGCCACCTATCAGTTCCGGCACCGCGAGATCCAGGACTTCCTGACCGCCGACCGAGGACGGTGACGCGCTCCGCGGCCTGAATCATCTAGCCCGCGCACCCGGCCGGGGAGCCCTACCATCGGCCCCGGCAAAGAGGGTCTAGGAACCGTCCGCCCGACGTGATTCGATGAGCCCTGACAAAAACGAAACGACCAGGGAACACCGCATCGGGGGATCAGGGCAAAACGCCTACGCAAAGCAATCTCGTGTGCACGCATAGATATCTGCCAACGCCTCTTTTTGGGAGGGTCGATGCCAGTTCCCCAGCTCGGCCGGGCGGTGTCCGCCGGCGCGGCGGCCGTCTTGGCATTCCTGCTGGTCGGATGCGGAAACGACACACCCGCTGGCCCCCGTGCCGACCAAGCCGGAATGACCCTGCAGAACCAGGTATACAAGATTCTCATCGTGACCACGGTGATCCACCCGCAGGTCACCGATCCGCTGTTCGACAAATACATTCCGTGCGGGGACGGCCGGGTCAAGCTCAACTATGCCGTCGCCGGTACGGCGACCACCTTTGCCACCAAAACCTCCCTCGCCACCAGGGCGGAGACCAAGGCCACGGCAGCACCCCGGGAAATCATCGATGACCTGGTGCGTTACCTGCCCAATCTCGGCACATTCTCCGTGACCCGGAATGACGCCGCCACGGCACGACTGGCAAGCGCCCAGGCGAACACCCGGCTGACCCTTCATTCCCCCGGCCCGAACAAGTTGACGATCACCGGTGAGACCAACTGCCTGCGGGGCGCCGCCCGGCCCGGTCACTAGCGCCCGGCGAGCTCGACATCACTGAGCGCAGGCGCAATCGGACCAGGAACGCTCTCCGGAGCCTGTCACTGCGTTAACGCTCACGTGCAATAGCGTTGCGAGGAGACCCGTGCAGCGCGGCCAGCACCTCGTGTTCCACGGCGACGAATCGCGCCGAAGTGATCATGTTGATGTTACGTGGCCGAGGCACGTCGACCCGCACGTCCCGCTGGGCCTGGGTTGGCCGCGGGCTGAGCACTATCACCCGGTCGGACAGGAACACCGCCTCTCGGATGTCGTGGGTGATCAGGAGCACTGTCCAGCCGAACCGGCCGCGCACCTCGTCGAGCCAGGTCTGCATGTCTGTGCGGGTCAATGAGTCCAGCGCGCCGAACGGCTCGTCAAGGAGCAGGACGGCGCGATCCTGGATGACCGTGCGCAGCAGTGCTGCGCGCTGTCGCATGCCGCCGGACAGTTGGGCCGGTCGCGCGGACTCGAACCCGGCCAGGCCGAACTGCGCGAACAGCGGCCGGGCTCGCTCGCGCGCCTTCCGCCGGGGAGTTCCGGCCACCTCGAGGCCGAGTGTGGTGTTGTCCAGAACGGTGCGCCATGGGAACAGCAGATCGTTCTGCGGCATGTAGGCGAATGGTTCGACCTGGCCGGTGGCCTCCCTGCCGTCGACCAGGATGCGGCCGGCGTCGGGCCGGTCGAGGCCGGCGACGACGTTGAACAGGGTGGATTTGCCGCAGCCGCTCGGCCCGATGATCGCGACAAATTCCCCGGATGCCACGTCGAACGTGACACCGTCGAGCACTTGTCCGGATCCGGGGAACGCCCGGCGCAGGTTCTCGACCTGGAGTTTCGGCTCAGTCACCGCGACGCTCCGGCTGATGCCACGGAATCACCAGTCGCTCGACCAGGTAGGTGAGCGCGAACAGCGCGATGGACAGCGCGGCGGTGACCGCCACCGCCGCCAGCACGAGGTCGGAGCGGAAGGAATTCTTCTGCGTGTTCATGAAGATGCCGAGCCCGGCCGTGGCGCCCGCGTACTCGGCGAAGATGGCCCCGGTTACGGCGTAGGTGATGCCGATCCGCAGCGCCGTGAAGAACCGCGGCAACGCGCCGGGCAGCCGGACGTAGCGAAACTGCTTCCAGCGGGACGCTCCCATGCTGCGCAGCAGGTTGGTGGCCTGCCGGTCGGTGGCCGCGAAGCCGTCGATGAGCCCTACGGTGACCGGGAAGAAGGTCACCAGCGCGATCACCAGTACCTTCGGCAGCAGACCGAAACCGAACCAGATGATGAGCAGTGGGGCGATCGCGATGATCGGCAGGGTCTGTGAGGCGATCAGCATCGGGGTGAGCGCCCGGCGCAGCCATGTGGAGAAGTCGACCGTCACCGCCACCGCCCACCCGACCGCCAGCGACGCCCCGAAGCCGATGGCCGTCACCTGAAGCGTCGGCACCGTGTTGGCCCAGATCTGCTCGCGGAACACCCAGCCCTGCTCGACGACCCGCAACGGCGAAGGGAGCACTTGGGGGGCCACGCTGGCGGTCGCCACGTACCACTGCCAGATCACCAGCGTCACGACGATTAGGGCGAGTGACGGTCCGACCCTGGTCAGCGTCCGGAGCGTCAGGCTCACGGCTCGGCCAGGTGCTTGTTGGTGAACCAGGCCGAAAAGTCCGGCCGGCTGGCCAACGGTTTTCCGTCCGGCCCGGCCAATGTCCCGGTGTCGAACAGGAAGCCCGAATAACCCGACCATGTCTGGAGAGTTTGGGGACCAACCCGCCCGCGCTCGTTGCGCAAGAACTCGGCAGCGAGCATTCGCTGGCTACGGCGGACCAGCTCCGGGTTGTTGAATGTGTTCGGATTGGCACGCATGAGCAGCTCGGCGCCACGTGCGGGATCGTCGGCGGAAAGTTGGTAACCGCGCTGAGCGGCTCGCACGAATGCCGTTGCCTGGTCGGGGTTTGCGCGCAGCCACCCCGAGTTGCCGATGAGCAGGACACTGTAGGAGTCGGGAAGACCGTAATCGGTGTGCGCGAACGTCTTAAATGGCTTGCCGCGCATCTCGGCTTCGATGCCTTCCCACGCCATGAACGGTTCAGTGAAGTCGATCTTTCCGGCGTAGAGCGCCTCATAGGCGCTCGTGCCGAGCGTTACCGATTTGAAGTCACCGCGTCCACCCGCGTTCTGGATCACCTTCCGCATCTTCGGCACCTCGTAGGCCGAACCGAAACCGCCGTAAGTCTTTCCGTCGAGATCGGCCGGCGTCTTGATGTCGTCGCGGTCGGCGCGCACCCCGATGCGGCTGGCCCAGTGCTGGAGGATCGCCATGACCGAGGTGATGTCCGCACCGGCCGCTTTGGAGTAGGTGAAGGTGTCCTGGAAACTGATCCCGAACTCCGCGGCGCCGGATCCCACCAGCGTGTCTGGGGCGGTGGAGTTGTACGGCAGGAACTTCACATCCAGGCCGGCCTCGGTAAACCAGCCCTGCTGCTGCGCGACGAACAGCCCGGTGTGATTGGTATTCGGTGTCCAGTCCAGCGCGACACGGATCGTCGTTTTCCCGCTGCTCTCGTCGCTACCGCCGCCGCAACCGGCAACTACCAGTACACATGCCGCGAGTAGACCGATGATTCGAGAAATGTTGAACGAATTCACGGCCACCTCCCTTCGCCGGTTCGAACCGGATCAGGTGCTAACGGTTGGCGACCGACCCTGCCGCCCTCTCAGCCCTCGGCTCGTGAGTGCTCCCGTGGGTACCCAAGACAATACGCGAAGCAAGCTGTACCCATCCAGATCTGTGGCCGCGAAGCGACTGGACGGATTTCCCGTTGTCGAATCCCGTTGATTCCGCCGGCACTTACGGCCGATCTCGACACGCCGGATCGTATCCATGGTTGGCGCCAACCGAAGGACGATCGGTAGGCTACAGGACATCGTGGACATCATAGACATCGTGAAACTGGCGCGGGCCACGCTCGCGGTGGGCGCCGGGGCCGCCGAGTACCTCGACTACGTTGGCGTTGGACCGGTCGACCTGAGCAGGAACGGATGACCGGCCCGTCCCGGGTGGCGCCACCTTTCACCCAGCAGCTCTGGTCCGGCATCGAGGACGTCTACGCCAAGGTATTGAGTCACCCCTTCATTACCGGCCTGCGCGATGGCACGCTGCCCCGGGACTCGTTTTGCCACTACATCGTCCAGGACTCGCATTACCTGCGGGAGTACGCACGGGTACTGGCCGTCTGCGCCAGCCGGGCCGACGAGGTCGAATACACCGCGATGTTCGCCCGGCACGCCGCCGATTCGGTCTCCGCCGAACTGGATCTGCATGCCGAACTGCTCGGGGAGTTGGGTCTCACCCGACAGCAGGCGGCGGCCCGTCCAATCGGCCCGACCACCCAGGCCTACGTGAATTTCTTGCTCGCCGCCGCGCACACCGGGTCATTCGCCGAGGCCCTCGGTGCGGTGCTGCCGTGCTACTGGCTCGGTGCCCGGGTCGGCGAGACACTACGCGCCGGCCGCTCACCCGATCCGCTCTACGACCGGTGGATCAACGCCTACGCGGAGGAAACCTTCCAAGGTGTCGTCGAGGGAGTACTCACCGCGACGGACCGGACGGGCGCCCGAATATCCGAGCATGAACGGCTGCTGGTGCATGCCCGCGTCCGCACTGCGGCACGCTACGAGTGGATGTTCTGGGACGCCGCCTACCGGCGCGAGTCCTGGCCGCTGTGAATCCGCCCGCCAGCGGCCGTAGCCGGATCTAGCGGATCTAGCGGCTGGAAATCGACCGCGGCAATGACAATCTGATGACAACAACCAAAGGCCGGACTCCCATAATTCGGGAATCCGGCCTCTGACCTAAAGCTAAAGGCCATCCCAGCGCCTCTGGCGTTCGACCGTGTCCGGCTCGATCCTGCCCCGTCCCGGACCGTTTCGTTTACAGAGGGGTTTACACGTACCCTGCTGACCTGCGACTCGTCGTCGGTGTCACAGAGATCCCTTCGCGGCGACCCACTCCACCGGTTGCCCGGTGACTTCGGCGATCCGGTCGTAGTCGGCGTCGTAGTGCAGCACCGTCGCACCGTGTTCCTCGGCGGTCGCCGCGATGATCAAGTCCGGCAGCCGGAAATGGCGATGTTGGCTGCGCGCGGCCAGTTCGCGATGCACCGCCAAAGCCCGGTCCATGGTCGCAGTCGTCACGTCCATCCACCGCTGCGCATGCAGGGCACCCCACAGCACCTCATACCCCTTGAGGTCAGGCGCGTTATTGAGATACTCCAGAGCGGTCATCTGACAGGCGGCCAACCGGCCTTCGGTCAACAGGTTGGCGAACCGCTCATGTACCTCCTTGTGTCGACCGGCCAGCACGTAAACCGAGGTGTCGGCGAGATAGACAGCGCCGGCCATCAGGCCACGCGGTCGGAGCGGGCGTCCTCGGCCAGCCGAGACAGATCACGACCGCCGCCGTACCCGAACGCCTCCGCCGAGCCGGAAAAGTCCATCGGCACGCTGTCGAAGGCCTCGACGATCCGGGCCGCCTCGATGCGCAACGCCTGCATCCGCAATGCCTCGTTGATAGTGGCCACCTTCGTGTCGGTGCCCAGCACCTGCCGGGCCGCGTCCAGCCACTCGTCGTTTACCTCAACTGTGATGCGTGTCATGCTCATCATCATACATCAAGATCGCGTGATCTATACACCACCCTTACCCATCACCACTCACCGTCCTGACGCCGACGAGCGCACCAGTTCAGCGTAACCCAAACAGCTCGTTCGAACGCGGGCTCACCCCGATCCGCTGAAGCAGGGCTTGTCCTCCCAGGTGCCGGGCGTCACGCGATCCGATGAGAGGTCCTCAAGCAGCTGAGGAAGCAGTGTCTCCTCGTGTATAGGTCGGTTCGCACAGGCAGCGGCAAGATCACGTGAGTCCGGCTCCGACATCGAGCCAGCCGCAGCACGGTAGGAGATTATGTCGAACCGCCAGGGGATCATCTGAGGAGCGACGGAGCGGATCTGATCCATGACGACGTGGCCGGGGGTATCGAAGTCGGCGCGGGCGTGGATCTCGCAACCCGCTTCCGCGAGTGTCCTGATCAGGTCGAGTGCGGCCGCCGACGCGATGCCATCAGTGCAGATCAGCGGGGGACAGCGCACGCCGATGCGATCCGCTGCGGTTCGACAATCGTCGGATTCTCACACACAAAGACAGACCCGGTGAAGGCAGGACGCCACACCCCCGACAGGGATCGCAAAGTAAGCCAGACCGGTTCGCCGGGCGCCGCTGCGGACAGTGCGACCGCGGCCGCGGATCCATCCAGCGGCAGGTTGAGCACCAAGACTCGTGAGGAGACCTCGTTGCAGAGGATACCGATCGCCCGCCACGCGGCCCGCCAGGACGGGCCGGAGCGCTGCGGCCTCTCTAGCCCGTGCACGACGGCCGCCATCCTGGCGACGGCACGGCCGAGCGACTGATCGTCGTCGAGTGCATGGGCGTCGTGACACATATCAGCAGCGAACTGCGCCAATTGCACTGGCTCGACGGGGAGCGCCTTCCAAATGAAGCTGACCTGGTCTGCGATCCCGACCGACCTCGGATTCTCGGCCAGCCAGACCTCGATACTCTGCTCGTCGAGACCGGCGGCCGATAGCGCTTCGCGGGCGGACGACACGAGGCCCTCCGCCTCCGCCTTCTCCCTGGCCCGCTCGTCCGCCCGCAGGGCCACCGGACCACCGACCAATTCGGCGAGACGCAATGGGCTCAGTCCATCAAGGGCGGCTGCGAGATCCTGAAGCCTGACGGGCTTACCCGAGACGTTCCAAGGATTGCCGAGCAGCCGTCCGACTTGTTTGCGCTCATCCTCGTTGAGTGAGCAGGAAAGACTCCCCTTGAGGGTGGAATGCCCCCGTTCCGCCCTGGCCCGAATCGCCGCGATCACCTTGGCCGGTCCCGCCAACCTCGCCCAGGCCGCCAGATGCGCAGGAAGCTCGTCAGCCAAAGAGGGTCCCCTCCTCGGTGAGAGGGTCATCCTGCCGAGGCCGTATCGACAGCGTCGAGTCGAGCACAGTCCAATCCCCGCCGCACCATAGGTGGGGCAGCGCATCAACGCCCGGCAGGTGTTTTTGCCGGGCGAGGTCGTAGACAGCGGCGGCCGGCACGGTGCTGTAGCGGCACCACTCGTCATGCGCGGTGATCATAACGTCGAGGTCGAGCTCCACCGTCAGCCCCATGAACGTGGCCTTCACCTCGTTGTCCACACCGGTCATGGCCTCATCCAGCCACACCTGGCGCGGCGCGGCCGGGCCAGCGGCGTCGTAGGCAACGACCGCGGCTGCGAACAGCGGCTGGGACAACAGGACAACCTTCTCACCGCCAGACTTCGATCCGTGCCGAGCCGCGTCGAACGGCCGCCAGCGCCCGGTCGCGCCTGGCTTGAACTGCAACTGGATACGGAGCCACGAACGGTAGTCCAGGGCGAGGGCCAGGTGGTCCTGCCAATCAGCGAGTCCCTCGTCGGCCGCCTCCTCCCTGGCAGTCTCGACCTTGCGCCGGAGGAACTCGCGGACCATGTCCTGGCGGGCGGGGGCCAGATGTTCGTACCCCTGCCGGAGTGCCTCGACGACCCGGCCGGCGTCGGCGTCCGCCGGATCTGCCTGCCATGCCAGCTGGAGGGTGTGGCCCTGACGGGTGGGGTGCTTGGCCAGGCAGGCATTGATACGAGTGAACACCGACTCGGTGTAGTCGAGTCTGTCCTTCAAGTGTTCGATGAAGGCCGAGCCGAGAAGTTTGGTCAGTACTTGCTGCTGCTCAGCGTCGAAACGCTCCTTTTGAGCCCGGGCCTGAGCGGCCAGCGCCTCGTCGGCCGCGTCCGGCGCGACCCAACCGGACACAGAGTCGGCCAAGATCACGACACGCGGCAGGTCGCCGTCGCGTACTGTCCCATCCCGGTTCGGCAGCAGCACTGCCGTAGTTTCTGCAGTTCCTCGAAGCACCGGCGCCAAGCCCGATCCTGGGCGGCGGCGTCGGTGCCGGCAGGAAGGATGTCGCGACGCACCGCGCGCGCCGCCTCGAGGGTCGTGTCCACACTACGACCGTCCGAGACGGCGACGCCGAGCGGAGCCACCAGTCCACGGTCGGCGGCTTCCCACCAGGCGTCGATGGCGCTGTCTCTGCGTTCCTCCGCGGTCTTGCGCGCCTGCTCGTACTCCTCGAGCACCCTGGCGGCCGTGTTCTCCTGCACACGCAGATCGCCGAGCGTCGTAGCGAGCCGCTCTACCTGGCTCTCCAAGGACTCGACCCGGGAATCGAGATCTTTGCGGCGTGACAGCTGTGCCTGGTGGCCGGTGCCGAGCGCCTTGTAAGCGGTTTGCGCGGCGATCTCAGCGCGGCGAGCGCGGTCTCTGGCGTCGGCGAGCTCCTTGCGGGCACGTTCTTCGTCGCTCACCGCCTTGGAGTACGCCTTTTCAGCCTGGGTGACCTGGCCCTGGCGAATCGAGAGAAACTTCAGTTCTCCTTCGAGGCGGTTGATCTCGTTGAGCAGCACGTTCAGTGCTTCGCGAACCGCGCCCAGCTCGTCCAACGGGAATCCATGCTCTGCCGCGTAACTGGCGGCGATCGCCCGCGCTTTGTCTCGCTCCGCCGCGGCGCCGTCGTAGTCCTTCTGTGCGGCGACGAGATCGCTTTGTGCCTTCTCAAACTGCTTTCGTACGGCCTCCGCCTGCGCCGTGATCCTGATCAGGGCATTTTCGTTCGGTGCCGAACGCCGCTCTTCCGCCAGCCTTTGCAGCGCGTCGGCTATTTCCGAGAGCTGCCGGTCGATCTCATCGAGCGCTGCCCACACCTCTGCAAGCTCCGCTTCCAGCCGCGCGATCGTCCGCAGCCGAGCCTGCTCACGCGCGGTAGCACCTAGGTACGAGGCCGGCTGGGCAGGCTCGGCAAAGCCGGTGAGAGCGCCGATCTGCCAATGGCCGTCTGCGGCGAACCAGAAGTCCCTTTGCCCTGCGGGTCGTGTCGTGAACCATCCGATTCCGCTGAGGATGGTGGCGATCTGGTGGCCTTCGACGCCTCCGGCCGGTGTCGGCTCGAGCACCGCCAACAGGTTTTCCGGCACGGGGGTGCTGGCAGTGAGAACGGTTTCTGAGGCGGTGACCAGGGTCCCGTCAGGGGTCAGCCAAGCGTCCAGAAGTCCGGACGCCGCCAACGCCGCCTCGAGAACGGCGTGCTGTTCGTCATTAAGGTCCCGCGGTTGTACGCACGCCCAGAATGGCGCGCCGCTGTTGTCTTGCGGGCGTTCTCGGCGTGCCCACAACACGGGCGCGGCCGGTGGTTCCTCGGACGCGTCGCGGACCTGCTGTAGCGCGGACTCGACGTCGCGCCGCTGCTCGTCCAGCGGGCCGCGCGCGGCGCGCAGCGTAGCCCGTCGGGCATTCAGCCCAGACTCTGCGGTACTGAGGTGCGTCCGCAATGCCTCCGACAGCTTGGGCGATCCGCTGGCGGCCACCTCG
>WUUC01152529.1_pt1 | contig 10698 bp, 12 predicted proteins | sample 6278441 | NCBI WGS metagenome assembly WUUC01 (sample SAMN13675441, study PRJNA597444) | soil metagenome | isolation source: soil | place: USA: Washington | collected 2017-10 | reverse complement strand
CTCCGACCTTTTCGAAGACCTTCCCCGCCATCTGTCCGCGCACGCCGCCGCCGCCCGCCTCGCCGGTGTGATCGGTGCGTTCCCACGGTGCGTAGACGAAGGTCGCGTCGCTGCCGGCTTCGCGCTCGATTTCCTCGAACGCCGCGCAGATGCGGTCGCGCAGCTGCTCGAACCAGTCGCGCGCGGCCCGCTGCTGCTCGTCCAGGGGAAGCATGGCCGCGTCATTGGAAGCAGAGGCCCCCGGACGCAAGCGACGTAAATCCGTCGTTCACGCCCGCGACCCCAATGGCCCCAGCGACAGGGGTCCGGCCGCGCTTGCGGCATTTCGAAGGTCCATATTCTATGACAAAGCTGATGTTCGCGGCCGTGCTCGGCGCGGCGATGGTGTCAACGGTTGCGGGAGCACAGGGTGCTGCACGCGAGATCAGCCGTCAGCAAACGCAGCAGTTCTCCGACACGATGTTCCAGCGGTTCGACCTCAACCAGGATGGGGTGGTCACCCGGGACGAGGCCGAACGGGCACGCGCTCAGCTGACCCAAGGCCGCGAAGGGAAGCGGGGCGCCAAGTCCGAGAAGATGATCGACCGGTTGTTCGGTACCAGCCAATCGGTAACCAAGAGCCAGTTCGAAGCCATGGCGCTGGCCCGCTTCGACAAGCGGGACACCAATCGCGACGGCGTGGTGACCTCCGACGAAAGGCAACAGGCGCGCGCGAGCCGGCAGGCGCCTCAATAAGGGCGCTGGGGACCGCCCTCCCACGACCTGATCTTGCGGGTGCCGGTCCACAGCTCGGCGCCGCGGCCTTCCAGCCAGGCCTCGGCCACCTTGATCGCTCGGTCGTCGTTTTCGGCCTCGAACTCGTGGCTGTGGGTGATGTGCTGGTCGCCGCCGAGAAAGTAGAGCCGATACTGTTCAAGGGGCGTCCCGCCGGACTTTCGTCGCCGTGGACGGAAAGGACGATCTTGCTGCAACTGGCCCCCCGCTTCTGACGTCGGATGCGTGCATTAGTTGCTAAGTCGGGCATCGGACACAAGAAAAGAATTGGGGCCTGAATGAAGCCCTTAACGGCCGTTCAGTAGATGCGCCGCTGAGCTGACACCAGCATCCTCAGGAGCATCGCCACGGGTCGCGGCACGCCGACCTTGCCTTCGAGCCAGAGGCTCACCGCCGAGCGCGATACACCGATCGCCTGCGCAAGATCGCTCTGGGTGCGGTAGCCGAGGCTGCGCATCGCCGATCGCAGCTCATCGGGCGACATGGAGGCGAGCATTTCCCGGTTGTCGTTCATCTAGATCGCGTCCGCCCCGCGGTCGCCGGTGCGGATGCGGATGGCCTGCTCCACGTCGAGCACGAAGATCTTGCCGTCGCCGATGCGCCCGGTGCGCGCCGCATTCTCGATCGCCTCGATCACATTTTCGACCAGCGAATCCTCGACGACGACCTCGACCTTCACCTTGGGGAGGAAGTCGATGACGTACTCGGCGCCGCGATAGAGCTCGGTATGGCCCTTCTGCCGCCCGAAGCCCTTCACCTCGGCGACCGTGATTCCGGAGACTCCCACGTCGTGCAGCGCGTCTTTCACGTCGTCGAGCTTGAAGGGCTTGATGATCGCCTCGATCTTCTTCACGCGGAAGTCCTCATGCGAATGGCCGATCCGCTAATGCCCAATCCCCGCCGCATTTGGAAGGCAGGGGCGCCGCCATCATGAAAGCCATCATCCTTTCCGCCGGCCAGGGGTCGCGCCTCGGCCATCTGGTCGACGACCGGCCCAAGTGCTTGATCGATTTCAATGGGCGCACGCTGCTCGACCGGCAGCTCGACACGCTCGAGGCGAACGGCGTGCACGAAGCCGTGGTGGTCACCGGGTTCCACGACGAGTTGGTGCAGCAGGCCATTGCCCGGCGCGGTGGCGGGCCGGCGGTGCGCACGATCTACAATCCCTTCTACAAAGTCGCCGACAATACCGGCTCGCTCTACATGGCGCGCGAGGAGCTCGTCGACGACTGCCTGGTGTGGAACGGTGATACGCTCGTCTCGCGCACGCTGATGGAGCGGGTGGTCGCGAACGACCGGTCGGGCATTTGCGTCACCATCGACCGCAAGGACAGCTACGACGACGACGACATGAAGGTGGTCGAGGAGGGCGGGCGCCTCAAAGCCATCGGCAAACGCCTGGAACTGGATACGGTGAACGCAGAATCGATCGGTCTGCTCGCCTTTCGTGCCGGCGGTGCTGAGCAGTTCCGCGAGAATATTGACCGCGCGATCCGCACCCCGGAGGGCACGACCATTTGGTACCTGCGCGTCATCCACCAGATTGCACAGAGTGCGGACGTCTGGACGCTCGACATCCAGGGCGAGGAATGGGGCGAGGTCGACTTCCCGCCCGACGTCGACAATGCCCGCGAGCTGACGGCGCGCTGGGACTCGGTGGAGAAAGCCGCGGCGGCCTAACGCGATGGAAACGCAGAGCATCGTCATTCCGGTTGGCGATGGACAAGTCTCCGGACTGTTGCTGCGCCCGGCGGATGCGAGAGCGCTCTACGTCTTCGCCCATGGCGCGGGCGTGGGGATGACCCACCGGAGCATGGAGTCCAACGCCCAGGGGCTGGCGGAGCGCGACATCGCGACGCTGCGCTATCAATTCCCGTACATGGAAAGGGGCGGGGGCCGGCCCGATCCGCCGAGGATCGCGCATGCGGCCGTTCGAGCAGCGGTAGCGCAGGCGGCGCAACTGGCGCCGGATCTCCCTCTGTTCGCCGGCGGACGCTCGTTCGGCGGGCGAATGACCTCGCAGGCGCAGGCGGAGTCGCCGCTCCCTGGTGTGCGCGGACTGGCATTCCTCGTTTTCCCGCTGCATCCAGCCGGCAAGCCCGGGATCGAGCGCGCCGAGCATTTGAGGCGCGTGCAAATCCCGATGCTGTTCGTGTCCGGCGATCACGATGCGTTAGCGGAGCTGGATTTGTTGCAGCCGATGGTCGCTGAGCTCGGCGATCGCGCGACGCTGCACCTGGTCGCTCATGCCGACCATTCCTTGAAAGTGCCGGTGAAGAGCGGGCGGACCGCCGCCGATGCGGAGGCCGAAGCGCTCGACGCAATGGCCGAGTGGATGCTTGGGCAAAGCTAACCGGGAAATGCCCGCTTTGGGTGGCAAGCCGACCTTAGTGCGCGCTATTCAGAATAATGGGACTTTCCGCGTCGGAGCACCTTCGCCGTCTCTGGCAGACGGTCGAGCCTCACGCTGACTATCTAACGCAGCCCAGCGCCACGGTTGATGTGTTCTGCGGGTATCGATCGAACGGACCGCTCGCCGCATGAGACACTGGTTCAAGGACCGGCACATCAAGTCGCTGCTGAAGAACAGCAGCTATCTCGCGGTGGCCAAAGCCATTGCGGGTGTTGCCGGGCTTGCAACGCTGGCCTTTGCCGGGCGCTCGCTCGGCGTGGTGATGTTCGGCATGCTGATCCTCATCACCAGCTACGCCAAAGCGGCGAGCGAGCTCAGCAAGTTCCAATCCTGGCAGCTGATTGTCCGCTACGGCGGCCAGGCGATGGCGCCCGGCGAGGCGGCCGAGTTCAAGGCCTCGATCGGTTTCGCCTTCGCCCTCGACGTGGTCAGCGGTTTCGGGGGGATGATCCTCGCGATCCTGCTGTTGCCGCTGCTCGGCGGGTTGTTCGGGATCACCAACCAGTACCTGCTCGTGGCGATGGTCTATTGCACGCTGCTGCCGACCACGAACGCGGCGAGTCCGATGGGTGTGATGCGCGCGCTCGACCGGTTCGACCTGCTGGCTTGGCAGAGTTCGACCTATCCGGTCGCGCGGGCGATCCTTGCCGGCATCGCCTGGTGGGTCGAGGGTCCGTTCGAGGCCTTCGTTGCGATCTGGTACGCGACCGAGCTCGGCAGCGACCTCTACCTGTGGTTCCTCGCGTGGCGCGAGCTAAAGCGGCGCGACCTGCTCAAGGGCATTCGCCCGACGCTCAAGCCGCTGGAACTACCCGGCGGGTGGCGGTTCGCCATCTACGTCAATCTGACCTCCAGCCTGATCGCGGCTGGGGGGCCGATCGCCCGGCTGGTCGTCGGCGGGCTGCTCGGTCCGGCGGCGGCCGGCATCTACCAGATCGCCGCGAGTCTAGCCAAGAGCGCCCAGAAGCCCGCCGGCCTGGTCGGCGCGGCTTATTATCCCGAGGTGGTCCGCATGAACCTCGCGACCAAGGAGCCCTGGACGCTGATGTGGCGGGTGACGGTGCTCGCAACCTCGGTCGGGCTGCTGGCGATCCTCGTCTTGCTCGTCGGCGGGCGGCCGTTGATCGATGCCCTGTTCGGAAGCGAGTTCGTGAGCGCCTACCCGGTGCTGCTGGTGCTGATCATCGCCCCGCTGCTGACGATGCTCAGCTTCCCGCTGACGCCGATGCTCTACGCGCTCGACCGGCCGGACGGGCCGTTCAAGGCGCACCTGTTCGGCACTATCCTTTATTTCGCGATCGTCGCGCCCTTGTCGTGGCGGTTCGGCGTCACCGGCGCGGCCACCGCCTTCGTCATCGGCAATGTGGCGATGGCGGCGGCGCTGGCGATCCAGCTGGCCGTCGAATACCGGCGGGTCCGCGCCCGTTGAGCGACGACCCCCCTCCACGCCGGGCCGCCAGCTCTGGTAGCGACATTTGGCACCGCTCGCGCTTCAAGACTTGACGGTGGGGGAGCACCGGACTCAGCTGCGGATGTGGCTCACATCGCAATTTACATTCATGATTTCCGTCCGACGGGCGTAGTTCGAAATGCTCTTTCGATCGCCGAACGATTGTTGGAAGAACACAATGTCACGGTGATTAGTGGGTACCGGAGCGGACTTCTTGCACCCTTGGCCGCCGGTGCCGGGTATGACCTCAGGACGCTCCTCTCGCATCCTAGACGTTTCGCGCGCCGATTCGCGGTAGTCCCTCGGCTGCGCGCAACCCTCAGAGAGTTACAGCCCGATATACTTCTTTCACGGGGCAGCTTCGGTCATGTTTCCGCTTATTGGGCGACACGGGGAATGTCCCGCCCCGCCCGCATCTACGTTATTAGCAACGAAGTTCTGAATCGCCCCGGGAGCTTCCTGAAGAAAAAGCGTGTCGAACGGCTGCTCGCCGATGCCGCGCGAGTCGTCGTCATCGGAAGTCGTCAGGCTAATACTGAGCCGTTTCTGTCGGCCGTGAGATCTGGCCGCGCTCGTTACATCCCCAACGGCACTGACATTGCAACGGCACGGAAGCTGGCCCGCGAGCGCATTAGCCACCCCTGGTTTGAAGATCACTCTATGCCGGTGGCTGTCGCCATCGGCCGTCTCCATCGCCAGAAGAACTACGAGCGCCTGATTCAAGCGTTTCAGATTGCAAACGCCGAACGGCCGATGCGACTGATCGTCATTGGCGGAGGTCCATCCGATTACAAGGAAAAGCTCGTGGCCGTGGCTGCGCGTGAAGGGGTCGGCGATCGCGTGGATCTCGCTGGCGAGACCATCAACGTCTATCCCTGGCTCGCTCAGGCCGACGTTTTCGTGCTGCCCTCGCTTTGGGAGGGAGGTGCGGCCATGGTGCTCCTGGAAGCAGTGGCGGCAGAAGTTCCGGTAGTGGCTTCATCGCAGGCCGGCGACACCAGTGAAGTGCTCCAAGGCGGGCGATATGGCGCGATCGTCGATGCTGAAGATCCCGGATCCATCGCCGCCGGCCTGCTGCGCCAAGTTGGCGCCGACGCCATACGGCCCGGCGGTCGAGCCAAAGACTATCCGTTGAAGCGCACGCTGGACGAGTACGCCGTACTGGTGAACGAGGTCGTACATTCGGCGCTAGCCACCAGTTAAGCCAGCGCTTCGCGGTACAAGTCGTCCCAGGTGTGTTGGTTTATATCGAAGCGCTGCTCGACTCGCTTGCGAGCATTGCAGCCGAACCGCGCGCGCTGAACTGGATCGCGCGTCGCGCTGAGTAGTGCGGTCGTAAGCCCGGCTATGTCGCGCTCTTCGCAAAGCCAGCCGGTCTGACCGCCAACTACGATTTCCGGGATGTCGCAGTGGCGTGATCCGATGAGCGGCATGCCCGACGCAGCCGCCTCGAGCATGATCACCGGCAACCCGCCCTCCGCATCGCCGTCCGCAGCCCGCACGCTCGGTTGCAACAGCACATCGTGCTCGTACAGAAGCCTGCGCAATTCGTTCGGCGGGAGCTCTCCGACAAAGCGAACGCGCCCACTCATGCGGCTAGCTTTAACCAAACCGTGCAGCCTGGACTTGATGCGCTGCTCGGCCCCGCTCTTGGTCGCATCACCGACCACCGTGAGCTTCAGTCTCGGGTCTTCAGCCGCCGCGCGGCAGAACGCTTCGACCGCGTAGACCAGGCCTTTCTTCTCGGAGAATCGGGCTGCGGCGAGAACGCGCACATCAGCGTTCTCCGGGCGATCGGCGTAGCACAACCGGGTCAGGTCAATGCCCAATGGATGAATGCGCGCCTTGTCCGCCGGGCATCCCAGCTCGATGAGCCGCCGCCGCGCGGCCGGTCCTTCCGCAATCGCATAGGTGCAGTGCTCGAACAGTGGCGCATAACGGGCCTGCAGACGTGCAACATTGCCGTGGTCGCGCCACAGGTCGAACCCGTAGAATGAAACCAGGAGTGGAAGCCGCAGCACGCGGGCGAGCTCCACGGATGCGACGCCCCTATCCCCAAAATGCGCGTGTAGCAAAAGCGCGTTCTCCGCACGGATGGCTGCCGCAAAGGTCGGGTAGTAGCCCAACAAGCGCCGGCACAGGTAATCGCGCGCATGTCGCAGCGGATTTCCGGATCGCAGCGCGACAATTCGCTCAGCCGGAAACTGCTCGAGATTGGTCGCCTTGTAGGCGAGGACCACCGGCTTGAACGCGCGGAGCACCCGGAATTGCTCGTAGATCCAATTATGTGTCAGGGGCAGGTAGCGCTTGAAGACTTGGGCTGCAGGGATCAGCGGCTCGCTCACGGGACTCGGCCAGCTAGCACCGAGATGGTTTCGCCCAAGTCCTCGTAATCGTGCAGATGCTGAAGCTGCGCGAAATCCACGAGTTTCGTGTATTCAGCAACGGAACGATATTCGATCTGCTTACGCGAGGGCTTTGCCGTTGTGTTCTCGACCAGGAACACCAGCCCGCCTGGTGCGACCACGCGCCGCAGCTCCTGCAGCGTATCATGCAGCTTCCGACCCCGGATCACCCCGAGCACCAGGCATATCCACAGTAGATCGACAGAGTGATCCGTTACCCGAATGCGTCCGTGCCGCAGCAATCGGTATTCGACCCGGGGATCCGCCGGAGCAAGCTCGAGCAGTGCCCCAATCGGATCCACCCCAATGGCCCGTCCGCCAACCAGACGCGCCAGCCCCGGCGTGAAGCGGCCCGGTCCGCAGCCGAAATCCAGAACGACCCGCTCGCTGCCATTGAGCTGGGCCTGCAGCAGCGGAAACAGAATCGATTTCTGCCAGCTGGTGATCTGCTCGTACTCGGCATCCTCATGAGCAATGTTCAAGACCGATCGACGGCCGTGTCGGCGCGCGCGCCGCTCCCAGTAGGCGCTGCTGCCGCGGGATACCGCGCGCAGATAATCGAGAATGATCACGCCAAGATTTCATGCACTGCCGAAACCACGCGCTCCACGTCATCGTCACTCAGGTGGGGCGAGAGCGGCAATGAGACCGTGCGCTCGCTGATCCAGGCCGCATTCGGCAAGCTTTGCGGTTGGTAACCAAAGGTGTCGCGATAATAGGGCTGAAGATGCACGGCCACGTAATGCACGCCCGTGCCAATGCCGCGCTCGTGCAGGGTCTGCATGAACCGATCGCGCGTGATGCCCGTGCGCTCCGCGTCGATCATCAGCGTGTAGAGATGACGCGCGTGCCGCATGCCGGCCGGCGCCGAAAGCGGCAAGTCGACGGGCAAGTCCGTGAACGCTGCGTCGTAGCGCCGCCAAATTTCTTCACGCCGAAGCAGCCAAGGCTCGATCTGTGCCAATTGATGCAGGCCGAGCGCGGCATGCAGGTCCGTGAAGTTGTATTTGAAGCCCGGCACGCAGACTTGGTAATGGCGCATGCCGTCGTCCTTGTACCGTTTCCAGGCATCGCTCGATAGGCCGTGCAGAGCATATTTGCGCAACGCCGACACGTGCTCGGTGCTGGCTGTCGTGATCATCCCGCCCTCGCCGGTCGTGATGTTCTTGGTCACGTAGAAGCTGAAGCAGGTGAAGTCCGCAATGCTTCCGACCTTGTGACCGTCGATGGCACCCTCGATCGCGTGCGCTGCGTCTTCGATGACGGTCAGGCCGTGCTTGCGCGCCAATTCCATGATCGAACGCATGTCGCAGATGCGTCCGGCCACGTGCACGGGGATGATGGCTCTGGTGCGCGGCGTGATCGCCCGCTCGATTGCTTCAAGTTCGATCAATTGGGTGCGGCGATCGCAATCCACCAGCACCGGCGTGCCTCCGGCGTGGATGATCGCATTGGCGGTGGCGGCGAAGGTCATGGAGGTGGTGATGACCTCGTCGCCCCGCTCGATGCCGGCCACAACCATCGACAGGTGGAGTGCGGCCGTGCATGAATTGACCGCTACAGCGTGCGGTACGCCGAGGTACTCGCGGAAGGCCTGCTCAAACTGCTGGACCTTCGGACCGGTGCCTATCCAGCCCCGGTCCAGAGAGTCGATTAGCTCGGCCCGCTCCGCCGCGCCGAACCGTGGCGCGCCAAATGTGATGTAGCGGGAAGGCATACGGGTGCACAAAATACGACCGGAAAGGGGGATTAACCAGTCTCAGGGAGTTACGGCGGCTGGCGTTCGTATGGGCGTGTGAACATGACGAACCCTCAGCGTTTGCTGAAGGACTACGGCTCGATCGTCCTAATGTCTGGAATGGGTCGAAAGCGACGCGACTAAGGACCAGGCGTCAGGAAACGCCCGATGACCTCGCGCGCGAGGCGTGCGGGGCGGTGCGTGGCGGCGTCGAGGCAGCACCAGCAGCTCTGGATCTCGCTCAGCACGTCCTCGCCGCGACGGAGCACCGTGCGGAAGAAGGCGCGGGCGCCCTCGACGCGCTCGGCGATCACCTCGGCCACCACATTGTCCTGGAGGAAGGTGGGCCTGAGATACGTGATCTCGTGCTTGAGCGCGACCCACAGGTGCGTCGCGACCGCGTCGGGCGGGGCGACGCTCTGCCAATAATCGATGACCGCGTCCTGCACCCACTTGAGGTACACGGCATTGTTCACATGACCCATGTGGTCGATGTCGGCCGGTTCGATCGCGATCGGATGGCGAAACATGGCCAAGACTCAAATCCTAAAAAGCCTAAGCTAGGCTCCCACTTGCTTACAGTCTTGTCAATAAGTTCGGTGAACCAAGTCTCAATAGGGCGGCTTGTCCAGGCCCTTGGGACTCCTCGTAAAAATCTCGCAGCCGGTTTCGGTGATGCCGATCGAATGCTCGAACTGGGCGGAAAGCGAGCGGTCGCGGGTGACCGCGGTCCAGCCGTCGTCGAGCACCTTCACGTCCGGGCGGCCGATGTTGATCATCGGCTCGACGGTGAAGATCATTCCCGGCTTCAGCTCGGGCCCGGTGCCGGGACGGCCGGCGTGGATCACTTCCGGGCTGTCGTGGAACAGGCGCCCGACGCCGTGGCCGCAGAAATCGCGGACGACGCTGTAGCGGTGCGATTCGGCGTGGCGCTGGATCGCGTCGGCGATGTTGCCGAGGTGATTGCCGGGCCTGGCCTGCTCGAGCCCGAGCATCAGGCATTCGTAGGTGACGTCGACCAGCTTGCGCGCTTTCAGGGGCACGTCGCCGACCAGGAACATGCGGCTGGTGTCGCCGTGCCAGCCGCCGAGGATCGGGGTGACGTCGATATTGACGATATCGCCGTCCTTCAGCGTCTTCTCGCCCGGAATACCGTGGCAGACGACGTGGTTGATCGAGATGCAGCTGCTCTTGGTGTAGCCGCGATAGCCGAGCGTCGCGGGCACCGCTCCTGCGTCGAGGGTCAGGCGGTGGACGATGTCGTCCAGCTCCTGCGTCGAAACGCCGGGGACGACGTGCGGCACCAGCGCGTCGAGGATCGAGGCCGCGAGTTGACCAGCGCGGCGCATGCCTTCGAACGCCTCGGGCCCGTGCAGCTTGATGACGCCGTTGCGGGCCTCAACCCGGTCGTCGGGGGCGACGGTGATGTATTGAGTCATAGACGCTAGATAGGCATTCGGGCGCGCAAAGTCACTGGAGGCTCGATGGATCAAACGAGGCAATGGACCGCGGCGCTGGTGGTGATCGGCGACGAGATCCTCTCCGGCCGCACTGAGGACCGCAACGTCGCGCAGGTCGCTACGTGGCTGAACGGGCAAGGCATCCGCCTCGCCGAAGTGCGGATGGTGCCCGATGTGGAGACGGCCATCGTCGAAGCGGTGAACGCGCTTCGTGCGATTCACGATTATGTCTTTACCACCGGCGGCATCGGCCCGACACACGACGACATCACGGTCGATGCAATCGCAGCGGCCTTCAACGTGCCGGTCGTCATCCATCCCCAAGCGAGGGCGATACTCGAAGCCTATTACCGCGACCGGCCAGGCGGGCTGAACGAGGCGCGGTTGAGGATGGCGCGCGCTCCCGACGGCGCCGAGCTGATCCCGAATCCCTATTCCGGCGCCCCCGGCGTGAAGAT
>WUUC01149125.1_pt1 | contig 10698 bp, 10 predicted proteins | sample 6278441 | NCBI WGS metagenome assembly WUUC01 (sample SAMN13675441, study PRJNA597444) | soil metagenome | isolation source: soil | place: USA: Washington | collected 2017-10 | reverse complement strand
GGCGCTCGTGCGCCCGGCCCGCCTGGGCGAGATCGTGCCCGACCGGGACTACGACCCCGACCTCCTTCGGAACGTCGACGTCCTCAAGCTCTCGGAGGAGGAGCTCGAAGCCCTCTCGCTCGACACGAGCGAGCGCTCGCTCGCCACGCTCGGCGTCCCAGAGGTCGTCGTCACGCTCGGGCCCCGTGGAGCGGTCGTCTACGCGGACGGGCTCGCCGAGCACGTCCCCACGAGGCCGCTCGACGGCGTCGACCCCACGGGAGCAGGCGACATCTTTGCGACGGCGTACGCGTCGTTCCGGCTGCGCCGCCACGGACCGCCGTCCGCCGCCCGCCTCGCCGGCGGCGTCACCCACGCGCTCCTCTCGCGATGGTCCGGCCGCTGATCGTCCTCGCCGGCTGCGACGACGGCCTCTACCTCGTCGAGGTGGGCGCGTCCGCCGACGAGGATCAGCTTGCCGGGCACCAGCCGGGGGGCGCCGTCGAGCGGACTCGTCCGCTCGAGCTCGCGCCCGCGTGGGCGGCGACCTCGGTGCTCGACATCGACGCCCTCGGCGCGACCGTCGTCCTCCTCGTCGACCGCAGGCCGCCGCTCCTCGTCTCGTACGACACCGGGGTGACGTGGAGCGAGCGCGGGGCCGGCCTCCCCCCGGGGCGGGCGGTCGCGCTCGCGGAGAACCCTGATTACGTCCTCTACGGAGCGCGCAACCGCCTCTACGTCTCCGGCGACGGGGGGACCTTCTGGCGCGCGCTCGGCGTGGAGCTGCCCGAGGTCCAGGACGTCGCGTGGGGGTAGCCGCCGAGAGGGCTACCGAACCACGAACTTCGTCCAGCCGATCACGCGGCCGTACCGCGCGAGCGCCTTGTAACCGAATCCACGCGAAGTACGCGAGGGATCGAGCCCCACGATGAGGCATCGAAGCGAACCCCGGTTGTTTTCATGACGAGATACCAACCTGGGGCCCGACTTCGGGCGGCGGAAGCCAGGATCCCCTGACCGAATGGCTAGTCCTGCGGAGAAGCTGGGCGCCTGCCTAGCCCAGGCGGAACTCACCGCGCGCCACGACGACCGCGGAGCCACCGACCTCGACCTCGTCGATCCGGTCGGTGGAACCCTCCACCCGCGCGTAGAGCGTGCTCGGGCGGCCGATCTCGGCCCCCTGGGAGATCTCGATCTCCTCCCCGAAGGCAATCAGCCCGTGGCGGGCGAGGTGGCAGGCGAGCGGGCCGGCGGCCGAGCCCGTGGCCGGATCCTCGGGGACGCCGTCGGCCGGGGCGAACATGCGCGTCTTCCAGCGCCGCCCGGAGCCGGCGACGCAGTTGGCGTGCACGGTGCCCATCACGGCCCCCAGCTCACCGAGGTTCGGCGCGACCGACGCGACCGCCTCCTCGCTCGGGAGGAGGACGTAGACGTTGCCCAGGCCCGACTCGTAGAGCTCGAGCGGGAGGGCGGAGCCGTCGACGCCGAGCGCGGCGAGAAGCTCGTCTCCGCGCTCGAACGACCGCACCGTCGGAATCGGCTGGCTCATGCGCCCGAAGACGACGCGCCCGCCCTCACGCTCCAGCGCGACCGGGACCATTCCGACGCCGGTCTCGAGGCGAATCTCCTCGAGCTGGAGAGGCCCTGCGAGCACGAACGCGGCTCCGAGCACCGGGTGGCCGGCGAACGGAAGCTCGCTCACAGGCGTGAAGATACGGATCCTCGCGTGCCCGCCCGCCTCGGCCCGGTAGACGAAGACCGTCTCGGAGAAGTTCATCTCGCGGGCGAGCGGCTGCAGTATCTCCTCCGGGATCTCGCGTGCGTCCGTGAAGACGGCGAGCTGGTTGCCCGCTAGAGCGCGGTCGGTGAAGACGTCGGCGACGACGTAGCGGTAGTTGGGCACAGGCCGGGCCAGCATACGCGCCGCTCTGCGTCGGCCAGCGTCGTCCCCCCTCGAGGAGAGGGCATCGATCGGCCCGGCCCGAGGCCGCCGATATTCTGGCCCGCAATGGAGCTCTACCTCGTCCGCCACGCGGAGGCCGCGCAAGGAGGGCCCGACGAGCTCCGGCCGCTCACGGCCGCGGGACGCGAGCAGGCGCGCTCGCTCGGGGAGCGGCTCCGCGGGGAGGGCGTGCGGCCGGACGTGATCCTGACGAGCCCTCTCCTGCGCGCGCGCGAGACGGGCGAGCTCCTCGCGCGCGAGCTCGGCGCCGCCTCCCGGCCGGACGAGCGCCTTGCGCCCGGGACGACCGCGGCGGCGGTCGCCGCGGCCGCCGGCGAGGGCGGCGACACGGTCGTCGCGGTCGCGCACCAGCCCGACTGCGGGCAGATCGCGGCCGAGCTCAGCGGCGGGCCCGAGCCGGCGTTCCCGCCGGCCGGGGTCGCCGGCCTCACGTTGTGAGTGCGATCGAGGTCGCCGGCCTCCGCAAGTCCTACGGGGACCGCGAGGTCCTCCACGGGATCTCGTTCGAGGTCCGCGCCGGCGAGGTCTTCGCCCTCCTCGGCCCTAACGGGGCCGGCAAGACGACGACCGTCGAGATCCTCGAGGGCTACCGCGCGCGCGACACGGGCGACGTGCTCGTCCTCGGCCAGGATCCCGGCCGCCCGGCGGCCGACTTCCGCGCGCGCATCGGGATCGTGCTGCAGTCGTCCGCCGTCTACCAGCTCCTGAGCGTGCGGGAGATCGTCGAGCTCTTCGCCGGCTACTACCCGTCGCCGCGGAGCCCCGCCGAGGTGATCGAGCTCGTCGGCCTGGGCGACAGGAGGGACGTGCGCGTCCGGACGCTCTCCGGCGGCCAGCTCCGACGCCTCGACCTGGCGCTCGCGCTCGTCGGCGATCCAGAGCTGGTCTTCCTCGACGAGCCGACGACGGGCTTCGACCCGGCCGCGCGACGCCAGGCGTGGGAGACGATCCGCGATCTCCGCTCGCTGGGGAAGAGCATTCTCCTGACCACTCACTACATGGAGGAGGCGCACCGCCTCGCCGACCGCGTCGCCATCCTTCGCCGCGGCGAGATCGTGGGGACGGGCTCGCCGCGCGAGCTCCTGGCCGGCCACGCGGGAGTCGAGATCCGGTTCCGCCGGAACGGCCGCGAGGTCGTAATCGACACCGAGGAGCCGACCCGCGTCCTCAACGAGCTGACGGGGGAGGCCCTCGCCGACGGAGTCGAGCTCGAGGGCCTCGAGGTCCACCGCCGCACGCTCGAGGACGTCTACCTCGAGCTCACCCGGGAGGCGGAGGAGGAATGAGGCTCTTCGTGCACGAGCTCAGAGCCCAGCAGCTCCTCTTCTGGCGCAACCGGGAGGCAGCGTTCTTCAGCTTCCTCTTCCCGATCATCCTGCTCCTCGTGCTCGGCTCCGTCTACAGCGAGCCGATCGAAGGCGTCGAGGCGTCGACCTACCTGCTCGTCGGGTTGATCGGGTACGGGATCGCAGCGACGGCGTTCGCCGGGCTCGCCATCACGCTCGTCGTGCGTCGCGAGACGGGCCTGCTCAAGCGCGTGCGGGGCACGCCTCTCGGCCCCGGGACGTACCTCGGCGCGGTCATCGGCTCGGAGGTGATCGTCATCGCTCTCCAGGTCGTCGCACAGCTCCTCGTGGGGCGCCTCCTCTTCGACGCGGACTGGCCGCGCGCGCCGGGCTCGTTCGCCCTCGCGGTCGCGCTCGGCGCGGCCGCTCTCGCCGCGCTCGGGGTCGCCGTGACCGCGGCCGTCCGCAGCGCCGAAGGCTCCTCGGCGGTGGTCAACGCGATCTACCTGCCCATGGCCTTCATCTCGGGCGCCTTCTTCTCCACGCAGGAGATGCCGGGCTTCCTGGAGGCGATCTCCGAGATTCTCCCCTTGACGTACCTCCTGGACGTCATTCGCTCGACGTTCGTGGCCGGCGAAGGGCTCGGCTCGTCCACCGGCGACATCGCCGGCATCGCCGTCTGGGGCATCCTCGGGCTTGTCGTGGCAGTGCGGATGTTCCGTTGGGCCCCCCGCGAGGGAATAAGGAGCGGATGAGCCAGCCGGCCCTAGTCTTCGTCGACGAGTCCGAGGGCGGGAACGACCTCGAGCTGGTCGTCAACTTCGGGATCTTCTCCGGGCGCGAGGCGACGCCCGCGGAGGTCGAGCGTCTCGCCCAAACGCTTCTCGAGGAGCTCGAATACGTCGAGATCGTATGCGAGCAGCGCTACGAGTTCGACCGGGAGGTGGAGGCGACGGTCTACCGGATCCGGATCGAGCTGCCCCCCGGGAACGCCGGCCGCCTCGGGACCTTGCGCGACCTCGTCGACGCCTGGGCCCAGGACTGCATCGGCGAGCGCCGCGTCACGCCGTAGCGGCCCGGACGGCGGGCGCGACCTCGGCCGCGAAGCGCTCCACCTGGCTCGGCGTCGCGTCCCTCGGCCAGAACACGAACGTGTCGACGTGGAGCTCGGTCGCCCACTCCGTGAGCGTCTCGGCCCAGTACTCGACGGGACCTTCGAGAAGCTCCCCGCGAGCTCCGTCGGTGATCGCCCCAGCGACGTTGTAGAGGCGGCGGATTGCAGCGGGGTCACGACCGGCCGCGCGAGCCGCGGCGTCGACCCGCTTCTGGCCCTCCGCGATCCGGTCGGGCGGCGCGTAGCCCAGCGAGGGCACCCAGCCGTCCGCGCGCCGCCCGACGAGCTCGAGCCCCCGCGGCTTGTAGAGGCCGAGCCAGATCTCGATTGGGTGCGCCGGCGGCGGTCCCGGATGGAGACCGGCGAGCCGGTAGTGCTCGCCTTCGAAGCGGACGGCGCGCTCCTCGCTCCACACGAGCCGGACGACTTCGATCGCCTCCGCGAGCGCGCCGAGCGCCTCGCGCGGGGCACGCTCCGGCCCGCCCATGGCGACGATCCCCTCCCAGAAGGCACCGGTGCCGAGACCGAGCTCGAAGCGTCCGCCGGAGAGGCGGTCGAGCGTCGCCGCCGCTTTGGCGATGAGTGCCGGCGGCCGGAGCGGCAGGTTGGCGACGTCGGGAAAGACGCGGATCGTCTCCGTCTCGGCGAGGAGCGTCGCCATGAGCATCCAGGTGTCGAGGAAGCGCTGCTGGTACGGGTGGTCCTGAATGCCGAGCAGGTCGAGCCCAGACTCGTCCGCCGCACGCACGAGAGCGCGGATCCGGTCGAGGTCGTCGGCCGCGGGGACGAGCGACAGGCCGAACTCGAGCGGACGGCGGAGCATCGGCTCTTTCTACACGCTCCGGCCCGCCGCGCGGGCGGGGCGTCCTGCGGCAGCTCCCATCGCGATCTGAACCGCTCCATCATCGACGCCGGAGAAGACTTCGCTTGGAGGATGGGGCTGGTCTGCCGCATCCCTTGATACGAGCGGGCCGCACCCCGGGAAGCCGGCTGGCGCGCTGGTGAGGTCGGGAGAGCGCCGCCAGACTTCGGTTCGTAAAGCAACCTGAACCGTCGCCCGCCACGACCGCGGCTCGACCGAAAGGAGATGCGATGCGTCTCGCACCGAACACCAAAGGCGCAGGCGGGTGCCTCGGCGGCAGGGGGCCGCTCGCCCGGGCGGCCGCACCCGCAGCGTCGTCTTCCTTCTCTTCGTCGTCCTCGCCGCGACGCTTACGGCACCCGCGTTCGCGGGCACCGCCTCCGGCGACTTCAACGGTGACGGCGAAGGACCTTGGGGCCGGAACCGACCCACCCGTCCTTCTGACGGTGGCCGTCGCCGGCGGCGCAGGGGTCCTCCGTCGGGGGCGGCAGCATAGAATCGCGACCACGAGCGAGGCGGGTTACATCGACGTCCCCGGCGGGCGCGTCTGGTTCCGGAGCATCGGCAACGGGGACGGCGTTCCGCTCCTCTGCCTCCACGGCGGACCCGGCTTTCCGCACGACTACCTCGAGGAGCTCGAAGGGCTCGCCGACCGGCGGCGCGTCGTCTTCTACGATCAGCTCGGCTGCGGTAAGTCGGACCGCCCCGGCGACACGAGTCTGTGGCAAGTCGACCGCTTCGTCGAGGAGCTCGCCGTCGTGCGCGAGGCGCTCGGGCTCGAGCGGCTGCACCTCTTCGGGAGCTCGTGGGGCGGGATGCTCGCCCTGCAGTACGTCCTCGACCGGCGCCCGCCGCTCATGAGCCTCGTGCTCTCCTCCAGCCCGGCGAGCTGCCGGCGGTGGACCGAGGACTGCACGGAGCTGCTCGCTGCGTTCCCGGAGACGGTTCGCGACACCATCCGCCGCCACGAGGCGCACCGCTTCACGGGTTGCCTCGAGTACTCGGCGGCCATCCTCCCCTACTACAAGCGGCACGTCTGTAGGCTCGACCCATGGCCCGACGGGCTCGAGCGCTCGTTCGCGGGCGTTAACCAGCAGATTTACGAGTACATGGCGGGCCCCAGCGAGTTCGCGATCGTCGGGACGCTGCGCGACTGGGACGTGAGCGACCGGCTCGGCGAGATCGACGTCCCGACGCTCATCACGTGCGGCGAGCACGACGAACTCCGGCCCGCGCATGCGAAGGAGATGCAGCGGCGGATCGCGAACGCCGAGCTCGAAGTGTTCCCCGGCGCGTCCCACGTGACGATGGCCGAGGTGCCCGAAGCCTACCGCGAGCGGCTGAACGAGTTCTTCGACCGGGTCGAGCTCAGCTCTCGTACTTGAACTCCACCCCGACGGCGGTCGCACCCGAGGTTTCCGCCGACCGTTCGGGGTAGACCATCCAGACGGCGCTCTTGCGCACGGGGTTGAAGGCGACCTCCGCGTTCACCCTCAGCACCTGCACCGACATCGTCCGATCCAGCGCGATCTCTGGAATGTGCTCCCGAAAGAACGAGACCGGGTCGTTGGCCGCCAAATGGCCGATCTCCGTGTCGGTCTTCGTCTGCACGAGGAAGACCTCGAATGTGTGATCGCCGATCAGGTGTTCAGTATTGACCGCCTCGAGGCGCGTCCAGGCGAAGTTCTCGCCGTCGCCGCCGGAGCTGCTATTACGTTCCTTCTCCACGAGCCTCCTCCTTGGTCACGGTTCCCAGCGGCTAGATACGGTACGGCCTCGTCGGGATCCGCACAAGCGACCGCCCGAGCGCAGGCCGAATCGGGCCGAGATTTCCATTAGCATCGGGTCGTGCAGGCTTGCAGCAACTGCAACCAGTTGAACGCTCCGGAGGCACGCTTCTGCGCGGCGTGCGGGACACCGCTCACCACCCCCGCCGAGCGGCGAGAAGAGCGCAAGGTGATTACGGTGCTCTTCGCCGACATGGTGGGCTTCACGAGCCGAGCGGAGGGCATGGACGTCGAGGACGTGCGCGCGATGCTCGCGCCGTACCACACGCTTGTCCGCCAGCAGCTCGAGCAGCGGCGGGGCACCGTCGAGAAGTTCATCGGAGACGCCGTGATGGCGGTCTTCGGAGCCCCGGCCGCGCACGAGGACGACCCGGAGCGCGCCATCCGGGCGGCGCTCGCCATCCGTGAGGCCCTCGCGGCGTCGAACGAGCGACATCCGGAGCTCGATCTTCACGTTCGCATCGGGGTCAACACCGGGGAGGCGCTCGTCGCGATCGATGCACGACCTGCGGCCGGCGAGACGTTCGCGTCCGGCGACGTCGTAAACACCGCCGCCCGGCTCCAGGCGGCCGCGCCGATCGACGGCATCGTGGTCGGGGAGGCGACCTACCGCGCGACCCACGACCTGATCGAGTACGAGCCCGTCCCTCCCGTCCACGGCAAGGGCAAGGCGGAGCCGATCTCGTGCTGGCAGGTCCTGCGGGCCCGCTCCCGGATGGGCGAGACGCGCACGCGCCAGGATGCGATCCCGCTCGTCAACAGGAAGCACGAGCTGAAGGCGCTGCTGGAGGCGTTCGACCACACCCACCGAAGCTCCGTGCCGCAGACGCTGACGCTGGTCGGCGTCCCCGGGATCGGCAAGAGCCGACTCGTCAGAGAGGTCTTCCGCGACCTCGATCGCCGCCACGAGCTCATCCGCTGGCGCGAAGGGCGGTCCCCTCCGTACGGGCACGGAGTGACGTTCTCGGCCCTCGGGGAGATCGTGAAGGCCGAGGCCGGGCTGCTCGAGTCGCACGCGCCGGAAGCTGCCTCGGGTAAGCTCGCCGCCGCGGTCGCGTCCGTGATCGAGGATCCCGAGGAGGCGGCCTGGGTCGAGGGCCACCTGCGCGCCCTCGTCGGGCTCGCGGCAGAGGAGTCCCTGTTCGGTGACCGCAGGGCCGAGGCGTTCGCCGCGTGGCGACGCTTCATCGAGCGCCTGGCCGAGCGGCGCACCACCGTGCTCGTCCTCGAGGACCTGCACTGGGCCGACGACGCATTGCTCGACTTCATCGACCACCTCGTCACGTGGGTGGCCGAGAGGCAGCTCCTCTTGCTGTGCACGGCGCGGCCGGAGCTCCTCGAGCGGCGCCCCGGCTGGCTCGGGGATGCGAGCACCTCGCGAGTGGTGCCGCTCACACCTCTCTCGGAGGCGGAGACCGACGAGCTCTTCGACGCGCTGCTGGGACGAGCGCAGCTGCCCGCGGAGACACGCTCGGCTCTGCTCGCTGGAGCGGCCGGAAATCCCCTCTACGCGGGGGAGTTCGTCCGCATGCTCGTCGACCGTGGCAGCCTCGTCCAGCAGGAAGGCGAGTGGATCTTCGACCCGACCGCCGACCTCCCGGTTCCCGACTCGGTGCTCGGGATCATCGCCGCGCGGCTGGATGCGATTCCCGCGGAGGACAAGCGGGTGATTCAGGATGCGGCCGTCGTCGGGAAGGTTTTCTGGCCGGGGGCGACCGCGGCCGTGGCCGAGCGGGGCCGCTGGGCCATCGAGGAGGTCCTCCGGCGCCTCGAGCAACGGCAGCTCGTTCGTCAACGGCGCGACTCCTCGCTCGCCGGCGAGTCGGAGTGGGCCTTCGAGCACGCCCTCATCCGGGACGTCGCATACCGGACGATCGTGCGGCAGCTGCGGGCGGCGAAGCACCGCCGCGCGGCCGAATGGCTCTCCGCTCTCCCCAGAGGCCGTCGCGACCGAGCCGACACGATCGCCCACCACTACGCGGCAGCTCTGGAGAACGCAGAAGCATCCGGGCAGGCCGACGCGGAGCTCCGGGTGGCGACGGCGGACGCGCTGCAGGCGGCGGCCGAGCATGCGAGCTCGCTCCACTCGCACGCCGCGGCCGGCCGGTTGTGGCAGAAGGCCCTCGAGCTCTATCCCCCCGACGACACCCGTCGACCGCGCCTGCTCCTCGCGCTCGGGAAGGCGCGCGCGTTCGCAGACGAGCCCGCCGGCCAGACGCTCAACGAAGCGGCCGCTGCGTTGCTCGAGGCCGGGGACCTGACCGGCGCTGCCGAGGCGGAGGCGACGCTCGCGTGGCTCCTATCCGTGGCGGGTAGGCCCGAGCAAGCCCGCGAGCGCGACCGGCGAGCGCTCGAGCTCGTGCGCGACACCCCCCCGTCGCAGACGAAGGCGCTGATCCTGAGCAGCGTCGGCGCCCACAGCGCCTTCGTCCGCAGCCGTCGCGACGAGGCGCTCGCGCTCCTCGAGGAAGCACTCTCGATCGCGGAGGGGCTTGGTCTGCGGGAGATGGAGGCGGAGGCGCTGCAGTTCATCGGGATGGCACGGCTCGACGCGGGCGACGAGGACGGGGTTAGGGACATCGAGACGGCGCTCGAAACGGCGGTCGAGCTCAACTCCCCGGTCGCGCTGAGCTGCTACGGGAACCTCGCGGACATGCGCCGGTACTTCGGCGCGCTCGAGCAGGCAGCGGCGCTTCACGTGGACGGCGAGCGCGCGGCCAGGAGCATGGGAATTCCGCTGCAGGTGCGCCGGTTTCGCGCCGAGCAGGCGTGCGACCTCTACTACAGCGGCGACTGGGACGACGCGCTCGCCCACGTAGAGGAGTATCTGGACGCCGTCGAGACCGGCTCGCCGCACCGGTGGGTGGCGGAGGCCCGGATCCACCGGGGACGCGTCCGGATCGCCCGCGGCGACGCCGAAGGCGCGCTGGAAGATGCCGAAGCGGCGCTCGAGTTCGCCCGCGAGACGGCCGAGCCGTTCAACCTCTTTCCGGCGCTTGCGTTCCACGTCCGCGCGGCAGGCGAGGCCGCGCCGGAGGCGGCCGAGGCGAGCGCGCGAGAGCTACTCGCGAGCCTGGCCGAAGGTCAGCCGTTCTGGGGCGCGTGGATGCTTCCCGACCTGCTGACGGGTTTGGCCTCGGACGACCGTCTCCGCGAACTCGGGCGCGCGCTTGCGGGAGCGACGCCCCACTCGCGGTGGTACGAGGCTGTCTCTGCCGCCGCCGAGAACGACTTCGCGCAGGCGGCCGAGGTCTACGCGGCGATCGGCGCGCAGCCGGACGAGGCTGTCGCCCGCCTGCGGGCGGCGGAGCAGGCGCGGGCCGCCGGCGATGCCCGCACCGCGGAGCGGCAGCTCGGTCGCGCCCGTGGGTTCTTCAGGCGGGTGGGGGCACGCGCGCTCCTCCGGGACGCCGAGGCGCTCGCGTCGGCCTGAGCGCTTCATCGCACCGCGCGAGCGCGCGCTCGAGATCGCCGCCTCGCTCCGCTAGGAACCCCGGAGCGACAACGGGTCGACGTCGTCCGTCACCGGACGACCGAGAACCCGAATGCGAGCGGACGGCGCGCCTGCCGTCTTTGTACACCCGCTGGCGCGGCCGGGGCGGGCGCCCGGCACGGCGCGCGCTACCCTGAGCCTTTCCCGCCCCCGTAGCTCAGTGGATAGAGCAGCGGTTTCCTAAACCGCGTGCACAGGTTCGATTCCTGTCGGG
>WUUC01006416.1_pt1 | contig 10698 bp, 12 predicted proteins | sample 6278441 | NCBI WGS metagenome assembly WUUC01 (sample SAMN13675441, study PRJNA597444) | soil metagenome | isolation source: soil | place: USA: Washington | collected 2017-10 | reverse complement strand
GGTTGGCCGACGTGCTGCGCGAAGACGAGAGCCTTCGAGCCTTCCTAATCCTACGGCTGCCTTCGGGCGATGCCGAGGCTATGCTGCCGGAAGGGCCGCGCGTTGACATGAACGCGGTGGTCGAAAGGTGGAAGAAGGAGCTGAAGGCGAAGTATGGCGTCGGCGAAAATCGCGTCGTGGTCTTGACCGTCCCGCCTACTGAACAGTTTTCATTCGGCGAATTGGAGTCGTGGGTCGTCCCGCCCGGCGCTGACCCGCCAGACCCTTACGCTGACGAAGTGACCGAAGAGGCCGAAGAACCCGTTGAAGATAAGCGGTAAGCAGAAGGAGTTGTAAGAGCATGGCAGTCAAAGTTTTCATCCCGACCGCGCTGCGGCAGTTCGCGGGCGGCGAGTCGGAAATCGAAGTCGAGGCTAAGACAGTCGGCGAGGCGCTCGAACGCGTGATGAGCGCGCACGCGGAGTTGCGCGGGCATCTATACAACGAGCAGAACGCGCTGCGGAATTTCGTTAATGTCTATGTGGGCGACGAGGACATTCGCGGCGCGGAGCGTTTGGAGACGCCGGTCAAGGACGGCGACACCGTCTCGATTGTGCCCGCGATTGCTGGCGGCGTCGAAGTTGAAGAGAAAACGAGCGCGAGCGCGAGCGCGGCGGATGCGGCCACGCTCCCGACGCTTTCTAACTCGGAGATAGGCCGCTACAGCCGTCATCTCATCATGCCCGAAGTCGGGATGGAGGGGCAGCGCCGTCTGAAGGCCGCGCGCGTGCTGATGATTGGCACGGGCGGGCTCGGCGCTCCGCTCGGCATGTATCTGGCGGCGGCGGGCGTCGGCACGCTCGGGCTCGTGGACTTCGACGTGGTGGACGAATCGAACTTGCAGCGGCAGATTGTGCACGGCACGAAGGATGTCGGGAGGCCGAAGATAGAGTCTGCGCGCGAGCGGCTGCTCGACATCAACCCGCACGTTAAGATTGAAGCCTTCGAGACGCGCCTGACGAGCGAGAACGCTCTCGGCCTCTTCCGCGATTACGACATCATCGTGGACGGCACGGACAATTTCCCGACGCGCTATCTCGTCAACGACGCGTGCGTGCTGACGGGGAAACCGAACGTCTACGGCTCCATCTTTCGCTTCGAGGGACAGGCGAGCGTCTTCTGGGCCGCGCGCGGCGCGTGCTATCGCTGCCTGTATCCTGAGCCGCCGCCGCCCGGCTTAGTCCCCAGTTGCGCCGAAGGCGGCGTGCTCGGCGTCTTGCCCGGCATCGTCGGCGCGATTCAGGCCAACGAGACCATCAAGCTCATCATCGGCGGGGGCGAGCCGCTCATCAACCGGCTGCTTCTCTTCGACGCTTGGAAGATGCGCTTCCGCGAGATGAAGCTCAGGAAAGACCCCTCTTGCCCCGTGTGCGGCGAGGGCGCGACGATAAAGGAATTGATTGATTACGAGGAGTTCTGCGGGCTGCCCTCCGCGCCGCCCGCGACTGCTACGAGCGCCACACAGACGGAGGAGAAATCAGGAATGGAAGAGATTACCGCGACGGAACTCAAGCAACGCCTCGACCGGGGCGACGACCTGCAAATCATCGATGTGCGCGAGCAATTGGAGTTCGACATCGCGCGCATCCCCGGCACGAAGCTCATCCCCTTGGGGCAGGTCGTCAGCCGCAAAGACGAAATCGAAGAGGGCCGAGAAACCATCGTCCACTGCAAGGGCGGCGTGCGAAGCGCCAAGGCCATCGAGGCGCTCACGGGCGCGGGCTTCAAGGGCCGCCTCGTCAACCTCAAGGGCGGCATCCTCGCGTGGTCGAACGAAGTTGACCCGAGCGTGCCGAAATACTGAGCGCCGGAGCGGCGGCGACGCCTTAACTTTTGGAAGGAGGAGCGAGATGGATGTGAGCGATGCGCCTGAGCTGGACGAGCAGGACGGGGAAGAGTCAGAGGATGAGCGCGACGATGAAGGCGACGAGCCGGACGCGCCGACCGCCGTCGAAGAGAACGAGGGCATGAGCACGATTTTGAGCGGCGACACCCTCGACGGAGTCCAGAGAAACGCGGGCGACGAATGAGCCGCCGCCCGCTTTGAAAACCTCTCAATTACAAAAGGGAAGACGCCTGCCATTGTCACGGCAGGCGTCTTCTTTTCTTCCTTCGTCTTGTTCAGGAGACGAACGTTTGCCGACTCGTTTTATGAGCCCGAGGCTCCCTGAGTGCGGCCCTGCTGTCCTAGATGCTGCGTGAGCATTTGCTTGGCTCGCTCGGCGCGGCGCTGGTATTCCTCTTTCGTCTCGGTGAAGAAGTCTACGAGGTCTTGATTGCCCTCCTGCTTTGCGTCGGCGATGTAGAGCGCGACGGTCTCCGCGCCTTGCAGCAGATGGTAGGCGGTGCTAATCAAGTCGTAGGTGATGTCTCTGGTTCCGGTATCGCCCTGACTGTTATCACTCTTGTTGGCGGACATAGTTTGACTCCCTTTTGCTGGTTTAGTTCGAGATGCATAACGGGGGTTGATTAGGGGAACTCGCGGCTGATTGTAGAGGCGGCTGCGAGGCCGGGTCAAGCGGGTCGGCTGCGGAGACTCTTTCGGGCGTCCGGGTTGTCGAGCATGAAATCCTCCGGGGCGGTTTGGGAATTGGCACGGCGCGCGCGGCGACGAGTGGCCCTCGCGGTCGGCGCGCGCGGGCGTTTACAATCCGGGGCGCGGAGCAAAAGCGCGAAAGGAAGAAACCGGGATGAGAATCGAAGGCGTCAACGCTGCGGAGGTCGAGGACGGCTACGTGCGGCGCGTGCTCGACGCGCAGGCTAAGAGGTGGGGCGCTCCTCTTTTGAACCACACGGTCTACGCGCGGCGTCCCTCCATCTTTCGCGGCGTGCGCGCGATGTGGCAGGGGATTGAGGCTTCGAGGCTGATAGACGCGAGGCTACAGGCTCTCGTCAATCGCCGCGTGGCGGCGCTCAACGGGTGCGAGTTTTGACAGGACATCAACGCTGCGGTCAGCAGCGAACTCGGCATCTCGACGGAGAAAATCGACGCCCTGCCGGACTACCAGACGAGCCCGCTCTTTGACGACGCCGAGCGGGTCGCGCTCGAATACGCCGACGCGATGACCATCACAGGGCGCGAGGTCGGCGACGAATTGTTCGAGCGCCTGCGCGGATTTTATCAGGAGGATGAAGTCGTAGAACTGACGGAGGTCATCGCTTGGGAGAATGCGTCGAGCAAGTTCAACCGCGCTCTCCGCATCCCTTCGCAAAAACTCTGGCGGCGCGATTGAGCCTCAGCGGTTGGCGAACGTCCAGATTGCGGCTTCCAGTTCTTCGAGCGTGAGATTGACAGCGGAGGGCTTGAGTCGCAGCGCGTACTTCCGAAGGTCGCTGCACTCGTAGAGGATTGTGAGCAGCATCAGCCGCGCTCGCAAGGTCAGGTCAAGCTCTGCTTCGCCGTAGCCGTAGGCTAGCATCAGCGCCCTCTGCAACTCCCTGCGGCCCTGCACCATGAGCACGCCGGGCGCGACGAATTCGTATTCGTGATAACCGCAGAAAGAGTCGCCGAAGTCGAATAGCGCCGCCGCCTGCCATCGCCCGCCGCGCTCGCAAAGCAGGACGTTCCCCGGATGCACGTCTCCGTGGAGCAGCACGGGCTTGAAGAGCGCGGGCAGCAACTCAAGCCTCGCTTCGATGTAGGAGGGCAGACTCTTCAGCCATTCCGGATTCGCGCCGCACGCCCTCTGCCGCTCGACCGAAGCGCGCGCGCCGCTCTCCACGAAGCCGCGCCAATCTCTATTCAATTCGGGCGGTGACTGAGGCGCGGGGCTTGCGTGCAACTCCCTCAGCGCCGCGCCGAGGCGCGAGACTATCTCGAACTGCTGGCGCTCATCTAACTCCGGCCAAGCTTCGCGCATCGAGACGCCTTTGATGCGCGTCATGACGAGATAGGGCCAGCCCTCCAACTCGCCCGCGTGGACGACCTCGGGCGTGCGGATGCCGAGCCGCGCCCGCGAAGCGAATTCGAGCGCCGCGCGTTCGCGCACGTGTTGGCCGCGAAGCGGCGCGTAGATTTTGATGACTAAGTGTTCACCCGCGAAGAAGATGATGTTCTCGCCCTGCGGCGAGCGGCGAAGGCTCGCGTGCGGGAGACGATGCCGCGCGCAGATGAGCGCTGCCGCGTGCCGCCACGCGTCCGAGTCGAAGTGGCGCTCGAAGGCGGCGGCGTCCGTGCTGGCGGGAAGGTTCAAGCTCATCGTCGTCTCAACCGCTCAAGCCCTCGCTCGTCGCCTTGACACGCGCACCGGCACGCACGCGCGCAGGGCTTCGGCCAGTCTGCTGACGCCTTCGCGTATCTCCCGCGCGTCGTACGCGGCGTAGCCGAGCACGAGCCCGCCGCGCGCGGGTTTCGAGAGGCAGAAGGACGAGAACGGCTGCACGTCAACTCCGTGTTCGGCGGCGACGCGTGCGGCCTCTCGGTCGTCCAAGCCCTCTGGCAGCCAGCCCATCAGGTGAAGCCCCGCGGCGGAAGTCTCCACTTCGAGCAAACCTCGCAGCTCGCTCCGCGCCGCTTCGACCAAGACCTCCTGACGCGACGAGTACAGAGCGCGCATGCGTCGGACGTGACGCGCGAAGTGTCCTTCTTCGAGGAAGTCCGCGAGCACAGACTGCTCGACGGTCGGAGAGTGGCGGTCGGAGAGAGCGCGCGCGGCGCAGAAGGCGTCTGTGAGGTCGGAGGGCACGACCATGTAGCCGATGCGGAGCGCGGGGAAGAGCACCTTGCTGAATGTGCCCAGATAGATGACCCGTCCCTCCGTGTCCAGCCCCTGCAAGGCCGCGAGCGGGCGGCCTTCGTAACGATACTCGCTGTCGTAATCGTCTTCCAGAATCCAAGCGCCCGCGCGGCTCGCCCACTCTATCAAGGCTAGCCGTCTCGGCAAGCTCATCGTCACGCCCGTCGGGTACTGGTGCGAGGGCGAGACGTAGATGAGCCGCGCCGACGCTTCGGCAGCCGCGCCCGCTTTTACGTCCATCCCTTGCTCGTCCAGAGGGACGGGCACGAGCCGCGCGCCAGCCGCCGCCAGCGCGCCTTTCGCGCCGAGGTAGCCCGGCTCTTCCACCCAAGCAGCGTCGCCGGGGTCGAGCAGCACGCGCGCCGAGAGGTCGAGCGCCTGCTGCGCGCCCGCGACTATAATCACTTGCTCCGGCTCGCACATGACGGCACGCGCGGCCCCGAGGTATGCGGCAATCGCCGCGCGCAAGGGCGCGTGCCCGGCAGGGTCTCCGTAGTTGAGGAGGTCTCGACGCGGTCGCCGCCAGTGCCTCGCCACCAGCCGCGACCAAGTCTCGAAGGGAAAGGCGTCGAGCGCGGGCGTGCCCGGCCTAAAGGGTCGAGCGCGCCCCTCTAAGCGCGAGGCGCTGACGCGCGTCGCGGCGAGCATCGCGCCGCGACTTGAGATTGAGCGCCTGACTCGAAGCGTGCGCGCGACTCGCCTCTGCCCGGCGCGCGCGTTGAGCAGCTCGTCGGGCAGCGTGCGCGAAACGAAAGTGCCGGAGCCCGTGTGGCCTTCGACGTAGCCTTCGGCGAGTAGCTGCTCGAACGCATTCATCACTGTGTTGCGCGAGATTTTCAGCTCGAACGCCAGCTCGCGCGTCGAAGGCAGCCGCGTCCCGGCCTTCAACTGTCCCGCCAGAATCGCTCGGCGGATGCCTTCGTATAGTTGGCGGTAGAGCGGAACGCCCGCGCCCGCGTCGAGCGTGGCCGGGGCGAAGGGCATGGCTGTCGAGAGCTTGGTCATGATGTGAAACGCCTACAACTGAAACAGCTAGGGCGGACTCCGAAAGAGCCTCTCCATGTTAGAAGAAATTGGCCCCTCCAAGCCAGCGTAAAATGGCGCTTGCCGGCGGGCCAATCTTTGCTAGAGTGTCGATGCGATGAGTGCGGAAGGAGAGAATGCACAGATGAGCGAGCTTGCAGCCACAGAGAAAACCCTTGCACCTACTGACAAAACCGCCGTGAGGCGTTTGCCGCAGAGAGGCGCGTACGACCGCGAGACCGTATACGGGATTTTGGACGAGGGCTTGGTGTGCCACGTCGGGTTCGTCGTCGAAGGTCAGCCCTTCGTCATCCCCACGGCCTACGGGCGCGGCGGGGACGAGCTGTTCATCCACGGGTCGAGGGCGAGCCGGATGCTGAAGGCTGTGCGGGAAGGCGTGCAAGTGTGCGTGACTGTGACGCTTCTGGACGGGCTCGTGATGGCGCGCTCGGCCTTTCATCACTCGATGAACTACCGCTCGGTCGTCGTCTTCGGAACCGCACGGTTGGTCGAGAGCGAGGAAGAAAAACTCTCGGCCCTGCGCGCCTTCACCGAGCACGTTGCCCCCGCGCGCTGGAACGAGGTGCGAACGCCGACCCGTCAGGAGCTAAACGCCACGCTCGTGCTCGCGCTGCCGCTAAACGAAGCCTCCGCGAAGCTGCGCACAGGGCCGCCGGTTGACGACGAGGAGGACTACGCGCTGCCCGTCTGGGCGGGCGTGCTGCCGCTGACTTTGGAGACGGGAGCGGCCATCCCAGACCCGCGACTGCCAGCCGGGACTCCCCTTTCGGAATCCCTCTGCGGCTTCAATCCGGCGTCGAGGCACGCGCCGGAAGAGCCTGTCACGTAGAGTCGGGGACGCTGATGCGCTCAACCGCGAGCGGCGTCTTAGGGACGAAAGTCTCCGGCGTGGCCGTCGTGGTATATTTGAAAAATGAGAGAGGGGCCCGCAGACAAATCTCCAGAGCCGGACGACTCAGGAGAGGGTGCGGCGACGGCCCCCGCGAACGAGGACGCGTCGAAGGAGGCTTCGTCGCGGCCCTCTGACCGGCGTAGACGCGCGCGGCTCACTCGACTGATAATCCCTGCGCTCATCTGCCTCGCGCTCGTCGCGACCTTCTTTTACTTCCGCTCCAACCCGCGCTCTCTGACCCGCCTGAAAAAGCGAGCGGAGAACGCGGGCGTCTTCCTTACGGGCAAGCCCACGCCGACACCCGACCCTTACGCGCAGGCGGTCTTGAAGGCCGAAGAAGACCGCAGCGAGCCCATGGGCCGTCAGGCCGAAATCAAAATCCCCGACGAGTTGAAGCAGTACAGCGCGCCGCGTCGCTTCCTCGCGATTCAGAAGGCGTCGGCGACGGAGGCTGGCATCCGCTCTCCGCACGACTTCGCCGAACTGGCCGGGATGATTTCGGCGGGCCGGGAGTTCGTCGAGATGCCGAAGCTCGGACGCGGCTATGCGCTCTACGGCGTCGGCTTTTCGGCGACGGGCGGCATCACGCACTACGAAAGCAAGCTCGGAAAGAGCGTGCCGCTCTTCGCCGACGAGGCCGAGCTAAAGACCGAGCTGGATAGTCTCGCCGCAGAGCGCGCGCGGCTCGAAACCGAATTGAAAGACCTCGGCGCAAGCCTCTCGAAGCTCGGCAGGAAAGAGAAGGAGGAACGCGCTCGACTTCTCTCAGACATCGCCGCGAGGAAAAAGGCTCTGGCCGGGACGAAGTCTAAGCAGAGCCTTCTCACTTCATCGTACGGCACGTCGAAGCGGAAGAGCGCGCTCTTTACGGAGCGCGGCTTGTTGGCGGGCCTCGCGCGAGACTTCGGCGGGCGCGCGTACGACTTGCGCGACGCCGCCTCAGCCAAAGAGTTCGAGACGAGGCTCCTCACTTTCATACGGCCCGCAGCCCTCTCGGTGGTCGAAGAGTTGGGCGCAGCATACGAAGCGAAGTTTGAACGCCCTCTGCTCATCACTTCGCTCGTCAGGACTGAGGAGTACCAGCGGCTTCTGCGCGAGACGGGAAACCCGAACGCCGCCGATGTCGCGCCGCCGCCGCACACGACGGGCCTCGCCTTCGATGTCTTCTACCGCTTCATGACCGCCGCCGAGCAGGAGTTCGTCATGGAAGAGATTGCGCGACTCGAAAAAGACGGCAAGGTCGAAGCCCTCCGAGAGCTGAGGGATCATTACCACGTCTTCGTCTTCCCCGAAGGCCGTAGGCCGGACGAGAAGGCCGTCGAGAAAGTTTTGAAAGGCGAGCCGAAGAAGAAGAAGTGACGCGCGACACAACTTATGCCGGGGCGTATGCGAGTGCATGAGAGATGCCCCCGACCGCCCCGGCTTGCCAGTGATTACAACCTGCGCAACCGCAGCCTGCGCCTCGACACGTACTCCTTCAAGAAGGGGACGGGAACTGAGGCCCGCCCCCTTCCGCCGGAACAATTTCCGCGCTCTATCCTTCGTCTTGAGCGGAGAGCCTCCTCCCGCCGCGCGCGGCTTTCAACGATTCCAGTGCCGCCAGCTCGCGCAGGAAGTTAACTTCTTGCTCGGACAACTCGCGGGCTGCGCGGCCAAAGTCGATGCCGAAGACATCGGCCAGAAGACTCAAGACGAGGTCTAACAACTGATCCATGATTTGGAGGATTCTATCGAGCCAATCAGGGAATGGAATGTGCAGCAAGTCGAAGATGAGATGAAGAATTTCCATGAGAACCTTCTTCAGCTCTTTCAAGTGTTGGGAAATCCAATGAATCAGCTTGCCGACAACTCCGTCCCTTAGCTGTTGCCCCGCCACCTCGACGCCGCGCCGTGCCAACGCCTCACCGTCCTGCACGCGCAGAAACCTGTTCAGCTCGGCACGCTGCGGGGCGGAAAGACGGGCCGCCGTCTCGCGAACGAATGCGGACAGCTTGCCGGTCTGTCCGGTGAGCGATTCACCCGTCGAACGAATCAGGACTTGGTGTTCGCCCTGCGGCGCGGCCTCGGCGGCCAGCGCGCTGATTTGTCCGACGAAGTTTTCGACGCCAGCCAAAAACGGCTCAAGCAAATTGCTATCATCCGTTCGACCCGGCTCCGCGACCCTCGGTTCCTGTGATTTCGCCATATAGTCTCCTTTAGGACAAGATTTGCACGAAAGACCTTGCTGCGGTTTCGTGCTTGCATCTGTGTGTGACTTTTTCCCTGAAGGACGTAACGCCGCCCGCATCAAATTTTTTTAGCCCCTGCCAACAGGCGTTTATCGAAGCGCTTAAAGACGCTTTTATTGACAGTCGTCTCCGACGCATTCGATACTGCGAGCGAAATCGAATCTCGGCCAAAGGCCCCGAAATCGCCTATGCGAACCATTGCCACGCGCGAAGACATCAGCGACCTGATTCTCGACGCCGCCGACCGGCTGCTGGCGCGCTACGGTTACAAGAAGATGACGATGGAAGACCTCGCGCAGGAGGTAGGCATCGGCAAGGGAACCATCTATCTACACTTCCCGAGCAAGGAAGAGGTCGTGCTCTCGCACGTTGACCGCATCGTCGAGCGGCTCAAGCTTGAGCTTTCCGTCATCGCACGCCGCGAGCAGACGGCGGCCACGCGACTGCGCGAGATGCTTCTGAAGCGCGTGCTCTACCGCTTCGACAGCGTGCAGCACTACACGGAGAGCTTGAGCGACCTGCTGGCGGCGCTCAGGCCCGGACTGCTCAAGCGACGCCGACGCCATTTCGAGGAGGAGGCGCAGATACTCTCTGAAGTGCTGCGCGAGGGGGAGCGCGAAGGACTCTTCGAGCTGAAGGACGCCGCGACTGTGACCGCGCGCGCGTTGCTGACGGCGACCAACGCGCTGCTGCCCTACAGCCTCAGCGCGCGCGAGCTGGGCAAGCGTGAGGATGTCGAAGCGGAGGCCGCAAGGGTGGTCGAGCTTTTGTTGCGCGGGCTGCTCAGGCCCGAAGCGCGTGCGGGGCGAAGTTGAAAACGTAGAGGAATGAAGTCATGAAGTCTTTGCGCCGGATAGTTCTCCCGTCGGGCCTCGCGCTCTTCGTCATCTGGCCTTCAAGTGGGCTCATGCAGAAGGAAGCGATGCCCGCGCTCGACATCACAAACCCGGTGAGAGACAGGTGATGAATGCGGAATGTGGAATGCGGAATGAAAGATAACTTGTCTTTCATTCCGCATTCCGCATTCCGCATTCATCAATTCTTTTAGTCGAGTTGGGCTTGCGCGGCAACGTCGTTGCGGGCGAGCCTGACGGTGAGCTTGTAGGCTCCCTGCTGGCCTTCGATGGGCTGGACGATGGAGGCGGCGCTCCAGCCTTTGCCCTCTTCGTCGTTGAAGCTCCACCGGGTGGCGTTTGTGCCGTTGACAGACGCGCTCTTCGACGGCTGCTTCGTCCATCCGGCGGCGAGCTTGCCGTCTATGACTTTCAGAAGCTCGGCGGCTGAAGACGCGACGCGCACTTCCCAATTCTTCTCCCAACGGTCTGTCCCGCCCTGCTGCCCGAGCACATTCCAGACAGTCGCTTCGGGGATTTGGAAGCCCTGCCGCCCGATGATTTTTCGCAGGTGGCGGTCGGCCAGACTAGCGCGCGCGTAAGCGATGTCGGGCTGCCAGTTGTACTCCATGTTGAGGGCTATCTCCTGCGCCTTGCCTCTACCGGCAATCCTCTCGACGAGGTGGAGCGCGCCGTCGATGCCGGATGAAAGTCCTGCGGTGGTGATTATCTTTCCGTTGTCAGTGAAGCGCTGGTCGCTCACGATGCGCGCTTTGGGCGCGAGCGTCTTCAGCTCGTCGATGAGGCCATAGAAAGTGGTGGCCGTGAGGCCGTCGAGCAGTCCGGCTTTGCCGAGATAGAAAGCGCCGTTGCAGACCGACATCACGTACTCGGCCCCGCCCGCCGTCTGCTGCACCCACTTGATG
>WUUC01171649.1_pt1 | contig 10702 bp, 9 predicted proteins | sample 6278441 | NCBI WGS metagenome assembly WUUC01 (sample SAMN13675441, study PRJNA597444) | soil metagenome | isolation source: soil | place: USA: Washington | collected 2017-10 | reverse complement strand
GGGATGTGTACATCATCCAGCCCACCAATCCGCCCGCCGAAAACATGATGGAGCTGCTGCTCCTCATGGACGCGGCGAAGCGGGCCAGCGCGGCACGGATCACCTCCGTCATCCCGTACTTCGGCTACGCACGCCAGGATCGGAAAGACCAGCCGCGGGTCGCGATCAGTGCCAAACTGATGGCCAACATGGTGTCCATGGCCGGCGCTGACCGGGTCCTCGCCATGGATTTTCATCAGCACCAGCTGCAGGGGTTCTTCGACCTGCCGGTCGACCACCTGTATGCCGCGCCGGTGTTCGTGAACCACTACCGGCAGAAGAGCCTGCGAGACCTGGTCATCGTGGCCCCCGACGTCGGCTCGGCCAAGATGGCGCGGGGCTATGCCAAGCGACTCAACGCGTCCCTGGCGATTATCGACAAGCGGCGTCCCTCGGCCAACATCGCCGAGGTGCTGAATGTGGTGGGTGAGGTCACCGGGAAGGACTGTATCATCCCGGACGACATGATCGATACAGCGGGCACCATGGCGGAGGCGGTGACCGCGTTGAAGCGCCTGGGAGCGGAGGACATCTACTGCTGCGCCACCCACGCCCTGCTGTCGGGGCCGGCCGTCGATCGTCTGATGGCGTCAGGGGTGAAGGAAGTAGCAGTGACCAACACCATCGCCATCCCGCCGGAGCGACGCTTCGACCGGCTCAAGGTGCTCTCGATCGCGGGGCTGTTGGCCAAAGCCATCGGCTACACCCACAGCGATCAATCGGTGAGCTCGTTGTTTGATTAGGACCACGGAGCGACACTCTCCATCGGCGTAGCGCATAGCCCATAGCCCACTTTAGCGAGAAAGAACCATGGCTCAGCAAGCAAACCTCCAAGCCGCCACCCGATCCAATACCGGCAAGGGTGCCGCCCGCAGTCTCAGGCGTTCCGGGAAGGTCCCCGGGGTCATTTACGGGCATAACCGCCCGCCTGAGTCCCTGGCCATCGACACGGCGGCACTCAACAAGATGCTGATCGGCGTGAGCGCCGGAACCACTGTGTTCGATGTGGTCGTCGATGGCCGTCCCGCAGTGAAGGCGTTGATCCGTGAGATTCAGCGTGATTCGGTCCGGCCGTCCGAGATCCTCCACCTCGACCTTTACGAGGTTCGGGCTGACGAGAAGGTCACCCTGTCAGTGCCCATCCACCTGGTCGGCATTCCCGACGGGGTTCGGAATTTCGGCGGAGTGCTCGACCACGTCCTTCGGGAGCTGGAGATCGAGGTGCTGCCGGCCGACATCCCCGAGCATGTGGAGCTCGATGTCACCGCTCTCGCCATCGGGCATTCGCTGTTCGTGCGCGACGTGAAGGTGGAAAAGGCGGAAGTGCTGAACGACCCCGACACCCCGGTCTGCACTGTCGTGGCGCCGCGGACGGAGGAGGCGCCGGCACCGGTCGAGGAAGTCGTCGCTCCAACCGAGCCGGAGCTCATCCGCAAGCCCAAGCCCGAAGCCGAGGACGAGACCGAACCGAAAGCCTGAGCTCTGCACACGATCGTAGGGCTCGGGAATCCGGGCCCGGAGTATGAGAACACCCGGCATAACGCAGGATTTCGCCTGGTCGATCGGCTCGTCCAGCGATGGCAGATAGGGCCATTCCGGCGGGTCGATCGCGCGCGCGAAGCGCGAGGACACTGGAAAGAGTTTGAGGTCGCGGTGCTCAAGCCGCAGACCTACATGAACCGTAGCGGCTCGGCTCTCGCATCATTGCGGGACACTCCTGCGTTCGATCCCAGTCGACATCTGCTCATCGTGGTGGACGACGTTGCCCTGCCCCTGGGCCGCTTCCGGCTTCGGGGGGCAGGCTCGGCCGGCGGCCACAATGGCCTCAAGAGCGTCGAAGGCGCGCTCCAGCGCCAGGACTACCCCCGACTGCGGATCGGTGTAGGCCCTGCCCCGCCCGATCTCGACACCCTCGCCGACTATGTGCTGGACGAGTTCACTCCGGATGAGCGCGATGCTCTCGAGAAGTTGCTCGATCCGATGAGTGAGGCGGTGGAATGCTGGTTGGAAAATGGGACCGAGCAGGCCATGAATCAGTTCAATCGATAGGCAAAACAACCGCAACACGGAAGCACGGCATCTATGCTCCGGCTGGGAATCGTGGGACTGCCAAATGTCGGCAAATCCACCCTGTTCAACGCGCTGACATCCGCCCGGGCATTGGTGGCGAATTACCCCTTCGCCACCATCGAGCCCAACACCGGGATCGTGCAGGTGCCCGATCGCAGGCTGGATGCATTGGCGGAGATCGTGAGGCCGGAGCGGACCGTGCCCGCCGCGGTGGAGTTCGTCGATATCGCGGGCCTGGTCAAAGGCGCCAGTCAAGGTGAGGGTCTGGGGAATCAGTTCCTGGCCAACATCCGGGAAGTGGACGCGATCCTGCACGTGGTCCGCTGTTTCGAGGATCCCGATGTCCAGCACGTCATGGGAGCAGTTGATCCGGTGCGCGACCGGGATGTCATCAACATCGAGCTCGGGCTGGCCGACCTGGCGAGCGTGGAGAAGCGGCTGGACAAGACCTCCCGGGCCGCCAAATCGGGTGACCCTCAGGCGAGGCTCGAACTACGGCTTCTCGAGCGGCTCCAGGCCATCCTCGCCGACGGCAAACCGGCCACACTGCTGAAGCCGGTTGCAGAGGAAGCCCCTGCCTACCGCTCGTTCAATCTTCTTACCGCGAAGCCGGTTCTCTATGCGGCCAACGTTGCCGAGGACGAGATTGCCACGGGCAATCGCTTTGTAGCGCAGCTCCAAGACGCTCTCGCACGAGACCAGGAGACGGCGGAGGTCGTCACCTTTTCGGCCAAGGTGGAAGCCGAACTGGCCGAACTCGCGCCGGAGGATCGGCGGGACTTTCTGGAGTCGCTGGGTCTGAAGGAGTCCGGGCTCGACCGCCTGGCGCACGCTGCGTACCACCTGCTGGGCCTGCAGAGCTATTTCACGGCCGGTGAGAAAGAGGTTCGCGCCTGGACCATCCACCGTGGGGACAAGGCGCCCACAGCGGCCGGGGTCATCCATTCGGACTTCGAGAAGGGGTTCATCCGGGCTGAGACGGTGGCCTACGGCGACTTTGTCCGGGTTGGCGGGTGGAAACCAGCCCGGGAACAGGGGCTGTCTCGCGCCGAGGGTAAGGAGTACGTGGTGCAGGACGGTGATGTGATGTTGTTCCGCTTTAGCAGTTGACAGCGAGAAAGAGAAAGCGGGAAGGGGGAAAGTGCTAAGTAGCTTTTGCCGTCGACCCGCTTCCCCCTGACCCGCTTTCCCGCCTTCCCGCTTTCCAGCTATCTTTGACCCCACATATCGCCTCCCCGTCCTCCACCAGGCCGGGGCAACCGAGCCGTTCTCCCGGCTCACGTCCAAAGGAAGGTGTGATGACCCGTCAGTACGAGGTGGTCTATATCTTCGATACCGCACTCGAAGAGACCGCCATCAATGAGCGCCTAGCGCGCTTCCATGCCCTCATTCAGCAGGCCGGCGCCGAAGCTCCTCAGGTGAACCATTGGGGCAAGCGAACGCTGGCCTATCCGGTCAAGAAGCACGAGACCGGCTACTACGTGATCGCCAAATTCGACGCCGATCCCACAGCATTGCCGGAATTCGAGCGCGCGATCAAGCTCGATGAAGGAGTCCTCCGCCATCTCGTCGTCGTGAGCGAGGGTGCCCAGCCGGTGCCGGTGACGGCTGGCAAGAGCGATGAGGAGGACGACGAATGAGACGCCCCCAGAAGACCTGCGCGATCTGCGAATCGGGGGTGCGGATCGTGGACTTCAAGGACGAGCGCACGCTGGCGCGCTTCCTGACTGAGCGGGGCAAGATTTTGCCCAGCCGGCTCTCCGGCACCTGCGCCCGGCATCAGCGGCAGCTCAGTACTGCCATCAAACGCGCCCGTCAGCTGGCATTGCTGCCGTATATCAAGGGATTCGGCGGCTGAGGTCAGCGGGGCAGCGAGTAAGCGGGGCAGCGGGGCCGTTGCGCCGAAGCATATGGGGATCGCTTCTCCTGCTGCTGGGCTATCTCCTGATCGCCCCTCCGGTTCTGTTGTTCGGTCCGCTGGCTGGGTTGCTGCTGCTGAGCCGGCCGAGCACGGCTCGCGAGTGGCTGTGGATTTTTGCCACCGGCATTTGGTCGATTCTGTGGCTGAATCAGGCGGGCGACCTGGCCGGCCAGTCTGCCCGCGCCTTCGCGGTCCTGCTCACCGGAACATACCTGGCCTTGACGGTGTGGAAGCCATCGGCAGGCTTCTCTCGAGTTCTCGCCACCGCGGCCCTGGCGAGCATCACCATGGTCGTTTGGATGTGGCATTTTGATGTGGGGCTCAGTGAGGTACAGCGCGCGGTGGAGCACGATCTCTGGACCCACAACCGCGAGCTGGTCATGCGGCTCCAGCAAACGGCTCCACAGACCGGCGCCCTGCGTCTGCTGGACGAAATATCGTCCATGGTCCGAACGGTCGGCACGTTCTACCCCGCCCTCCTGACGTTGGCCGGTCTCGGCGGTCTTCGCCTGGCCTGGGCCTGGCATCATCGGATTGCCCGGCGCCCCATCGGACCTCCCCCGCCGCGCTTTGCCGAGTTCGAGTTTACCGACCAGCTGGTGTGGGGCTGGGTGGTCGGCCTGGCCTGGTGTCTTCTGCCGCTGCCGCCGGTCTGGCGCAGCCTGGGAGCAAACCTGTTGATGGTGTGGGCGGTCCTCTACGCCATTCGCGGGTTGGCGGTCTTTTCCGCCGGCTCGAAACGCGTGCCGACTCCCATCATCGCCACGGTCACCGTGGTCGCCATGTTTCTGCTGCCGTTCGTGATCGGCGGACTCACGTTACTGGGGCTTGCCGACACGTGGCTAGATTTCCGACGCCGGCTCTCCGCGTCGGCCACCGGAGGGTAATCCATGATCGAAGTCATTTTGCGCGAAGACATAAAGACACTTGGCAGGGCCGGTGAGATGGTCCGGGTCAAGCCGGGCTATGCCCGGAACTACCTGCTGCCGCAGGGCCTGGCGTACGAGGCCACCGAAGGCAATAAGAAACGGGTCGCGGCAGAATCGCGAGTGCGCGCCGCCCGGGATCATGCCGAGCGTGCCGACGCCGAGCGTGCCGCCGCGACCCTGGGCGAGGTCACTCTGACGCTGACCGGGAAAGCGGGAGAGGAAGGAAAGTTGTTCGGCTCCATCACCTCTCAGGACATCGCCGAGGCGCTTGCCAGTCAGGGTCACACGGTCGATCGCAGACGGATCGAGCTGGAGCACCCGATCAAGACCACTGGTGCCCACATGGTAACGGTTCGCCTGCACCCCGAGGTCCATGCTCAGCTCCGCGTCACGGTCGTCGCCAGCTGACCAGGGGACGATGACGGCGGGGATCACCTATGTCGATGGTCCCCGTCTCGCCCGATCGCTCCTCGCGGCTGCCGACTGGGTGGCAGCCGGCCGGGAGGAAATCAACCGCATCAATGTCTTCCCCGTTCCTGATGGCGACACCGGTACCAACTTCAGCCTGACCCTGCGCGCTGTCGCAGATGCCCTGAAGGCGCTGGGTGATGCATCGCTTCCGGAGACTGCCCGCACGATGGCGCAGGCGGCGGTGCTGGGCGCCAGGGGCAACTCCGGTATGATGCTGGCGCACTTCCTCCTCGGTTTTACCGACGCGCTGGGCGATCAAGCTATCGCCACGGCTCCCGACATTGCCCGCGCCATTCGCAGCGGCGCCGATCGTCTGTATCAATCGCTGGATGACCCGCGGGAAGGCACCATTCTCACCGTAGCGCGAGAGGCAGCCGTGGCCGCCGAGCCGGTCGCCCGCAGCTCCCCTGATATCGGCGCGTTTATGCGGCGGCTGCTGCAGGAGGGCGAGGCCGCACTGGCCCGGACCCCGGAGCTCATGCAGGTGCTCAAGGACGCCGGTGTGGTGGACGCGGGCGGCATGGGATTCGTCCGGATGCTGGAAGGTGTGGTCCGTTACATCAAAGGCGATCCCATCCTGCCGAGTGGTGAGACCGCCGCTGACTACCCTTCCGATGGAGGATATCTGCCTGCAGCCACGATGGATGTTGCTGCTGAGCGGGATTTCCAGTTCTGCACCGAAGTGCTGGTTCGAGGCGATCAGCTCCCCGCCGCCAACGAAGTACGCTCCGCTATGCATGCGTTTGGCGGGTCCACGGTGGTGGCGGTAGTTGGGGATATACTCAAGATCCATGTGCACACCGATACCCCGGAGGCCGTCTTTAGCTATGCGGCGCGGTGGGGCCGGGTCGACACCACGAAGGCCCAGGATATGCGGGTCCAGCACCGGCGGCTGGCCCACCCCGACCGTCGGGCAGTGGCGGTGCTGACCGACACCTCTGCCGACCTGCCCGATGGCGTGCTCGACCGCTATGGCATCACCATGGTTCCACTCCAGGTCGTCTTCGGGACCGCGACTTTCCGTGATCGAGTGGAGCTTCGGCCGGAGGAGTTTTATCAGAGACTACGGACGTCCGCCGAGCTGCCTACGACCTCGCAACCGGCTCCGGCAGACTTCATTCGTGCTTTTCGGGATGCGCAGGAGGAGGCCGAGCAAATTGTTGCGGTGCTCCTCGGCTCCAGCCTTTCAGGCACCTTCGCGGCGGCCCAGGCAGCCATTCGGGCCGGTGGTGTTCAGGGGGTGCATCTGGTGGACAGCCGGTCAGCCTCTCTGGGGGTGGGGCTCCTGGCCTTGCGAGGGGCGGAGCTGGCCGAGGCCGGATGGAGCGCCGACCGCATCGCTGCGGAGCTCCACCGTTTGCGGGAACAATCGGGTATGCTTCTAACAGTGGATCGGTACGATAACCTGCTGCGATCCGGGCGCATTTCTCGAAGTAAGGCGTGGCTGGCCGGAATGTTGGACCTGAAGCCGATACTCTCCCTCGACGCCGACGGCAATGTCGTGCCGGTCGAACGGGTGCGTGGGAGGGACAATCTGGAAGCCCGGGTCTTGGCGGTGCTGGAGCGGCGTCTTACGCCGAGGCCCACGGTGGTCCGGTTCGGGGTCGCCCACGCCGACGCGCCCGATGTGGCCCAGCGAATCGCGGGCGTGCTGGAAGATCGATACCACCCGCGGGACTGCCTCGTGACGCTTGCGACAGGGGTCTTGGGCACTCACGTCGGGCCGGGAGCCTGGGGCATTTTCTACCAAGTCGAGGATGGTCCGACAACAGACGAAGGGCCCCGATAGGATGGTACGGGAGGCACCCGAGCTGCGGAGGCTGGCCCAACCACCCGAAGCACTGCGCCTGGCCCTCGATGCTATTCAGGATCTCAAGGGCAACCATCTCGTCGTGCTCGACCTCAGGGGCTTGAACGACGCCACCGACTTCTTTGTGATCGCTTCCGGAACATCGGACGCTCACGTGCGCGGCATTGCGGAGTCGGTCATGGAAAAGCTGCACCGGCGTGGACACCACACGCACCATGTGGAAGGGCTGACTGGTGGCCGATGGGTCCTGCTCGATTTCGTGGATTTCGTGATTCACCTGTTCCACCCCGAGACGCGCTCGTTTTATCAGCTCGAACGTCTCTGGGATGATGCACCCGAGCTTCTGATCAGCTCTACCTAGATCGAGGACGCTTATGCTCCGACGCGCTGCCCCGGCCCTGCTGGTGCTCCTGCTCGCTCCTGGACTGCTTCAGGCCCAGTACTTCGGCCGGAACAAGGTCCAGTACAGCACGTTCGATTTCAAGATCATTCAAACCGAACACTTCGACGTGTACTACTACGAGCGCGAGCGCGTCGCGGCCATGGACGCAGCCCGGATGGCAGAACGGGGCTATGCCCGCCTTTCAAAGGTCCTGAACCATGACTTTCGGGAGCGGAAGCCGATCATTTTGTACGCCTCTCACTCCGACTTCCAGCAGACCAACGTGGGCGGCGAAGACCCGGGCGAGGGAACTCAGGGGTTCACCGACTTCCAGCGAAACCGGAACGTGCTGCCGTTCACTGGCTCCTACGCGGAGTTCGAGCACGTCCTGCTACACGAGATGGCCCACCAGTTCCAGTACGACACCTGGTCTCGCGGCCGGGCGGGCAGTGGTATTGCCACCCTGATCGCCATCAATCCCCCACTCTGGTTCGCGGAAGGAATGGCGGAGTACCTCTCGAGCGGCCCCATCCATCCCGAGACCGCCATGTGGTTGAGGGACGCATCGTTGGAGGGGAACCTCCCCACGATCGAGCAGATGACGCTCGATCCCTACGAGTACTTCCCTTACAGGTTCGGGCACGCGCTCTGGTCCTACATCGGCGAGCGCTGGGGTGACGAGGCCGTCGGCGCCATTCTCAAGGCTACCCTGGCCGGCGGAATCGAAGGCGCTTTTCGGCGGACCATTGGTCTGACCCTGGACCAGCTCTCGATCCAATGGCGGGATGCGGTGCAGAAGAAGTATCTGCCGGAGATTGGTGCCAGAGCCAAGGCCTCGGCTATCGCCCAAGAGCTTCTGACCGAAAAGCGATCGGATGGGTCGTATCACCTGGGGCCCGCGCTGTCGCCGGACGGCACCCAGGTGGCCTACTTCAGCGAGAAGGACTTCTACTTCGTCGATCTCTACCTGGCTGACGGAGTCACGGGCAAGGTGGTGCGCCGCATCTTGAAGTCCGGCATCAGCAGCAACTATGAGACCTACCGCTTCCTCAACTCCCAGGCCAACTGGTCACCCGACGGGAAGTTCCTGGCGTTTGCCGCCAAGCGAGGAGCCCGCGACGCCATCGTGATCGTCGACGTGGATCGGAACAAGGAGGTCAAGCGGATCGAGCTCAAGCTGAGCGGCGTGACCACGCCTGCGTGGAGTCCCGACGGCCAGCAGCTCGTTTTTACCGGCTACGATGGAGGACTGAGCGACCTGTTTGTCGTCTCGCGCGATGGCGGCAAGCTCCGCCGTCTCACCCAGGACAAATACGCCGACCTGCACCCGGTCTGGTCTCCCGACGGCCGAACGGTGGCCTTTGCCACCGATCGGGGTGGCGAGACCGACTTCACCAAGCTCGCCATCGGTAACTTCCGCATCGCCTTGTATGACCTGGATACCGGTTCGATTCAGGTGCTGGATCAGATGGACCGGGGGAAGAACGCGAGCCCTCAGTGGTCTCCTGACGGCCGCTCCATTGCCTTTATCTCCGATCGTACCGGCGTCAGCAACATCTTCCTCTACGAGTTGCAGGAGAAGGCGCTGTATCAGCTCACCGACTTCTACACCGGTAGTCAGGGCATTACTCCGTTGTCACCGGTGCTCTCCTGGGCTGCTCAAGCAGACCGTCTTGCCTTCGTGTACTTCGAAAAGGGCAAGTACGACGTGTACACCCTCTCCAATCCCCGTGGGCTGAAGCGGCAGCCCTACCAGCACACGGGGCCAGACAGCAGTGGAATGCTTGCCAGCACGGCGGCGAATCCAGTGGATACCACCCGATCGCTTCAGGTGCCCGAGGAGGTTCGGCCCCAGGTCGGTGAAGGCGGTTCGATCTACCGGACGCCGCAGCAGGGATTTCGCTCCAGCAGCGAGGTCGGTCGAATCAGTGACACTGCCCATGTCGCCCCGCCTGTCTCCATCGCGGCATTGCTGGATTCGGCGAGCTACAGTCTGCCGGACACGAGTGAGTTCAGCCTCAAAGACTACCGCGTGCGCTTCACGCCCGATTACGTCGCTCGGCCGTCCATCGGCTATGCCCGCGACAACTTTGGCCGGGGATTCTTCGGAGGAACGGCGATCTCGCTGAGCGATATTCTCGGCAATCACCAGTTGGTTTTCGCCGGTTACGTGAACGGCCGGATCAGCGAGGCGCAGGTGCTCGCGGCCTACGCGAACCTCAGCCGCCGACTCAACTGGGTCGCCGGAATTTCGCAGGAGCCGTATTACTTCTACGAGCCTAGCGAGATCCGGGTTGACGAGCCGGCGCAGGGTCTGAACACCTTCGTCACCAACGTGCGCCGGCTGGTGGTGCGGTCGGCGTTTGGGCAAGCGTACTATCCGATCAGTCGCTTCCAGCGGATTGAAGGAAGTCTCCGAGTGGCTAACGTGGACGATGCCGTCCTCAGTATCCTGGAGCCGTACAACCCGGTTTCGGGCTTTGCCACCGAAGATCCCATCCTGGAGACCGACAACCGCCCGGGGGTGAATTACTTCCAGCCGTCGGCCGCGATGGTCTTCGACAACTCCCTCTTCGGCTACACCGGCCCCTTCTACGGCCAGCGTTGGCGGCTGGACTTTGCCCAGACCCTGGGCGACTGGAGATTCTCCCAGATCACGGCGGACTACCGGCGATATGACAAGATCGTGGGGCCGATTGTTCTGGCCTCACGTCTGTTGTATTTCGGCCGCATCGGCCGCGACGCAGAGCGCTTCCGGATCTTCGGTGGGAGCACCGACCTGATCCGGGGAAACACGTCCGGGTCGTATCGGCGGAACGAGTGCCTCAATGCCAGTGACGTCAACACCCAGACCGGGTGCGTGGAGCTCGACCGGCTGGTCGGGACGCAGCTCGGCGTCGCGAGCGCTGAAATCCGGTTCCCCATCCTCACCCCTGCGTTCGGCTTCCTGCCCCAAGGCTTCCCGCCCATCGAAGGAGCGCTGTTTTACGACATCGGTGCCACCTGGGACGAGGGGTCCGTTCTTCGGTGGAGCCGTCGGCCAGGCGACGATCCGATCCGGGTCCGAACCCCGCTGCAAA
>WUUC01138021.1_pt1 | contig 10702 bp, 7 predicted proteins | sample 6278441 | NCBI WGS metagenome assembly WUUC01 (sample SAMN13675441, study PRJNA597444) | soil metagenome | isolation source: soil | place: USA: Washington | collected 2017-10 | reverse complement strand
GGCGAGAAACCTCGGGTCGTCCAGCTGCTCGTAGAGTGTTATGTTCTTCTCCAGCAGGTTCTGCACCGGCTTCATGTAGCGGAAGCACGACTGCAGGAACGTCGCGGGGCAATTTCCGTGCGCGTCGATGAATGCGTCGACGTCGAAGTACTCCCGGGCGGTCCAGGTGTTCAACAGCGACTCGCGTCCGCTGAAATCGATGGGCGCTGCGAGGAGTGTGAGAGTCCTGACGAGCTCAGGATTCAGAGCGGTCAACATCGCAGAGAGCGTTCCTCCCATGCAATAGCCGAGGAGGTGGAGCCTTTCGCACGAGTGCTCGCGCAAGATCACCTTGATGGCCGGGAGGAGGCGCCTGCACACGTAATCTTCGATCGTCAGGACACGATCCGCTTCAGACGGAATACCCCAGTCGAGCAGGTAGACGTCGAAGCCCTGCTCCAGGTAGCGACACACCACGCTCCGGTCGGGTTGCAAGTCGAGAATGTACGGGCGGTTGATCAGCGCGTAGCAGAACAGGACCGGCTCCGCATGAACCGCGGGTGTCTGCCTTCGAAAGCGCAGTAGCTTTAGCGAGCCGCTGGAGTACACCACGTCGTGGGGCGTGGTGCCCACGCGCGTTTCCCGCGCCAACTCGAGAGCGCGGGGCAGGCCCGCGACGCGGGCCCAGATTCGCCGCTGTTCGTCCAGCCAGGCCTTTTGCTGGCGCAGCATGATTCTCGAAATGGAATTGAGCAAGGTCCCTCGTTCTTCGCAGCGCTCCCGAACGGGGCTGCCCCAAGTGGTCTCTCACGCGTTGGGCAGGGCTCGTGGCCCCGCGCCACGGCTCACATCGCCATGCCACCGTTCACGTCGAGCACATGTCCGGTCACGAAACCCGCCGCCGGAGAGGCCAGATAGAGGACACTCGCCGCGATCTCCATGGGGTCTCCCAGGCGCCCGACTGGCGTGCTGTCGAGCACCGCTTGCAGCGCCTTGTCCGGGACGCCGTCCAACATGCGGGTCTTGATGAAGCCGGGAGCAACCGCATTCACCGTCACCCCCTTGCTCGCGTATTCTCGCGCCAGTGTCTTCGTCAATCCAATCAACCCTGCCTTCGCGGCGGCATAGTTCGCCTGCCCGAAGTTGCCCACGCGCCCCACGATGCTCGATATATTGATGACGCGGCCCCAGCCGCGAGCCGCCATCGGATCTATGAAGAGCCGCGTCACGTCGAAGACACTCGTCAAGTTGGTGTTGATCACCTCATCCCAGGCGCCCCTGTCCATTTTACGAAAGGAGCGATCCCGGGTGACGCCGGCATTGTTCACCAGGATGTCGATGGCATCAAAGTCGGCATTGATGCGGTCACACGTCTCCGCCACGTCGCGGGGAGCGCCCAGGTCGAACGCGTAGGACTGCGCTCGCCGCCCAAGGTCGCGGATTTCGAGACAGACGTTCTCTGCAAGCTCGGCTCCAGACGGGCTCGAAGCGAGGGCCACGTCTGCTCCTGCAGCGGCGAGCGTCAGCGCACAGGCTCGGCCGATGCCTCGTGAGGCTCCCGTCACGAACACCTTCTTACCGAGCAAGCTGAAGCTCGGAATCACGAACGGAACGGCGACGGTTCCCGACAGCGGGCTGGAAAGGGTGTCGGAAAGTTGGAAAGCGGTGGACATCGCGTAGGTCTCCTCTGCCTCGTCGTCATGTCGACGAAAGCTTTAAACGTTTGATGCTCGGCTGGACGTTGCGAGCTAGCTGGGATCAGCTGGGCGCGGGGGCGTTGACTGTCCGTTGGAGCGCGGAAAAGGGCGCGTCCACGCCGACAGCAGGCCAGCGGTCGTGGATTGAAGTGCCTGGATCCTCGTCATGGTCGTGAGGCTGCACCAGAGCCAGTGGAGAAACGCGGCGGACCTCAGCTGGTCATCGACCGCTCGACTGAGCTGGCGGAGCCAGAAGGCCCGAAGCTGCCGCGGGTCAGCGAGGAGATCGGTCAGCCTGGGGGAGTCCCGGCGCATGAGTCTCTAACCCCGAGCCTTTTGTGCAGCCTCGAGCCAGCGCTCCATGGTCTTCTGGAGCTCGCGCATCTGCGTTTCCGACTGCTCCTTGAAGGTCTCGGACAATTTGCGCCACAGGTCCTCGACCACACGGCGATAGTCTTCTGGCGACTTCGCGTCGGTGACGCGGAACGCTTGTTCGATCACTTGAATGCCCGAGCGGTAGCTCGAGTCCAGCACCTCGCGATGCCGATTCAGTGCCTCGGTCATGGACTCGGCCCAGCGCCGCTGAAGCTCATTGATGCGCTGGCTCGAGGCGCCCGGTGCGATCGAAGACGCGAGTGGCCATTGTTGCACCCATTGCTTGAACATCGCCTGTTGAGCTTGCAACGAGGACTCGGAAGCCTTGCGGAAACTTTCGAACAGTTGATCGAACATTGGTTCTCCATTGCGGGCGATTGACCGCAAGTTGTGGGTTGCACTTGATCGTGGCGGCCACCCCCGGTGCTCACCCCCTTAGCAAACGTCGATCCACAAAACGCGCTCGCTCGCGCCTGAATAGATCAGCGCAATGGCACATACACTGATCAGACCACGCACGGATTCAGCGCCCGGGCTGTGGCGTGCGTGGTCGCTCGCTCGGGACGGTCCGCCTCAATACCGTCCTCGCCGTCCCGGGCGAGGCGGCGCCCTTGCTAGCGGCGCTTTCTCGAACGGCCTCGGACGTTGCCACGTCCGGAATTCGCACGCTGAGCCGCTGGGGTGTTCGTGGCTTCCGCGATGAAGTCGCGCACTCGGGGATAGACGACTTCTCGCCAGCGGCGTCCGCTGAAGGTGCCATAGTGGCCCGCACCGGCTACCGTCAGGTGGTGCTTTCGCTCCTCGGGAATGCCAGTACAGAGACCGTGCGCGGCCTGCGTCTGGCCGGCACCTGAAATGTCGTCGAGCTCGCCCTCGATCGTCAGCAGGGCAGGTGAGGTCAGCGCCTCGGGCGACACGCGCTCGTCCCCGACACGCCACAGGCCGCGCGGCAGTAAATGCTCCTGAAACACGACACGAATGCAGTCGAGATAGTACTCCGCCGGCATGTCTAGCACCGCGTTGTACTCGTCGTAGAAGCGTCGATGCGCTGCGGCGTCTTCAAGATCACCCTCCACCAGGTGACTATAGAAATCCCAGTGGGACGTCATGTGCCGTCCGGGATTCATCGCGACGAATCCTGCATACTGCAGGAACCCCGGATAGACTCGGCGACCTCGACCGGGGTATCTGCTGGGGACCTCATGCAGGAGATTGTTCTTGAACCAGTCGAGGGAGTGCGTCGTGGCGAGGTTATTGACCCGAGTCGGACTGCGGCGTGCGTCTATAGGCCCACCGATCATCGTGAGGCTACGGGGCACTGGCTCACCAGCGGCTGCCATCAAGGAGGCGGCTGCCAACACTGGCACGGTCGGTTGACATACGGAGATGACGTGCAGGCGTTCGGCGCCAATCAGCCGGATGAAGTCGCGAATGTAGCCCAGGTAGTCGTCGAGGGTGAAGGAGCCCTGGGAGAGCGGGACCATGCGGGCATCGGCCCAGTCCGTGACGTACACCTTGTGATCGGCGAGCAGTGTACGTACCGTGTCCCGCAACAGCGTGGCGTAGTGCCCGGACAGAGGCGCCACGACCAGGACCACCGGGCTCCGCTTCAACACCCCGACGAGGTTCGCGTCGTCACTGTAGCGTTTGAACCTTAGCAGGCGGCAGAACGGCCGGGTCATTGCCGTCTGTTCGGCGACTGCCACCTGGCTGTCGCGCACACGCACGACGTGGATGCCGAACTCGGGCTTGGGATAGTCCTTGCCCATCCGGTACATGAGCTCGTAACCGGCGGCGATTCTCGCGGAGCCGGGCAGGCGCGCCAGCCAGCTGTCGGGTTCGGAGAAGATACGGGCCCCGGCGTGCGCGAGGTATGTCGCAGGGCCGAGGAACGCGCGTTGGAACTCGTGGAATTGATAGAGCATGTCGATCGGGCTTCCACCCCTGGACAGGGGGCGAGGCGTCGCTGGGTTCCGTGCGATGGCGGGCACGGCTGAACCGGTGGCTCGCGTCACCGGTGCCTGTGCAGTTGTCCAGCAGCCTATCATGTGGGCTGCGCCTCTGCCGCCTCAAACCGAGGCAAACAGGCCTGCGCAAGCGTCGTCGCAGCCAGGCCAGCAAGCGTGCGGAATCGGGTTGAGCCAGGCCGGCAGGCAAAGCGAATGGCGTACCCGCTAGGTCAGCAAGGATTGCGACCGAGCTGGTAGCCGAGCTCGGCACAGCGCTGTCAGGCGACGCGTCAGGCGAGTCCGTGACGACTGGTTTGCCCGGCGGCAGCGCTCATTGAGCTGTCCACCCGCCGTCCACGATGATGGTCTGCCCCGTAATGTTGCGAGCTGCTGGGGAGAAAAGGAACGAGGTAATACCAGCGAGCTCGTCCACGCCGATGAACACGGCCTTTGGCATCGGCTTGAGCATGATACTGTCGATGACCTCGGATTCGGGGATGCCGTGGGTGTTGGCCTGGGCGGCAATCTGTCGACTTACGAGGGGAGTCCGCACGTAGCTCGGGCAGATCGTGTTGACCGTGATATCCTGGCCTGCGGTCTCCAGCGCTAGCGCCTTGGAGAAGCCAACCAAACCGTGCTTGGCGGCGACGTAAGCGCTCTTGTAAGGGCTCGCGACCAGCGAGTGGATGCTGCCCACGTTGATGATCCGGCCGAACCCGCGCTGGCGCATTCCGGGTAGCACTGCGCGGGTGACCCGCGCCACACCGATCAGCATGACCTGAATGAGGTACTCCCACTTGGCGATCGGGAACTCTTCGAGCGGCGCCACGTGTTGCAAGCCGGCGTTGTTGACGAGCACGTCGATAGGCCGAGACACGGAGGCAACTGCCGCATTGACGCTATCGTCCGACGTCACGTCGAGTCGCAGTGCTTCCGCCGAGTAGCCGCCGGAGCGGAGCCGTGCTGCGACCGTCTCCGCTTCGCCCGGGTTCAGGTCGCTGACCACGACGTGGCATCCGGACCGCGCCAACTCCGTGGCGAGCCCGGCACCAATACCGCTGGCCGAGCCGGTGATGAGGATAGTGTGCATGAACGCTCCTTACGCTCGACGTGTCACCCGACGAGCGGCAACCGCGGACCAGCGAAGAGAACCCCAGGTGCTCGCTGCGCCTCCGCCAACGCTCCATGATGAAGGACGCTGCGGCGAGTTGTCAACGCGTCCCGCCCCTCTCCTACCCAGTCTGTGCGCCGGACGGATGAGCGAATTTGCGCCATGCGCGATGCCCGCGTCAGCTCCGTGCGTGGACTGCAGAGACTGGCGGGACGAGATGGTCGGGTTACCGGAGCCGAGGCTATCGGGGCCATCGCTCAGGTGTGAGCACGCTTGCGAGGACCACGTGAAGGCGGCGCGTTTCCCGCCCATCGGCACTCCCGTGTGCTGACGCGCTCGGCAGGGAGCCTGCTGCTTGTGCCTCACGCCCCGCTACCGGCCTGACCGGATGCGGCACACCTGTCCGCTGTCCGGCACCCGAACACGTGTCACGCGGTAACTCGAGCGAGCGGTTCTCGTGCAGTTTCTACCACTTACGGCTGGATGGCGTGTGGCATGACCGATGCAAAGTCACTGACGTGCCGGCGGTAGTCGAGCTCGGCGCTCGACGGTCCTGGCGAAAAGGAGAGCAACCATGACATCCGTCAAAATGTATGCAGCGACCCTGGCCGCTGCCCTCGTCAGCGGGCCCATCGCAGCCGCCGCGCAGGAAGCCATGACCCAGGTCGGCGATGCTCCGGAGCACGACCCTGCCGCGTTCCAGATCTCGCTCTGGGATTCAGTTCAAGCCGTCGATCGCGCGCGTTCGATTCATGGCCTGCGCTTGACGCTCCCTTATGGGCGCAACTGGGACGTGCATGGAGTAGACGTCGGCATCGTCAACCATGTCGATAACGACCTCGAAGGGGTGCAGTGGAGCGTGGCAGGCTTTGTCGAGGGTGACATGAAGGGGCTCCAGTACAACTGGCTGGTGAGCTCGGTGGACGGCGAGGCGCAAGGCGCGCAGTTCGGCGTCGTCAACAGCGTGGGTGCGCTGGAAGGCGCGCAGTTCGGCGCGGTCAACTACGCTCGCGACGGAGCCACAGGTGCCGGCTTCGGCCTCGTCAATGCCTACGAGGGCGCGAGCGTTGGCGCCCAGCTCGGTGTCGTCAACTACGCCAGCCGTATCGAGGGCGTCCAGTTCGGGCTCGTCAACGTGACCGATCACCTGCACGGGGTCCAGATCGGCCTGGTCAACGTGGCCCGCAACGGCTTCTTGCCGGTGTTCGTGATCTTTAACGCGGCGCTGTAAGCAGGCGGCCGTTCTCGCTCGCTCGGCGCGTTCAGCACCGGAACGGGGCCAGGGGACCTCCGGCCGCGAAGCGCCGCGGCCCATTACCAGAGTTTCCGCAGCAGGAGCAGGATGATAAGGGCGAGGATGGCGGACACGCCCTTCCAGAATGCTGCGGGGTTGCGCTCGATCAGCGGCGCGCGCGTCTTGCTCAGGAACTCTTGCGTCGGGTGTCTCAGGTCGTAGATGAGCTCCGACAGCTCTTCGTAGCGCTTGTCGGGATTGGGGTGCACGGCTTTCTCGAGAGTGTCGTCCACCCAGGCGGGGATCTCGCGTGCGGGGTCCAACACGGAAATGTAGAACAAGCGGTGCTGCGCGTCCCTGGTTCGGGACCGCGCCACCTGCGCTCCGTAGGGCAGCCTTCCGGAGAGCATCTCGTAGGCGATGACGCCCAGGGAGAAGATGTCGGAGCGCGGCGAGCCGGCCTCCCCGAGGAAGTACTCGGGAGCGGTATATTGCTCGGTGCCCAGGATGCTGGACTGCTCGCCGCCCGTCTCCATCTCAGTTATGCCAGCCACCCGCACGGACCCGAAGTCGATGATCCTCACGGTGCCGGCGCCGTCGATCATGATGTTCTCTGGGCGCAAATCCTGGTGCAGCATGTCCAGCCGGTGAAAAGCGAGGAGGCCTCGGGCGATCTGCTCGATGATGCCGCGTACACTCTCGACGCTCGGACCTGGGTGATCGAGCATCCACTGCCTCAGCGTCTGGCCATCCACATATTCCGTCACGAGATAGACGAAGTTGCGCTTGCGGCTCTGGACGCAGGCCTGGAGCACATGGGCGCTCTGGATGCGCCGCGCAATCCACTCTTCCAGGAGGAACCGCTCCAGGTGAGCCTCGTCGTCGCGCACGTCAGGCCCCGGCGTCTTGATCACTGCGCTCGCGTTCGTCGCTTCATCGACGGCCAGGTACACATGGCTGCGGTGGCTGGCGTGGAGCTCCCTGGTGATGACATAGCCGTCGAAGCGCATCCGCGGCTCCAGCGCAGGGGCGAAGGGCAGACCTGAGAGGTCTCGGACGAGGTCGCTCGGGCTCGGGCTGGGCAGGCTTTCTATCCTGACGATCTGTACGGTGAGATTGTCCGAGCTGCCGTTGTCATATGCGGCTCTGGCGATGTGCTCCGCTGCTGTGTCGAGGTCGGCGGTGTGCTCTCGCAGGCTATCGACGATGAGTTGCTCGCTCACGTGCTCGTGCACGCCATCGGTCGCGAGAATGAACGTGGTCTCGCCCTCCAGTTGCACCGCTCGATAGTCGATGTCCAGGCGCGCCCCGACGCCCAGGGCTCGGCTGAGGTAGCTCTTCTCCTCCGAGAGCCAGATGCGATGATCTTCGGTGAGCTGATCCAGGGCGCCGCCCTGCAGGCGGTAGATGCGCGCGTCTCCAGCGTGAAATATGTGGGCCCGCGTGGATTTGAGGACCATGGCGCTGAATGTGCAGACGTAGCCCCTGTCCTTCTCGTAGCGGAACTGGCTGCTCTGCGTCTGCGAATGCAGCCATGAGTTGGTCGCTCCAAGGACGCGTTCCGCCGAGGTCTGCACGGACCAGGCCTCAGAGGTGCAATAGTAGTCCTCGAGAAAGCTGGCGACGGCCGTCTGGCTGGCGACCTGACTGACGTCGCTGCTGCTGATGCCGTCCGCGAGCGCAATACAGATACCCTTGAGGCTCAAGAGCGGCTCATCGGGGATGCGCACCCCGTGAAAATCCTGATTCGCGGGCTTGCGCCCCTTGTCCGAGTACTGGCCGACCGAAACCTTCAACTGCGACATTGATTCCCGAGCGCGATCCGAGCACGTCAGCCGACCGCGGCACCGGCTGGATAGTTCGGTCTCACCCGTGGAGCAATGGTCCGCGCCGGAAGTGAGCGAGGAATCGCGATCTCTGGGAGGGACGAGCCCCGAGAGTCGGGATCAGGTGCTCGAGACGCGGTGTGCCTCGGGCGAAAGTTGGCCGGTCGACGATGGGCCAGTCTTCGCTACCCAGCCGTGTCCTGCGCCGCGGGAAGCGCCGCAGGACACACACTTACTCGGTGGGAGCGAGCCGCGACGTCAGTTCACGCGACGAACGCGGATGCCGTGCCCATCTGCGCGCTGGATGCCCTCTGCGTCGATGTTGCTGATGGGCGCGAGCCCCCGCACCGCCACGTCACGCCCATCCTGCAGCAGCTCGATCACGAGCAGCCCCGGGGTCGATCCGGTCGAGGCGTGTGGGTCTCCCGACAGGGGCACCGGGCCGCGAAGTGACGTGTACACGTACTTGCCGTCCGGAGCTTCCCCCACCAGGTCGGGAGTGGGGTCGCTCGAAAACGGCGAGACGAGGCTCTCCGTTTTCTCGTAGGCTCCCGTCGCCGCCTTGTAGATCTCGACCACGTTCGCGGCACGATCAAAGAAGTATACGTATTTTTCCTGCTTCGAGACGCCCACGCCGTGTGCATCCCGTGGGCCACGTGTGTCGTGCGAGAGGACCAAAGGATGCGGCGTATTCGGCGGATTGCTGGGATCGTACACGTCGGGTCCAGCCTCTGGCAGGCGCCAGAGGAACCAGCCGTCGGGGTTGGCCGGGTTGCCGCCGCCGCCGTTGCCGAACACGTAGCCTTTCGCTTGAGTAAATCCGCAGCCATCACGGGGGATATGCTCGCCGTCATACTCGGAGACGATGCTCATCGGTGTCGTGAACGGATCGATCGCGAACATACCGCCCCCGCGCAGCGACACATACGCCGGATAGCCGCTGTCCGGCACGAACGGGCAGATCGGGGCGTTGTCGGGGCGCAGTAGCGGATCCTGGCAGGGTAGGCCATTGGGCGTCGTGCAATTGGCGAGATCGAGCGTGGCTGCCGGCTCCTGGACGAAGCTGTTCGTGGAAAAGTCCGTGGCGATGCGTTCAAATTTCTTGCCGTTCTGATTGGCGACGAGGACGTAGCTATCGTCCGGAGCGGGCCAGATCGCGTGAGCCTGCCGGACGCCGCCGACGCCCGGCTCCGTGCGGAAACACGTCAGCGGGGCCCGTGTCACGGCGTCGAAGATGACGACGTGGCCCGAGGCGACGAACGACAACACCGCGTGACTATCGGTGTTGTTGAAGACCAACATGTGGGGGCGCACCGGGCTTACGCCCGTCTGAGTCAGGCACAGGCTGTTCGTCGCCGCGGCGAGATCGACGACCTGGGGTACGGCCGTCGCTGCGTTTTTGCGCAGCGCTTCGTCATCATAGATAAAGATCCTGCCGCCGTACGCCAGGCCTGGACTGTTGGATTGATCGACCAGCCACACCTCGTGCTGGAAGGCCTGGGCGACCTTCCAGAACTTCCCATGCTGCTCTCCGACGGGCTCTGGATCGGGTGGCACGTACGGTCCATCTGACCCCTCGGGTCCGCCATGATCGGCCCAGACGGGCGAGGGCGCCGTGAGCGCCGTTGCAGCGAGTGTGGCCCAGAGCGCATACCAATGACTTTGTTTTCGCACCGTGATCCTCCGTGAAGAAGAACGACAAAGTAGCAGCGTCCTCGAGCCGCGCCACGTTACCAGGCTGCACCCGTTCGAGCCGCGTCGAGTTTGTGTTCGCGGCTAAGTAGCTGTGAGTCATTGTGGGACCGCCCTGTTGCGCTGGCCCACAGGGACTCGGCAGGCAGACCGAGCGCTACAGGCCGGGCCTGACTTTCGCCGTGCTCGGTGACCGTCCCGTCTACCGGACGACGGCGCAGGCACCTCTGCGCTCGGTCCGAAGGTCTCCGTGTCTGCGCAGCCATCCTGTTGGCGCGAGTGTGCTAACGCTGAAGTGCCACCATGTTGTTACAGCGTATCCCAATGCCGCGCCTTAGGCCATTTGTGGCGTTGCTCTGGGCATCCGCCACGGAGTCGGCAGCGTCGGGCGTGGAGCGGGAGCTCGTCTTGCCGACCGGGGCAATGCACGTCGTCTTCAGACTGTCCGTCGCTCCGCTTCGCGTCTTCGACAGCGTGGACGCGAGCAGCGCACGAAGCATCGGGCACGCGATCATCGGCGGGGCGCGCGCCAGTTGCTACGTGCGTGACGTCTCGACCGCCGCGCGCTCGGTGGGGGCGATGTTGCATCCAGGCGCGGCGCGGCTGCTGTTCGGCGGATCCGCGGCGGAGCTCGCCGGTAAACACACCTCGCTCCAGGACATCTGGGGTCCATCCGCGGAGCTGGCGCGCGAGCGCCTGCTGGAGCTCGCTACGCCGGAGCGTCAGCTCGACCTGCTCGAGTCGCTGCTGATCGAACGTTTGCCTCGCGTGCGCGGGCTGCACCCCGCAGTCGCGGAGGCTCTCGGCAAGCTCGCCAGCGTCGCGCGCGTGGGCGACGT
>WUUC01105851.1_pt1 | contig 10702 bp, 7 predicted proteins | sample 6278441 | NCBI WGS metagenome assembly WUUC01 (sample SAMN13675441, study PRJNA597444) | soil metagenome | isolation source: soil | place: USA: Washington | collected 2017-10 | reverse complement strand
GCTGGCTCGACGTTCGTCGAGATCCAGAACACGCTGCTCGTTGCGACGGCCGGGCAGCGCGCCGAAGCCTGGGCGCTCCCGTCAGGCGGTAGCATTGGGAGTTAGTCGTTAGGAGTCAGGAGTTGAAGACGCAGGAAGGCTGGCGCGGGTGGGACGAGTACGCGCCGTTCTACGACTGGGAGAACGCCCGCACCGTCGGCCGCCGCGACGTGGCGTTCTGGCGGCGGCTGGCGATACAACATCCCGGCCGCATCCTTGAGCTTGGCTGCGGGACCGGCCGGATCGCGCTCCCGATCCTGAAAGCGGGCCGCTCGATCGTCGGCATCGATCGATCGTCGGCGATGCTGGCGCTCGCGCGGCGTCGCGCGAAGCGCACGACTGCGCGGGGACGCGCGTGGTTCGTGCGCGCGGACATCCGCGATCTGCCGCTCCGCTCGGGCGGGTTCGATCTGGTGCTGGCGCCCTACGGGATCCTGCAGTCGCTGACGCGCGAACGCGATCTCCGCGCGACGCTCGCATCGGTGGCGCGGGTTCTCAGGCCGGGAGGCCTGTTCGGCGTGGACCTCGTCCCCGATCTGCCGCGCTGGCGCGAGTACGACCGCAAGGTCAGTTTGCGCGGGCGGCGCAATGCACACACCACGCTGACGCTCGTCGAATCGGTGCGGCAGGACCGCCGCCGCAGGCTGACGATCTTCGATCAGGAATACATCGAGAGCGGTGGCGGCCGTCAGCGGTTGCACCGCTTCGCGCTGACGTTTCGCACGTTGTCGATTCCCCAGATGGTGACGCGGCTGGAGGCGGCCGGATTCGGCATCCGCGCGACGCTCGGCGACTATCAGGGGCGAGCCTGGGACGAGCGCGCCGACGTCTGGGTGATACTCGCGATCAGGGAGTGACGCTTCCCGCCGGCGAGCGGCTCTCGAGCGCAGACTTCGTGCCGATCAGGATCTTCCGCAACGCGTCACGGCTCCGGCCCTGAACCGTGCCGCGGATCATACGGCGCAGCAGGCCGCTGAGCGATCGCGTCCGCGCCCGGTTGACGACCACCATGTAGAACGCGCGGCGGCCGCCGCCCGGCGCATCGATCGCGAGCGTCACGCCCAGCGCGGCGTCGAGGTAGTGATCGGCATACACCTGATTGGTGGCAACGAGGATTGCCGGAGATCCGCCCGGCGCGTACACGACCTGGTGTGAGATGCGGAACACCGGGCGGATGCCGAAATCCTCCTTCGTCCAATAAAGCGTATCGTCTGCGCCGTGAGGGCGCGCGACGCCGAACTCCTGCAGGTAGGCGTGAAACTCGGGTGAATATTCCGCCACGAAGCCGAACTTGTCCGCGAGCAGGGACAGCTCTGTGGGCACGCTCAACAGTTCCTGCTTGTTCGCGTAGACCGGCAGAGCCTTGCGCCCGCCGGTGACGTAGGCGGACGCGTGCGCCGCGAGCACCTCGCGCCAGATTGCCGCCGAACGCACCCGTGCGTCCGGGGCGTGCCAGTTCACGTCGCGGTGGAATCGTGCGATGTCAGCCGCAGCCAGCCGCACGCGGCAGTCGCCGGGACGGCAGTCCCGCAGATTGAGGCTGTAATCCTCGAAGCGGGCGGCCGCGAGATCGTCGGCGCGCGGCGTCCCGCTGAAGCGTCCCGCGTCGAGCACGATCGCGCTGCGCTTCAGAGCTTCGATGTCGCGAATCCGGGTGATGAGCTGCTCCGGTGGCGCGGAGATCCGCACCGCCCCCGCAACCGCCACTTCCCGGCTGTCGGTCTCGAGAATCTTCGCAACCGCAGTGCCGCGCTCGATCGCAGACCAGTCGGCATCGCTGAAGCCTGCGACCTCGCGCAGGAGCGTGCGCGCGTCCGGCGACCGGTTGCCGCGAGCGTGTCGACCGACGTGCGCCTCGACCGCGGCGTGTGGCGCATGCACCGCCAGCAGACATCCCGCCACGCCCACCAATCTGGCGCGCGCCAGCCACCGTTTCAGACGCCAGGCGCGTGCCATTGCCCGGCCCCAGGCTCGAGCGGCGAAGGTGTCCAGATGAATTGCACGCCCGCAGCGCACGATCGTCGTGACCTTGCCGACGATGTTTCCGACCGGCACCGGGGAATCCCTCGCGAAGGCGGAATCGCCGCGCAGGATCACGGACGAGACTGTGCCGCCGCTGCCCACGATGCGCACGACGCGATGTGCGACCGTCCCGGCGCCAAGGCGGCAGAGCAGCACGTCACCTCGGCGAATGTCACTGTTCTCCACCGCCGCCACCAGGACGCTGTCCCCGTCGCGGACGGCGGGATACATGCTCCAGCCTTCGGCCCGAAAACACAAGGCATGGCCGTCGGCCAGCAGGCAGTCGCAAAGGTCCAGGAACCCCGCGGTGCTCCGCAAGCCCGTCACAGCGTCCTCACGAAGCGGGTCACGTCGCCCGTGGGCGCGAATTCGAGGACGCGAACGAGGACGTCTTCGACGATCTGCGCGAGCAGCGCAAGCGTGCGGTCGAGCGCCCGCGCGCTGTGGAACACCGGGAACGCACACGAAAAGAGCAGCGCCGCTGCCGCGGCGTTCGGCACGCGGGCAACGCGATTCTGCGGCGCCTGTCGAAGCATCAGGATGCGCGACAGCGGTGCGGACGTCGCTGCTGCAAACTCCGCATCGCCGTGCCACGGGGTCCCGTGCATCCTGAAACCCTCTCCGGTGGCGCGGACGACGATGCGGTCGTCGCTCAGAACGGTAGCGCCGGCCTCCGCCCACAAACGGGCGATGGTGCTCTTGCCAGCTCCCGACTGTCCCGGGAACAGATACCCGGCGCCGTTGGCGTCCATGACGCCGCAACCGTGCACCTCGATGCCGCGATCGAACGCGAGCCGGTTGATGACCATCAGTTCGTCGAGGGGGTACTCGAGTGGACACGCGGGCGCGCGGCCGTCGAAGCTCGCGCGATCCAGCGTCACGACGCCGCGGTGGAATGTGGAATCGAAGGAGGCCCTGCGGTACGGTCCGCGGGGAAACACTGGGGATCGGAACGAATACTCGAGCCTGCCGTCGTCCTGCAGATGCAGTTGCCAGAGGCCGCCCGAATCAAACAGGAGCCGGCCGCCAGGCGGCGCGCTGAGATCGCCCCACTCGGCCGTTACGGCGATATCGGGTGTTCCCTGATCCACGAGAAAGGCGTTCGCGGCGCCGTCGACCGCGATCGGCGGACCATCGGCGGCGGCGTTCAGGCCGATGACGACATCAGCGACGCGCAGCCGAATCACGGGCTCAGGAGCCTTGTGAGCTGCACGGAGCGGGGAGGGAGCAACGCGGCTGCCCCGGTCCGGAGACCCTGCCCGCTTTGCAAGCGCCAAGCACCGCTTCTTCGGGGCGCAAGGATACCTGGGTCACTTCGGGCTTCTCGTAGCGCTTTTTAGCTCGGGACGCGTCGGTCGTCTTGTGTTCGCTCATCGCTGTTCCTTACGGCAGGCCTGGAGGCCCGCGCCACATCTGTCCTACGTCTGTCCGCAGCCACACCCATGGCAACCGCCGGTCGAGCACCCGCCTGCCGGCGCCATCTGCATCAGCGGCAGAAGTCTGAGCCCCTCGCCCAGGGCGCGCTGCGGGCCGTGCGTCTCACCGAGCGCGGTCACGTCCGCCAGCAGTTTTTCATGGCCGCTTCCGCCCGGGCAGTACTCACAGTCACCGTGCGGCGCGATTGGAAAGCCGAACGCGTGCGCGCGCAGATGTGCAACCTGACAGAGGAAGTCCACGGGCGCTTCCGCGTCCCTGTTCTCCAGCTCGCCGTTGGCCGGACACATGCCGCACATCGACTTCAGCTCGCAGCGTGTGCACTTCGTGGGGCGCGTCATCTTCTTCTCACGCACGCCGCGCAGAAAGGCATGCCAGCCCTCCAGCACGCTCCCGCGCCGCAGATCGAATCGATCGACCCGCGACAGCACGCAGATGCTCATGCCGCCGTAGGGATCGATCGAGAAGGAGCTCACACCGCCGCCGCAGTGATACAGCTCGTCGCTGCGCTCCGGGGGATTGGCAGGCCCGAGGAACTTCTCTGCGAACAGCTTCCACTCGTCCATCCGCCGCGGATCCGCCAGGTCGAATGCGACGCATTCGGCCGGGCTCAGGCGGACCGCCAGCGGCGAGTGGGAGCAGTCGATCCGCGGGTTCATCATGGAATCGAACTTGAACTCGAGGCCGCGCTCTTCGGCGAACCGCTGCATGTCGAAGACTTCGTGTTTGTTGATCGTCACCGCCACCGTCTTCAGGGCCAGAGGGAGCCCGCGCTCCATCAGCAGTTCGATGCCGCGCAGACATCTGCCATACGAGCCCGGGATGCCCGTGAGGCGTTCGTAGGTTTCGCGCGTGTGCCCGTAGAGCGTGATCTCGATGGCGAACGGCCGGTACTTGGCAAGATGATCCGCAACCCGCGGCGTGATCATCGTGCCGTTGGTGAACAGCGTGATCAGAAAGCCGATGCGACGGGCGTGCGTGTAGATGTCCAGAAAGTCGCGGCGCGCGAAGATCTCGCCGCCGCTGAACAGGAGCCACAGGCAGCCGGCGTCCGCCAGCTCGTCGAGTATCCGGATGTGTTCGGCCGTCGTCAATTCGGAAGCGGCCGCGCCGCGATCCGCCATCGGCAGGTTGTTGTAGCAGTGGGCGCAGGTCAGGGGGCAGCGATGGGTGACCTCGATCGTGCCGTTGAGCGGTGCGCGAGCGAGGCCGCCGGCGTTGTGGAACGCCTCGCTGAACGCGCCGTACGACTCGTGCTTCACGACGCCGTCTCCCGCACCTCGACGAGCCCGAGTCCCGCCAGTTCCTCGAGAAACGTGTTCACGTCGGCGCTGGCCTCTTCGATCGACACGTCGTACTCACGTGCCACGGTAGCCGCGAGCTCGTGGAGCGCGAGCGGCTCCGCGATCGCCTCCCAGAGGGCGGTGCCAACCTCGTTCAGCGTGTAGATGCTGTCGAGATCTCCCACGCCTGCACACACCGGCACCAGCAGGGTCTCGCGCCCGAACCGGCGCGTCACCACTCCACCATCGCCAGCAGGCATCCGGACGACCACCTGGGAAGAGCGCATGTTCGAAGTTTCGGTTCGAAGGGACCAGGTCTGCACAATGCGCGCCCAGAAGACGTGCCGGCGCCGCGCGGATTTACGCGCATCCGGTCCGGTCCGGGCCGCAAGACCGTCACGGTTTGTGCCGTTGTGGCACGACCTCGTGCGCGCCCTGCCGCGCGCGCGGCCCCCCAGTCTCCATTACAGAACTGATGTCCCCGCGGACGTCCTTGTAAGTGCCGCCGTGCGAGGTCGATAGCATTTGCAGACGGTGGCGCGCGGCTTCCCGCCGGCGGACCGTCCGCAGAGGCACGCCCATTGCTCTGCCTCGGGCAACCCATGAGCGAGATCCGTCAGTCCGGCACGGTGGACCGCCGTTTACTCGGGCTCCTGAGCGCGTCGGTGACGATCGCGTTCATGGCCGCTGCGCCTGCGGGCGCCTCCGCACAGGTGCTTTCCGGTTCGTACAGCGGCGACGGCACCGACAGTCGCGCAATCACGGAACTCGGGTTCCAGCCGGATGTCGTCATCGTCAAAGGCGACAACACCCAGATCGGCGTGATTCGAACGTCCTCGATGACCGGTGACGCCGCGAAACCCATGACGGGAGCGACCGGTCTGACGGCGAACCTGATCGAGTCGCTGAACACGTCGGGCTTTACCGTGGGCTCGGATGCGCGCGTAAATAGCGGCGGAGTCGTGTACTACTGGATCGCCTTCAAAAGTGGCTCGAAGCGGCTGGAGGTGGGAACCTATGCGGGCAACGGATCAAACCCCCGCACCATCTCGGGTCTCGGGTTTTCGCCCGACTTCCTCATCGTGCTGTCGGCAGGCGCCGACGAGACTGTCTGGAGATCGACAGCAGATACCGAGTCGTTCAATTTCGGCACGAGCGCCGGAAGCACCGCCTGGATCACCGGCCTGGGCGCGGCCGACTTCACGGTGACCAACGATTCGCGCGTGAACTCGAACGGGGCCACCTACTACTACGTGGCATGGAATGAGGTCGCCGGCGTAATGGACGTCGGCTCCTACACTGGCGACGGAATCGACAACCGCAGCATCACCGGCGTCGGTTTCCAGCCGGAGTACGTTCTCATCAAACAGGATGGGACGAACGAGGCGGTGCATCATCCCGCATCGGTGGGCGCGACGGTGGACGACACCCTCTTTTTCCTCGGGCTTGCGAGCATCGCGGATCGCATCCAGCAGTTGACCCCGGACGGCTTCCAGGTCGGGACGGCGCTCGACGTGAATGAAAGCGGCATTGGATACCGCTACGTGGCGTGGCGCCGCGTGGCGAAGCAAACGGAAGTACTCTCGGGAACCTACACGGGGAACGGCACCGATAACAGATCGATTACCGGACTTGGTTTCTCCCCGGACCTGGTCATCATCAAAGGCGACACGACGCAGAATGTGGTGCTGCGGTCTTATAGCCTCATCGGCGATCTGTCCAAGGACCTGATCGACGGCACGATGGCGGCAAATCGCATTCAATCTCTCGATGCCGAGGGCTTTACGATCGGGACCGATGCCCGCGTCAACAGCAACGGCGTCGATTACCACTGGATTGCGTGGGCCGCAGGTGCCGGCGAGATGACGTCCGGCACGTATACGGGGACCGGAACCGCCGGACGCAACATAACGGATCTGGGATTCTCGCCGGACTTCGTGATCGTCGCCGGAACCTCACAGGAAGCGGTCTACCGCAACTCCGCCGCCTCGGCATCGTTCAGCTTCGACGCGACGAGGAACACGGCGTGGATTTCCGCGATGGGGACCGACGGCTTTACCGTCGGCAGCGACGCGCGCGTCAATGCGTCCGGCCAGGTCTATGGGTTCGTCGCGTGGAACGAAATCCCGGGCAAGATGGTCGTTGGCACCTACACGGGCGACGGTGTCGACGACCGCAGCATAGGCAGTGTCGGGTTCCAGCCGGAGTGGGCGCTCGTTCAGCGCGACGCGAACGGGTTCAATGCCCTTCACCATCCCGCGTCGCTCGGCGCCAGCACCGACGAGACGCTGTTCTTCGACAACCGCGGCGCGTTCGCCAACTACATCCAGGCGCTGGAGGCCGCCGGATTCCAGGTCGGCACTCAATCGAACATCAACGAGAACGGCGGTACCTATATCTATGCTGCCTGGAAGCGATCCGCGCTGACCGCGGTGCGGATGTCGAGCACGAGCGCCGCGCGAACGTCGAAAGGCGTGACGCTCAGGTGGCGCACGGGCTATGAGGTCGACAATCTCGGATTCGACGTCTATCGCGAGGCAAACGGCGAGCGGATCCGGCTGACGACAAAGCCGATCGCGGGCTCCGCACTCTTTGTTCCCCCCGGCGTGCCCATGACAGCGGGACGTTCGTATTCGTGGACGGACGAGTCGCCGCCGGGAACGGACGCGGCCTATTGGATCGAAGACATCGATCTGAGTGGAAAGCGTACGCTGCACGGGACGATTGTGCCCGCCGCCGCGCCCGACGCTAGCAAGGGATCGTCACACGTCACACAAGCTCGCGATCGCGATCCTGGCGCAGCTCAATCCACCGTCCCGGAGGCAGCTGGTCCGACGCAGGTCGAGACAGTGCCCCCGAATTCCCCCTTGCTCGAGGAGCTGACCCGCGTCGGGCCGGACCCGGAAGATTTCCCTGTTGCGGTTCCGCCTCCGGGTGAGTCGCAGCCGGTGCCGCCCGGGATGCCGGTCATCGCCGCTGGTGGTCTTGTGTACCTTGGCGCTGCCGTCACACCTTCGCCGGTCACACCAGCCCCGGTGGCCGCGGCGACGCAGTCCGTCCGCTCGACGGCACGCAGCTCGGCGGCGAGCACCACGGCTTCGAATGTCTCCGCACGACCGGCTGCGGCCCCGATCGTCAGCCGTACGTCCGGCGCTATGCCGCATGCCACAACCGCCACGCAGGACCAGCCTGCGCGCACGACGACGCAGGCGCTTGCATCCACGTTCGCGACGACTCCGACCGTGCCGCAGCAGGTCACGACGCGTGTCACGTTCCCCTCCGGTGCTCCCCGCGGACCTGCAGCGGTGGAAGTTCAGCGGCAATGGCAGATCGCTTCGCAGCCCGGCGCGCGGGCTGCGATTCGCGCCAGAGGCTGGTACCGCATTGCGCAGCCGGCCCTCGTGGCTGCCGGCATCGATCCTGGAATCGATCCGCGCAATCTCAGCCTGGTCGTCGACGGCGTCGAGCGGCCGCTGCGCTTCGACGGCAACGAGGCGGACGGGACCTTCGATGCAGGAGATGCCATCGAGTTCTATGGCAGTGGTGTGGACACGCCGTTCACCGACCGGCAAGCGTATTGGATCGTCGCGGGGGCGTCGCCGGGCCTTCGTGTGACGCCGGTGGACGCCGCCGGTCCGGGCTCACCCGCGGGAGCTTCCTTCCCGCACACGGTCGAGCGAAAAGATCGCGTGGTCTTCTTCGCCGCCTTGCAGAACGGAGAGGCGGAGAATTTCTTTGGGCCGCTGATCATGGACGGTTCGGCCACCGATCAGGAATTGACCCTGCCCCACGTCGCGGCAGCGGCATCGCCGGCCTTCCTCGAGGTCGGACTCCGGGGAGTCACCACGCTGCCAGGCTCGAACGACCACCAGGTGGGTGTGTTCGTCAACGGCATCGAGGTTGGCGAATTGCGGTTCGACGGGCGGTCCGCGGGCGCGGCAACATTCGTCGTCGCGCACGCATTGCTTGCCAGTGGGTCCAACACGGTGAGCTTCCAGGCGGGCGGTGGTCCGAGCGACATGAGTCTCGTCGACTATGTGCGGCTCACGTACCAGCGAGAGTATCGCGCCGACGGGAATCAGTTGGTGGTGACGGCGGATCCAGGTCAGGAGCTGACGTTGACTGGCTTCACGAACGACGCGATTCGCGTCTTCGATGTGACGTCAGGGTTCGCGGCGCGAGAGCTGCTCGGATCGATTACGGCGGACGGGCCCGGCTGGTCGATTCGGTTCACCGTACCTGACGGTGCTTCGATGAAGCTATTCATCACCACGGCCGACGCGCTGGGCACGCCCGACGCGGTGGACGGCAACGTACCCTCGACGTTGCACGCCGCTGGTCACGCTGGCGACGTCGTGATGATCACGGACGCGGCGTTTGCCGCCGCGCTGACGCCGCTGGCGAGCCTGCGCCAGTCGCAAGGCTACACGGTTCAGATCGTCGACGTTCAGGACGTCTACGATGAGTTTGCGTTTGGGCAGAAGACGCCGGCAGCAATCCGCACCTTCCTGGCGCGAGCCGCCGACGTCTGGGCCAAGCCGCCCCGCTTCGTCCTTCTCGTCGGCAACGCGACGAGCGATCCGCGCGATTACCAGGGCCTCGGGGAAGTGGACTTCGTCCCGACGCACACGCTCTCGACGGATGTGCTCGAAACGGCGTCGGACGACTGGTTCGTGGACGCCAACGACGACGGCTTTGCCGACCTCGCGGCAATCGGCCGGTTGCCGGCGCGCTCGGCTCTCGAGGCGGCGACGATGGTCGACAAGATCGTCGCCTACGAACAGGGCTCCAGCGAGGCGTGGCACAACTCCGTGCTGCTCGTCTCCGATCAGGGAGATGTCGACGTCACCGAGTATTCCGATTTGAATGCCGCCGCATCGGGCCTGGTTCCCACCACTTACCAGGTTACGCACCTGAAGCGCGCCGAGGATCCGTCAGCCGCCCAGACGCTGCGCGACCGCCTTGCGGACGGCGCATTCCTGCTGAATTACCAGGGGCATGGTTCCGTGGACCTCTGGCGCGGCAACCTGCTCACCGCCACCGACGTCCCGGCGCTGGGCAACGGCTCGCGCCTGCCCCTCGTCGTGGCCATGACGTGTTTCGGCGGGTTCTTCCATGGACTGTTCCCCGAGGAGAGCCTCGCGGAAGCCCTCGTCCGCGCCTCGAACGGCGGCGCGATCGGTGTCTGGGCATCATCGGGGATGACCGACCCGCGCTGGCAGTCGTCGATGAATCGCGAACTGTTCCGGCAGATCTTCCGAGGCAGCTGGACGTCGATTGGTGAAGCAATCCGCGCGGCCAAGAAGGTCGTCGGCAACGCCGACGTACGCCGCACGTGGATCTACTTCGGCGACCCGGCGCTCCGTCTCAAAGGGCTATCGAAGATTTCCAACCCGACGACCGCGCCCGCCACGGCCGCGTCTTCACCGCCGGAGCCGGAGGAATCGCCGGAAGACACCGAGCCGCGGAATCGGAGGCCACCGGCCGCCGCCGTGCGACTGGCGGACTTCGATGGCGACAGCGCAGGCGATGCGTTCATCGCCCAACCGGAGACTGGCGCATGGTTCGCGGCCCTAGGCGAGCCCGGAAGCTTCCGCTACATCCCGGGGCAGTTCCGGGTCCCAGGAGAGCCGATCGCCTTGAACCTGAATGGCGATGCCCGCGCCGACGTGTTCGTTTACAACCCGGAGTCGGGCGCATGGCTGCAGGGCGCGAGCCAGGGTGACGGCACGTTCAGCACCTCCGTTGGCGGATGGGCGGCAGGTCTGAAGGTCGTCGCGGGCGATTTCGATGGCGATGGCTTCGACGAGCTCCTTGCACATCACCCGACCGGGATGTGGTTCCAGGCATTCCCTGGCGGGGCCGATTACTCCTACCGCAGGGGCCAGGGCCTTCAGATGGGGGACCTCCACGTGGCTGACTTC
>WUUC01106153.1_pt1 | contig 10703 bp, 12 predicted proteins | sample 6278441 | NCBI WGS metagenome assembly WUUC01 (sample SAMN13675441, study PRJNA597444) | soil metagenome | isolation source: soil | place: USA: Washington | collected 2017-10 | reverse complement strand
CGGCGACACACGTGATGCCATCGTTGGAGAGCAAGTAAGGTGGGTCCGTCCAAACGCAATCGACGCTTTCTGGCGCTAGGCTCTGCATGAAAGCGAGTGACTCGCCCAATTGAAGATGTGACTTGCCGTCTTCACTACGCCACACCTCTCTGCTTGCAACTGCTGCCGCGTCCACGTGCTTCGTCATGGGCTCTCCGAAGACAATTATAAGGGCGCAATTAGCCGCAACAAGAGACAATCGTAGGTAGACTACCGACGTGCCATCCAGTCCCGGCAAGCCGCGCCCTCGCGGCCGTCCGCGCAAGAGCATCCCCGCCGGAACGTGGATCGACTCCGACGTGCTCGCGCGGCGGGTCACGTCAATCGTCGGCACCCGAGACGAGCGACACGAGAACGTCGCGGCCCTTCAGCGCCTGCGTCGTTTTGCCGAACGGCTGCTCGGTCGTTCGTTGTCTCGGGTCGAGCGCCATACCCTGCGGACGCAGGCGGTCCGCAAGCGCGAGCCTGCTAGCGTCATCACGCGCACGTTGACCGCTTGGCGGCATGGCATCGGTGAGCGCGACGTTCGTCGGATGATGCACACCCTTCACGCGGCATTAGATGAACGCGGGAACGACATTACGGGTCAGCCCGTGCTTCGACCAGACAACGGCGTTCCCGTGCTCGACGAAAACGGCCGACCCGCCACACACAAACCCCGTCCTCGCGTCAAGCTGATCTACCGCTGACTTTGTACACAGGCGGGTCGGCAATCATGCCGATATGGCCGTGGAAACCTCCAAAAAGCCAGCAGGTCGGAGGTTAATCAACCTCCGCGACGTCGCAACCGAACTCGACGTGTCGCTCGACAGCATCGACCGATTCATTCGGTCCGGAGCGCTGCCCGTTGTACGGCTGCCGAGTGGGCGCCGTCGTGTTGCTCGCGAGGACCTCGACCGCGTGATCGAAGACTGGAAAACGACTAGTCGGTAACTCTCCTGCGGTGGATTTCCAGCCGGCGGGAAGTTTGTTGGTGATTTGACTTGGTGAGCGAAAAAGACCGGCTCGCTTGAACGAACCGGTCTCCTGCGGAACCGAACCGATTGACACGGGAATCATAACCCGGGCTTCGCGTTCCGCCAAGATGCCGAAAGGCATCCGTGGTGTAGGGGCGCAACTTGGGTGCGCCGTCGAGAAACAGCGCTGTGCAGATCGGATGAACAGCGTTATCCAGCGCCGGACAGCAATTCGCGCACTCGCAATGAGCGAGACACGAAGAGTGACCCTGACGGGGAGCCGGTTGGAAGTAGACGGCGAAACGGCACGTCGAGATTTTGGGGGCGTGAGACAGCGTCGAGCGAGCCACGTTAAAGCCGGACCGGGACCGTGGGGTCCTACACCGGGTCGCTCGGGAGCAAGGATTGGTCGTGGCGCACCTAAATGAAGCGCCACCGATGACTGGGCTCGTCCGGTCGTACGCAATTAGACCCGACCCGGCAGGCGACGTCCGCGTCCCTGCCGGTCGAGGTTCGTCACGAGTGACGTGGGTCTGACGCAGTCGCCGCAATCTATTCGAGTTGATGCGAGTTTGAAAGGCTCGCGACTGGACGCATGGACCGTCAAAGCGAAGTTGGTGCATTCGGTAACGAAGGGCCGGCGTGATTGGAGTCATCGACGCAGAGGATTTCAGAACCTTTGACGCAAAACGACTCCCCTAACGCACTGTGATCTATGGACTTGCCGATGCGTTCGCTGACTGAGCCTGGTATTGAGCCTGTTGGGTAACGCATTCATGCAGAAGGACTTACCGATGTCACATGTTGACGGCGCGGCGTCCGAAGACGGAACCGTTACGGATGCGCACGTTCGCGACTTGACGCCGGATCCGGCAAACCGCCGTGCGCACAATCCGCGCAACCTTGGCTTGATCGCAGATTCGCTGCAAGCGGTTGGCGCGGCGCGATCAATCGTCATCGACGAGGACGGTGTTGTACTGGCGGGAAACGCGACCATCGAAGCCGCGGCGGACGTAGGTATCGAGCACGTTCGCATCATCGAAGCTTCCGGCCACGAACTGATCGCCGTTCGCCGTCGTGGTCTCACCGCCGAGCAGAAGCGCGCATTGGCACTAGCGGACAACCGCGCGGCCGAACTGGCGACGTGGAACCTTGGCCAGTTGCTCGCCGATGCCGACGCCGGGCTCGACCTCGGCTCGTTCTTCTCGCCGGTTGAACTTGCCGACCTGCTTGGCAGCGATGCACCAACCCCACGATTCGAGCCGGAAGCGCCCGCGCATCGGCTCGATGAACTCGCCGACAACACCGCATGTCCCGCTTGCGGTTACCGGTGGCATCAGGAGGCGCGATGAGCCTGCGTCTCGACTTCTGCCCCCGCTCGATGGCGGAGTTCTTCTGCGTGCGCGATCACTACTCCGGCGGTCTTTCGGCTGGGCGCATGCAGACGATTGGCACCTGGGAGAATGCGCGACCTGTCGGCGCGTACGTGTTCTCGCGTGGCGCGTGCAAGGACCTCGCAGCCCGGTACGGGTTCGACCAAACCGAAGCGGTCGAGCTAACGCGCATCGCGTTTGGTCCGCATCAGACGCCGATAACGCAGAGTCTCGCGATTGCCTTGCGGATGCTGAAGGCGGCGAATCCCGGTCTACAGGTCGTCATCAGCTTCAGTGATCCGATGCAGTCGCACAACGGTCGGCAACACGACGGGACGATCTACCGCGCGGGCAACTGGCTGTTCTTGGGCATGACGAACGCCGAAGCGATGCTACGCATTGGCGGCGTGCTTCGCCATCGGCGGACAATCATCTCGAAGTTTCGGACGGGTGCGGTTTCGTGGTTGCGTCAGAACATCAACGCCGAAGTCGAGCGCATCATCACGGCTCCGAAATACCGCTTCGCGATGCCTTTGACTCGCGAGGCGTACCAGCGACTGGCACCGCACGCGCAGCCGTATCCCAAACGCGAGCGAAGCATTGACAGCGATGTGCTCGGCCACCAGCCGAGAGAGGGCGGCGCACCTCCGACCCGCTCGCTTTCCCAATCCGAGGCAGCGCGTGTCTGAAGGCGTTCTGATGCAGGAGTCGGCAACCGTCGCGACCGACGTCACGGCAGGCACCGCCAGCGAGCCGCCGCCGCCGATCTGCTCGTGTGGCGAGGCGGAACGACACCCCGTCGATCCCCATCGCTGCGCGCGCGGTCACGCGCTGCCGGGGAACCAGCTACACCGCACGCATGGGGCGTACTCATTCCGCGATCACGGAGAAGCTTCCCTGCCGCCCGACATGCGGATGACGGTCGCCGAGTTCAAGGCGCAAGTCGTCAGCGACCGTGGCGGGGAGTTGACCGCGATTGAAGCCGCGCGCATCGGCCACCTCGCCGAAGTGGAAACCACGCTGCGCTTGCTGGCGCACGACTTGGCGACGCGCGGGTTGATGACCGCCAAGGGACGGGTTCGCTCGACGTTCAGCAAGTGGCTGGAAGCGTTGGACCGTTGGGAACGATTGGCCGGTCACATTGGCGACGACCGTCGAGCGCGTACCGTGCCGTCGCTGCAGGACTACTTGCGGGAGGCGGCAGCCGAGGACCACAAGCGATGACCACGCCGACGCCAGTCGATTCGCACCGCACCGCATTGTTGCGGGCCGACCTTGACGCCGTCGCGCGCGAACTTGACCGCGTCGATGCACTCGGCGATACGGCAGCGGTCGTCCGCGCCCGCATCTTGCTTGGACCTCGCATCAGTCAACTACGGCGCGCCATTGCCGTGGCCGAACGGGACGGACGAACCACGACAGAGGTGCATGGATGATTCTCGACTGGTTCCGCTCCTGCTGCGTGTTTCAGAGCGGCACAAGGTACTCACGGTGACGTGAGATTTCTGGCTGAGGTTACAGAGAGGACACACGGATGATCGACATGCTCCGGAAGCGATGGACGCGGGACACGGCGACGCCCCGCGAAGCGACGACACCCACGGCCATCGAGTACGTGAGTGAGGAAGCGGCGCGGCTCGACCGCCTTCGATGCGATCTCGTGGAGGCGCGAGCGGCGCTCGCGCGTGCCGAGGCCCAGCGGGCCACGTCGATTGCACGCGGGGACGACGCCGAAACGGACGTGCAGCGGGCCACGATGGGGCCGAAGATTTTGGCGCTGCGACAGCAGGTGCAGCGACTGACGATGGACGAAGGCGCAACCGAGCAGGCCGTGGTGCAGACGGCCGAACTGGTCGCGCAGTACGCGCACCTCGCGGCCGACACGACGGCGCAATTTCAGCCGCTGTTCGAGGCCGTGGCCCGCGTGACCCCCAAGGTGGTGGCCGATATGTATACGCGGAGTCGGGAGATGGACCGGCTCGCTGCCGATTTGTTGCGCCGGACCGGCGACCGTCGCGCGTTTCGACGCCCGGTCCTCGACCCGTATCGCGCACTGGGCGAGGCGTTGGACGAGTGCCAGCGTCTGCACGCCCGCCAGCGCCTCCTCCGGTCCGTCGGTGCGAGTGCGACGACGAAGACCGGCACGGAGTGAAGGAGAGTTTGTATGAGTAGCCATCAAACGATTACCCGTGTCTTGCTCAATATGCCGTCGCTCTTGCCGACCACGTTGCCGAGCGAGACTCCGGCCCGGAGTTGGATTCAACTTGCAAAAGTTGGATCGTTCACGTCGAACCGCTACGGATCCTTCGAGATCTCCCGCGAGGATCTCGCGATGATGTCCCGCAACTTCCACGAGGTGATGCCGAAGCCCCCGACCGAATTGCCTATCGATTTTGATCATCTTTCGATAGACGTGAAAAAACCCGGCGATGGTATTGCAGCCGGGTGGCTAAAAGCCCTCCAGCTTCGCAAGGACGGCGACGAACTGTGGGGACTGGCGGAGTGGACGCCGAGGGCGGCGGAGGCGATCAGGAACCGCGAGTACCGATTCATCTCCCCTAGCTTCGTCAAGGATTTCACCGACACGCACAGCGGTCGCAAGATTGGCACCACCCTTTTAGCGGCTGCTGTCACCAATCACCCGTTTCTCCAAGCGATGAGCGGACTCAGTTTGTATAACGACGAGATCATGGGGAACGTCGCGCTCAACGCAAAGGGCGTGCCCCCCTCTCAGGAGCATTCCATGACGAGATCATTTCATCTGGCGTCGATTGGCGACAACGTGAGTTTCATCGAGGACGACACCAAGACGCCGGAGTTGACGCCGAAGGAACGCGCGGACACCTTCGTGGTGAAGGCCGTGGTGGACGCGGGCGATCAGCAATTCGTCCGGCTCGAAACACTGGACGGCGGCAAGGAATTCGGGTGGTTCGTCGCCGACCAACTCGGTCCGGCCCCTGCGCTCAACAAGAAGACCGCGCCGCCCGCGAATCTGGAGCCGGTGACGCCGACGACGGCCGAAGAAGCCGCGGCGCTGGCGGCGGTGACGGGCAAACGCCAGAAGGTCGTGCCCCCGATGCCACCGAAGGAGGAGGAGAAGAAGATCGCCATGTCGGATACCGAGGCCAATCATCAGTTGATTGCGCTCGCGAGCACCCGCGCACGGGAGAAGGGGATCCGGTTCAGTGACGCGGTGAAGCAGATCAGCAGCGAGCAATTTCATCTCGTCGCGATCCGCGATGGTCACAGGCCATCGTCGCCCGTCACCTCGACGCCGATCTCGTTGCACGCGACCCAGCCGACGTCGTTCTATGACCGTGTCATGACCCTGAAGGCCGAGCGCAAGATTGGCGATCTGGAAGCCATCAATCTGGCGCAGCAGTTATATCCCGACGCGGCACAGCGGTACGCGAACGGCGAATTCTAACGATGGGCGCTGCCGACGCGTCGGGTACGCCGTCGCCGCATGCCGGTGATGCCACGGCGATGGCGGAGGTAGAGCGCGCGATGGCGATCATCGACCGCGCGATGCCGTCGTGTCGCTTCAAAGTGTCGATTCTGCATCGGCTGACGCTGTTCATGGCGGATTGGCGCTGGCGACTCGGACGCCGAACGTGTCGGGACTGCCAGTCGGAGTTTCATGTGAGCCAGAGCGAGGCGGATTGGTGTCGCACCCGGAAATTTAACCTGCCGAGCCGGTGCAAGGCGTGCCGTGCTGAGCGCCGTCGCGCGCGCGACTGAGCACTGCATGGGACTTCCGATTCGATGGAGCACGGTCGCCGCGCGGCTGCGGTGGATTGACGGCGCACCGCTGGCAGCCCGCATCGAGCCGTACCGGGCGCGGTTATTCGACTTGGCGCTCGACACGTTCGAACCTGACGGTCGACCGCGCTTCAACCTGATTGTCTGCGGTCGAGCAAAAAAGAATTGGAAGACGGGGGACCTTTGTCTGGCGGCGCTGTTCGCGTTGGTATCCGACTCACCGGCTGGCCACGACAGCGAGTGCTATCTACTAGCGAACGATGCCGACCAGGCGCGCGACAACCTCGCTCTCACCAAAAAGATCGTCAAGGCGAACCCGGACCTCGCGTACTGGCTGAAGGTCAAAGCGAACAGCATTGAGCGCAAGGACGGCCGCGGGTTTCTGGAGGTACTGCCGGCCGGTGACGTCGTCGGTCAGCACGGCAAGTCCTATCGGTTTGTCGGCTACGACGAGATTCACGGCTACCGCACGTGGGACATCTTCGAAGCGATGCAGCCGGACCCGCATCGGCTCGACGCGCAGCAGTGGATCACGTCCTACGCCTCGCTATTTCATCGGCCAGGTGTACCGCTGTTCGACCTGATCGCGCAGGGCAAGTCGCGCACCGACGCGCACATGCTGTTCAGTTGGTACGCCGCCGACTTCACCACTGATCCAGACTTTGCCGACGCGCCGCCAGAGGTTCGGGCCAACCCGTCGATGGCCTCGTGGGCGAGCCCCGAATATCTCGAACAGCAACAGCGCCGCTTGCCGTCGCACAAGTTTCGCCGCCTCCACCTGAACCTGCCCGGCTTGCCCGAAGGCTCCGCGTTTCAGCCCGAGCCGATCATGGACGCGATCACCCGTGGCGTGAGGATGCGACGGCCGGAACGAAGCGTGTCGTATGGCGCCTTCGTCGACATGTCGGGCGGTTCGTCAGACGACGCGGTACTGGCGATTGGCCACTGCAATGCAGACAAGCGCGTCGTGCTCGATCTCGTACAGGACCAAGGTGCGGCGGTGCCCTTTAACCCGAACAAGGCCGTTGAACGCTTCGTGCGCACTTTGAAGGAATACGGTGTGGCGCGGGTGATCGGCGACCGCTACGCGGGTGAAACATTCCGGGCACAGTTTGCTGATGCGGGCATCACCTATGCCGTCGCGACTGCTCCGAAATCGCAACTCTACGAAGGACTAGAGCCCCTGTTGAACAGCGGGGCCGTGATTTTGCTGGACGTGCCGATCCTCGAACAGCAGTTGCTCGGCCTCGTCTGGCGTGGTGGGCGTATCGATCACCAGCCCGGCGAGCACGACGACTATGCGAATGGCGTAGCGGGCGTCGCACGCCTACTGTCGTCAGGAAAGACCGATGCACAGGCGGCGTTCACGCGGATGGTTCTGTCGATTGGCAACGACGAACCACGCGCGGCGTGGCTGCAATCGGCGTCGGACGGTTGTCCACGACCATGAGTGATTCCCGACCTATTGATCAACTGGCCCGGTCGACCGTAGGACCGTCGATGCGTCCGGCGGTGCGGCACGCCGTGACGACATCCGATCAGGCCCCTACGGCCGGGCAAACGGCCCACAGCGGCCGTCTGGGCCACACAACGAAGGCCGTCGATTCGGCGGTCACGAGGCGGCAAGAAACCTTTGGAAATCCGCCGGAAAACACTGGGCTCCTCGCTACTCTCCTCCGCCCTGTAAGGCACCAAGGAGGACGAAGAATGTCGAAACGAAATGTCGGTGAGATCATCAAGCGAGGGCGGATCTACTACATCCGCTATTACGACGTTCGCGGCCGTCGTCGGCTGGAGACGACGAAGTCCACGGATAGGAACGAAGCCGAGAAGATGCTCCGCAAGCGCCTCAGCGCTAAGGATGCAGGCGTGTCGCCGGATGCTGCCATCGGCAAGCTGACGCTCAAGGAAGCAACCGATGATTTACTCAACGACTACAAGGTGAACGGCCGTCGTTCGCTGCCCGAGGTCAAGCGCAAGATCGAACTGCACTTGCTGCCCTACTTCGGCGAGCGACGGCGCATGACATCGATCACGACGGCGGACATGCGGGCCTTCATTGTGGAGCGTCAGCGCGAGCAGAAAGCCGACGACGGCACGATCACGAAGCGGCCCGCCTCGAACGCAGAGATCAATAGGGAACTCGCTGCGTTGCGTCGCGCCTTCCGGCTGGCCCTGCGCGCCGGGCGACTGGTACAGTACCCACACGTGCCGATGCTGCAAGAGCGCAACACTCGGCGCGGCTTTCTGGAACCCGACCAGATCACGGCCATTTGCGCGGCGCTGCCGGAGGAAGTTCGGCCCGTCGTGAAGTTTGCCTACGCCACGGGCTGGCGCACGGCGAGTGAAGTCCTACCGCTCGAATGGCGTAACGTCGATTGGGCCGGGCGCTGTGTCCGGCTGGACGCACACACGACGAAGAACGGCGAGGCTCGGTCGTTCCCGTTCACGGCCGACATCGAAGCGATCCTCAAGGGCCAGCTAGCCGACCATCAGCGGCTGAAGACAGCCGGAACGATTTGCCCGTTCGTGTTCCACCGAAACGGCGAACGGATCATGACCTTCCGCACAGCTTGGCAGTCTGCCTGCAAGGCGGCGGGCTGTCCTGGCAAGCTGATTCACGACATGCGACGGTCGGCCGTCCGCACTTTCGAGCGCGCCGGAGTGCCACGCTCGGTGGCCATGTCGATAGTTGGTCACAAGACGGAGTCAATCTATCGCCGCTATGCCATCGTCGATGAGGCGATGCAGAAGGAAGCCGCCGCTCGGATCGATACCTTCCTTTCCGCGCCGCCAGCACCCAGCCAGAACGGCAAGGTGAAAGCATTCAAGAGGCGCAAACAATTCAACTCATGAATTCAGCACTGCAGTTGCAACGATACCGTTCATACGGCTCGCTCTCCCAACGTATTGCAGCGATTTGTTCCTTGTCCCCTTGGGCAACGCAGTCGATCCGACAATCGAAGCCCACGCACGCCAATCGGAACTGCCTTTTAGATGCATCTCACGGAGATCTTGGAAGCCCGCCTTCTGAAAGCTCGTTTCGAGTACTTTCGCTTGAACAATCGGTGTCGCCGCCGGGTGTTCATAGATACGGAGCAAAAGCTTCGAGTACCCAGAAGTACTCTGGAGAAAGTCTTCAGCGATCTTCGCAATCCAGAACAACTGATCTTCGGTCGCAGTCTTTGTTTTTCTTACAAACGATTCAAGCAAGCCACAGAGCACCGTGGCGTCCTCGACATGCTTGCTGTAGCTGTAGATGCGTCTCGTCAGGCTTGGAAACCGTTCAAGAATCTCTGTAAGGTGCTCAAGAACATCCTCGTCACGAGACTTGAGAACTGTGAGAACCAATTCAGCATCAGACTCGTCGATCTCTGGATTCTTCAGAAGATCGAGGAGATACTCCAGCTGGTCGTCCTCCAGCGGATCGTCGTCTTCTTCCTCTTCCAATTCATGGACGACTTCGCCGTACTCGATCTCGATGATAGCGCGTCTTAGTTCGAGCAGTTCGACTTTGATCTCATCAATCGAGCCCGGGGGCAGTCGTAATACTGCATCGCCGCGCCGCGTCTTATTTGGGTTTAGTGTTAGGCCCCGCTCGCCAAGCAACTGCTGAAGCCGAATGTAGTCGCTCGTTATGACGCTTTCGTCATCGTCAAACAGGTAGAAATCGTCTAAGAATCTCAGTAGCAGAGCACTCTCTAGCTGCACTGAATTGTCGACGTCATAAAGAAACGAAGATCCAATCGCCTTACACGGATGGAATCCGTGCGGAAGGCAATCAATCGACCTACCTTTGTTGCACTCGCGAAGGAATTGGCCGAAGTGAGCGTGTGAACCAGCTGCAATCCTCGCTTCAAACCACTCGGTCAAATCATGGTGATAGATCGAATTGAAGTAGGCCGAAATATCAAACGACAGCGCATGCCGGTACTTTGGAACGGCCTCTCGGATCGCCTGCCGAAATTTTCCGTAACTCGAAGATGGCGGAATTGGCCGACCACCAGAGAACCGATAGCCAAAAGAGCGGCGGTTTGCCAACGGCTTCATTCGGAATTTCGCTCGGTGCGTGTAGATCAAGTCGTAGAGGAAGTAGGCGGCAACCGGGTCAAGTTGCGTGGTTCGCCGAAGGTCGAACCCGGACTTAGATGCGTAGCAGCGCTGTTGCACAAGGAACGATTCAGATGTCTTGTCCGTCAAGATCTGGGTGATGTAGTCCTTGATCTCAGGAAGAGCTTTGGTTACAGCGAGCTTCGTCGTCGTCAGCGGAAAGAGCGTACGTGGGTGATCTTCGAGCAAGTACTGTTCGGCTGAAAACTTCTCGATGCCCGCCATCCGTTGTGCCACTCCCTAAATAGAAAATGTCTCGGACGCTGGGCCGCCCAAGGGCGCGGTCTTCAAGACCGGACACTACGGCCTACTACATAAAATGAAGCAGTAAGCGAATCTGCGAGTTGACTAGATCGCGACAGTAGGACGCCAACCAGTGGCCTGCTTCACCCGCAAAGTGCGCTTCACTGAATCTGTTGCGTGCCCGATCCACTGCATGAGCAGTCTGCCCAATTAGATTCAG
>WUUC01051883.1_pt1 | contig 10703 bp, 11 predicted proteins | sample 6278441 | NCBI WGS metagenome assembly WUUC01 (sample SAMN13675441, study PRJNA597444) | soil metagenome | isolation source: soil | place: USA: Washington | collected 2017-10 | reverse complement strand
TTATCGCGAAACCCGGCGGCTCGAATCGGCGCTGCCTCTTGCCGAACGCGCGGTGAGCGTCACGGCCGCCGCGTCGGCGCGCCGCCCCTTGATCCTCGACCGGATCGCCTGATTCCTGGGATCTCGATGACGCGAATTTCCGATGTGCCGCTCCGCGCCGGTCTGGGCGGCGCGGCCGTGGCGCTCGCGGCGGCGGCGTACGTCCTGGAGCCGGTAATCGGGCCGCGGGGCCAGGCGGCGGCCGGCGCGGTGGCGTTGATCCTGACCGTTGCGGCGTTCTCGAACAACATCCGCGCGGTGAGCTGGCGGACGGTCGGCTGGGGTGTCGCGCTGCAGCTCGCCCTCGCGCTCTTCATCCTCAAGCTGGAGATCGCGGGCGTGCGTCCCGGATACGCCCTGTTCAGCCGTGTCGCGGACGGCGTGGCGCGCTTCCTCGAGTTCACCAACGTCGGATCGGTGTTCGTGTTCGGCGGGCTGGCCGACCCGGTCGCGATGTCGAAGGTGTTTCCCGGCGGTTTCGTGTTCGCGTTCACCGCGCTGCCGACCATCATCTTCGTCTCGTCGTTCTTCACGGTGCTGTATTACTTCGGCGTGCTGCAGTTCGTGGTGCGCCTGATGGCGCGCGCGATGATGTACGTGATGCGCACGAGCGGCGCCGAAACGCTCTCGGCGGCCGCCAACGTGTTCATGGGCCAGACCGAGGCGCCGATCATCGTGAAGCCGTTCGTCCCGCAGATGACGCAGTCGGAGCTGCTCGCGATGATGGTCGGCGGCATGGCCACGATTTCGGGCGGCGTGATGGCGGTGTACATCAGCCTCGGCGCCGATCCCGTCGCCATCCTCACCACGAGCGTGATGGCGGCGCCCTGCGGACTGTACCTGTCGAAAATCATCTACCCGGAGTTCGAGCGGCCCCTCACCCAGGGCACCGCGCGCGTGGACGTCGAGAAGCAGCACGTGAACGTGATCGACGCCGCGGCGGCCGGCGCCGGCGACGGGCTGATGCTCGCGCTGAACGTTGCCGCGATGCTCATCGCGTTCCTCGCGTTTATCGCCATGATCGATTTCCTGCTGGCGCGCGTCGCGCCGGGGCTGTCGCTGGCGCGTGTCTTTTCATGGGTCTTCGCTCCGGTGGCGATGCTGATGGGCATTCCGCGCGGCGACGTCGGCCCGATGGCCGACCTGCTGGGTACCAAGCTCGTGGCCAACGAGTTCGTGGCCTTCGTGAAGCTCACGTCGGAGTACAAAGGGGTGATCAGCGAGCGCGGCTACGTGCTCGCTACGTTCGCCCTCACCGGCTTCGCGAACCTCGGATCGATCGGCATCCAGCTCGGCGGAATCGGCGGCATGGCGCCTACGCGGCGGGCCGACCTTGCACGCCTTGGCAGCCGGGCGCTGCTGGCGGGCTTTGTCGCGACGCTCGTGAACGCCTGCATCGCGTCGATGCTGCTCTAGGATCGCCGCTTCCCGTTCCCGACGCACGCACGACGATCACCGGAGAGGGCGCTGAGCTCGCAGAGCGGGCATTAGGTAAGATCCTCAGCCACAGACCATGTACGAAGACACCACCTGAAATATCCTGCGTGCTCTGCGTGCTCTGCGGTTGACGTCTTGACTGGCAGGAGCGGCCGGCCGACGACGGCGCACTAACGATGTCCTACTACGATCAAGTCAAAGAAGCCGCCGATGCGATTCGCGCGCGCGTCAGCGACCCGCCGCGCATTGCCGTGGTGCTCGGCTCCGGACTTGGCGACTTTGCGGGCACGCTCCGAAACGCCGTGTCGATCCGCTACGAAGAGCTGCCGCACTGGCCGGTGTCTCGCGTGGTCGGTCACGAGGGAAGGTTCGTCGCGGGCGAGGCGTCGGGACGACAGATCGCGGCTCTGGCGGGCCGGAGCCACGCGTACGAGGGGCACGGGATGCCCGCCGTCACGTTTGCCGTCCGTGTGCTTGGCGTGCTTGGAGTGAAGACGTTGATCCTGACCAACGCCGCGGGCGGTGTGAATACGTCGCTTGCCGCGGGCGCGCTCATGGTCGTTGACGATCACATCAACCTGAGCGGGCAGAACCCGCTCACCGGGCCGAACGAAGACCGCTTCGGCCCGAGATTTCCGGACATGTCCGAGGTGTACGCCGCGCGGCTCCGCCGTCTGGCCGACGAGGCGGGGACCGCGCGAGGCCTCGAGCTCGCACACGGCGTGTATGTGGCGCTCCCGGGCCCGAGCTACGAAACGCCGGCGGAGATCCGCTATCTCCGCGCGATTGGCGCAGACGCCGTCGGCATGTCGACGGTGCCCGAGGCGATCGCGGCACGGCACATGGGCATGGAGGTGCTGGCAATCTCGTGTATCTCGAACATGGCGGCCGGCGTGCTGCCGAAGCCGCTCGATCACCACGAGGTGCTCGAGACCACGCGCCGGGTGCGCGGTGAGTTCATCGCGCTGCTGGAGGGCGTCATTGGCCGACTCTGACGAGACGCGGTTGTCCGTATCGCTCCTGGACGTGAAAGAGGCGCACGAATCGGAATTCCAGGAGCTCGCTGCCGAGTTCATGGCGTTGATCTCGAGCAAGGGGTACGGACGCGCCGGGATCGTGCGTGACGAAGCGGTGCCGCTGCGGTTCTACGCCGTGCGCCACTGGAACGACGCGGGCGCCGCCGCCGCGTGCCATGCGGACCCGGACGTGCAGCGCCTGGCCGGGCGCCTGTATCAGATTGCGCGCGTCATGCACGTGGTGAACGGAGTGCGGAGGCCGGGGCCGCAGCCGCTGCCGCTGGACGAGCGGCGCGCCGGCCTCGACCCCGACCGCCGCGCGGGATTCGATCGCCGCCTCCAGGACCTCGGGCGGTTCGAAGGCGACCGCCGCGCCGGGCGCGATCGACGCCTCGGCCCGCGGCGACTGCGCGAGCTGCACGGCGAGATCGACCTCGTCGGAGCGGCGCGGCGCGCGCGCGAACATGCGGACGCCGCGTTCTCGAAGTTCAAGGTGGGTGCGGCGCTCGAGACCGCCGAGGGCGCGGTGATCACCGGCTGCAACATCGAGAACGCCACCTACGGCCTCACGATGTGCGCCGAACGGGTGGCGATGTTCAAGGCGCTGTCGGAGGGGCACCGTGCGTTCGCCCGCATCGCCATTGTCGCCGACACCGAACAGCCGACGCCGCCCTGCGGCGCCTGCCGGCAGATCCTGTGGGAGTTCGGCGGCAATCTCGAAGTGGTGCTGGCAAATCTCTTCGTCGAAAAAGGCACCTATCGGCTGAGGGAGCTGCTGCCGCTGCCCTTCGATGCAAGGCTGCTGTGAGAGCGCTGCGACTCGCGACTTGCGACTGGCGCGAAGTAAGATCACCCCATGCTCCCGACCATCGCGCGTGAGGCGGATGCGATCGTGATGATCGACCAGCGCAAGCTTCCGGCCCACGAGGTGTACGTCCACTGCCGAACGGCCGCCGAAGTTGCGCGCGCGATCAAGACGATGGTCATTCGAGGCGCGCCCGCGATCGGGGTGGCCGCCGCGATGGGGATCGCGCTCGGCATGCGCAGGAGCAAGTCGACAGGCACGCAGAAGTTCGCCGCCGAATTTTTCAGGACGTGCGAGCTGATGGGGGCGACGCGGCCGACGGCCGTGAACCTGTTCTGGGCGATCGAGCGGATGAAGCGATCGTTCTCGGTGGCGGCCGCGGCGGGAGAGTCGGTCGACCAGATCAAGGACAGGCTCGAACGCGAAGCCGACGCGATCCACGACGAAGACGTCGCGAGCTGCCGCGCGATGGGCGCGCATGGCGCGGCCGTGGTGCCTGGCGACGCCCGCATTCTCACGCACTGCAACGCCGGCGCGCTTGCCACGGCCGGGTACGGCACAGCCCTCGGCGTGATCCGCGGCGCCGTCGAAGCCGGCAAACGCGTGACAGTCCTCGCGGACGAAACCCGGCCGTTCCTCCAGGGCGCGCGCCTCACCGCGTGGGAGCTGCTGCGCGACGGCATCGACACCACCGTCATCACCGACAACATGGCCGGCGCGCTCATGCGGCAGGGACAGGTCGACATGGTCGTTGTCGGGGCCGACCGCATCGCGGCCAACGGCGATACTGCCAACAAGATCGGCACCTACACCGTCGCCGTGCTCGCGCGCGAGCACAACATCCCATTTTATGTCGCCGCCCCGCTGTCCACGATCGACCTCGAAACGCCGGACGGCCAGCAGATTCCAATCGAGGAGCGCAGCGCGAAGGAGGTGACACACCTCGCCGGCAGCCAGCTGACGCCGGCGGGCGCCCGGGTTCGCAATCCCGCCTTCGACGTGACGCCGCATCACCTCATCGCCGGCATCATCACCGAGCGCGGGATTTTCCGCGCGCCGTACAGCGAGTCGCTGAAGACGGCCTTCGAGCCGGTTCAAATACAGCAGCCGCTCGAAGGCCTCCGATGAATCACCGTGCCCTTGCCTCGCAAAACGGCAGCGCCCGCCGAGCCGCACAGTGTCGCAACAGTTGTTGCCTGCTCTGCGCGCGGTGTGGCAATCGTTTGTTGCGATTGGCCACCCAGGGCGTGCAGGTAGCCTGAGTGCGCATCCTCGGCATCGAGACATCGTGCGACGAAACCGCGGCGGCCGTCGTGGAGGAAACGGGCGAGACGGGTCGCCCATGGGCGACCCGCTCGAACGTGATCGCCTCCCAGGTGCCGATCCATCGCGAGTGGGGCGGGGTGGTGCCGGAGCTGGCCTCGCGTCAGCACATTCGCGACATCTGCGGCGTCGTCGATCGCGCGCTCGGCGATGCCGGGGTCTCGTGGACCGACCTCGGCGCCGTGGCGGTCACCCAGGGCCCGGGGCTCGTCGGTTCGCTGCTCGTCGGTGTGTCCTTCGCCAAGGCGGCCGCAGCCGCGGCGGGACTGCCGCTCGTCGGCGTCCATCATCTCGCCGGCCACATCGAATCGCTCGTCCTGGAAAACGGAGAGCTTCCCCTGCCCTCGGTCGTGCTCGTCGTGTCCGGCGGACACACGAGCCTTTACCTCGTCGAACGGCCCGGCGAGTACACGCTCCTGAGCCGCACGCGGGACGACGCGGCGGGTGAGGCGTACGACAAGGTCGCGAAGCTGCTGGGGCTCGGGTATCCCGGCGGTCCCGTGATCGACCGTCTGGCCCGCGAAGGCAACGACCGCGCCGTGGCCCTTCCGACAACGAGGCTGACGCATGCCGACCGCAACGCTCCCGGGCTGAAGGGCGATCTCGATTTCAGCTTCAGCGGCCTGAAGACGGCCGTCCTCCGGTACGTCACGCTGCGACAAGAGGCCGGTCCGCTCACGGCGCAGGAGATCGCCGATGTCTGCGCGAGCTTTCAGCGCGTCGTCGTCAACGCGCTCGTGGATCGGGCGTTCGCGGCGGCGCGCCGCCATGGCGCGAAGAGCATCGGCGTCGCCGGGGGCGTATCCGCGAACAGCCGCCTCCGCGCGGAAATCAAGGCTCACGGCGACGCGCGCGAGATCCCGACCTTCGTCCCCAGTTTGCAGCTGTCCACCGACAACGCGGCCATGATTGCCGCGGCCGGCCTGCGGCAGTTCCGGGCCGGACGCCGCGCCGGACTCGACTTGAACGCAGCGGCCTGCTTGCCGCTGTAACGCAGGGGCGGCGATTTCGAACCGACGTGGGCAGCCCGGGTCCTGACTTGCGAGGTCTTCCATGCTCGTCCACACCGATTACCTCTGGTTCAACACGAAGAAGCGGCAGGAGTTCATCCGCATCACCGACGAGGTCGGCGCCGTTGTCGAGAAAAGCGGCGTTCGGGAAGGCACTGTTCTGGTGTCTGCGATGCACATCACCGCAGGTGTCTACGTGAACGACTGGGAGGACGGCCTGATTCACGACTTCCAGGTGTGGCTGGAAAAACTGGCGCCCTCGGGACTCGATTACCGGCATCATCAGACGGGCGAGGACAACGCCGATGCGCATCTCAAGCGGACCATCATGGGGCATCAGGTGACGGTGCCGATCACCGCCGGCAAGCTCGATCTCGGCCCATGGGAGCAGCTGTTCTACGCGGAGTTCGACGGCCAGCGAAGGAAGCGCGTCGTGGTCAAGGTGATGGGCATCGAGTGAGGTCGTGACGGCGGATTGGTGAAGGTTTGAATTCGTGATGTTGGTGACTTCGTGAGGACATTCCCGGCGCACCCCGTCGTGAGCGTGGGGGCGATCGTCTTCGACGGCGCGCGCGTGCTGCTCGTGAAGCGGGGGCATCCGCCGCTCAAGGGCGAGTGGAGTCTGCCTGGCGGTGTCGTCGAGCTTGGGGAAACGCTCGCGGAGGCGCTCGTGCGGGAGGTCCTCGAGGAAACGGGGATCGACATCGACGTCGGACCGGTCGTCGAGGTGCTCGACCGCGTCGAGCGCACCGCCGATGCGCGGATCGAGTATCACTACGTGATCGTCGATTATCTGTGCCGGGCGCGTTCCGGTATGCCCACGCACGGTTCAGACGCGGATGACGTCTGCTGGGCGGCTATCGCGGATCTTCCTGCCTTTCGCCTCACCGAAGCCCTCGCGGCGGTGATTCAGAAAGCGCTTGAGTTGGTGTCGAGGAACCCCTAAGGTGGACGATCTTCACCGCCATGGAGCCGGAATGACGCGTGCGATTGCCCTCGGTGTGTTCCTCGCGTGCGCGTCGAGTTCGGCCGGTACGTGGGCGCTGGCTTCAGACGCCCCTGAACCGGCACACCAGCAGCCGCGCGCGGATCCTCTCGGCGCCGATCTGGTCCTCCTGGACGTCGTCGTCCTCGACAGGGACGGACGGCCGGTCACCGATCTTCGTCAGGGCGACTTCCAGGTAAAAGAGGACGAACGTGCTGTGGACATTCAGACGTTCACAGCCGTATCTGCATCGGGCTCTTCGGCTCCGCGCGACGGCCGCACGATCGTCCTGCTGCTCGACACCGCCGGTGTGCAGCCCGGCGGCACCCTCACGATTCAGACAATCGCCCGCGCGCTCCTGTCGCAGACCCGCGCCGGCGACGACGTGACGGTAGTCCGGCTCGGACGGCGCAGCGACGAACCGTACGGCGATCTGATGGTCGCGGCGGATCGGGTGACGGACTATGTGGCGGGTTCGATGCCGTTTGTCGCCGGCGAAATCCAGGAGACGGCGCTCAGAACGATTGCGTCGCTCTCGGCCCAGATGGATCCCACCGACCCGCGGCGCAAGGCGATCGTCTGCATCGGTTCGATGGCGGTGTGCAATCCGATTGAGCCGCGCCCGACGACCGCCCGCCGATCCCTGCTGGAAGACTGGCACTCCGCCGTCGTCGCCGCGGCTCGCGCGAACGTCGGCGTGTTCGCGGTCGTGCCGTCGACGCTCAGCGCGCGGGAAGCCGGCATCGTCGAATTCACCGGCGGCGCCATTTACGCGGGGAGCGGCGTCGTCCGGTCGAGCGTTGAAGGTGTGTGGCGGGAAGTGAGCGGGTATTATCTCCTTGGGTACTGGTCCTCCGAAGCGTCGGAGGAACTGCGTTCGGTGAAGGTCGAAGTGGCGCGCAAGGGCCTGCGCGTGCGCGCGAGGCGCGCCCGATGATCGACGATTGTACGTAGGGTCCGCCTTCAGGCCGACCGACAGGTGTCCGCCTTCAGGCGGACCGGCGAGCCGTTCGGTGACGACATGAGCCAGTCTGCTTCGACGATCACGCGCGAGAACGCCTGGGCTCTGCTGACGGAATATACGAAGGGCGACAGCCTCCTGAAGCACGCGCTCGCGGTGGAAGCGGCGGTGCGCGGCTACGCGCGCCAGTTCGGCGAAGATGAAGAGGCGTGGGGGATCGTCGCGCTGCTGCACGATTTCGACTACGAGCGGTGGCCGAGCGCGGAAGACCATCCGTTTCGAGGCAGCGAAATCCTGCGCGAGCGCGGCTACCCCGAGTGGATGATCCGCGCGATCCTGTCGCACGCCGACTACAGCGGCGTGGCGCGTGAGAGCCTGCTCGAGAAAACGCTGTTCGCCTGCGACGAGATGGCCGGCTTCGTCACCGCGGCCGCGCTCGTAAGGCCCGGCAAGAGTGTCCTCGACCTCGAGGCTTCGTCAGTCGTCAAGCGCATGAAGGACAAAGCGTTCGCGCGCGCGGTGAAGCGCGACGATCTCCGCTCCGGCGCGGAGCTGCTCGGCATTCCGCTGGACGTGCATATCGGAAACGTGATCGCCTCGCTGCGATCGGAGGCCGACGCGCTCGGGCTCCGGGGAACCTTTTAGCGCTCTTCGCCCGTATATCAACACGAATGCCCGATTCGAATCCGGTGGTCACGCTCGAGGGCGTCACGGTCACCTACGGCCGCACGACGGCGCTGCGCGACGTCACGACGTCCTTCGCGGGAGGGGCGGTAGGCCTGCTCGGGCCGAACGGCGCTGGTAAAAGCTCCATGATCAAGGCGCTGCTCGGGTTCGTCGTGCCCGATCGCGGCCGGATGCGCGTGCTCGGCCTCGATGTCGCGGCGGCGCCGCTCGCGATCCGCCAGCGCGTGGGGTACATGCCGGAAAGCGACGCTCACATCCCCGGCATGAACGCGGTGTCCTTCGTTTCCTACTGCGGCGAGCTCGCCGGACTGCCGCGGGCCGACGCGATGCAGCGCGCCCACGAGGTGCTCTTCTACGTGGGCCTCGGCGAAGCGCGCTACCGCAACGTCGAGACGTACTCGACCGGCATGAAGCAGCGCATCAAGCTCGCGCAGGCGCTCGTGCACGATCCCGATCTGGTGCTCCTCGACGAACCCACCAACGGCATGGATCCGAAGGGTCGCGACGAGATGCTCGAGCTCGTACGCGATCTCGCGCACAACAAGGGCGTGAACCTGTTGCTGTCGTCGCACCTGCTCCCCGACGTGGAGTACACCTGCGATCACGTCATCGTGATGGACAAGGGCGGCGTCGCGGCCGAAGGGCCGATCGCCGCGCTGAAGCAGCCGCGCGGGCGGGTGTACGAGCTGCGGGTGAAAATGCCCCACGCGCTGCCGGCAGCGGCCGGCGGCCCGGGCAACGATGAAGGCGCCGACGGGCTCCACCACTTCATCGAACGGCTGCGTGTCGCCGGCATGGAGTGCCACGCGACCGACGACGATGTGATGCGCGTGTTCGTGCCGGGCGGCGGCGGCGCGCGCGAGATCTTCGCGCTCGCCGCGGCGGACCGGGTGCAGGTGCGTCATCTGAGGCCGAGCGTGCCGACGCTCGAAGACGTGTTCGCCAAAGCGGTCGGCGAACAATGAGTCCGATACACGATCAGGGATACCGGCGGTATGCGGGGGAGCGTGCCCCGCACGGCCGCGCGTGGGCGGTCATCACCAGGGCGGGGCTCCGCACCTTCGTCGCCAGACGCGTGTTCATCGGCCTGCTCCTGCTCGCGTGGCTGCCGTTCTTCGCGCGCGCCCTGCAGATCTACGCGTCCGTGAACCTGCCGCAGGCGGCGTTTCTCGCGCCGACGCCCGAAATGTTCAAGGATTTCCTCGGGCAGCAGGACCTGTTCGTCTTCTTCATCGCCGTCTACGTGGGCGCCGGCCTGATCGCGAACGATCGGCGCGCGAACGCGCTGCAGATCTACCTGTCGAAGCCGCTCACGCGAGTGGAGTACGTCTTTGGCAAGCTCGCGATCCTGATGACGTTTCTGCTGCTGGTCACCTGGATTCCCGCAATCGTGCTGCTCATCGTCCAGGTACTGTTCGCGGGGAGCTTCAGCTTTCTCGTCGAGAACCTGTATCTGTTCCCGGCGATCACGCTCAAATCGTTCGTGCAGGCGCTCACCGTTTCCTGCGCGATGCTGGCCTTGTCGTCGCTCTCGAACAGCAGCCGCTACGTCGGCATCCTGTACGCTGGCGTGATCTTTCTGACGCAGGCGATCTACGGCGTGCTTCGCGGCGTAACCGGCGACTCCTCGTGGGCGTGGGTATCGTTCAGCGCGAACCTCACGCGCGTCGGCGATCTCATCTTCCGCCTCCCGCCCGAAAGCGCCACGCCGTGGCCGGTGTCGCTCTTCATCATCGCCGCCGTCATCGCGCTTTCCGCCGTCATTCTCGAGCGCCGCGTGCGCGGCATCGAGGTCGTCGCATGACCGATCCGGTGATCGCGGCCGAGCACGTGTCGAAATGGTACGGCCAGGTGATCGGATTGAACGACGTGACGCTCACGGTGCCGCCTGGCATAACGGGTCTGCTCGGGCCCAATGGCGCCGGCAAGTCCACGTTCATGAAGCTGATTACCGGGCAGCTCACGCCGAGCAAGGGACGGATCACCGTTCTCGGCGAGCCGATCTGGAAGAACCCGGGCCTGTACCTGCGGATTGGCTTCTGCCCCGAACAGGACGCCTTCTATGATCGGATGACCGGCCTTGACTGGGTCGCGGCGCTCGTGCGTCTGAACGGCGTGGCGGAAGCCGCGGCCCTCGACCTGGCGCGCCGCGCGCTGGAGCTCGTGGAGCTCACCGACGCCGCCGGCAAGAAAATCGGCGCGTACAGCAAGGGGATGCGCCAGCGCGTGAAGCTCGCGCAGGCGATCGCCCACGACCCCGAGCTCCTCATCCTCGACGAGCCGCTGTCGGGCATGGATCCAATCGCGCGCCGAAAGACCATCCGGCTCGTGAAGGAGTGGGCGCGCGCGGGCCGCAGCATCGTCGTCTCCAGCCACATCCTGCACGAGATCGAGTCGATGACGTCGAACATCCTGCTGATCAACCAGGGGCGCATTCTGG
>WUUC01185247.1_pt1 | contig 10705 bp, 8 predicted proteins | sample 6278441 | NCBI WGS metagenome assembly WUUC01 (sample SAMN13675441, study PRJNA597444) | soil metagenome | isolation source: soil | place: USA: Washington | collected 2017-10 | reverse complement strand
CGTCCGTGCCCCTGACCTGTCCCGCGAGAAGCTCGGCGACGCGCCTGAGCACGAGATCGCCGGCGGCGTGCCCCATTCGATCGTTGAACGCCTTGAAGCCGTCGAGATCGATGTAGGTGACGGCAATCGGCTTGGCAGACCTGTGTATCCGCGCCGTGGCGCGTCGCAGCTCGTCCACGAACAGCCGCCGGTTCGGAAGGCCGGTGAGCGGATCGGTTCGCGCGAGATGCTGTTCGTGCTGGAGGAGTTCCTCGAGTTTGGTGTTCAGCGCACGCAGTTCCCTCTGGTCCTCTCGGACGCGCGTGATGAGCCACCCCATCGAGATGTAGATACCGAGGCGCGTAAACCCGTTCCACATGGACACGAGCGTCACGCCTTGCCACGCTGTATCGGCGGCAATCCAGACCGCGGCCGCCAGCAGGGCCAGCGCTACGCCGAGCGCCCGCTCGCCATACCACGCACCAACGACGATTGGCACGAGGTAGAAGAGCGAGAACCCGATGTCGGGTCCCGTCAAATAGTCGACCGCTCCGATCAGGACGACGCAACCGGCAAGGAGCACCGGCTGCGCCCAGCGAGGCGTCATTCACCGCCCATTATAGCTGAGCCGGATGACATAGCCGGACTGTAACCGCCAGATACGCCTGAACTTACACATTTGAATGGGACGGCCGCAGCCCAGTGTGCATTCTGCGGAAGGAACACGCACATTGCCGTGTGGAGGATTCATGGAGAACGCTTCCTCAGAGTCGACCCGGAACGACCCGTAGATCGACGCGTTTCCGCGTCGCCCTGCTTCGGCGTGGTCAGCAAGGCGATGCGGACGTCCGCGCTGTGTTGTTACTGCGCGCCCGACCGGAACAGCAGGCGGTTCGGGGTGCCCGAGGGGATGCTGCGCAAGACACCGGCGGTCGCATCGGCGACGAGCGCGTTTCGGACGGTCGCCGGGGACGCGCCCGGGGCGCCTTGCAGGTACCGCGCGGCCACCCCCGCTACGTGCGGCGCTGCCATGGATGTACCGCTGATCGTCGCGGTTGCGGTGTCGCTCGTGGACCATGCCGAACGGATGCTCGATCCAGGCGCGAAAATGTCCACGATGCTCCCGTAGTTCGAGAACGACGATCGCGAATCAGTGCTCGTGGAGGACCCGACGGTGATAGCGGCGCTCACGCGCGCGGGCGAGTAGTTCACGGCGTTCGCGTTCGAGTTCCCGGCAGCAACGGCAAACGTGACGCCGGCGTTGATCGAGTTGTTGACGGCGGTATCGAGAGCAGAGGACGCCAAGCCTCCAAGACTCATGTTGGCGACCGCTGGATCGACGTGGTTCGCGCGGACCCAGTCCACGCCTGCGATGACGCCGGAGTTGCTGCCGGAGCCCTGGCAGTTCAGCACGCGAACCGAGTAGAGCCGTACGGCCTTCGCGACGCCGTACGTGGAGCCGCCGATCGTCCCCGCCACGTGCGTGCCGTGTCCGTTGCAGTCGCTGGACCCGCCGCCGTCGTTGATGGCGCTGAACCCGCCCAGCGCGCGCCCGCCAAACTGCGTATGCGTCCTGCGGATCCCCGTGTCGATCACGTAGGCGTTCACGCCAGACCCCGTCCGCGTGTAGGTGTACGTGCCGCTCAACGTCCGGGCGCGCTGGTCCACGCGATCGAGTCCCCACGGCGCGCTCGACTGTGTTGCGACCAGTTCAACGACTGAATCCTCTTCCACGTACTCGACGCGTGCATCAGCGGCAATCGCAAGCGCCTCCTGTTCCGACATGAAGGCCGAGAAGCCGCGGATCGCATGCGCATAGACGTGCTCGGGCACGGCGCCGCGTCCGCGCAGCACGGCGTTTACCCGGCCGAGCACGGCCGCGTAATCACCTCGGGTTATCTCCACGTCATCCTTCAGCACCACGATGTACTGGTTCTCGATTGCGCGGGCTCCCTTGCGATGGAGCTTCGCCTCGGCGCCGCGGCCGGGGTTCTCCCGCTGCTGTGCGCCAATCGAGGCGAGCCCAAGTGGTGCGATGAACAGGGCCAGCAGCGTAGTAGTCGCGAGATATCGTTTCATGGGTCCTCTCAGGAATCTTTTGTGGCGGCGGGGAGCCGTTGGACCGCGGTAAAGCGGCGCGACTGCACGGGGGGTGCCGCTTCCCGGAGGATCGGCCAATCAGTGTGAAAGCCCCTGAAAGGAGTGGCCCGCCGGAGATCCCTGCGAACGGGGTCAGGCGAATGGCTCAGACTCGCGTCGCCTGCTCATCCTCGATGCGGGCCGATCGAAGTGACGCGCGTTAGCGCTGCTCGCCCGGTTTGCGCGTAAACGGCACGAATGCCACCGGGATCGTTCGGCGTTCGACAATGCCGCTGGACGTTTTCTCGACGATGGTCATCCACTGCATCGAGTTCCGCTCGCCGACCGGGATTACCAGGATGCCCCCCGGTGCGAGCTGGTCGAGAAGGGGTTGCGGGATCCGCTCGGGGGCGGCGGTGACCATGATGCGCGCAAAGGGGCCGTGCTCGGGCCAGCCGGCGTAGCCGTCGCCCTCCCGCACGTGCACGTTACGGTAGCCGAGCGTCTCCAGCGTGCGCGCCGCACGGGCCGCGAGCGGCGGGACGATCTCGATTGTGTACACCTCTCTTGCCAAGAGACTCAGTACCGCCGCCTGGTAGCCTGAACCCGTGCCGATCTCGAGCACGCGATGGTGTGGCTGCACGTCGAGCGCCTCGGTCATGTAGGCGACGATGTACGGTTGCGAGATCGTCTGGCGCTCGCCGATCGGGAGCGCCGAGTCCTCGTACGCCCGATGCGCGATCTCGGCCGGCACGAAACGCTCGCGTGGCACGCGCCGCATGGCGTCGAGCACTCGAGGGTTCTTCACGCCGCGCGCGGCAATCTGTTCGTCGACCATCCGGAGCCTCGGCGCGAGAAGAGCCTCGGCGGCCTGCAGCAGGAGCACAGCCGCGACCGCGTACGCGAGCATGGATGCATTATCCGCCACGGGGCCACCGGCCACGAAGACACGAGCACGAACACGAAGACACGAAGCACGAAGACGAAGGCGGGTGCGGTCTGTTCGCTGTTCCAGGTCAGCGTTTATCTTCGAGGCGCCGTGGCTTACACTTCCAACCTTCGGAGCTCGTCCCTTCGTTGCTCGTGGCTCGTGGCTGGAGAGTTGCCCATGTTCATCCGTCCCTGCATCTTCATCCTGTTGTGCTTCTTCGCAGCGCCTTCGTTCGCCCAGGCCCCTGCGGCCGCGTCATCACGAGCCTCGTGGGAGCGGCGTGACGGGTGCATCGCGGTCGCGTCAGCGGCGCCACCGTCGACGATTGCGGAGGGCTGACGGCCGGCGATGAGCTCGCGTTTGCCCTGGCCCAGTCGCCATCGGTTGCCTGGGCGATCCCCCGTTCGTACATCCTCTGGGTCAACCGAGACGAGCGGGGCTTTTCAAATGGCGGCCACTTCGCCGACCCGCGCACCGGCGAGATCATCGTGGCCAAGCCGCGCATCACCTTGCTGCCGCGCGTACCCTTTCCGCCATGGGGCGCACGCTGACTCACGAGCCGCGGAGACGCCCAGACGCAGAGACGGAGAGAAACGAAAAAGGACGCAGAAGCTGGTTGCCTCTGCGTCCTCTGCGCTCCGCGTCTCAGTCGCGCGCGACGCGCTCTTCTCTGCGGTCTCCCTGACTACATCGAGCAGCTCGGCGACACGTGCTTCACCGAGACAACCGTCAGGCGGTTGTTCGCTCCGCGCGGCAATTCCGCTTCGGTCTTCGACTTGATCTTCGAGTCGGGGGCGTCTTCACGCTGCACCTTCGTCTCCGTCTTCATCTCGACTTCGGCATCGTCGTCGGTCGCGCTCTTCTTGTCGACCGCCACCGCAGTGATCTCGACGGTGTGGCCGACGTGCGGCGTGAGGTTCACGCCTTCCTTGGGCATCAGCTCGTAGCTCGTGACCGCGCCCGCCGTCCCTACCGGCTTGTCGTCGTCGTCACGCTCGACCTCGGTCCTGGTCTTCGTCTTCACCTCGGTCTCGTCGTCGTCCACGTCGATCTTCGTTTTCGACTTAGCTTCGAGATCCTCGCCCGAGGTGGTCTTCGCGCCCGACAGGGTGAACACATCACCCGACGCGCCGCTCTGCAGGCATCCGGTCATCGTCACCACTTTCGCGTCGTCCGCATCGACCTTGGTCTTCGACTTGATGGTCGTGTCCTGCGCGCTCGCCGAAACCGCGAACGCCGCCACGATCGCGCAAGCCTGAATGGATCGTTTCATTGCTCCTCCTCTTTCGCGACGACAAAAGATCGTCGCTCTACGGGAACCCGCCGTCGCGCGACGAGTTCAGCTCTACGGGCATCGCCCGCAGCGCGACGCTCCGAATCGTCGCGACGCTTGGAGGAATGCATGAGGCATACCGAGATCGGCGAATCGACCCCGGCGGTATGAGCTACTGTGGAGCTGGGATGGGCTTTCCGTTGATATCGACGAACGCAATCTCGCCTAACCCCGTGAGCTGGTCCTTGACCTTCGCGTAATCGCCGACGATGACGATGACAGAGTGCTCCGAGCCCAGCAGCATCTGCGCGCCCGTTTTTACCGCTTCTGCATTGAGCGCTGTCACGGTCTTCTGGAACGTCTCGGGGTAATCCTTCGGGAGGCCGAAGGCGTACATGGTGTTCAGCGTGTTGGTGAGGCCCGCCTGCGTGGCGTTCTGGATGACGAAGAGCCCCCGCATGTAGGTTTTGGCATTGGTCAGTTCCCCGGCTTCCGGACCTCCAGCCCGAAACCTGTCGATCTCACTGTAGATCTCCTTGAGCGTGGCGCCAGTCACCTCGTTGCGTACGTCGGCGACGGCTCGGTAGAGACCGGCCTGCTCCATCGCCTGGAACACCGACTGTGGCGAGTAGGTGTATCCCTTCTCCTCGCGGATGTTGCGCACGAGCCGCGAATCGAACGCGGCTCCGTAAATCTGGTTCGCAAGCTGCAGCACCGGCCAGCGAGGGTCGTTCCGCTTGATGGTGAAGTTCCCGACCGATATGGACGACTGCACGCTGTTGGGCCGCTGCACGAACAGGATCTTGCGTCCCTTGAGCGGCGGGACGTCGGCGGTCGGCGACGGAGGAACCGTTCCACGCGCCCATGGCCCGAACGCTTTCTGCACGGCCGCCAGCACCGCGTCGGGCGTGACGTCGCCGGTGACGATCACGAACGCGTTGTTCGGCCGGTAGTGCGCCTTGTGGAACGCAGCAATTGCCGCGCGGTTGATGGCGTCCACGCTCTCCGGCGTTGGCCCCACGCGCGCGTACGGGTGCGGGCCGAAGAGCGCCTGGCGATAGGCCCGGTTCGCGACAAACTGGGGCGACGCGAGCTGCGCCTGGAGACCTTGCTTCGTGTTGGTCTTCATCAACTCGATCTCGTTCTCCGGAAACGTCGGATTCCGCGCGACGTCCGAGAGGAGCGTGAGCATCTGCGGCAGCGTATCGGTGAGGCCACGCATGGTGAACGTGGACGTGTCCTGACCGGCGGTGCCGGCCAGCGTGGCCCCCATCGCGAACACCTCGCGCTTGATCTGCTTGCTGTCGCGCGACGTCGTGCCTTCCTGCACCCCATCGACGACGAACTGCGCGAGGCCTGCCTGCTTGGGCGGGTCCGCCGCGAGGCCCGAACGAACCGTGAGCACCACCGATACTTTCGGTACCGTCGCATAGCGGACCGTCACCACCTGCAATCCGTTTGGCAGCGTCCGCTCCACGCGCGCCGGCGCGGCGAAGGGACGCTCCGGTCCAACCGCCGGGCGCGGCGTCGCCTGTGCGCCCGCGAGCGCCGGCAGGCATGCGCATGCCGCGACAACGGCTGCCATCGCGCGGAGTCGTGCCGTCATCGGAGTTCTCCGTCTGGCTGTGCCGTCGGTTTCATCGCCGGACGGCTGTCAATGGACGTGCGGTTGGTCGTGACGAACCAGCGGCCGGCGGCGGCCTTTACGTCCTCGACGGTGACCTTGTCGAGTTCGTCCAGGATCGTGTTGACCCGCTTCGGGTCATCGTCGAAGAGGGCAAACGCGGCGAGCAGGTTCGCGCGGCCGAAGCGCGGCATGAAGCCTCCTTCCATGTCCTCGAGAAAGGCAGACCGCATGGACGTTTTTGCCTGCGCGAGTTCGGCCTCGGAGATGCCCTTCTCGCGCACTTCGGCGAGCACGGTTTCAATTGACGCCAGCACCTGGTCAGCCGTCTTGTCGTTCATGTAATCGACGCGCATCGTGTAGAGCATGGGCCCCTTCACGTCCCAGTTCGTCCCGAGAAAGTTGAAGGCCCCAACGATAGAGATGGCGAGGCGGTCGTCGCGAACGAGTTTCTGATAGAGGCGAGCGGAGTCGTCGCTGATGAGCAATGGGTCCAGCACGCTCAGCGCAAAGAAGTCTTTCGTCATCCGCTCCGGCAGGTGCCACGCGATGGCCAGCGCCGGCGTCCGTGCCAGCTTGTCCTCGCGGGAATGCTTCTTCTCCTCTTTCTGCGGTGGCTCGCTGATGTCCGGCTCCTGCGGCAGTTCCTGACGCGGGATCGCGCCGAAGTGCTTCTCCGCCAGCTTACGGACATCAGCCGCCGTGGTGTCGCCAGCGACGACGAGGACGGCGTTGTTCGGCGCGTAGTAGGTCTTGAAGAAGCCGCGGACGTCGTCGAGCGTGGCCGCTTCGAGATCGGCGAGATCGCCGTAGAAGTTGTGGGCGTTGTTCCAGTTCGTGTTCGCGCGCTGCCAGATGTCGAGCCACTCGAAGGAGCCGTGCGGCTGGTTCAGCACGTTGACCCGCACCTCCTCGCTCACGACGTTCTGCTGGTTCTTCAGGTTCTCGGCGCTCACGTCTAAAGAACGCATCCGGTCGGCTTCGAGCCAGAGCGCGAGCTCGAGGGCGTTAGAGGGGAGCACCTGGAAGTAGTTGGTGTAGTCGAGCCGCGTCGACCCGTTCACGACCCCGCCGGCTTGTTGCATCAGCGCCACGTGCTCCATCTTCTTCACCTGCCCGGAGCCCTGGAACATCATGTGCTCGAAGAGGTGCGCGAACCCGGTGCGGCCCTTTGGCTCGATGCGGAAGCCGATGTTGTACATGACCTCGACGAGCACCACGGGCGCGCTCTTGTCCTCGCTCACGACCACCTTGAGTCCGTTCGGCAGCGTGAAGTACTCCACCGGGACGCTGAAGCGTCCCTGCGCCTGGGCCAGTGATGCGCCGAGCACCACGAGAACCGTGACCAACGCGCGCGCAACGTGCGCCATGTGCTACTCCTCTGACATGTACGGGTAGCGGTGGTCCTTGGGCGGCGCGAAGTTTTCCTTGATGGTGCGCGCGCTGATCCACCGCATGAGATTCGCCTTGGAACCGGCCTTGTCGTTGGTGCCCGAGCCGCGCGACCCGCCAAAGGGCTGCTGCCCTACGACAGCTCCCGTCGGCTTGTCGTTGATATAGAAGTTCCCCGCGGCGTTGCGGAGCGCACTCGTCGCCTCACGGACCGCCTTGCGATCGCGACTGAACACCGCCCCGGTGAGCGCGTAGGGCGACGTCCGATCGATGACCTTCAGGATCTCCTCCCATTTGTTGTCCGCATACGCATGCGCGGTCACCACCGGTCCGAAGATCTCCTCGCAGAGGAGACGGTAACCCGGCTCGGAAGTTTCAACGAGCGTGGGCTCGATAAAGAACCCGCTCTCGCTCTTGAACGTCCCGCCCTGCAGTACCTTCGCGTTCTTCTTGGCATCTTCGAGGTAGCCGCTGATGTTGGTGAACGCCTTCCTGTCGATCACGGCGCCGACGTAGGTGCGGAAGTCGGTGACGTCTCCCATGCGCATGTCGCGCATGATAGCCACGACACGGTCGCGCACATCCGGCCACAGCGACTGCGGTACGTAGATGCGGCTCGCGGCGGAGCACTTCTGCCCCTGGTACTCGAAGCCGCCGCGCGCGATCGCCACGGCGAGCTCTTCCGGATCGGCGGAGGGATGCGCGACGATGAAGTCCTTGCCGCCGGTTTCGCCGACCAGGCGCGGGTAGGAGCGGTAGCGGCCGATGTTCTCCCCCACCTTCCGCCACATCATGTTGAACACGCCCGTGCTGCCGGTGAAGTGAATGCCCGCCAGGTCCGGGGCATTCAGCAGCACGTCGGACACCTTCGCAGCGTCGCCGGGAACGAAGTTGATGACACCCGGCGGCAGGCCAGCCTCCTCGAGCAACCGCATGATGTAGTACGCGCTCAGCATCGCGCTCGAGGCCGGCTTCCACACGACGGTGTTGCCCATGAGCGCCGGGGCGGTGGGCAGGTTGCCGGCGATCGATGTGAAGTTGAACGGGGTCACTGCATAGACGAACCCTTCGAGCGGGCGGTACTCGACCACGTTCCACATCGCCGACGTGCTGATCGGCTGGTCGGTATAGAGCTCCTGCGCGTAGTACGGATTGAAGCGCCAGAAGTCGATCATCTCGGACGCCGCATCGATCTCGGCCTGAAAGACCGTTTTCGACTGTCCGAGCATCGTGGCGGCGTTCATCGTGGCGCGCCAACTCGTGGCCAGCAACTCCGCGGCCTTGAGGAACACGGCCGCGCGGTCCTCCCACGGCCAGTTCGCCCATTCCTTGCGCGCCTCGCCCGCAGCGGCAATGGCCTGTTCTACGTGCTGCGGGTCGGCCAGGTGATACTCGCCGAGCACGTGCGCGTGGTTGTGCGGCATCACCGATTTCTCGGTGCGACCGGTCCGGATCTCGCGGCCGCCGATGATGATCGGAATGTCGACCTTCTCGGCTGCCATTCCCTTGAGGCGTGCCTTCAGCGCGGCGCGCTCGGGCGACCCCGGAAGGTAGCCCTTGTTCGCATCGTTCTGCGGCTGCGGTACGCGCCGGATGCCGGCGAAGGCGGCCTGCGTCTCGGCGGAACCAGGGGCGGGCGCGAGCCGGCCGTCGGATGTAGTCGTGGCGCTCTGTGGGGCTGTCGTGGCGGCTGGACTGGACATAATGAGGGGCCTCTCGATTGGGACAGCCTTGTATTGTACCTTCTGACTTCATGAGGCCAGCGCTGCTGTTCGTGCTCGCGTTGCTCGCCGGGACGCCTGTCGCCGCTCAGGATTGGACGTCGATTCAGGGCGAAGCGGTTGGGTTGCTGCAGGAATACGTGCGGATCGACACGTCCAATCCGCCGGGCGACACGCGGAAGACCGCGGATTTCCTCGAGACGGTCCTCAAGCGGGACGGGGTGCCGGTGACACGGTACGAATCGCAGCCTGGCAAGGCCATCCTCGTCGCGCGGTTGAAAGGCCGCGGCCCCGCGAAGCCGATCCTCCTCCTTCACCACATGGATGTCGTCCCCGCGGATCGGGCGCGGTGGAAGGTGGACCCGTTCGCCGCGACGATTGACGCTGGAGAGATGTGGGGCCGGGGCACGATGGACATGAAGGGCCTCGGGGTCGCCCACCTGCTCGCGTTCCTCACGCTCAAGCGCCAGAACGTCCCGCTCACCCGCGACGTCATCCTGATGGCCGTGCCCGACGAGGAGGTGGGGGGGCAGCTCGGGGCTCGCTGGATGATCGAGCACCATTACCGGGAGCTCGACCCCGAATACGTGCTCGACGAGGGCGGGTTTGGCAGCGAAGATCTCTTCGCCCCCGGCAAGCTGGTGTTCGGCATCTCGGTTGCCGAGAAGCAGATCGCCTGGATGAGAATTCGCGCCGAAGGTGTGGCGGGGCACGGGTCCCAGCCGCACGATCAGAACCCGAATGACCGCCTGGTACGCGGCCTGACGCGGCTTCTCGAGCAGCCGATGCCTGCGGCGTCGAACCCCGTGCTCGCCACGATGAAGGACCGTGTCGGAGCGTTCGCCGCGAACAAATTTACGAACGCGATACAGAATTCGACAATCGCTCTCACCACGCTCGACGCAGGGGTCGGCGACCCGAAGAAGGTCAACGTCATTCCGTCCGCGGCCGAAGCGCAGATCGATTGCCGCCTCCTGCCCGGCACCGACGCCAGGCAGTGGGTAGAAGACGTCAAGTCGCGGCTCGGCGACCCCTCGCTGCACGTCGAGGCGTTTTACATGTCGGATCCGTCCGTGGTGTCGCCGTCCGATTCACCTATGTATCAGGCGCTCGAAGGGGCGATCCGGAAGCACTACCCCGCTGCGGTCGTCACGCCCATGCTGATTCCGTACGGGACTGATTCGAATGCGTTCCGCGCCAGGGGGGCGAAAAGCTACGGCGTGCTGCCGGCCGTACTCTCGGCGGAGATCGTCGCCTCGATGCATGGTGACGCCGAACGTGTGCCGGTCGCAGGGCTCGGACCGGCCGTGCGGATCTTCTACGAAGCGCTCGCCCAGGTTGCCGGACGATGAGCGCTCCGGTTCTCGTGGCCGATCGCCTCGCGCGCCGTTTCGGAGACGTGCAGGCAGTCGCAGAGGTGAGCGTCACCGTGCACGGCGGTGAAGTCGTCGGCCTGCTCGGCCCGAACGGCGCGGGCAAAACGACGACATTGCGGATGCTCGCGGGCATCCTGACGCCGGACGACGGCACTGTGCAGGTATGTGGGCTCGACGTCCACGCGCGGCCGCTCGAGGCCAAGCGGCGGCTGGGATTCCTGTCCGGAGACACGCACCTGTACCAGCGGCTCACGCCTATCGAAGTCCTCACGTACTTCGGTACGCTGTACGGCCTGCCGGAGGCGCGCATCCGCGAGCGCGTGCAGACGC